>Ga0190347_1000185_pt1 | contig 20612 bp, 16 predicted proteins | sample 48721356_MG_FD_161652 | JGI IMG/M metagenome (GOLD analysis project Ga0190347, IMG submission 161652) | Hydrothermal vent microbial mat bacterial communities from Southern Trench, Guaymas Basin, Mexico - 4872-13-5-6_MG | ecosystem: Environmental > Aquatic > Marine > Hydrothermal vents >...
CCCCGCCCCCTTCTCTACCCCCACACCGCTTCACACACTCCTCAACCTCCCCTGCGGTCTCGGACAAGTGAATGTGAACAAGGAGGTCGTGTTTCTCCGAGAAGTCCCGCACCCAGCAGAGGCTCTCCTCCGAGACCGTGTAAATCGCGTGCGGTCCGAGTGCGAAAATAATCCGTTCTGGGAATTTTTTGCTCTCTCTGTACAACGCCTCGTTCCTTTTCTGCTGCTCTCTCGCTCTGGTTTCGTCAAAGCCGTCGATAAAAACCGCGGACAACGCCGCCCGCATTCCGCTCTCGGCAACCGCCCTCACACTCCCGCGCCAGTGCCAGTACATATCGTTGAAAAATGTCGTCCCGGATTTTATCATTTCCAAGCACGCGAGCCTCGTGCCCCAGTAAACGTCCTCCTCGGTCAGCCTCGCCTCAGCGGGCCAAATCTTCGTCTCTAACCACTCCTGAAGTGGCAGGTCGTCTGCGTAGCCGCGAAACAAAGTCATCGCCGCGTGCGTGTGTGCGTTAAAAAGCCCCGGAATCGCGGCTTTGCCCCTGCCGTCCAGCACAAATTCCGCTTCTCTCTCTTTAAGACCGCCTGCTCCTGCCTCGCTAACCTCTTCAATTAAATTCCCCTCGATGAAAATGTCCCGCTCTCTGCCTGCTCCTCTACCGCCCAACAGCACGTTCTTTATCAAGATTGACATTTTTTCTGCCCTCTTCACTCTACATTCCAAAAACTCTACATTCCAAAAACCTGCCCCAAGAAAATTGCGAAGACGCCACCGAAGAGCGTGGCTAAAATGTTCACCTGATGCTTGTTCAGTTTTAGCGGGCGTCTGTCCTCAACGCTCGCTCCGAGCAGGCTGTCCACGACGCAGCCTACGAACCCCGAGAAGATGCAAAATAAAAAAAAATTGTAGTAGGGACCTCCGTCTCCGACGAACGCGAGAGCGGCGAGCGAAATCAAACCCGAGCCGAGCAGAGCAGCGCCGAGACCCGCCAGACTGACGCCACCGTTCGTGCCAACAGGAACTTTTTTTAGCGTTGTGATTAGCCTCGGCTCTCCGCCGTCCGCCTGCCCGATTTCTGTTGAAAATGTGTCTGCACAGGCGGTAGCGACCGCACCTGAGAAGCCGAGCAGGAAGACGGTCTTTTGAGAGAAGCCGTAAAAAACCGCGAAGACCAGCGGCGACAAGCCGTTGCCAAGCACATTATTTATGTCTCGCATTCCCTTGCTCCCTCCTCCCTTTCCTCCTCCTCCCTTTCCTCCTCCGCTTTCACCCCCTCCTCCGCCTTCTGCAACGCCGAGCAGTTCTTTCTTCTCGTACTTGTATTTCGTGACCAAGTTCCCAAAGACGAAGAACGCGAGTAGCAGAAGCAGACCCGCGTAGCCAAACTCGAGCCCCAACGCCAACAAAATCACCACGCCAAGCCCGAGCGTGCCGAGAAACGCGGAGGTGTTTATTTTGCGTTTTAGGTAAGCGTAAAGCACGAGCGAGAACGCTACCAAGACGGTAAGCCCGGTTAGAGTCGCAGTTTCAAACATTTTTACACCCCCTCGCAAAAATCCTGTCAAAAGTCTCTCTCTCAATTTCTTCGAAAAATATCGCCCGTCCGACCTCGCCACGCAGCCGCCTGACCTCGCGTAGTCCCATCGCGCCGAGAACCTCAAGCAGCTGGTTCCGCCACGCACCGACGAGATTTATTATCCGCTGCGCCGCCCACTCGGCGTCCACTTCTTCCAACCCCACCGGACACTTCAGTCCCCGCCCCTTAGCGTTCAGTCCCCGCCCCTTAGCGTTCAGTCCCCGCCCCTTAGCGCACGCTCTGCAGTAGCGGCACTCCAGAGCCAAAAGAAGAGGCAGGTCAACCGCGGTCAAATCAGCACCGCAAATTATTGATTTCGCCACGTGCTCCGCCATTGCGATTCCTCCGCTCACTACGAGCGTTACCTCGTCCCGGATTCTACGCTCCACCAAATGTCTGTGAACCTTCAGGGTCAGGTCATTTACAAATAAACTTTTTTCAAAAGTTTGCTGCGAGGTTTGTGCAGCGTTTTTGATCAAACTTTTTTTGAAAGTTTGTCCGTTGAGGTCCGCACAAAGGTGAACGACTTCTACGCCTGCGTAGGTCAGTTCTTCCACGATTTCCGCTACTTCCTCGGCGACGCTGAAAGGCACTCTCACCGCGACGAGCGTTCCAGGACTTAACCTCTTCGCCTCGCTCACTTCTCTCAAAACGCTTTCTCCACCGCCGTACTCAAATTCCACCATTTTGCACACCTTAATCAAATCTTTCAGCGCAGCGTTTTTGGTCAAACTTTTTCTAAAACTTTGCGGCACCAAAAAATCCTTGTAGCCCGCGTTAAACCATTCTCCTGCGTCCACAATCATAAAAGTGCCAAGACGAGAGGCAGCCCTCGCCACCGCTTCGTAGACGCTCTTAAACCTACCAAAAGGGAGTGCGTTAAAATTAAAAATTATCGGAATTGGAACGGTCAGTGTTGGTGGGACAGGAGACGCTATCTTCCCGTTACCGTGGGCGTTAACGTGGGTGTTAAACTTGAGTGCAGGTAGCTTTCGCCCGACGTCCACTGCGGTGCTGATGTATTCGCGTCCGTGAATCCCGTCCCTCGTGGGTCGCACGATTTCTGACATGTCAGTCCACATTGAATCGAAGCCTTCGCCTGAAAACGGTCCTGGGTAGCCCGCGCCAGAGACTGGGATCTTGCCGGTCTCCGCCTGGTACCAGTTCGTGCTGATTATTTCGGGCGTCCAGTAGGAGTCGCCGAGCAGGGAATATTCTGGGTTTTCACGGATGCTCAACGCCTCTCTCGGACACTCCTGCACGCAGCGGAAGCAGCCTTTACAGCGGTGACCTTCGGGTTCTGCCATTTTTCTCGCGTCTTCTTCCCCCCGTTTGTGTACCTCGTAGACGCAAACGCTGGCACACTTTCCGCAATTTATGCAGCCACTCTCGTCCCGTTTTATCTCAAACTTCCCGATTGGTTTGTAGCGCGGCGGTCTCGGCACGACCGCAACGCTGTATTTTTTAGGCATTAAACTTTTTCTAAAAGTTTGACTAAAGCTAATTTTCATAAACGAGCCTCCAGTAGTCTTCGCTCGATTCCAACGCCGCGACGAACTCCTTTACCTTCTCCTCCGCCGGCTTGCCAAACCTGTCTTCAAGCAGCTTTTCCAGCTCCGTCCACGCCGCGACGAGGTCAAGGTCGTTCTGACAGACCTCCTGGCACATCTCACAGTGCGTGCACAAAAAAACCTTGTCCGAGTCGCTTTTCGTTACTTCGCTGCCTGCTCCCTTCCCTCTCTCTCTTCTCGTGCCTTCAAGAAGTTTCTTGGCGAGAAGAAGCTTGTTCTTTGGAATTACTCTCTCCTCGCAGGTAACAAGGTACGCGGGGCAGTTGGCAGCGCAACTCCCACACTTGACGCAGGAGTAAACCGCTCTTTCAAGCACCGACTCCTCTCTCTGCTCTTTCTTTTTATCTTTCTTTTTAACCTCCTCTTTGGCGGGTAAAAGCAGCGTGGCAAAGAGCGGCGTAGCCAAAGCCGCAGCACCGACTAACGGTCCGAAGACGAGCGGTTTGAAGACGACTCCGGGGAAGTTCCAGAATTTCGTCCGCACCGCGAAGAACTTGTTCGGGTTTAAAATCCCCCGCGGGTCGACTTTTTTCTTGTAGGCTTTGAGAGTTTTTAGCGTCGTTCTGCCAAATTTAGCCTTTACGAACGGCGTGTTCCAAATTCCGACGCCGTAAGGGACGCCGCCGAACTTTAGCCCGAGTCGCGTGAGAGCAGGGACAAGGCTCAGGTGGAGCAGGTAAGTCTTCGACTCTCGGGCGTCGCACTGGTGCGTTAAAATCAGGAGTGCCTCACCCTCGCCCGTCCCCTTCTGCCCCAAAATGTGTGACTCCGCCTGCAAATCCATTCCGCACCTCTCTGCCACCCGCTTCGCTGCTTTAAGAAACGGAACCGCGTTCTCAAGCGGGAGGACGAGTTCACACGCCAGCGGAGTGGGCTTGCTGCCGCTACTTCTCTTCATCGGAAAAAGCCGCTCGTGCCAGAGGTAGTTCGCAAGGTGTTCTTCTGCAAGCCTGCCCCGCCGCTGCGTCGCAAACTCGACAAATTTCGTCGCCTCTTCCTCCTCCCTCTCCTTCTTCTCCCCCTCTTCCTTCCCCTCTTCCTTCCCCTCTTCCTCCTCCCTCTCTTCCTCCTCCTCAAACTCCACCAACACTGCCTCCTTCACCGCGAACAAATCCTCGCCCAGCACCGCGTTCGCCTCTTCAAGATGCCCGGCGTCCAAATATTTTATGTGGTAAGGTTTGGGCTTGAAATCCGATTTTACCAAGTCCCGCACAAAATCAAACGCCGCTTCGCAACTCTCAAAATACGCCAAACGCGGCAGCGACCTTTTCGGCTTCTTTCGCAGTTTCAGGGTCGCAGTCAGAACCAAGCCGAACTGTCCCTCTGTCCCGAAGAACCGCTCAAACTCTGCTTCGTTTGACTGAAAGGTCTTCACCTCGCCCGACGGAAACAGAACCTCAAGCGACTCCACCTGCTCCTTGAGGTGTCCGAACCTGAAACTTCCTACTCCGTACCCCCCAGTAGCGACCCAACCGCCGACAGTCGAGAAGAAGCTCGAGGGGTAGGCTCGGAGTGAAAAATCTTCAGACTTCAAAAAGTTCTCGATTTCTGACCACCTCACGCCTGCTTGGACTTTTAGCGCCCTCCAATTTCCCTCTCTTTCAGATTTCTTTGGTAAAGGTTTCTTTTCTAAAGAAAGGTTTTTCAAGAGAGAGAAGTCAAGAATGACGCCTTTTACCGTAGGAAGAACGCCGCCGAGCCCGGAAGAAGCCGAGCCTCGAGGGAAGAGTGCCACCCGTTCGGCGTTTGCGAACCCAACGATTTTTTTTAGTGCGTCAACGCTTTTCGGCTGGACTACGAGTTCCGGAGTAGTCTCAAAGAGCCTGCTTGCGAACGGAACTTCGCCGATGTCCATGCTGAAGAGTTCACGCTCGAAGTCGCCCTCCAAAATCCGCCCCTCGTCTCCGACGAGTTCTTTTAGCCTCTCTTTTAACTTCTCCGCCATAATTTCCTCTTGCCTCTACAATCTAATTTTATTTTCTCTCACCTTTACCCTCACCCGCTTCTTAAGAACCGGAACCAACCGCTTTATTTTTATCTCCTCCTCTTTCTCTACCTTACACTCGCCAACAGGAAGATCTGGGCATTTTCCGTTCACTTCGTAGACAAAAAACCCCTCTTCGCCGTCGATTGACGCAATAAACTCTCTCTCGCCTACTCTTTTCATTCTCACACCGGCAACCGTCTGCAGTGCCTCCAAAATGCTCGTTCCCTTCTGAACTTCTATCTCGTGTTCCTCGCTAAAAGGCTCCAACACCTCGTACAGCCGCTCTTTGTTCTTCCTTAACACTCTCAACACGTGCGTCCCGCCAAACTCCTCCCGCTCCACCAACCCCGCCGCCTCCAGAATCTTGGCGTGCTTCGCCACAACCGGCACCGAAATGCCCATTTCCCTCGCCAAGCCCGAAATATGAAATTTACGCTGCCCCAAAAGTTTTAACATTTTTTGCCGCGTTTTACTGCTCAACGCCCTAAATATTTCCTCATTCATTTTTCCCTCCTACCTCCTTTCCCACCGCACGAGGAAAGCGACTGCTGCTGCTAACAACCCCGCAACGCCGAAGACCGCCTCGAAACCCGGCTCTTCTGCTGCCTTAGTTTCCGTCTCTCTCGGCTTCGGAGACGCCGTCGCCGCTGGTGTTGGCGTGGAAGAGGAAGAGGGAGGAGGAGAGGGTTTTAAGGTTGCCGTTGGCGTTGCCGTTGGCAAGGGCAAGCTTACTTTCGCTTTCACATATTTTGTGGACGGCAGCCACCGCGTGCTCGCTTCTCCTGGCGAGAGCAGAAGGTAGATCTTTCCCTTTCCGTCAACCACAAGTTCGCGTGTCGAGCCTTTGAGCCTTTGAGCCTCGCCAACGACCACGACCGTGTCCCCTTCTTTAAGCGTTAGATCAAAACGGTCGTCCACAAGCGCAAAATCGTGCTGCACTTCGTAGTGGTAGCGGCTCCGCACCGTTGCAACCGCCCTCGCACCGCTGCCGCTGCTTGTACCGCTGCACCCAAGTTTTTCATTCAAAGGCTCCAACATTAGCCAATATTCTTTTAGACCCGCTCCCTCCTTTTTTATCTTCTCCACCCTTGCCTTCAGCGTAACGTACTCCCCTGAGTACGCGTCCCCGCTCGTGAACTCTTCGTAGGTCAGAATATGCTCGCTCGGCGAAATAGGGGCGTAGCCGAACCCTAAAACCTCCTCGCCGTCGTAAATCCCGTCGTTGTCCGTGTCCTTGTCCTTCGGGTTTGTAAAGAACCCGAAAACGCCGAAGACCTCCTCGTAATCTGTCAGCCCGTCCTCGTCCGTGTCCCGCTCTTTTGGGTCTGTTTTGTAGTTGTGAACCTCGTCGCCGTCGCTCAGTCCGTCGAGGTCAGAATCCGCAACATTGGGGCTCGTCTTGTGTGAAATCTCGTCCCCGTCCTCCAACCCGTCCCTGTCTACATCTCGATTCAACGGGTCGAGTTCGTACGGATATTTCTGCCTGAGCTTCCTGACTTGGTCTCTCGCCCAGTTCCTGTCGCTTTTGTCCGGGTAAATCTCGTCTATTTGGGTCCGGTTGCCTGTGTCAACGCACTCGCACCCGCTCCGCCGGCACCCACGGTTAACCATCTCTTCCAAGTCGTCCAGCCCGTCCTCGTCGGTGTCCTCCTCCAACGGGTCGGTAAAGAACCCGAACAAGCCTGTCGATTCGGCGTAATTCGAGAGTCCGTCGTTGTCCGTGTCCTTGTCCCTCGGGTCGTAGCGCTTCTTGTACTCTTCAATGTTTGTGAGGCCGTTGTTGTTGTAGTCGAGGTCGGCGTCGTTCGGGTCGTTCGGGTCGAGCCAGTACTCTTCCTCCCAACCGTCTGGCAAGCCGTCGCCGTCCGTGTCCTGCTCAATTGGGTGCTGTGCTGCGGTCGGCGTTGGCGTTGAGGCCGTCGCTGCGCCGAGTGCTAAAATAATAAAAACCGCTGTAAATCTAACAATTTTCATAACTACTTTTTTAATTTCTTAATGTTAAAAGATTATGAAAATTTTGTTGGCAACAGGGAGGAGAGCGGAGGGGGTGGTAAAGAATGCAGTGAGATCTTTAGACTGCTGCGAGGTTCTTACGCAGGACTTGGGAATTGCCGCCTTCTCGACGCCCAAATCTCTGCGAAACGCACTTGAAAAAAATTTTATTTCCCCAAAAAATTACGACCTCGTTCTTGTCTCGGGGCTCTGTAAGTCGGATTTTAGCGGTTTAGAGAAAGAGCTCGCCACACCAGTCAGGCTGGGTCCCAGGCACGCCTACGACCTCGGAGAGGCGTTGCAACTCGCAGGAGCAGGAAAGGGAGTGGAAGCAGGAGAGGGAGAGAGAGAGAGAGTGGGAAAGGGTGAGGGAAAGGGAGCAGGAGAGGGAGTGAAAGAGGGAGTGAGAGTGGCGTCGTATTTCTCGCCGCTTACGCCTGCGGATTTATTTTTGGCGGAGAAGAGGCGAGAGAGCGCGAAGAAGCAGTTGGCGGAGTTAGAAAGGAGTGCAAGAGCAGAGTTCAGCGTAAAAGGAGTGAAAATCGGGGGAGGTGCAAGAATGAAAGTCTGCGCGGAGATTGTGGACGCGACGCTCTTGAGCGAGGAAAAAGTGCAGCGGAGAGCGAGATATTTCATGGAGTGCGGTGCTGACATTTTGGATGTTGGCGTTCATTTGGGTGCGAAGCCGGGCGCGGTGAGGCGGGCGGTAAGAGCGGCTCTTGGCGCCGCCCCCGAAGTCCCTCTCTCGGTTGACAGTTTAGACTCCGACCTAATTCTCGCAGGCGTCGAAGCCGGCGCCGAGATTGTGCTCAGCCTGAACCGCGAAAACATCGCGAGAGTGGGCAACGAAGTAGCAGCGAGAGGCGTAGCAGCGGTTGTAGTTCCCGATTTTGACGCACCGCCGAAGAAGAGTAACGAGAGCCTCTTTGAGAACTTAAGGCTGGCGGAGGAGCACGGCATAAAACGCGTAATCGCCGACCCTGTCTTGAACGCGGTCGGCTACGGAATTGCAGAGTCCCTGCACAACTATTTTCTCTACAGAGAGCGGGACAAAACCACACCGCTCTTCTTTGGCGTCGGAAATGTCACGGAGTTGTTGGACGCAGACTCGGTGGGCGTGAACGCGGTCTTGGCGGGCGTGGCGTCCGAGTTGAACGCGGACATTCTTTTTACGCCCGAACACAGCGACAAGGCGAGAGGGAGCGTTAGAGAGTTGCGAGTGGCGTCAGAAATGATGACGCTCTCGAAAGCACGCTGTGGGGGTGGGGGCGGGAGCGCCCCAAAAGATGTTGGACTCGACCTCTTGGTCTTGAAAGAGAAGCGAAGCCACCCACCAAAGCAACTTCAGGACAAAGACGAGCGGGGGGTTGTTCTCGCGAGTGGGGACGAGCAGTGGCGGCTTGACCCCAAGGGGTGCTTTAGAATCGGCGTCTGTGAAGTGGAGGGTAAGCGGAAAATTTATGCAAAACACGCGCCAAGCGGGAGGAAAGTAGTAGGCGGAACTGCGAAGGAGGTTGCAGAAACAATCTTGCGGTTGGGTCTGGTCTCCCTGCTCGAGCACGCCGCTTACTTGAGTGCTGAGTTGACGAAGGCTGAACTCGCACTGCGGTTGGACAGGAGTTACGAGCAGGACGAGGTGCTATTTTAAAATCTGCCTCTACCTCCACCTCTTCTACCTCCACCTCTGCCACCGCCTCGTCCGCTCCCGACACCTCCAACGCCACTGCCGAGAGCCTGTCCAGAATGAGCCGGGACAGTCGGAGCCTCTGCTGCTTTATTTAGACCGCCGCTTTTGTACTTCTCGACTACTTCTTTCACCGTGCCGAACGCCCCAGTCGCGATTTTAACGCCTGCTGCGGAGAGCACTTGAAAAGCGTTAGGACCAACATTCCCTGTAACAAGCACCTCTGCATTTTTATTCACGACTGTCTCCGCTGCCTGTATTCCTGCTCCTCCGGGTGCGTTAAAAGCTTCGTTTGGCATCGCCTCGAAATCCGTCGTTTCCGAGTCAACGAAGACGAAATATTTGCACCTTCCAAACCTCGGATCTACCTCTGCACTCAAATCCCCCGCTACTGCAGTTACGCATATTTTCATTTTTTCTTTCTCCTTTCCTTTCTCTTCTCCTTTTTCCTCTTTTTCCTGATTTTTATTTTGCCGTGCGTATTTATTTCTTACTACCTCGCTCTATAAAATGGTTTATAAAATGGTTTCATTTTTCATTTTTAATTTTTCATTTTTAATTTTTCATTTTTCACCCCGCAAATCCACAATCTCTGAGACCTCGGGACCAGTAGAAATCAACTTCACAGGCACTCGCGTGTCCTGCTCTACCCGCTGCACGAAATCCCGAACCTCCCTGCTCAACTCGCCGTACTCCCGCACACCCCTACACGAGGGGTCTAACTTGTCCACGCCGCTAAGAGCCACTGTAGTCGCGCCGTTAATCATTGCGGAGTAAGCCGCCATTTTTCCGTCCCAAACGCCAATTCGCCGTTTCCTGCCTGTAACCGTGCCAAACTCCTCGATCTGCAGTTCCGCAGCCTTCGCCTCTGCCATTTGCGTCTCGAACGGACCTTCGCCGACCCGCGTCGGAAACGACTTGAAGACCACGACGACCTCGTCCACCCTCGTCGGACCCAGCCCCACATCAGCAGCCATCTGCGAGGCGGTCGTGTCTTTGGAGGTGACGAAAGGGTAAGTGCCGTAGAGCAGAGAAATGCCGAACCCTTGCGTGCCTTCCACCAGCACTCCTTTCCCGCGCTCCAACGCCCCGTTTATTTCTGCAGGCACGTCGCAAACAAACTCCTGCAACTCCTCCAAGTCCTTCGCCTGCCTCGCTGTTCGGAGTGCACGAGCCGCGTTCGCAGGACCGCAGCCGGACCCGGTAGAGCCGATTTTCCCTTTTAAGTGGGCGTTCTTCGTGTCCTCCTCAATGTGCTGCAGCTCAATTATTCCGCACCGCCTGTCCACGCCGACTCTGCCTTCCAGCCCAAACGAAGCCACCTCTCGCCTTAAAACCCGAGGGTCAACCAACACCCCAGAGCCGATCAGAAGCCTCGCCGACTCCTGCACAAACCCTGACGGCACCATTCTCAACGCGTACTTCTTCCCCTCAACCTCTACTGTGTGTCCTGCGTTTGGTCCTACGCCGCCCCTCGCAACCACCTCGGGCTTGTCGTGCCTTGCGAGGTACGCGATGATTTTTCCCTTTCCCTCGTCCCCAAAAAAGCCACCTACTAAAATTGTCGCTGGCATAATTTCTCTCTCTTTTGCGTCCTTAATAAAATGCGCAGTCTCAGCCCTCGACCTCGAAATCCTCTACTCTCACCGCTCCCTCTCCTCCTCCCTCTTTTTTCTTTCACTCGTTCCTTTTCCTTCGTCCATTTTTTTAAAAAATGAATCCGGAATTAAAAGGGAATGCGGGAAGAGGAGAAAGGGAGAGAGAAACGGGAAGAGAGAAAGGGAGAGAGAAAGGGAGAGAGAAAGGGAGAGAGAAAGGGAGAGAGAAAAAGAGAGAGAAAGGAGAGAAGGAGGAGGATTTTGATGTGGTGCTCGTGGGCGATGTGTTCTACGACATTGCCACGACTCCACTCCGCGACTACCCAGAGCGAGACAAGCAGCTGGGCTGCGGATTTATGCTCAGCGTGGGCGGTCAAGCCGGGAACTGCGCTGCTGCCTGTGCTTCTTTGGGCTTGAGAACCGCTCTTGTTTGCAAGACCGGAGGGGGCGTGCTTTCAAAATGGGTGACAGCGGAGTTGCAAAAGTTGGGCGTTCGCTGCTTCGCAGGGCAGGAGAGGAGCGAGAGCAGGAGAGAGGTGGGAATAACGGTGAGCGTAGCCTTTGAAGACGGTAGCAGGTCGATGCTGACCGAGAGGGGAGCGAATTTGGAGCTTACTGCGGCGGATTTGGATTTCGAACTCCTGAAGCGAACAAGGTTCTTGGGGCGTGCAGGACACTGGAACACCGAGGGTCTCTTTACCGCAAACAAGAAAATACTGGAGTTCGCAAAGTCCGCAGGGGCTTGCACTGGCGTGGATTTGGGCTGGAGTGCTTACCTCGGCTGGACGGCGTCGGCAAGAGAGACCGTCTTTGAGTTCCTGCCTTTTACTGACTTCCTGTTTGTGAACGAGGCGGAGGTAAAAGGCTTGAGCGGGAAGGCGGAAGGCGGGAAAGCAGGAGGAGGGGAAGCAGGAGGAGGGGGAGGAGAGCGTGAGTTGTTAGAGAGGGGGTGCGAAAATGTGATTATTCACAGAGGTGCGAAGGGCTCGTCGTGGGTGAGCAGGGATTTTGAGGTGAGCTGCCCCGCGTTTAAAGTGCAGCCGAGACGCCCGACTGGCGCTGGGGACGTTTTCAACGCGGGCTTTATTTACGCCTTCTTGGCAGGGAAGCAGGCGAAGGAGTGCTTAAGATTCGCTAACTCCTGCGCTGCAAGACACTTGACAGGAACTTTTTTTTAACTTTTCTTTAGAAAAGAAAACTTTACTAAAGAAGCTTTTTTTTGATCAAACTTTTTCTAAAAGTTTGTTGGAGAGGGGAAAATTGAGACCAAGAGCGTTCTTCGTTACTTCAGGTGTAGGAATTGACAGCGAGCAGGCGAACGCCTTTGACCTCGCTTTATGCGACGCCGGCATCGGAGAGTGCAACCTGGTCGAGGTCTCCTCGATTCTTCCCGCGGCGGCGGTGGAGACAGAGCGGGAGAGGGAGAAGCTGACACCCGGCGAAATAACTTTCTGCGTGCTCTCAAGGGCGGACGGTAAGTCAGGCGAGGTCGTCGGCGCTGGGGTGGGCTACGGCTGGATTGGAGAGAGGCGAGAAGGAGAAGGGCAGGAAGAAGAGAGAGACTTTGGAATTATTTGCGAGCACCACGGTCATTTTCCAACCGCGTTTCTGAATAAAAAAATAGAGGAGAAGTTGCACAAAATGGCTACGATTCGCGGTAAAAAAATCGCAGGCACGAAGTTAGAAGCAAAAGCGGTAGAGGTAGCGGACGGTAAATTCGGGTCGGTTGTCGTGGCGCTGGTTTTTGTGTTTTGATTTTGATTTGAATTAAATATCAAAAAAAATAAAAAGACCAGTTGGACTTTTTACACAGCAAAATCCAACTGGGCGTAGACCTGCCGGTCTCGGAAATGCTGCAGCGAGATTGCACTCGAGGGGCAGTAAGAGGCGCAACTCCCGCACCCAATGCAGCCGTCGCCGACCTTCGCAACCTTCTTCGTCTCGCCAACCACGGTCAGCACGCCGTAAGTAACCACCGGCACCGGCTCCTCTGTCAACTCGATCGCCTCAACCGGACACATTTCCACACACATTCCGCAGCCCGAGCAGATTTCCTCGTCAACCACCGAGACCACCGCAGGCGTCTCAAGGAAGTCCTTCGCCAACAGCACGCACGCCTTCGCCGCCGCTGCACTGCTCATCACGAGGCACTCGTCCAACGCCGCAGGGAAAACCGCCGAGCCGCAGACGAAAACGCCCTCGTTCACGGTTTCAACAGGCGTCAAAACCATCTTCGGCCGTTCCTGCTTCTCCATAAAAAAGCCGTTCTTGAGCGGGACTTTGAACATTTTGCTCAACCGCTCGTTCTCCTCGGCAGCCAGCATCGGTGCAGCAAGCACGACCAAATCCGGCTTTATCTGGACCTCGTCGTTGAAAATCACATCAAAGACCGAGAGGACACCTCCAGCCCCAACAGCACCTGCCTTCAACTCTGGCTTCCGCTTCTCGTCGTACCTCAAGAACAGCACCCCCTTCTCCCTCGCCTCTTTGTACAACTCTTCCCACTTGCCGTAGGTCTTAATGTCCTGGTAAAGCACGAAGACGCTGGCGTTGGGGCTCTTCTCTTTCACTTTCAACGCACTCTTGACCACTTCGACGCTGGCGGATTTTGAATTTACCGCCTTTCCGCTTGGCTCGAGGTCTTGAACGAACGCGACTGTGTTGGCGTTGAAATTGCCTGCCTTCCAGAACTCGTTCACTGTTACCACGCTCTTGTCTTTGCCGTAGCCGAGGTAGCCGTCGGGCACGAACTCTCTCGCCCCTGTCGCGATCACGCAAGCCCCGAAATCAATTTCATTTTCTGTTCCTGCTCCTGCTCCGTCCCCAGCGACAATTTTCGCCTTGAACGAGCCTGCTCTTCCGCTGACCGCTTCCTCTCTCGCACTCGTGTAAACCTTTATTCGGTCGTTCTTCTTCACCTTTTCGAGAAGTTGCGTGACCTCGTCCTGACCTTTCAAATTCCCGCCGAGCTCTGCCTCCTTCTCAACTAAAGCCACCTCGTAGCCCGCGTCTGCAATTCCAAGCGCCGCGTTCAGCCCCGAGACGCCACCGCCGACGACAAGCGCCTTCGGCACCACCGGGTAACGCTCGACAGGAATCGCCTCAAGGTACTTCGCCCGCTCTACTGCCATTCCGAGCAGGTCAGCCGCAGCCTCTGTCGCCCCTTTCTTTCCGTCGCCGCCGCCGTGCACCCACGCACACTGCTCCCTCAGGTTCACGAACTCAAGCAAGTAAGGGTTCAAGCCCGCGTCGGCACAGGCGTTCCTGACAATTTCTTCGTACTCTCTCGGCGAGCAGCCAGCAAAGACGACCCTGTTCAGCTTCACCGCTTCGTCCACGATTCCGCTCTCTACCGCCTCTAAAGTCTCCTTTAGCGTCTTCGTCTCGCCGTTCGCTAAGACGACGCCACGCAGCCCTTTCACTCGCTCCACGACCGCGGGAATGTCGACAGTCTCCGCGATTTCGCCGTCGCAGCCGCAGATGAAGACGCCAATTCTCGGCTCCGCCTCCTCGCTGACTTCAACGAACTTCCGCTCTGTCTGACCCGGAATCGGCTCTGTCCGCTCTGAAAGAAGTGCAGCCTTCAGCGCCGCACCGCTTGCCTGCCCCACGCTCTCACGAACTTTCATCGGCGCGGTCGCAGTTCCGCAAGCGAAGACCCCAGGGACGCTCGTCTCCAGCGGGCTCGTTAGGCTGGTCTCAATGTAGCCGTATTTGTCGGTCTTCGCGCCAGTCACCTCTACGAGCCTGCTCGTCGTTTTTGACGGCAGCAGACCGACCGCGAGAACCACCAAATCCAACTCTAAAGTGTCAAGCGTGCCTTTCTCTAAATTCTCGTACTTAACAGTCAGAACCCCGCCTTCGGGAACCACTTCTGGCGTTCGCGACCTAATGTATTTCACGCCGTATTTCTCCTTCAACTCCGCGACCAACTCCTCGTCCTTCCCGAAGACCCGGACGTCCATAAAAAAGACGAAGACCTCGACCTCTGGGAACCGCTCCTTCACTACCCACGCCTCCTTCGCGGTGTAGGCACAGCACGCAGTCGAGCAAATCTCGTTCTCTTGGCATCGCGAGCCGACACACTGAATAAACCCAATCCGCTTCACTCGCTTGCCGTCCGAAGGTCGCAGCAGTTCGCCTGTTCCGCTCGCGGTCGTGCCGCGCAGAATGCCCTCAAAATCTAACGAAGGAACTACATCCGGACTGCCAAACCCGTAGCTCTTCGGAATTTCGTCAAAAACATCGTAGCCCGGCGCCAGCACCACGCTCTCCACTTCCACTTCCTTACCGCCGCCCGACGCCCCGCCCGAAACTTTCAACTTGAAATTCCCCGCCGAGCCCGACAAACTCTCCAACTCACTCGAGAGCAGCACTTCAATGTTCGGGTGGTTCTGCACCTCAACAACCTTCGGCGAAAGCCCTGTCTTGCACTCCGCAAGCTCCGCCATTTTTCCGCCCAACTCCGCGTTCTTCTCTACCAAACAGACCTTGTAGCCCGAGTTTGCGAGGTCAAGAGCCGCGGTCAAGCCTGCCACTCCGCCCCCTACAACTGCTATTCCCATTTTTTACTTCACCCTCCCAAGAATCTCTTTCGTCTCCACCGCGTTCTTGTTCAGCCCCAGTTTGTTCGGCTCAATTCCGAGTGCGAGACCCAACAACTGCGTGATGTAAACGACAGGCATTCCGATGGAAATGCCGAGTTCCGCCTCGATGTCAGGCTGCTTCGCGTCGAGCATCATCCCGCACAAAGGGCAGGCGAGTGCAACGCAGTCCGCACCCGCGTTCTTCGCAGCCTCCAGAACCTTCCTCGCCATCGCAAACGCGATGTCCGCCCTCGTCATCATCAGCGGTCCGCCGCAGCACAGCGTCTTCGTTTGACTGAACGGAACGCACTCGCCTCCGATCAACTCCACCAACTTGTCCATCAAAACCGGGTCGTCAGGGTCGTCAAAAGCAGTCGTCGGCGGTCGCCCGATGTAGCAGCCGTAGTACGGCGCAACCTTCAGATTCACCTTCTTCACCACCTTGCTCGACAACTCCGCCTCCCCGATTTCGTTCATCAAGATATCCAAAATGTGTCTCGCTTTTATCGTTCCCTTGTACTCAAGCGAAGGGTCGATTCCGCGTAATTTCGCACGAAACCCCTCGTCCTCCTGTAACGCCCTGTTCGCCCGCTCCAAGTTGTAGTAGCAGATGCTGCACGGCGTTACGATGTCCAGCCCTGCCCGCTCTGCGATCGCAAGGTTCCGAGCATTCAAGGCGTGCACTAACTTCGGGTCCTCAATCTCCGCGGCACCGCAGCAGTTCCAGTCCTCGACCTCGACCAGCTCAACCCCCAGCTTCTCAAAGACCGCCTTCGTTGACATTTCCTGCTCCATCGCCGTCGTTTCAGAAGGACACCCAGGATAATACGCAAGTTTTGTAACACTCATTTTACTTCTCTCTCTCCCTCCCCTCTTGCCTTCATTCCTCCTGCCTTCATTTCTCCTGCCTTCATTTCTCCTGCCTTCATTCCTCCTTCTTCCCTTCTCCTTCACCCCTCGGAAAATTCCGCAAAAATCTTCTTCACCACCGCCCTGTCCTTCACTTTCTCCGGGAACATCGCCTTCGGTCCCATTTTTCCCTTCTTGAACATCCGCATCCCGAAGTCCTTGTAATCCTTTGACATCGTCAGCAACCCCTTAAAGAACGAACCGCCCTCCTTGCCCTTGTAATATTCCATCGCCAGCCCCATATCGTAGAGCCGTCCGTACTTCGCCAACTGGTGCTCAAAAGCCTTGTCAAAGAGCGGTCGGTGGCTCTCGATTTTCAGCCTCCCCGCTTTCTCCTCTTTCTCTGCCACTCGTCTTATCGCGGAGAGCAGGTCGGCAATCCGCACATCCTGCGGGCACCGCGCCGTGCAGGTCTGACAAATTAGGCAGATCCACAAGTCCGGGTTCGACAAGACCTCGTCCCGCATCCCCAACAAACTCATCTGAATGATTTTTCGCGGGTTGTAAGTAGCCACGATTTCAGTGAGCGGGCAGCCCAGGGTGCAGGTGCTACACTGAAAGCACTTGGTCAGGTTCTCGCCTCCGGGCTCGCTCATTATTTCGTCCTTGAACCCAGAGTCCAATTCCCAGGTTTTTATCGCCATTTTTTCTCCTCGCTCTCCTCTCCTTTCTTCTCCTCGCTCTCCTCTCCTTTCTTCTCCTCGCACCTCACACCTCTCACCGCAGTTTCTCCTCTAACTCTTCCTCTTCGTAGGCAGTGAACGGAATCGGCTCTTCTACTTCCTTGCCCGGCGTGTAGTTAAAAATCTCCTGCACCTTCGCGGTAACCACAGGGTAGAACCTCGTCAGCGGAATGTCCTTCGGGCAGGCGTCCTCGCAGGCACCGCAGCCGACGCAGGTCGCACTGACGTGGTAAACCCGCGTGAGGTGGTACATCAACTGATTTGTAGGCACGCCGACCGCGCCCCGCAGCGCCGCCAAGTTCAGCAAGTCCCCACCGACAGGGTTCCCAAGCGGCTGCTCAAAGAAGCACTCCTTGCAGTAGCAGACCGGGCACAGGTCTCGGCAGTTCTTGCAGACAATGCAGTCCCGCAGGAACTCCTCCAACTCCTGCACGCTGCTCGCAGTTGGAAGTGACTCCCGCTTCTTCCTCGCCGCCTCCGCGATTTTCGCCTTCTCGCCCGCCCGCTCGATGTCTTTCTCCTCCAGCGGCAACTCCAACGCCGACAGCGCCTCAACGCCCCTTTCGGTCAGTCCTGCGACCACTACTTTCCCGCCGTCTCCGTCTCCTCCGTTCGCCCTAACAAGAGCAATGTCGGCTCCAGCCTCGTCTGCGAGCCGGTTTTCGCAAATTTCACACGCCTCGCGCACTGCTACTCCCTTACCTTTCAGTTCCTCTGCCTTCGCACCACCAGGTCCAGCCTCCAGCCAGTCCCCGATTTCGTCCGCGTTGGCGGCGTAGTCCTGGTTCGTGAACGCGCCCGAGCAGTCCGCGCTGACCAGTAGCACGCTCTCCTTGTCCATTTGCTTCAGTTTCACCAGTTCCACCGCCGCCCGAATCTCGCACGGCTTCGCTACCAGCCCGACCTTCTCGCCGATTGTCCAGCCCTTCAGAATGTTCGCCGCGTTCACGCTGAACGAGGGTGCGAAGACCGCCGACGCCGAGACGCCTGCTGCTGTCCCTGCTCCTGCCGAGTCAATTTTGCTTGCGTCCCGCACTAAAATGTAGGAAACATTTTTTCCCCCTTCCCCCGCTCTCCGCGGCAGAACCAGGCAGTCCACGACCTTGTTCTCGAGCAGTCCCTTGAACAGCCCCGCTAAATCCTCGCTCTTCAACTCCGCTCCTTTGCTCATAAAATCTCACCTCGCAACGGGTTCGGTCCCAACTTCTTTATCTCCTCCGACAGCTCCTTCATCGTCTTCGCAAACTTCTCGCCCTCGGACGCACTGATCCAGTACGACTTGAAACGGTTGTCCAGCCCGAACTGCTTCAAAATCGTCCGCAGCGCTGCAATTCGCCGCCGAGCGTAGAAGTTCCCTTTTATGTAGTGGCACTCGCCCGGGTGACACCCGCTAAAGAACGCTCCGTCCGCTCCGTTCAGCAACACCTTGAGCACAAACATCGGGTCCAACCTGCCCGAGCACATCAGCCGAATTATCCGTGAGTTTGGTGGGTATTTCTTCCTCGAAGTCCCTGCAAGGTCTGCTGCCGCGTAAGTGCACCAATTACAAGTAAACCCGACGATCTTTGGCTCGAATTCCTCTTTCTCTCGCACTTCTTCTCCCATTTCTCTTTCTCTCCTCTATTTTCCTTCTCCTCTTCTTCTGCCTTTCCTCTACTTCTCCTTTACTCCTACTTCTCCTCTACTCTTAAAATCTGTCTGCTCTTTTAATCTTTATTTCACACTATATAAACTTTGCGATTTTTTGCTGTGCTCCAATTTCTCTACCCTAACATCGACGTAGGGCAGATTTCCAGACAGGACACGCACTGTCCCGCCTCCGCTGCCCTCCTCCTGCGTTACGACTGCGTGTCCGCTCCCTTCACTCCCGCTCCCTTCACTCCCGCTCCCCTCACTCCCGCTCCCCCCTCCCTTGACGGTAGCCGAGCTTTGAGCAAGTTTTACGGGGTTGCTTGAATTGTCGTTGTGAATGCAGACGAAATTGACGACGACGCCCTCGACCGGTCTGCCCGCGGTGTCGTTCACCCACACGGTTATTTTCCCTGCTTCGTAGCTGGCGCGGAGTGAGACAGGCGGGTTGAAATTTTGGCTTGCAGGGACAGAAATATTCCCTGAAATTTGGCTTAATTTGGCGACCATTCCCGTGTCGTCGGTTACTTTGAGGTCGATTAAGACGGCTTCACCAGGTACTGGATTTATTCCTTCGAGTCCTGCCCGCACCTTCTTTCCTGTCTGGTAGTGCGCGGTTTCGCCGCCACCCTCTCTTGAGTCGTTGTAGTAAACCGTCCAGTTGAACTCAGTGACAAAACCGTCGGGGTCCGGGTCGTAAGATTCCGAAGCGTCCAGCACCAAAAAATCCCGAAACACTACTCCCAAGTCCTCGGTAACTACCTGCACCCGAGCAACCGGCACCGGCGGTGCGAACGCGTCCGCGAAATTGCTGCCCAGCCCGGTTATCAAAAGCGTCTCGATTGGGTCGGTGGTCTTGAGGTGCACGGGACTGCCGCCAAAGTCAGTGAGCAAGTTAATCCGCAGGGAAGCGGTAGAACGCGGCGGCATTGTGTAGGGGTGCGCCCGAGTGAAGACCGCTTTGCCCTTGCTCGTGGGTGAAAAGACCGAGTAAGTGCGTGCAAAGTGGTTTTTGACTGCGACCTCTTTTAGCGTGGTCTTGCGAATGTTTAGGTTTCGTGCTGCGAGCTCGACCTCGCCCCAGTAGGACGGGTTTGAGAATTTGATGTCGTCGAGGTAAATTGTAGTGCCGTCGCGTTTTAGTGTGAACCGCAGTTCGCTGAACTCCGACTCAGAGCCGAGGGAGAAGGAGGTTGTGTTTTTCTGCCACTTGTTTTTGGCTGGAAAATTTATTGGAACTCTCTCCCCGTTCAGTGAAACCTCGACCACCCCGTCCCCTGCGAGACTGCTCTTTACCCTGAAACTCAACTCAACCTCCTCCCCGCTGGATTGAAAAGGCACGAAAGATTTGTTAATGAATTCGTCGGCGTCGCCCGTAACTTTGAAGGCATATTTTGATTTTTTCCCCTCCTCTCCCTCTACCTCGCACGCCTCTCCCCCTACCTCGCACGCAACGACCTCCATCGTTTCGGTCGTGTTGCGCCAGCCGGAGTAAGGGTAGTCCCTACTGAGCGTCCAGTAGCAGTTTTGAGTTCCGTAATTTTTGAAGACGCTCACGCCCTCGAAGTCGTCAATGCAGGCTGCAGGGTAGAGCGATATTTTGGTAATCTCAAGCTCTTCGAGTTCAATCGCGGTCGTGTGACTCTCCTTTTCCGCGATGTCTTGCTGAAGACTTGTAACAATGTACGCGACCGAGGTTGCGGCGGTGACCGTGATTATTATGAGCAGCATTGCCCCGACAATCACGCTTGTCCCGCTGGTGTCCTTAACGAAAAGGGATTTCATCTCTCCGATTTTTATCAGAATTTAAATATTTATAAATCCTCAACCCTCGACAAATCCCTCGCCGCCTTCTGCACCGCCTCTTCCGAATTCCACCGCTGCCGCCAGCCCAGTTTCTTCAGCCGCGAAGCGTCGAGCATCATAACCGGGACATCGCCTTTCCAGCCCCTTTTACCGCCCGTGAACTTGAATTTCGGTCTCGGGAACGCCCGCATTTCCTCGCAGACAATCTCTGCAATCCGCTTTACGCTTACCCTGTCGTCCGTCCCGATGTTGAAAATATTCACGCTCTTGCCCGCACCTGCACCCGCAAACATCGCTTCTACGCAGTCGTCCACATAAATGTACGACTTCGTCTGCTCGCCGTCGCCCAAGATTTCCAACTCCGCAGGGCTACTCCTTCTTCTTAACTTCTTTATAAAGTCGTAAATTACGCCGTGTGACGACCGCCTGCCGACGACATTCGCAAACCTGTAAATCCAAGCTCGCATTTCAAAAGTGTGGCAGTAAGAAGCGATTAACGCCTCGCAGGCAAGTTTTGAGGCACCGTAAAGCGAGATTGGAATCGTGGGGTAGTCCTCAGGCGTGGGCAGTTTCTCGGCGGCGCCGGA
>Ga0190347_1000187_pt1 | contig 20550 bp, 15 predicted proteins | sample 48721356_MG_FD_161652 | JGI IMG/M metagenome (GOLD analysis project Ga0190347, IMG submission 161652) | Hydrothermal vent microbial mat bacterial communities from Southern Trench, Guaymas Basin, Mexico - 4872-13-5-6_MG | ecosystem: Environmental > Aquatic > Marine > Hydrothermal vents >...
TCATTTTTTCATAATCAGATGCTTTATGCCCTTAATCTGTTTAAATGTGGCACCTTCGCTTATACACTGAATGGCCTTTTGCGGATCAACCACTTTTGAGCCGGCGATCATATCAACTCCGTAGTCAAAAAGTACGGGTGACAGGGGCGAGGTCGCTCCCACCATCACCACGAAACTCTTCCTGCACAAATTTAATAATTCATCTACTGTATGATTGATAAATGACGTACCGGTAATAGCCACAACATCAGCCAGAGGCAGTATATTTTTAGCCTCTTCTGCCGAAAGGTCCCCTTCCTGCGGTCTTTTTTCCATTACCCAGAGTCTGCCGGCCGATTTCCGCAGCCTGGGAATAAATGGGAAATGGCCCACAACACATACATTTTTACCCCTTCCCTTTTCTGCCAGTATTTCAAAGGCATTCAGTTCAACACAACTCTCTTCATCGATCTCTATCAAGGAGTTCAGGGCCGCCATTCCGATAGATGCCTCCAGGAGATTGTCCGACCTGGCATATTCTACCACTTCCAGTGCGGTTTTTTGAGTCAATTTGCCTGCATCTCTGACCGGTACATGGGGAATGCGACTATCCTGAAATGTAGAAGACAGTCCGCAGCCTCTGCTGATCACTGCTGTCCAGTGAATACAGGTATGGATTTCCTGAATTTTACAATTCTCTGTCAAGGCAGAGATGAGATCATTGAGTATCTCCATGTGATCTCCCTTGGGATTCGTAACCAATCACCCCGTCCTTTCCGTTGCCGGTGACCGGATCCTGTGATAAATTATCAAAATTTATATGTGTTCAGTGAGCCACGCGTAATTTCTCAATAACTTAGGGTAAGATGTCCGGATTCCGGCTTTCGCCGGAATGACGTTTGGATGTAAGTGCCAGTCATTCCCGCGAAAGCAGGAATCCGGGGATGTAAATGAACCATTACTATATTTACAGTATATTCCAATGAAAGAAAATAGTCGGAAAAAGAAGCTAAGTATCATAGGTGCAGGTGCAGTGGGAACAGCCGCTGCCCAATGGGCTGTCAGCAGATCCATTGCAGATACCATAGTACTGTTGGATGTAGTGGAAGGCCTTCCCCACGGTAAGGCCCTGGATCTCTTCCAGTCATCACCGTTATATGGATATGCAGGCAATATTATCGGTACAGATGACTATGCAGATACCGCCCAGTCAGACGTGGTCATCATTACCGCCGGGCTTGCCCGCAAGCCGGGGATGAGCCGGGATGACCTTTTAGCGGAAAATGTCCGGATCATCCGTATAGTTACTGAGGAAATCGTCAGATATTCTCCCGACGCATGCCTGGTAGTCGTCACGAATCCTATTGATGCCATGGTCTATACGGTCTTTAAGATATCAGGATTTCCAAAACAGCAGGTCGTGGGCATGGCGGGTATTCTGGATTCTGCCAGGTACCGCACTTTTATTGCTCAGGCCCTGGGTGTAGCTCCTTCAGATGTGACAGCCCTTGTGATGGGCGTGCACGGCGATCATATGCTTCCTCTGGTCAGGCTTGCCAGCGTTGGAGGAGTACCTATAGAGGAGCTTTTATCCAAAGAAGAAATCGAAAGCATAGTCCGTCGCACTCGATACGGAGGTGCAGAAATAGTGCAGCATCTCAAGACAGGAAGCGCCTTCTCCGCCCCCGGTCTTGCTGCGGTGGAGATGGCTCAATCCATACTCAAAGACGAAAAAAGAGTGGTGCCCTGTGCAGCCTACCTCGAGGGAGAATTCGGCATTAGCGGTGTATTCCTGGGCGTGCCGGTAGTACTCGGAGAAAACGGTGTTGAACGCATCCTGGAATTTCCCCTTGCGGGTGAGGAACAGAAAGCCTTACAGAAATCCGTAGAGGCGGTAAAGAGGCAAGTTGCGGCCACAGGCCTATAAATCATGGTAACCAGCCGGACCATTGTCTTATTGACATTTTTAATCGGGCTGATTGGTATCATCGGAGGCCTGGTTGTCCTGTATCGGCTCTTCTGGCTACCCGTTTCACCTGTATCTTTGGTCAGACAGGTACCTGCTGAACAACTTCCGGACTTTAATGACATCAATGGCAAAAAAGGACTGAAAAAGGCCGTTTCAGCCAGCCTCGAATACCTGGAAAAATACGAAGATGAGGAGCAGATACCCTGGGGCAATGAATCCATAACTGCAGGCATGTTAAGAAAGACGCTGAAGGCCTTTTCCGGGCTTCTGGATAGAAATCTTGACCGGGATGATTTTCAGAGGGAAATCCGTCGCCTGTTTGTGGTTTACAGGGTAATCGGACGTGAAAAGGGAGAGGTGCCTGCCGGATATGTCCTTGTGACGGGATATTTCCAGCCTGAACTGGCTGCTTCTCTGAAGGCGGATGAAGAATTCTCCTATCCCATTTATGAGACCCCCCAGGACCTCATTCGAATAGCATTGCATGATTTTGACTCCGCCCTTCCACGCAAGACCCTTTATGGAAGGGTATCCGGACAGAGCCTGGTCCCGTATTACACGCGGGCCGGCATTGACGAAGGCAAGAAGCTCGGGTGCACCGGTGTCCTTGCATGGCTGCGGTCTCCACTGGATGGGCTCATGCTCCATATACAGGGTTCAGGGACGCTCCGGTTCCAGGATGAAACCAGGAGATACATCCATTATGCTTCCAGTAACGGTCACCCCTACCATAGTATTGGCCGATGGCTGATAGACAAGGGACTGCTGGATAAGGATCAGGCAGACTGGCAGGATATCCGCTCTTGGGCACAGAAAAATCCGGATAAATTCAGAGAGGCCCTTGCCGCCAATCCCAGATACATTTTCTTCAGATGGGAAAAAGAAGGGCCGATAGGAAGGCTGGGAAAGGTACTGACACCTATGAGATCCGTGGCCCTTGACCACGAGATATATCCGCCTGGTGCACTGTGCTTTTTGCAGGCGCCAATGCCTGTAAGCCGATTGATCCACGAAGATGCCGGTGGTACATTCCGGGGCTTTGTGTGCAACCAGGATACGGGCGATGCCATCAAGGGACCGCATAGACTGGATCTCTATTGTGGAGAGGGTGACAAGGCCGGATACCTTGCGGGAAGGCTGAAGACACCTGGATCACTATATCTGTTACTTCTCAGGGATTCTGCCTAAGGTTCAACGAGTGACCTCGTCAAAATCCATCCCTCTTATAACCTTTTTCATCCTTTCTGTTTTTATCTTGACACCCTGTTCTTTACTGCCAAGGATTAAAAATACCGTATCATTGGCGGAGGATCGACCCGGCCCGGAAATCTATGACTTTACGGTATCAAACTCCAGGGACAGGCTCCTGGCCTACTTTTCCCTCAAAAACGGGTGTCCTCCGTACGTGCAAATCGCGTTAGAAAGTGGGGTTATAGTACGTTATATTTATGAAGTAGAGTTACAGGCACCACGTTTTCTGTTAAAAAAAAGGCTTTCCCGGGTCTCCATATCCAGGACGCTTTCCTATGACAATCTCAAAGGGGAGTACAGGGTTTCATTTGGTCCGGACTCCCCCAGAGTAGTCAGTGTAAGGACCTTAGAAGAAGCAAAATCGCTTGCTTTTGAGATTAACGACGTTTCTGTAATATCTTTATCAGAACTGCCCAGGGGAAAGACATATATTATGCGGGTACGGGCGAAGACGGAAAAAGCGGTATCGTCTTTACCCTTCAGAGGTCTTTTGGACCTGTTTTCCTCGTGGGGTTACCGGACTAAATGGTATGAAATCCGCTTTAACTACTAGCGAAGCCAGAAAGCGAAGGCTCGAACGAATCATTATGATAGCAGCAGGGGGTTTGATTATCCTGCTGTCCCTGGCCGAGTACCATCTGATCTCCGGTTCCAGTCCGCTATTGACAGGCAGCAGTGTACTCATATTCGCAGTAATTAACCTTAATATTCTTCTCATCCTGCTTCTGGGTTTTCTCGTATTACGTAATTTAGTCAAACTGATATTCGAAGACAGAAAAAACATACTGGGAGCTAAGCTCAGGACCAAACTCGTAATAGCCTTTGTCTCTTTATCACTTATCCCTACAATACTACTCTTTATGGTCTCCTTTCAGTTTCTCAGGACCAGCATCGGTTACTGGTTCAATATAAAGGTGGAAAGATCCCTTGATAATGCCATGACAATAGGAAGGGTATACTATGACGGCCGGGTTACCGAATTGCAGCACATGTCTCAAAAAATGTGCAAGGTCCTGAGCCTGAAATGTGTTAAAGAAGACAATTCAATAGACAGTGTATGCATAGAACAGCTGGTAAATCCAACGCCGCTATTACCTGGCACCCATGTTTTCAGCAGTATAATCCCTTTCAGTTCCATAGAGGTGATAAACCCAACGCACAAGGAGCTTTTGGTCAAGATATGGCTTCCCCTTGTGGATGAGCCGCCGTGCATTCCCCCATCTGTGCTGGACCGGATCTTTGAAGGCAAGGATTCACTGGTATACAGTGTTAACTTGGAAGGCGGTGAACTAATCCGGGTCTTGAGTCCTCTGAGAAATACAGATGGCGGTATCCAGGCCGTATTGGCCTTGGGCCACCTGATGCCCCAGGATATGAGCCGCCTGCTCGATGGTATCCGCTCGGGTTATGAGGACTACCGCCAGTTGCGATTGTTCCAGAACCCGATTAAGGGTTCTCTGCTTATCACTCTTTTCCTTATTACATTCCTGATCATTTTTGTTTCCATATGGTTTGGATTCAGGCTTGCCAAAAGTATTACAGAGCCTGTTCAGGTGCTTGCCGAGGCCACTCACCGTGTAGCACTGGGAGACCTGGACTTCAGCCTTGAGGCCCGGGGCAAGGATGAGCTGAATTCTCTGGTGCGGGCATTTAATGTCATGACCCAGGACCTTAAGGAGGCCAGACGCAGGACTGAAGAGACATCGAGACAACTCCAAAAGAGCTATGGCGAACTGGAACAACGCCGGCGCTATATCGAGATTATCCTGCAGAACATAACGGCAGGGGTAATATCCATAGACAGACAGGGTATCGTCACTCTCATGAACAGATCAGCCGAGAGCATTCTGGATATGTCCTCGGATCAGGTCATAGGAAAGCCGTATCTCCAGCTCCTGACAGAGGATCAGGCCACAGAATTTGAAGAAATCAGGCAGGAACTCAGCCTCTCCCCAAAGGGTATGATTCAACGTCAAATTCGCATGGAAGTGAAAGAAAAGCCCCTGTCTCTCCTGGCAAGCTTTACCATATTGAGAGACCGGGACGGGAGATCTCTCGGAGTAGTCATAGTTTTTGACGACCTGACGGAGCTGGAGAAGATTCAGCGTCTGGCTGCCTGGCGCGAGGTAGCCAGGCGTATTGCGCATGAGGTCAAGAATCCCTTGACCCCCATACAACTCTCGGCACAAAGGCTGCGCAAGAAATATCTTGACAAGCTGGATGACGAAGCCAGGGCTGTTTTCGACAAATGTACAAATACCATCATAAGCCAGGCAAAAGAACTTAAACACCTTGTGGATGAATTTTCCAACTTTGCCAGGATGCCGGCTCCCAGACTCCGGCCAACCAGGCTGGATGGTTTGGCAGATGAGGCACTTGCAATCTACAGGGACGGATATACAAAAATTGAATTCAGGCTGGAAGTGCAGGATGATTTGCCGGAGGCCTTGCTGGACCCTGACCAGATAAAGAGGGCCCTTATCAACCTTCTGGACAACTCGGTAGCCTCCATGCCTGATGGCGGTGAAATAAAGATACAAATAACTTATAATAGCGCCGTGAATGAAATATGTCTCAGTGTTTCCGATACCGGACCAGGAATTCCTCCAGAGGATATCCCAAGGCTCTTCGAGCCGTATTTTTCTAAAAAAAGAGGGGGGACGGGCCTTGGACTTGCTATTGTAAACTCTATTGTGGCAGACCATAACGGACGCATACTGGTGGAAAATAATATCCCCAATGGAACGAGATTTGTATTATTTTTCCCTGTCGGCTGAATTGAGCAATCAGCTATTAGCGTTTAGCTTTGAAAAATCAAGGTATTACGTTACAGATAGAATATTTTTATCATGGTAAAGAAAAAGATACTTGTAGTAGATGATGAAAGTTCGATCCTTCAATCCGTGACGGATATACTGGAAGACGAGGGATTTGACGTGCGGACCTCACTGGACGGAGAGACGGCCCTCGGGACTATGGAAGAGGACCTTCCGGATATAGTCTTGCTTGACATCTGGATGCCGGGTATGGACGGCCTGGAAGTATTGAAACGAATAAAGAACGATTGGCCGTTTATCCCGGCAGTAATCATGTCCGGTCACGGAACTATAGAAACGGCTGTAAAGGCCACCAAGCTGGGGGCCTATGACTTTATAGAGAAGCCTCTTTCCTATGAACATCTGCTCCTCACGATCCGGAATGCCCTCAAATATCATGACCTCCGGGAAGAAAACATCTTTTTGAGGCAAAAAACCGGAGAAAGGCAGGAACTCATCGGCGAGAGCCCTGTCATGAAAAGACTCAAGGAACAAATAGCCATCGTTGCCCCTACTGATGCGTGGGTGCTGATCCAGGGGGAAAACGGAACGGGCAAGGAGCTCGTGGCCCAGACGATCCATTGTCTGAGCAAACGGAACCGGAAACCGCTCATAGAAATCAACTGCGCTGCAATACCTGAAGAACTCATTGAGAGCGAACTGTTTGGGCATGAGAAAGGTGCATTCACCGGTGCAATCACCATGAAGAGGGGAAAATTTGACCTTGCAAATGAAGGGACCCTGTTTCTGGATGAAATCACGGATATGAGCCTCAAGACCCAGGCAAAGATCCTGAGAATACTCCAGGAACAAAGATTCGAACGGATTGGAGGGAGCAAGACCATAACGATAGACACGCGCATCATAGCAGCTACGAACAAAGACCTTGAAAATGAGATAAAGGAAGGGCGTTTCCGGGAAGACCTTTACTACAGGTTAAACGTGATACCTATAGAGGTCTCGCCCCTCAGGGAACGCAAAGATGACATCTCTCTTCTTACAGAAGGCTTCCTGAGCGAATTTACCGGAAACACCGCTCATGGTCCAAAAAAAAGGGTGAGCCAGGAAGTAATCAAGGCATTTATGACATACGACTGGCCGGGAAATGTGAGAGAATTACGGAATATGATAGAAAGGCTTGTAATTCTGACCAAAGGACCAGAGATCACTATAGACGATCTTCCTCCTCCTTTCAGGCAGGGCCTTGGATCTGCTTCCGGGTCACAGATCAATATCTCGATTCCCGAACCAGCCTGGTTGAGCTGCCAGGACTTCAGGGAGGCAAAGGCCTTGTTTGAACGGGAGTATCTTGAAAAAAAACTCGCCGAACACCAGGGTAATGTCAAGAAAACCGCCCAGGCTATTGGTATTGAAAGAAGGCACCTTCACAGAAAGATCAAGTCCTTGGGTTTGGCAACATGACTGCACGAGCAAAACCCTATCAAGAATCTGGTAAAGGGTTGTCCTTTTTCCAACTCTTTTCTTCCCCGTTCATCAGTCTCTTGATGTTATCTCTGTGCCTTATCCAGATGATACAGGCAGTTACCCACGCCATGAACTCAAATTCAGGTACCGGGCAGAAAAAGTACATTAAAACAGGCATAAGTGCAGTTGCTGCAAGGGATCCCGCCGACACATAACCCCACTTCTTCAGAGCTGTCAAAAAGGCGACCGCGGCGATGCCTGCAGCAAAAGGACAGACCGCCATGAACACTCCTGCCGCGGTGGCAACGCCTTTCCCTCCTCTAAATCCGAGAAATATTGAATAGCAGTGGCCCAGAACGGCGCCGAGCCCTGTACATGCAATCCAGAAATCAGGATCAGTCGCTCCGGCCATTGCCAGCTTGCAACCAAAGACCGGCAGGAAGCCCTTAGAGAGATCCGCAGTAAGTGTAATAAGCCCCCACCACCAGCCATTACCCATTACCCTGGCCACATTTGTAGCCCCTATGTTCCCGCTGCCATGCCTTCGAAGATCTATGCCTTTGCAACGGGCCAAGAGCAGGCCAAATGGTATTGACCCCAGAAGATAGGCCCCAATCGGCCAGGCTATCTGTGATAAAGGAGTCATTTCTCAGGACATGCCAAAAAGCGTCCTTTTCTCAAGGCATTTTTCAATTCTGCAAGCATTCTGTTGTAGGAATCCTGTTTTCTCTTTGCTGTTCCCAATGATCCGGTCTGTTTATCTCCATACCCCAATTTCCCGTCGGCATTATGATCAAAAACCATATAACTGGGAGGCCTTGAAACCCCATCTCCAAAGAGCAATATCTCAATGGACCTGCTGTAGTCGGCCCCCTCTCTTAACCTCAATAGGACCTGACCAAAAACTGTAACAAACTCGAGTTCAGAGAGGTATCCTCGACCTTTTCCTCCTGGCCCTGAAGTCTTGTCTATGGTCAGATTGGTCCCAAAGGGACGCATCATGTCAAAAAACCGGTGCTTACTGTTTAAAATAATTACCATATCACCCACATTACAGAAAGAGTAAATGGCATCCATATCCTGATTATTTACAGCTATACAGCCATTGGTCCAGTCCCTTACCATGTATTTCCCGTTATTACGGTATACCCCTCCACCATGTATGCCAATGCCGCTGCCGAGAGATGTGCCGGCAGGTGGAGAACCATCTGCTGATACGGCATCTGCAATCGAGAGATACTCCCTTGATGAAATAAGCCCATTTCTCAGGCCCAACCAGGCATCCATCCTATTGGGATACGAAAGACCAAGGAACTTATAGAATCTGCTCTTACATCTCTTGCAGGTCACATAATAACAGCCCTCAGGAGTTGATTTGTCTCCCCTGCAGCGCTTGGGCGACTCGGAATCTATGCCGATAGACACGGCATAACTCCCTATGGCCTTGCCATCCCTGTAAAGGAACAACCTGTGGATCCCTTTGTCGATTACCACACATTTTGAAGGCGCTTCCTTGCCATGGGCGTATCCGGTTCCAAGAACCAAAAAACCTGCCAGGAAAAAAGCCAGCGCGGCAAGAGGCTTAAATAAGCCTTCATACATCATATTTCTGCGACCCTATCTGGTATCTGTAATTTTCACTACAGGAAATTCCCACATCCCGGTAAAAATTTCATTATAAAAATCTTCTGCCATACAGATTTATTATATGCTTATATGCTTGCCTGTTGACAAGACGTCCTGTTTATTTTTAATATATTTTATCTGTTTGGAAAGCTCGCTCTCTTGGCAGGTAATTTTCCATTTAGGTAGCTGATTACACTGTAAAAACCGTAAAATGTAGATAGTTATCCACCTGCAAAACACAATTTATACCATCTTGCGAGGAGGAGCCATGATACACCAAATTCGTGGAAAACGATGGGCGATTCTGAAGCCGGTCCTGAGTTTACTGCTTGCACTCAGTCTGTTCACTCTGCCCGGCTGCGGTCTCAGCAAAGAAGATAAGACCCTGATAAATCAGGGCATAAAGGCTGCCGAAGAGTCGAAAGCAGCAGCGTCCAGGGCAGAGGCCGCCACCAAGCGTTTAGAAGATGTGGCCTCCAGGCTGGAATCAGCCGCACGAAAGGCTGAAGAGGCGGCAGCGGCAGCGGCAGCGGCAGCCGATCGGGCGGATGCAGCTACAAACAGGGCCAGTGAAGCAGCCAGCCGTGCTGAGACTACAGCTAAGAAGACGGAAAGAATATTTGAAAAGACTCTTCTTAAATAATTTAAAGCTGCCTACATAACCGCGTTCTCCTCTTCAGAGGCACGTCACCAGGGCGGCTGGCCTGGTGGATACGAAGAACCAACCATAACCCTTCACTGAAAAAGGCGCCAAACCGGCCAAATGGGGTAATCCGTGCTGAAAGCGGCTGGCTGCGCCCCTTTTTCTCTTAACTCAGCTCAAAAAGTCTATGGGAGTTGGGAGAGCCTGTTCTTCCATTCCGAAACAGTGTCCTCTATCTCACTATTGACATACATAATTATGGTCGCTATAATAACTATTTACGAAAAAAAAGGGGGGGTTTCCCGTGCAACCGATTAAGAATTATGTTCCTGTTACAAAGGCAAAAACCATTTTCTTGGATATGGTCAGAAAAATCAAAGATTCTGACGATGCTATAGTTATCACAAAAAATGGGATACCCGAAGCGGTACTTATCAGTATGGACAGATTTGAGGGACTGCTGGAAACATTAGAAATTCTTTCCGATGAAAAGGCAATGAAGTCCATACGAAAATCGATTCAAGAAGCGGATAAGGGAATGTGGGTTGATTATGATGAGGTCTTTCCGGAATGATCCAGTGGAAAATCAGATTGACCCCTGAAGCCAGCAAGGCCTTGACTAAACTTCATCCTGATAGCAAAAGACTCATTAAAAAGGCTGTAAAACAGATCTGTAACTCCCCCCATTCCGGAACTGACCTGCAAGGGGAATTATCCGGGTTCAAGTCGTTTAAGCCCAAAAAATACAGGATCATTTACAAATTAGCTGAAGAGAAACAGTGCATTGAAATCTATTATATTGGGCACAGAAGGGATGTTTACGAGCGATTCAAGCAACTCCTGAATCATTTCAGTTCATAAGAATACGGAGTAATAGATGCAGACAGTTATTTTCAGGAGCTTACCAGGTATATTCAATAAACTACCCCGCCGCAAGCGACAGGGAATAAAACCCCAAGGGATTCAAAAAGAAAAAGGGTCAAATAGTTACAGACCAGATACGAACAATAGATAAGTCGCGACTCATCAAAAGACTGGGGACAATCGATCCAAATACCCAATGTAAATATTCGGTGAACCCGTGGTCCACTGTGGAAGTTGCCATCCGTGCCCTGCCGCAGGAGCGGCTTGCCTTTTGCAGGGTTTCCCGCATGCAGGTCCGTACGGTGCCGGTTCCAGGTAAGTTTTAAGGGGCATTTCAAATATCACTAAGAGTATGTCTATGGGACGCATTTCCCTGCGTGCTTCAGACACGAAAGCCCATCGCAGAGGCGATCATAAGCGCTCCCATGCCAATGAGCAGGATCAGTATGAGCCGGATATACAATTCCAGGGATGCCCTGGAATAGATGCGTGAGCCGAGCCATACCCCGCTTATGACAGGCAGGGCGCTGACTGACAGGTATCGCAATACCAGAGCGTTGGTCAGCCCGGAAATCCAGTGTGCACAGGCAATGAGAAGCCCGGTAAGAAGAAAGAGGCCGGAGAGGGTGGCCTTGATGCTGTCCTTGGACCATCCGGTCAGCATGGTGTAGATAATTGCCGGCGGACCGCCGGCACTGAAGGCCGCGCCTATGACCCCTGTGGCAAACCCGGCCGCGTATGGACCGAAGGACGGAATCCTTATTGCCCTCGGCTTGAATCTGAGGCTGAATGAGGCATAGCCAACAAGCAGTATCCCGAGGAGGATTTTTATCCAGGTATTGTCCGCTCTCTTAAGGAAATATACCCCTGCCATGATTCCAGGCAGACAGCCCAGCAGAAGAGGAGAGATTTTGCCCCAGTCCAGATGCTGCTTGAGCTGCAGACAGAGATAGATGGTGATAATCAGGCCGTTAAGAATGCTGAGGGGAACCGCAGTCCTGGCATCCAGGAACAACAGGAACAGGGGCATGGCCAACAGGGCCGAGCCGAAGCCGGTAAGCCCCTGTACCAGTCCTGCAAGGAAGGAAATTGCGGCAACTGCCGGATAGAAATCTACCATTCTATTAACGGATGCATACTGTTATCACCCATGGAACACGGCCTCTGCCAGGGGCACTTCCCAGCACCCGCACCTGCATCGCTTCCGGAAGTCCGGTGCGCAGTCCGCCGCCCGCCTTTGCACCATTGCCAAGACCCGGATGGATTCGATTGCCTCCAGGCGGTCGCGCCAGTCCGCCTGGGCACTCCTGGACAGGACAGCGACACGCCTCCCCTTTCCATCATAGAGCCCCACCGTTTCAGCTTTTACACGGGCGCAGAGCAGGTCTCCAGGGTGCAGGGAGGCAAGTGCCCGGTGAACGGGGTCGTCCGGAGTCCGGCGGCCTGCAAAGTCGAGAAACAGGTCCTTCATGCCAAGGACAGAGTAACGCCGTTCCAGGACCTCTCTGGGTACGGACCCCGTAACAGGCGGCATACGCCTCAGCAGGTAATCGCCATCCAGGAGGCCTGTATACGGATTGGGGACATCCCTCCTTTCAAAGAGGCAGAGTGTCTCGCAGGCCCGCGTCACGGCAACATAGTAAAGCCTGCGCTCTTCTTCCCGTTCTTTCAGGGACCGGCCCCTGAGCCAGCCTCCGCCCGGGATGAAGACATGGGGGAATTCCATGCCCTTTGCGGCATGGACAGTGTTGAGAAAGCCCCCCTTCCCTATGACATGCTCACGGCGTTGCTCAGCAAGCGTCTCGAAGAAAAAATCTACTGCATGGCCGGCTGCAAGCTCCTCATTGCCGGTCTCCTCCCGCCACTCTTCGATTACTCCGCGAACCAGGTCCCACCACGGGGATCCCTCATGGCCTGATGCGAGAGCCTCCAGGATCTCCACAAGGTCCGCGGCGCTCAACAGCTCGTCCCGGCGCGCCTTGAGCGCATCGAGGAACTGTACGACCTCACGGATGCGACAGAGGGGCAGGACCTTGTCAGGGCCGGGACTCCGGCTCACGGGGATGCCGCGGTGCTCGCACAGGGCATGTATCGGGGACAGCTCGTCCCTGGTGCGGGCCAGGACCGCGCAGTCGGACCACTGCAGGCCGGGCGATATCCGGCCGAGGCGCTGCATTTCCTCCACCAGCGCCTCGGCCTGATGGGCCGTATCGGCCGCCTCCAGGACCTGAACACGCCCCCGTGCCAACGGATCGAGACGGGTCCAGGCCCCGCCTGGCGGAGCATCCTCCCTTTCCTTGTTGATCCGGATGGGCTGTCCTGTCTTCATGCGATCAAGATTATGACGAATGAGGTCGTTGGCCGCATCTATGATGTGGCGGCTGGAGCGGTAATTTTCCACCATGTAATACGGCCGGGCCTGATAGTCTTCCCGGACCCTCCGGATGAACTCCACATTCGCACCGCGAAAGGTATAGATATTCTGGTCATCATCCCCTACTGCCAGGATGGTGAGCTTAGTGTCGGGGTCTGACCGGGTCCGGCCCGCTATGGCAGAGACCAGCTCGTACTGGTCGCTGTCGATATCCTGGTATTCGTCTACCAGGATATGACTGTAGCCTGCGAGCAGGCGCTCCCTGAGCCTGTCTCCCTCCAGGCCGGGGAGCTCAACCCCTTTATTCAGCAGGCGGATGGCGTCGTGGATCAGCCTGTCAAAGTCTATGACCCCGCCCTCACTCCTTTCGGCGCGTTCTGCAAACGAGGTGCCTGTAAGGCGCATGGCCAGACCATGATAGGTCTGGATTGTCACCCCCTTTGCATCCGGCCCCACCAGGTCCCACAGGCGCCGGCGCAGGGCGGTAGCGGCATTGCGGTTGAAACAGAGCATGAGGATGCTGCGTGCCGGGACCCTCCTTACACGGAGAAGGTATGCACAGCGGTGGGCCACCACGCGGGTCTTTCCCGAACCCGGACCCGCTAAAACGAGCATGTTCTGCTCCTCCGGTGCGGCAACCAGCGCGATCTGCACGGGGTTGGCAAGGTCCTCTACGATGCGCCGGTAGGACTCCCGGCTCGTGGCCCTTTCGATCATCTCCCTGCATCCGGCAAAATAACGCCGCACAAAGGCCTTTCTCCCAAGGGAAAAATATGCAGCAACCAGACCAAGGGCCTGCGTGATCCTCTCCGCACCGAGGCGGGCATACTCGTTCATCACGTGTACCTGGAAGATACGCTCCCGGTAGTGGTATTCAAGAGGACTGTAGTCCCCCTTGCTGTAACGCCGTCTCTTGGCCTGCGGGAGGATGCGTATGGTCATGGCCTGGCGGAAGACGGCAAGACCCTGCTGCAGGACGATCACATCCTGTTCGTGCAGGAACATGAGCGCCCGGTCAATGGCGGCCAGGGGATCCTTGACCTCGGAGGAAAGGAACATGTGGGAACCGAGTGCCCTGCCGATCTCCTCCATGGAGAACTCGACGAGCAGCCCGGCAGAGGGAGGGGCGTCCTGCGGGATCTTCCCGAGCATGGTCTCAAGTGCCACCCCGGCCACTGCACGCCGCCTTTCCGCCGTCTTTTTAAGGGCATCCCAGTCCCGCTGCAGCTTGCAGCGGTAATAGTCGCAGGAGACGTATCTCAGATCCAGGCTGCCGCGCCGTCCGGCAAGACCCCTGCCATCCATGGCCAGGCTCCTTAAGAGATTGCGCAGGATCTCCGGCGAACTCTCGTGACCCAGATCGATGAGGCGCTGGTTCAGGCGGCGCAGGGACAACAGCTGCCAGCCCTCCGGATCGGGCTCTGCCTCCTGCATCACATCCAGCATGGCTGTCTCAAGCCTGCATACTTTATCAAATACCAGGCGGGAATGGTTCGATACCTTGTGGCGCACAAAGGCGGACAATAACAGGGCCTTTTTGATGAGCCCGGCCTCTGTCATTTCGTTAAGCGTCCTCAAGACCCGGTGCGTATCTGTCTCCACGAAGGCCGTCCGGGAAGAAGAGGTCCTTTGAGGCCCTCTGAACTCGGGGAGCTCTGCCAGCTCGTCGGCACTGATACCCTCGTTGCCATCGACGTTCATCAGGGTCTCAAGGACGGCCAGCCAGCGCCTGTGCGTCTTCTCCGGCAGATTGAGACGCTCGACTCTGGCACGGGCCTCATCCATCGTGCGCACCAGGGGACGGCCCTGGAACACACGGGTGTTGTTCTGGTTGCGCTCCAGGAATCCGGCCCGCTCCAGCCAGGCGACAGCGGTCCGCACCCTGGTATCCGCCCGGGGATCGCTGCTGTCGATAACGGTCTCTACCTCCTCATCACGGAGCAATTCCCCGGCAGTGATGATCACCTCCCCGGCCTCGTTGCGCCTGGCACGACGCAGCCCGCGAAGTATCTGGGAGATGTCCCGCTGGCTCAGCTTGGACAGGGCGCTCAGGCGGAACTGGGTCTCGATATCCTGTTCGTCGTAGAGCAATATGCACTCAGCCTCTGCCCGATCCCGCCCGGCACGGCCTGCCTCCTGGAGATAGTTTTCCAGAGAGCCCGGGATGTTGGCATGGATTACAAGGCGCACATCCTCCTTGTCAATGCCCATGCCAAAGGCATTGGTCGCACAGATGATCCGGCTTTCGCCATTGATAAATGCCTCCTGGATCCGGCGCTTCTCAGGCGGCTTGAGCCCGGCATGAAAGGCCTCTGCCTGCCAGCCGTGTCTCTGCAGAAACTGTGCCGTCTCTTCCGCCTGCTTGCGTGTGGCGGTATAGACCACGGCGCTTCCCATGTCCGGCCCGGGAAGACGTTCGGAGAGGATCCGGTGGATCCGGGACTGCTTTTCCGGCCTGGTCAGCATCTGTACCTCAAAGTGGAGGTTTTCGCGCCGCACGCCGGCCTTGAAGACCACCAGCTCCTGGCCCAGTTCCCTTCGGAAGTGCTCGATAATCTCCTCAAGGACATCCGGCTTTGCAGTGGCTGTGAAGCAGGCCACGGGCGGCACGGGTGTATGCTGCCGGCTGGAGAACTCACGGATGAAGCGCGCGGCATAGAGGTAATCAGGACGGAAGTCGTGACCCCACTTGGACAGGCAATGGACCTCGTCGAATACCCAGCAGCCGATCTCCCGCTGGCTGATGGCATCCCGGAATGAACGGTTACGCAACTGCTCGGGCGAGACATAAAGGATGGCAACATCCCCCAGCCGTACCCGCTCCAGCACCTCGCCGCGCTCAGGCAGGGTCAGCATACCATAGAGGGCCGCTGCAAAGGGGGTGCCGGTCCTTGCAACCAGACTGTCCACCTGATCCTTCATCAATGCCTGCAATGGGGATATTACGCAGGTCAGCACGCCCCTCCGGAAGTTACGGACCAGGGCCGGGAGTTGATAACACAGGGATTTCCCGGTCCCGGTGGGCAGGATGGCGAGATGCGGCCGGTCGCTCATGCCATGGCGAACAATGACCTCCTGGAGACCTGAGCCGTCAGGGCCCCTGGGGTCCGGACGGAACCCGGAAAAGCCGAAAAAGCGCCTGAGCTGTTCAGTGGCGTCATGGGTGATCCGGCAGTAGCTGCAGGCAGGCTCATCACACGGCACGTCCCGAAGCCCATGCAGGATGGATACTACGTCCGGGAAGCGATGGCGCACCCAGGGGGGCAGCACTGAGTTGTGCCCTGCCACCTGCAGCCAGGCCAGGCAATAGGCAAGAGCCGGACGTCTCACGGGATCCTCCAGCCAGTGAGGTGCTTTCCTGAGAACGGCGGTTCGGCACGCCCGGTCCCCCACGCCCTTGATAAAGGCCTCAAGGGCCGTGTCGTCAGAGATGGACCCGGCCCCAAGGGCGTTTAAAGCCGCTGCCAGGCCGTCACCACGCAGCCCCTGGCCACCCGTTTTCTCAAAGCAGTAGCGATAGAATGCAACGGCCTCCGGATGACGCGCCAGGAGGCCTGTAAAGGTATCCCACTGGTCATGAAACAGCGAGGCCGCGAGACGTGCATCAGCGACCGGATCGTTCACTGAATCGTGGACCAGCCTGTAGTCCTTTACCAGACGGTGGTAGGGATTCTCCGGAAATGCGATGGGAGACAGATACAGGGTGTCCACAACCGGCCTTTGGAGCAGGCGGAGGTTGGGGGCGAGTGTCCTCAGGACAGGTAAATCATGGCCGAGCAGATTGTGGCCGAGGATGAAATCCAGCCCGTCCGCGAAACGGTCCAGTTCGTCAAGGGTATCCCTGAGATCAAAGCGTCCCTTGCGCTGGAAGACCAGGTCCTGTTTGAGTGCCCCGATGCGAAAGATCTTCTCCCTGCCCCTGGTTTCCAGGTCCAGGACCAGGCATCTTGACAGAAACTCGGTAAAGTCCATTATTGGATGATATTATAAATGATTACGCCGAAAAAGTCCTGAAAATGGAACGGAGTTCATATACAGAGGACTTCCTGACACGCCATAGCCTTGGCGAAGACGGGTCACCCCATAGTTCACACCCATGCCTGGCATATACAAAAATTACAAATAATTCGGTTACTACAAGGCAAACCTGATCCTAAATCTCACGTTCCGGAATGCATTGCTTAAAATCAATTTCTTTTGATGAAATATTCAGAGAAGTGGCTCCGTGAGAGTTTAAAAAAGAAGAGCATTTATGTACTGATCGCACTGCATACTCATTTCACTCTTAATGGAAATGTGATAAATTGCGGTTTATCCTCTGGGTGAGGCACTCGCATGAACTTTATGTCTGACGAAAGCGTGGCAAAATATGGGTAGAAAAATATCTATCGCGGCTTCTTCCATCCTCATAATAATCGCTGTCTTTGTCTTTTACCGGCTTTCACACCTTGGCGCATTCCTGAAGATCGGAAATTTAAACAATGCAAATTGTTCCGTCCTGGCCAACCTGCCGGGCCCTGAAGACCTGCAGATAGACCGCAAAAAAGAGATCTTATATTTTATAAGTTATGACCGTTGGGCACCGCGTGGCACTCATGTTCGTGGTGGAATATACAGCCTGGACCTAAAGGCCTCCCAGGCCGGCCCCAAACTGATATGTCCTGATAAGCCGGAAGATTTTCATCCCCATGGATTCAGCCTGTATCAGGACAATGAAGGGGACAATCTGCTCTTTGTAATCAACCATCGGCAGGATGGCAGGCAAACCATTGAAGTGTTTGCGATTCAGCCAAACGATCGGTTGCAACACCTTGAAACCATTGAGAGCAGGTTGGTCAAGTGGCCCAACGATCTGGTTGCTGTGGGGCCAAGACAGTTTTACCTGACGGATATTAACAGGCCTTATAATGGTATAGGACTAAAAATCGATGCCTTGCTTCAATTACGCAAAGGTCGCGTAGTCTATTATGACGGCTCGGACTTTCAAATTGTTGCTGAAGATCTGTCCTTCCCGAACGGTATCAATCTCAGTAACGACGGAAAATCCGTTTATGTATCAGAGACCCTGGCAGGAAATATAGATGTCTTCCAAAGAGACCGCACATCGGGCCGCTTGAATCTCCTGGAATCCCATTTTGTCCGCGTTGGCCTGGATAATATTACAGTTTTACAAGATGGGAGCCTGCTGGTTGCTGTTCAGCCCAATTTGATTGCCCTTGCAAGACATTTTAAGAATCCGCGGGCAACATCTCCCTCACAGGTCTTGAAAATCAGGATCAATGAAGAAGGATATGATTTTCAGGAAATTTACAGTAGTTCCGGTGCGCAATTATCCGGAGCAAGCGTGGCCGCATTGTATAAAAACAGGCTTATTATTGGGAGTGCCAGCGAACCAAAAATACTGTCCTGTGAATTGGACTGCGCGGATATAAAATTAAAAGAATGGAAAGAAAAAGGCCGATTTGTTACCATCAAATCACATCAAATATTTTATGTTGTCGAAGGTGAAGGGCCGGAGTTATTATTGCTCCATGCTTACCCTACTGCATCATGGGGATGGCACCGGATGTGGCCCGAATTGACCGGGCATTTCAGGGTGGTGGCTCCGGATCTGTTGGGGTCGGGATTCTCGGACAAACCGCCGGATGGGGATTATTCCATCACTTATTTGACCGACGTTGTTGAGGAACTGCTGAGTAAGTTAAAAATCAAAGAAACACACGTCCTGGCCCATGCTTATGGAAGTCTGGTGGCTCAGGAGTTGCTCGCCCGCTTTAATGAGGGCAGCCCAAAAATCTGTCTTCGCTCCGTGTGTTTCATAGACGGCGGGATATTCCCGGAAACAGCCAAAACGACCCCAATGCAGAAGTTTCTTCTTACTTCCGCAGGAAAGGCCGTTGCCAGAAATTTTCCTACCCCGTATGTAATTTTTAAACGTAATTTTTCCAATACATTTGGCCCTGAAACACGACCATCATCACAGGAAATGAAAGAATTCTGGGAGTTGCTTACCTATAATGACGGCCAACGGCGGGTTCCCGAGGTTATCCAGTACCTAAATGAACGAATTCATAAAAGAGACCGATGGGTAAATGCGCTCCAAAAAACCACTGTACCACTGTGCCTGATAAATAGCATTTCAGATGAATTTACCGGCAAGGCCACCAATAAGCAATGGCGCAGATTATTACCACATTCATCACTCATAGAGCTTGCTTCACCGGTAGGTCATTATCCGCCATTAGAGGACCCGGATGCGGTACTTAAGGCGTATTTTGATTATGTTGAAAAATACTTGTAAAAAGCCGTGCCGAAAGCTAATATCGTGTTTGAATAAATCTAAAGAAATAGGTCTGAGGTACTGCTATTTATCTGGAGTGTGACTATGAAGAATAGTACTGATTGGCGCATTTTTTTACCTACTCTCCTTTTTGTTTTTTCCGTTGCATTCATCAGCTCGTCGGTCTGGGCCGAGACCCCGCAAGCAGCAGAGGTGGGGCCTCAAGCCGGATCTTCTGCTATCTGGAAAAACGGCATCGGCAGCGGATTCCGCAAGGGCACCAGGGATTTAGGGTTTGCATTGGGGCCGGGCTTGGGCCTGAAAATTTTCGGAAGTGATAAATCGCACGATCTGGCCCTTGCGTTCGGTCATTATGGTTGGATTTTAAGCGATCTGTTAGCTGAGGGCAATTGGTATCAAGGCAACTTCGAGGTCAGGAGCAATCTTTTCGCAGGGGGTCAGTTTGATCCCCATGGAAGATACGTGGTTGGAGGTTCAGTCGGTCCGCGATACAATTTTATCACCAACAGTCCATGGGTACCGTATATGGGTGGTGCCGTAGGGCTCTCAGCTACCGACATCCGCGAAGGCGACCTGAGTACGACATTTGAATTCAATATCCAGATAGGATTCGGTACGCATTATTTTTTCCGCGATGACGTATCCATGACCATGGAGGTGCGTGGACTCCACCTGTCTAATGCCCATATTGAACATCCGAACCACGGCGCAAACACGGTCATGTTTTTGATCGGGACGAGTTGGTTTTTTTAATGGAGGACGGGTCTCAATCCCCTGAGCGGGGCAACGAGATCTTGTATCCATCTCCCCTTCAGGGGCACGTCACCAGGGCGGCTGGAAATAATCAAGCGGCCCCGTCACTCTCAAGCGGTTTCTGTCATAGGGACTTTTGGGGACATCCCGCAGACTCTCATAGTTCCATCAGGCGATTCCGCTGTACCTGACATCCCCACGCTCGGTCCCATCCAGAGAAACCAGGAAAAAAACCGGTTGATAGACGGGCTGGATTTCATATAATCTAAGCCAGTTTTTGTGGATTCGTCCGGATGAAAGCCGGTCAGGTACATCCGGTGCGGATTGATCCTTCAACAGACAGAATGAGCGCGTTTCAAGATTGAAACGGAAATCGAGGCGACCGGAGACAATGATGGAAGATCGATCTGCCTGTGCGTGGCCGCACGCAGACAGGTGGCTATCCGTGGATGAGATCGCGGCCTATCTCGGTATCAAGCGGGACACGGTTTACAAGTGGATCGCAGAAAAGCAGATGCCGGCACACCGGATGGGCCGCCTGTGGAAATT
>Ga0190347_1000188_pt1 | contig 20516 bp, 27 predicted proteins | sample 48721356_MG_FD_161652 | JGI IMG/M metagenome (GOLD analysis project Ga0190347, IMG submission 161652) | Hydrothermal vent microbial mat bacterial communities from Southern Trench, Guaymas Basin, Mexico - 4872-13-5-6_MG | ecosystem: Environmental > Aquatic > Marine > Hydrothermal vents >...
GTAAATTAAAGTTAGTCGCATTATTACAAAGAAATGTAATAAAATCAAATAACATTAAGATATTAGAGCAGTTTGAGAATCTAATAAGACAACAAACAGCAAAAGAGATTTTTAAGGATTTAGAAAGCAAATTCACCAATAAAATTACTGATACTATAATGTGGAAGAAATTAAAAAAGAAATGGTTGAAATGAATAAAAATGAGCATAACAGACTCAAACGGATTGGCGTATTTTGAAAGGTGCAAGAATTGCGGGAAAGAGATAACAAAAGCAAGAAAAACCGTATGGGAAGGTTTCTGCTGTCTACAATGCAGGATAGAATGGTTTAAAGAATTATAAAGAAAAAATGAGCAAGATCATAACAGGCGAGTTTTATTGGAGAGGCAATTTAGAAAGAATGACACAGCATACAGAAGTCAAAGTAATGCCGCCTGTTGTTGATATCAGGGGCAAGAAGTTAAACTCAAAGATAGTTATAGAAAGCTGGTTGGAGGACATCAAAACGAAGCAGGAAAGAGACCATTTTTCAATTAGAGTGCAGAGCATACAAGAATTTTTATCGCTTTTTACAGCACTTGTCTTAGCTTTAAGGTTATATGTCAAGTTCACGCCAGCCAACCCGATTTATATATACAATAAATTGTTCAAACGTTTAAAGGAAACTTGGCAAGGTCAGTATGATAATATGATAAGGAAAAATTAAACTTTCCACAGGAAATGGAGGTTTAAAAAGGTTTAAAAAAAAGGTTTAAAAAAGGTTTAAACGATGGATAAGGAACTTACCCGAAAACAACAACAAATTCTAAACATGTACATAGTTCAGGGGTTGAGTGTCAAAGAGATAGCTAATAGACGAGGGGTGAGTGTGCAGAGTATATATAAAATTTTAAAAAAATTAGCTGAAAAAGGCTATGTTTTCAGGGGGTTGAAAGGGGGGTTTAATTTAAGGGGGTGTACTCACACCCAACCGCCACTACAAGCGAGTACTAAAAACCAAGAAAAAATAAAAAAAGTATGGCGTTATCACGCATTAGAATTTGAAGTGAGACCTTATTATTTAACAAACAAGTATTTTAAGATATTAAAGGAAAGAGGCAACCAGGCAAAAGTTTATGGCAGGTGGCGTTATGTTTTATATTATAAAAAGATGATTATTTGGCTGATTAAGGGCATGGATTTTGTTGATAGTGACAAGCACAGGGCAATAATGAAGGCACAGGACAGTTTAAATTCATTATTAACAAAGTTAAGCCATAGATTAGGCTTTTATTGGGATAAGGACAACAGGATAAGTGTAAAGCTGTTAAAACACCATCTGGCATACACAAACGCACCCGAGAAAGATGTTGTTACGGAAAAACAGATTAAGATAGTGTATGATGATACAGGCAAGATACGCATGCTTTATGATTATAGCAAAGGCATATTTGAGCGTGAGTTTGTTTCAAAGCGTGCAGTAGATGACAGCGACCAATTTGACAAGTACATATTAGATTTTTTAGACAATGATCCGCCGACAAACAGCCAGCTGGCAGGTCATATTATGGCTTTGGCGAAAAACACAGATGTATATGTTGAGAATATAAAGAAGCATTTAAAGGTTTTAGACGATATGAGCAAGACCATGAAAGCTATTAGGAGAGAGTTGCGAGGTGGTCGTTTTTTGTCACGGCGTTCAAAATCGTATTCACAGCAACAGTTATCGTTGCGACAGTTTATACCATAATAAGATGAAAAAGTTTGATGATGAAGATCAATATAACATATTAGTTTATTTAAATAAGGCAGATTTTTGGCAAGGTCATCCAATACCATTTAAGACAGTAACAAGCGGAGATTTAGTCAAAGTTGTGAACAGGGCGAGGCGTGAAAACAAGAAAGAATTATTACACAGCCAGACGATATGTCGCAATCTTAACAACATGATAGTTGACAACGAGATAGGTCACAAAGACAGGAAATATTTTATTAAAGAATTAGGCAGGAAAAAAATCAAGATATTATCATTACGCATCCAGTTAATAAAAGAGGAACATGAATATGCCAAAAAAATGGCAAGTTTAGGATAGGGGAATTGATAAATTGACAAAGAAAACGAGTTATAAGCCATTTATAATATTAGGCATGGTAATATTAATAGCAGTTATAATCATAGTCTTAATTAACAAAGCCAACAAGAAATATGAGGAGTTGCAGGACAAGGAAGCCGAGATAGAAAAATTGAAACAAAACATAACAATATTGCAGCAACAGATAAAAGCCAACCAGACAATAGTTAAAGAAAAAGAGATTACAAAAGTTACTGGCTGGACGATATTCTTTGCCATCTGCTTCATATTGACAGGCAGTATTTTATTATATATTTTCTTGATAAAACCACAAGTTGAGGAAAAGACATTGCCTGAAATAGTGGAGTTTATGCGTAAGTATGCAGAGGAGAAATTTGGTATTAAATTATACAGGTTTATAGATGGTCAGGAAGGTCACCCAAAAGGTTTACCAGACTTTCCAATGACATTTGTAGTTTTTACTCGCAATAAGTTTTGGAACAATCAGTATAAAGAATTTTATCAAGAACCACCGCCTGAACAATTAGTTGGTTTCTTAGTCAACAGGAAAAATCCAAAACAGATTTATCAGACTTTCAAGCGTGGCAAATTTACAGTTTCAGAGATGTTGGAATATATAAAGAAAGTATATTGGGGTATGAAATCCATACCACACATTGCTCATGGTCAGCCGAAATGGAAGCGTGAGTTTGAGAGGGAAGCCGAGGAATATTTTGGTTATTTAGAGACTTTGAAGAAAGAAGGCAGGGCATGGAGGGGAGAATGACTTTAAATTTAGATTTTATAGGTTTGGAAATGCTGCAATTGCACTGGCATTATTGGTTAGGCATTGGTACAGTTTTATTACTAAATGTGATGATTCTGACTAACCGTGACTGGCATCATAACAAGCCGTTTTTATATTTTATAATTCCTGTTGTGTTTTCAGTGTTGGTATATTTTGCGTTTGGAATAGTAAGTTTTTATGCGGGGTGGTTTTAATGGCTAAATGTTATTATTGTAAGAGGGAGACATATACGTTGATGGTAAGTTTGCCAAAGAAAACATGGTGGAAGAAGGTTACAAGCGGGTGGTATAAAAAAGCAAACATAGATGTGTGTATTGATTGTTTGGAGTTGGTGAAGAAAGATGAAAAAAGAATTTAGAGGATTTATATATAATATGATTTTTTACACTATACTTATAGTGAGTTTTTTAATTTTGGTATCATTACTTGTGCGAGGTCAGACTTTTATAGTGCCAGGTCAATGTTACAGTGAGAGTATAACTGTTGGCTACAATGAGACACTGAACCAGACTTTCAAATATTGTGCAAAAAACTGTACATATTTAGACTTAAACTTTACCTTATTTCCTGGTAAGGAAACATTTAACGGTTCTAATTATAATATTGATATTGAATGTCTTGACATGGATATTAATCAGAGTAAGTGTGTTGCTGATGTAAATTTAGAGCCAGGTCAAAGATGGACTCGTACAAGTTCAGTTTGCGACTTAGAGTTCAATGTTGACGAATGCGAAACATGTGAAGAAATAGAATACATAGACAAGAAAGTGGATTTCAGGATAAGGTACAGCAATGAAAGCCAGCGTTTTCAGATAGATTTTGCCGATAATCAATACATAGGCCAAATTGGCAATAATCTGGATGTTAGCGGCGAGATGTTTTTCCAGTGTCCAATCATAACCATGAATGAGTCTGTCAAGGTGACGTTAGAGCAGTGTAAAGACATTGTGCCGATGTACTGCGGTCAGACAGCAGAGTTATTGATAAAGCTAAACAATGATTTGAGGAAACGTGAGGATGAAGCCATTGACAGTTTTATGCGGTGTAATGATGAAGTGGAACAGTTAAAGAAGAAGAAATGTCTTGACAATGAGGAATATGTCAACACTATCTTAGAGTGTAACATAGCAAAGAACGATAGTGATAACTGTTTTTCAGAGAAAGGCAGGTTGGAGTACCAGAACGAGAGTTTAAGCAATTCAATAGGTTTTTGGCAGATACTCACGATGTTCTTTTTCGGTTCAAGTATTGTTTTGTTTGTCATATTCATGGACAAGACAAAAGGTTTGCAGAGCAAGTTGGGGAGGGGATAAAATGGCTAACTATATAGGAGCAATCTTTTTGATAATAGTGATTTGTGTAGTTGTCTTGATATTTTATTTCATGCGTAAGAGCAAGGCAACGTCTGGTTATGCATACAAGCATAACGTGTTGATAGACTTGGAGACGGGTTTTGAATGTCCGTTAGCGGTTGATTACAGTAACCCTGACGATTTAATCAAGTACGATCCTAACACGCAGGAAGCGTTTGTCAGGCGTGAGAAAAGCATGTTTGACAAGGCAGATGACAGGATTAAGCTGGGTGATGATTATTGGGATAGCAGAGAGAGATATAGCGGTTGGCGTGTTATTTTCAAGAATATAAAGGTAATCAACGAGTTTATCTTGCAAGAAGCCCAGAAATGGCGTAGAAAGTGGCTTGATTTGAAGGCAGAGTTAGATGTCATTAAAGCAGAAAACCTTAAATTAAAAGCATTTGTGAAAGGGACAGTTAAGGAAAATTTAGAACTGATGACAGACACGCACAAGGAGATGATAACTTATTATGACCCTAAGAAAGCAGGTGCAGGTAAGCGAACATGAAAAGGATAATAAATGATGCACTGGATAATATTAAACAGTTCCAGTCAAGGATAGAAGATATAATGTCAGTAGGGATAACAGTTACTTATTACAAAAATAACCAATTAAAGCATGAGACAGTTGATTTGTCAGAATTTGTTAGGATATTCAATGAGATTGACAACTCAGTCATTCAGAGGGATATGTTGATTCAATATTTCAAACGTACCGAAACCCAGATATTCCCTATTATCAAGCATAACTTAGATTTGTTATTTGTTCAGCTTACCGAACTTGAAAAGTTAACTGTTAAGCCAGAGAAAGAAGCGAAAAACCAGAAATGAGGGTGCAAGTATATATATTAATTTATTAAATTAATAAAAGAAAGCGTTTTCCCTTTGCAAAGTATCCCTTAATTAAAATGGTCAAGAATAATAAAAATAACACAAAAAGCCCGTATTTAAAGGCGAGTTTGGGTGCATTTGCAGTAAAAGATATGATTACTAAACAATATATAGGCGATTCCTACATTAACTTTGTTAAGACAGACACAAAAAGAATATTAAGCATGATTGTGCAATTAAAAGGAAGAGTTGGGAAAGGCAAATATATTATTACAGAGGAATTTAATATATTATTGTCAATGGAAGCTATAAAAAAATTCATAAGATATATTGAGAAAAACCATGGTGATATTATGTCTCACAGAAATAATCAGCATAGGTGGAAGTTAAGGAAATATGAGAATAGTAAGCCAAACCCAGAAACAGAATTATTGGATAGCCCAGAATAAGATACCTTTGGGGTATTATGGCGATTCCGAGATATTCAAGTTATTGCCAAGACTAAGCGATTTCTTTTTAATAGGTGCAAAACCAGGCAGGGGCAAGTCAGTATTGTTTAGGTTAATATACTGGTTCGTTTCACAGATAAGGCCGATTTTAGTGATAGATTGGGAGGGTGAAGATCATAAATATAGTTATTACGCAAACGATGATGATTCTTGTATATTACCGCCATATACAAAACCCTTTCCTGTGAAAAATAGCGTTTTCATAAAATATCCGCCAAAAATAATAAGGGAACATGAAACAAGAAAAGAAAAGTTTGAAATTAGTATTATTCCAAGTTTGTACGATTATTCTTCTGATGAGTTAAGAGGTATGGGCTTTCCACAAGGTGCAGCAATGGAACTTAAAAGGATATTAAGGGAATATCCAAAGAAGTTCAAAAACATGAACCAGTTGCTTGATTTTGTTCGGCAGTTTCCCACGAATGAACGTGATGTGTCAAGATTGGAGAAAATATATGGTTTCAACCCATATAATGAATATGATTATTTAGCCACTGTCACAAAAAACAGCCTCGTTAAATATTTAAATAGTGTTGTTGAGAATAAACAGTTTAGTCTAACAAGTGAAAAGTCAAAGGTATTGATTCATCTTTTTTCTGGTAAAAATGTTTTCCTAAACTTTTCAGGTAACATTGATTTGGCACGGGTTGAGACGGCACGGTTGATTGATAAGATAATACACTGGCGAAAAATCAATAAGGAAGGCGTTGCCCCATATATATTTATAGAAGAAGCAGACAGATTATTACCAAGGTATTTGGAAGATTCCCAAGAAAGAAAGAAAACCGAATATGTCAAGACCGTATTGGTTGAAGCTGTTAATAGGGCAAGGAAGCACAGATTGGGTATTGGTGCATGTACACCGACATTGTCTAGTCTTAATAAGAGAATAATAACAACTAGTTATGAAAAGATATTTGGAGAGATGAGCGATAAGTCTGAATTGGATGAAGTTCAGAAATGCACAAGTAAAGTAATAAGGGAAGAAGTTAAAAATCTTAAATTTAATAGGTATAAAGGTATAAGGGAATTTATTTATTTCAACGAGTTCAAATACTGGTTGAAATTTATACCTTATGCATGTCCACAGAAGTATCATAAAGAATAAAGAAGATGATTCCACAGAAGGAAAGAACTTTACAAAATGTTAATAATGTAAAGGAAAATTAAAGAAAATGGATGAAGGGTATATAAAAGAAATCAAAGAAGTGCAAGTTTTGGGAAAGCAAAATTTAACAAAACCTATAGAAAAAGTAAAACTAGAAATATCTCATTTTACAAAAGAAGAAATGATCTGTTTGCTTTCAAGAGTTCCGCCAAACAAAAAAGGTATAATGTTTCAGTTTCTGTGGCGAACGGGCGTGAGAGTAACGGAACTAATATCTGTTGAGAAACAGCATTTAGATTTTGATAATTCAGAGATTACGATAAGATGGTTAAAAAAAAGAAAAGTTTTGTATAGAATAATTCCAATGCATCATTCACTTAAAACACCTTTATTCATGTTCACATCTAAATTAAAATATGATGAAAAGTTATTCCCGATAACTAGACAAAGAGTTGACCAGCTTTGTAAACAGTACGGTTTTGGGCATGCCCATAAGATAAGGCATAGCTTTGCAGTTAATTTTTTAAGACAATCTGAAAGTCCAATGTCATTAATTATTCTAAAAGAAATACTAGGGCATAACCAAATAGAAACAACAATGAAATACTTAAAAGTAGTTCCTATGGATATGAAAAAAGCTATGGAGAACATAAGTTTTGATTAACAATTAATTAATGTGATTTCTGTTCTTGTCAAATTCTTTATTTCTGGTTTAACATTTACTGATTTAAGTAATAATTTTGTCATTTTCAAACCTCCTTCACCAATTTAGTGACAATTTCAGAGAACTTTTTTAAATCATTCTCTTTAATCAAAATTCCACCCTTAATAATGCTGTCATCATATTCAAAATATGCACAAGTTCCTAAATCATTTTTTAAAATCTTACCTTTTATTCTACTTCCAGAATCTGTTGTAGTTTCTAAATTTAATTGTGAATGATCTGGTATCCCATTTAGATAATATGTTGTTAAATTTCTTCTTTTTATTTTATAAGCTCTGCCAGAAGAAATAAATCTTTCTAAATGTTTAATTAATGTTTGTCTACTTTTAAAATATGTTTTTTCTATAATATCTGGAACAGTTATTCCATGGGGGTTCATTTCAAGGATTTCTAAAATTTTTTTCTTTATGTACGCTTCTTGATCATTTGTTGTCATGCCAAGATATTTTTCTTTTGGCATTATATTTGGAAAATCCATATTACATTACACCTCAATTGTTATTATATATAGTTGCTATTTAGATTATATCTTTACATATAATGTAAAGGTTATATGAAGTCATATTTAAATCTTTCGTTTTAAATGAGCCTTAGAATTAAATTTAACAGTAAAAAACTAATAATTAATTAAAGTTACTTGATTTTCAGAATTAAAATTTTCCAGTTCATTTTTAAAATCATCAAAAGAATTTACTGATTTAACAGTTTCTTGTGTTTCCAATAGAAATTTAATTCCTTCTGAAGGTTCTAATTTTAAATCTGGGGATGGGCAAAAAACTTTTTTCCCATGTTTAATAGCTATATTAATCTGGTGCATAGCACCTCCTATTTTTTTTGAAGCCACAATAACAGATGCATTTGATAAAGCAGAAGTAAGTCTATTACGAGATAAAAGTCTAAATCTATTTACATGCTCAAAAGGCAAATACTCACTAATAATCAAACCCTTTTTAGTTATTTCATCAAACAACTGTCTATTTTCATTTGGATAATCATTTAATATCCCTGATCCGAGTATGGAGATAGTCTTTCCTGAAGGTGAGTTTAAAGCACCTTCATGTGCTTTTGTATCAACTCCCAATTGCCCAACAACTCTAACATTCCATTTACACTTTGGACAGCAAGTTATTTTCTCTTCTGTTAGTGTTGTATAACCACACTTTTTACATTTGAATTTTTTTGTAGGTTTTGTTTTCATATACACCTCTTTCTCGGCTCTTTCAGTTATTATATCTTTACTCCCACAAGTAGGACATGTGTCTCCCTGGTAAAATTCTTCAGTACAGTTTAAACAAATTTGCATATAAGAAGATGATAGTAAATTAACTTTTATTTTTTGTGCAAAATCCTTAATAAATGTGCAAAAATCAATTTTTATGCAAAGCCAACAAAAACAAAGATGATATAAATGACTCTAGAACGCCATTATTTGCCATGACTAACAGACCAAAAAATAAAGCTATTAAAAACAACTCTGTGAAACGGGCGTGCAACTTATCGTCAATGTTAAGTCCTTTCCGCATCAAGAACCAAAAAAAGAATATGAATATGACAGCCATAGTGACCGCAAAATGTATGAAATCGCCTGTAACCCAATCTATCACTAATAATGCCTTTTCCTTTATAGCTGATGCCTGTACGTTCATTTTTTTTTCTTTGATATAAAACTGTATAGAATAGCCACACCACCCATTATGCTAACCATCAATAACACCGTCTTGCTTTCGTCAGTGTCCGCTATGAAACCTTCCCTAATGGCTATTGCTTGTACTTTTGTCAAACCAATTTGCTGTGCGGAATGCAGATATAATTGGTAATAGACCGCTTTTGTAACTAAAAAAGATATTAAAATTAATAAAAACATAATTAAGATTATCAGAAATCTATTCATTGACTTCTTTTTCCATTTATGTTTCAAAATAAACCAAGGCAAGATAAGCAAAGGTATCATCAAGAATAAATCTGTACCGTCAAAATACGGAATGTCGTTCACACCGACTATATATTTGTTTATACCAAATAATTCATACCTAAATGTTGGAACTAAATTGTTTAACATCTGGGCGAACAAACCAAAATAACCTATTTTCTTGCCTGTTGATATTACCTGTTCTTTTGTAGTTTGGATTACTGTATTATTTACATCCATAAACATCTTGTCTAAAGCACTATCATCTAAAGTTATGGCTGCACTATACATTGAAAATAATATCAACGCAGCCACTAAAGAAAAAGTCCAATTGACCATGTTTTTTGTAGTTTGTTGCTAAGTTTAAATAATTTTTAACAATAAATCAGTTTATTGTTGGGTTTTTTAACATTAAATTAAATCATTGTTATAATCTTTAAATATTGATTAAGTAATTTAACCAATAATGAAAAAATTTAATTCTAAAATAAATAGAGGTGAAATAAAGTGAAAAAACTACGTAAAAAAGCCATGAGTGAACAACTAGTGTTTTTAGTAGTGATTTTAATTGCTGCTGGAGTAGTGTATTTTGGATTCCCAGCAATTAAAGAAAGGTTTGGTAGTGTGGCGGGTGTTGATTTAGTAGCTGCCTGTGGTGACGATAAACAAGCAACAGTTACTTTAAATTTGGCAAACAGTTTGAATACGTCAGGTGCTGAAGTATTTGACGCAACATATTATATGATAGGTGCTGAAGGTGATTATGAGACAGGTACAGCAACAACAGGCGAAACTGAAACACTTAACTGTGGAGAAGAATATACTTTGTATGTTGTAGCCGAGGATGCTGATAATGGCGATAATAGTAAAGCAACTGACATTGTCTTAGGCGTTGGTGCAAAAATTGTTGACGGTAATGTTGTATTTACCCCAAACAAAGACCAGTACGCATTAAGATGGAAAGGATCACAGCACGGTGTCTTAGAATTTAAGGCATGGGATAATGATGCTGCTGGCTGGATGTGTGACTCTGACGATTCATGTAGTGCTTATGAAACTGATGGAGTAACTTTTGAAAGTACAACCAACGGAACTGCATTAGCTGTTGGCAGTGGTGGTCAGCTAGACCTAACCATTACAGCACGAGCAACCAGGACAGATACTGATTTCTCAGACTTCTATACATTAATTTTAGTAGAAGCACCAGTAGCAACATGGGAAGAACCTATTGTCAAGGTTGATGGCGTGAGATTATACGACCAAAAAGGTAGTTTAACACCAGAGGAAGAAAAACAGTTTTCCTCTTATGAATACATATATAAGCTGGAAAAACCAATCGACTATGCTGGTGTAGACATTGACTTCCACATGGATGCATTGGCAGGTGTTGACCCAAGCACTGACCCACAAATTGACTTTGCAGCAGCTGGTAATTATCTGTCTGTTGATGGCGTGACTGTAAAAAGAGGAGCAGCAAAAGACGATAGTTCTTCAAGTGTTGTATATACAGTCCAAGACATAACAATAGATATCACCTAAGGAAAGAAAAACTAAATTTTTTTTCTTTTTTTTTAGTTTTGGGAGGGTTGGAATGAAAATGGGTCAGAATAAAAACCAATATCATCTATTCTTAGCTTCTATAAGCACTATCCTCACAATCATATTCATATTCACTCGAGCAATCGACATCCTAAACGAAAGGCACTGGCAAGTGTTCTTTCCTTTTACCCTTACTATGACTATCCTATTTTGGTTATCATACTGGTTTGAGACAAAAGTTAATAAAAAACCATTTATGTTCAATGAAATTGTTAAATATAGTAAATTAAGCAAGTTTCCACTAACTATTAAACTCCTCCTTGTTGGCGGGTTGTTAGTAGTAGCTTTTTCTGGGGGTGCAATGGCTCTGGGTTCGTCTATCATTGACATCCCCCAACCCTTCTCGGATGTTGGTTTTACCCAAGCTACGCAATACGACAAAATATTTCATCAAGCAATTATACCTGGCTTTTTTGAAGAAGCTGCCATATATTTCATTGTAATGCTATTATTTTTTATGTTAAAATGGTTAATCAAAAGCCCAAAATCATTCTTTATAATAACTCTTATCGTTTCAATGATAGGTGCTGGTGTACTCACACAAGGACACAGAGTTGCGTATGGCAGCGACCAAAACGCTTATATTGGCGTTTTCCTATTTGAAACTGTTGTACAGATGGGCAACCTTTACACAGGGGCATTTATAAGCTGGATGCCTCATATTGGTCATAATGCGACAGTTGTATTGTTCTCATTATATAGCATATCATTAGGACTTAATTTTTTAATGCAAAAAAGGTGGTTTACAGATGGCAAAAAGAAAGGTTAAAGGAACTTTGTTGTTAATATTGGGTTTTAGTTTAATAAGCATATTAATAAGTCTAATAGATATGGGGATTAACATGGTAGGATGGATACCTGTCCTAGGTGATATTATTTTAACCTTAGGAAATAATACGTTGGAAATGTTGCAAATGAGCCTTGCAGCCATCCGTGTGTTATTGATTGTAGGTATATTAAAGATATTCAAATAAGAAAGGAGGAAAAGGAAAATGAAGAAAGGACAACCATGGGTTATTGTAGTGATTAGTATATTGCTGTTACAGTTTGTTGCAGCATTATATTGGGAAGGAACTGTATGGGACACCGATCCTAAAGATGGTAAAAATGATTTTAACCCTGAAAATAACCCATACTACATAAATACGTACAAAAATGGAAAACTAGATAAGTGGTATTGGTGTGAAGATAACAATATCATGATGACTACTCAAGACGCACCAGATTCTTGGATTGTTGAAAGATGCGATGATAAGTGCCATTCTACAAGGGCATTTAGGACAAGTGCAAAAGACATTAATGATTACCAAGACGTTACATGGTGTGGAAGTACTGTTGCGGAGAATGTATGTAGTTACCCTTATGGAAAAGGATATCAATGCAATGGCAACACTTATTACAAAGGATTGTGCGAAGGCAAAACAGATAATCAAAGATGTGACAACTGTGTTGAATATTTAGGTTCAGTAAAATGCGATTCAACTAGCTGGGCGTATTGCCTTAACAAAAAAATTGACAATACAAACTCTTTAATTTATGTTTGCGACTATTCAAGTAGCGGTGTTTGTCAAGGAAATACTGTAAAGAAATTCGTATCATCTAAACCATTAGAACTTGTCTTAGAACAATGTGAGAAAGAAGCCAGTAACCTAAATAATAATAACTATGCATGGCAATTCGACAGTGATTTATGTGAATGTGTGTACGCACCTAAAAAGATAGGCGTAGCATCTTATGATTCAAATAGTGATTGTTGGAACGCAAATAAAGAAATAATTAGTGATTATAAAAGTAGTAATGAGTGCAAAGCAGATATACTTAAAGATGTACCTGCTTGGCTGTTGATAACATTCGCTGTGATTGTCTTGTTGATGATCTTGGCAATATTTTTTGTAAAATAAAAAAACAGGGAAAAACGAGGTGAAAAGATATGAACTTGAAAGGACTTAAAAATAAGATGCGACAGAGAGGGTCATTATATATGCTGTTGCTATTTATTGTAATAGCAATAATAGTAAACATGATAGACCCAAGATATGGAATGTCATTTGGAATGGCAGGGTTGTTATTCTTGTTCGGAGAACTTGTACTTGCAGCACTGGTCGGTCTTGCTGTGTTAATTGTTGATGATCTGCCAAACAACTTTAGAAACTGGTGGAAATTCACAGTTACAGCATGGATTGTGCTAGTTGTTGCAAGCTGGCTTGTACCATTACAAGAAATGATACTGGATTTGATACCCTTTGCATAAGGGTATTTTTTTATTTTTTTTTATACTCACATTAATCATTTAATAATATAAAAAAGGTGGTTTACAGATGAAAAAGAAAGGGGAATCAAAAATTGTATTTATTATGTTCGCTATTATACTTATTGTTATTGCTGCCTTATATTTTACTGATAATCTAGGTTCTATTTTTGACACGACAAGCGGTGCATTTAACATTATAGTTGAACAGCAAGAAATTAAATATAAAACTTTGGATGATATTACGTTTCATATCCAAGCAATATGGCATTCGGCACGATGGGATGATGCATGGGTCGTTGGCAGATTAATATATTATCTTGACGGAAATTATGTTAGCAGTATAGGAGGATGGGCAGGAAACTATGATGGAAACAGAAAAGGCAAAAACTTTATTTTATTAGAAAGAGATGTTACAATTCCACAAGACAAATTTACTTTTATTGAAGGAGAACATAAAGTTACTATTAGGTTATTAAATATGTTTATTGATGATGTTAGAAGCAGAGGAGAACAAAAACCATCTGAATATATGAAAGTATGTGAGGAATGGGCTAATTCAAAGGCAGAAAGAAACACTGCTGAATGGTGGGATACATTAGCTGACTGTGAATGGATTAGGACAGATAAGAAATATTCGTTTAAATTTATTGTAGAGAAACAAGAACAACCTGAACCTGTTGATACTTGCGGTCTGTGGTGTGAACTGCTTAAAGTATTTAACAATTTTTTCCATAAAATAGGGATAAATATAACATGATGGGGTGATAAAAACAATCATGAAAAAAATCTTAATCTTTATAGTTGTACTTATATCTTTATCTGTTTTTGTTAGTGGAGTTACTAATAATATAACTGCTTTTGATGATGGTTCTTCTGATTTCAATATAACAGCCAACACAACTAAATATGTTACTTTATTGTTAAATGCAAGCATTGAACAAGCCAATATTAGTGTGAAAGAACTTGATGATGAAGCAATATATGATTCTAAGGTTTCAATGTTGCCTGCTGTATCGTATAAGGAAGATATTACAATGAATAACACATATTTTTGGGTATCTAGTTCTGGTTTTAGGGCTATTTATAAATTTTTGCACAATGGTTCGTATGTTGATGGATTTGCAACACCATCTGGAATAGGCAACCAGACTTATGGTTTGACAACAAACAACTCTTTTATCTGGGTTACTGTATCAAATGCCAGAGTATTTAAATTTAATATGGATGGAACTTTGGTTTCCGATATTAATATTTCTTCTTTTTTCCCACAAGATTGTTGTATTGGTGAAATCCATACAAATAACACATATTTTTGGGTGCAATATAATTCTGCAACCAATAAAATATATAGATTTAATATGGATTTAAATGAAACTACTTTGAATTTCTCATTACAACCAGGAGTTACTATTGATGGTATGACTAAATTTGGGGATTATCTTTATTTTGTGGATAAGACAACTAGTGAAGTTCTAAAATATAATGTGACAGGAAAATATATTAACAGTTTTGTTTTGGATAATAATAATAGTGCAGTTGAAGGTATTGAGTTTTTTAATGGGTATTTTTATACAATAGATTATAATGAAGATTATTTTTATAAATACAAGACAGTGGATTACCCAAGCAATGTCTTAATAAAAGTCAATGATACTATTGTTTTTAACCATATGGGTAATCTAACGGGAATTAATGCTTCAATTAACATTAATACTGGAAATGTAATGGAAAATTATGTTGATAATAATGCAACTGTACCTATACATTTCTTAGCAAGTAACTGGGGAAAACTTAACATATTTGACTTGTTTATAAAATATAATCAGACTAATATTGCCAACCTTAACTTTATATCGCCCTCACAAATAACAAAAACGTCAACAGGCGGAGATTACACAGTTGAAATCACAATGGAGAACACAGGTGATTGGAATGCTACAAACTGTTCTTTCAGAACCGTTTCAAGTGGTACTCCTAACCTTAACGATGATATGACCTATTCAAATTTTTCTGTCTTGACAACTGCTCAAACAACAGTAAACCTTACCTTTTCAATAAGTGAAAGTGCTGAACCTGATGAGAAATTGCAGTTTTATTGTAATGGTACAGATACAGGTGAAATTGTTTATTCAGATTTCATTGATGTTGATATAACATATTCTGTGCCTGACAGTGGTGGTGGCGGAGGAAAACCGCCAAAACGGTGCAATTGGATCATCTGGAAGCCACGCAATAAAGTATGGATTGGTGAGGGATGGTATGAAAGTATTGCTAAAACCAACATTGTAATCTGGAACAACGAATCGCAAAGCATAACGTTCAACTTTTTGACAAAAGATTTAAAAGACTGCACATTTGAACAAAATAACATGGTGGTTGAAGGGAATAGTTTTGGTTATAATATTGTTATGTGTCCTTTTCCTGTTGAAAAGACTATTGGGAAAGTCATTATTGAGGGAGGCGGCTGTGACTCCTCTATAAACACTTCACTAGAAGTCAGTGTGAAAGGATTATTATTATCCTTATTCTTTGGCAAGATGGGGTTCTACTCGCTTGGTCTATACTTAGTCATATTCATGATTATAGCCATGATGGTGATAAAATGAAAAAGGTCTTTATAATAATATTTTTGTTGTTACTCTTGTTTAGTATGGGTCAGTCTCAAATAGGATTAAAACCCATTGATAAAAAAATGTGGATTTTATCTGATACTAAAGAAGTCGTTACATTAATTGATAAAAATATCTCAAAAGTCAGTACCAAAAATATGTCTATAAAAACAATAAATTCATCCCTAGAAATAATCAGTAATGTTGACAGGTATGAAATAGGTGATTTTGACATAACAAGAGAATGGGGGTATAAAAATAAGGGAAGTGAATATGTCAGGTCAAAAAAAGCAATAATTCAAAAAGGAAACAAGTTGTGTATTAAAGAAGATAAAACCATTTCTGCTGATGGTCTGCTTCAACAAACCCATTATTTTAATTGTATTGAATATCCACCACAATATGTCAATGTAACAGAATTAATCATAAATAAAACATATTCAAAAGGTTTGAATCATACATATCAAATTAATGCAAGAAATATCACAAAAATCAATGATTATAATTATAAGATAGATTTTTTAAAAGATTATGATCCAATAAGTACAGGATTAACAACAGGATTGGTTTTTTGTCATAATTATGATGATGCAAATATATCTGGTTCAACTGTTTATGATGTACATAATTATAAACATAATGGAACTATTATTTCTGGAACTACTGGAAATATTGGTATTCTTGAAGAAAGCATTTATTTTGACGGTGATGATGATTATATTAATGTTTCTCATAGTGATGATTTTAATATAGATACTGGTGCATTTACAATTAGTTTTTGGTTAAATACCTCTGATGATCCTGCGACAAGACCTGTCTTTTTTTATAAGGGAGATGAAAACGATCCCCGTCTTTATATAATAGGACTGCCAGACCAAAATCCTGAAGGCATTAGCTTTCAAACAAGAGGCACTACTGATTGTTTGTATAGTCCTGAATTTGATTATAATGACGGTCAATGGCATCATATTGTCTATATGAGAAAAGGAGGGGATTGCAGTTCTGATTATAAAATATATATTGACGGAAATTCTGTTGAAAGTGGAAATTTAGATGTTGATGGAGATGATTCTGACCCTGACAATAACAAACCAATACATATAGGTAATGATTATGCTTTAACAAAAGACTTTAATGGACAGATAGATGAGTTATGCTTCTGGACACGAGATTTAAACACAACAGAAATAAGCGATTTATATAATAGCGGTGCAGGTTGGGCATATCCTTTTACACCTAATGGTAGTGGAACAACACAAACACCAACTCCAACAGCAGATTTATTGAATATTAGCCAAAATAACGAGAGTGTATATTTAAACGCTAGCAGTAGCTGTCAGGAAAAATGTTTATTATATCAGGATGGCGTGAATTTAGTCAATTTTAGCAGTTTTCCTTATAATAGGACAGGATTAAGCAATGCAACAAGCTATTCCTTCAACTTTACTATATATAATTCCACTTACGACATTCCAGAAAGTAATTTTTCTAATACCATAACAACTACAACTTTGCAAAATACACCTATAATTGTTCTTCCAAGTATATTTGATGAAAAATGGAATGAAACAAGCGTAATACAAGACACACATATAACTGTAAATGCTAATGTAACCCACCCCATAAACCCAATAGATACTGTTATCTTTGAAATACAATTTCCAAATGGGACAAAGGTTAATTATACTGGAAGCGGTGGGAGTGGCTCTACTTCATGGACTTTCTCGGAAACGCCAGATGCGACATATTGGGAAGGTGACTGGGATGATACAAATGATGCAACAAAGGTTTATGATGGTAATTACAATACTTATGGTGTTGCTGAATTAGGAAATGGCACTGCAAATGCTAATGTATATTTTAATTATACAAAAATCGCAAATGCTTTAAATACATCAAAAATCCAAATAAAAAATGCTCTTGGAACTTATAATTTTACTATCAATCAATCTTGTTTCAACCAAGACCCTATACAATTTAAATTAAATAGTATTCAAATTGCGAACCCTTATGCTATGTATTATTGTTGGAATAGTACAGATTGGATGGTGTTTGTAGATTATTCAAACCCGCCATCTGGTGGCGGACAGATATATGAAGAAGCTATGTGGTGGAATATTAATGGCACTGATAAATATACTTATGAATTAACAACAACGAATCAGATAGGAACTTATAATTTAACGACAGTATGGGCTAATGACACTTCTAATAATATTAATGTAACTCATCCATATAAACAAGTTAATGTTACTGCACCCGCAGATACTTGCACTCCTCCTGATAGCGGTAATTATGCGGTTTCCTGTTCAGATAATTGTGTGTGGTCAACTCCCGATACTATACCTGGCAACATAACAATGACAGGAAGCGGGACAGTTACTCTATCAACGGAATGGACTTTTACAGGTTCAAACCAGTTCATTTATATTAACTCTGGATGTACTTTTAAAATAGAATCAGGTGGTGTTATACAATGAAAAAAATAGTATATATAACAATGTTTTTAATTACAATGAGTGTGGTTTTTGCACTAGACGATGATATAGGTGTCTTGTTAAGGCAAGTGCCTAAATCTGATGGGATATATCAGATTAATTATAGTCTGTACGATGCTGCAAGTGGCGGGACTCGGCAGTTTAACCAAATTATCAATAGCGTTAATATTACATTAAACACTGGTTCAATAATTGTGGAAAACATTAGCACAGTTGATTTCAGTGTTCCTTTGTGGCAGCATATTATCATAAATGGAACAACCCTTGACAGAAAAAAACTGTTGATAGTGCCAGGCAGTTATAAAGCCAATTCTACTGAAAAATGGGATAATTTAGACGTGCCGACTGACCTTAATAACTTGTTGCAGTTGCATTGGAACAATATAACAAACAAACCAACTAATCTTGACACTGACAGCACGAATGACGTCACAAAAGGTTCTGCTAATTTAACCTTAGTATCTTGTAAGAATATTACTGGCGGAAGCGACGGTGACTTCTGTACAGATACTTCAAGTAGTTTTGACTTAAATATAACATCAGATAATGGGTCAGGAGTAATAACAGACAGTGAAATATTTACTTTCACAGGTGGAAACAATGTAAACACAACTATGTCTGGAAACACAATAACAATTAATTCAGAGGTTGTTGATACAGACACAAATGCCAATACTATTTGTACAGGAACAACTACTTATTTAGACGGTGAAGGTAATTGTGATACACTTGACCAATTAGGTGATTTTATTAACGATGTTGGTTTTTATTCAAATATAGGTAATTTCACAGGAGCAAAGACAGACACGAAAATATGTGTGTGGGATAACACAGCAAGTTTAATAAATTGTACTTATACAGATGTAGATACAACATACACAGAAAACAGCAAATATTTAACATTAACAGCACAAACTTTCGGTTTTGATGAAAGTGAATTGAACACGACTATAGATATGCGTGACAGTGATACGATATATGACAGTGATGAAACATATATATATGAGACAGGAAATGTATTTTACCTTAACATAACTTATTTTGATATTTATGGCCGTGCCAACACAAGCGATTTCTGGGATGGACTAGACAGTCCAAGTAGTTTTGCGACTGACAGCATATCAGAATCTGCAATAGACTTTGACGTTAGTTGTGCGTCAGGATCGCATCTGTATGTAAATGGAAACGACCTTGCGTGTGAACTCGATGATGATACGCCTGATACTGATGCAGAAGTTCCAGACGATATCACGATTGATGTTTCTGGAAAAAACATTACAATAGACGACAATGACTATATCTGTCTGGGAACATCAGGATGTGCAGACAGCTATTTGACTTTTAACGGAACAACTTTGATAATAAAAGTTAATTGAGGAAAATGAAAAACTTTAACTGGAAAGAGATTTTGGCAATATTATTTATACATATTCTTTTCTGGATAATATTCATAATTGATTCTGGGCAAGGATTTGAAGCTATAACAGGCGGCGGTGATACATATATACCTATAATAGTATTTGAAGCCAGTTGCACGGAATCATGGTCTTGTACTGATTGGTCAGCTTGTATAGGCAACACACAGACACGAACCTGTACAGATGTCAATGCTTGCGGAACTAATACAAGTAAGCCAAACGTGTCGCAAAGCTGTATACCTGATAGTGGTGGCGGTGGCGGCGGCGTTGGAACAGAAGATGATATTGTCAGCGAAGAGGAGACAGAAGAAATTGTTACCAAAAGTGCAAGAATTATTATCAGCCAGATAATAGGTTTTATTGTCTTAACAACCATCTTAATCCTTGGTTTTCAAGTGCTAATAGGATATTTATCACGAAGAAAAAAAGGCAAGAAAGGAAAAGTCAAGGGAGTTTCTTTCTTCTAAACTTTATCACCCCTCACCCCCTCCCTCCTTAAATTCCTCCCTTGACTTTCTTTTATAATTTATAATTATAGTTTTTAATATATATATTCGTTTTTAATAATATTTATATACTTACTAAGTAACTAAGTATATATATTAACTAAAAAAGTGATGAAGAATGAAAACATTGAATATAACGTTTGAAGAGGATGAGTTTATTGAACTGCGTAAGCTGAAAAAAGACAATGAGAGCTGGCATGATGCAATATTAAGGTGGTCGGGTGTTGCTTATGGTTAAGGGTTACGATTATTTGGAGGTAAGTGCGTTCATGCTTGACATTGAGGGAGATTACAATGAAGCTGAATAAAAGCCATTTAAAGCCTTTGCAGTTTGAGATAGT
>Ga0190347_1000190_pt1 | contig 20471 bp, 18 predicted proteins | sample 48721356_MG_FD_161652 | JGI IMG/M metagenome (GOLD analysis project Ga0190347, IMG submission 161652) | Hydrothermal vent microbial mat bacterial communities from Southern Trench, Guaymas Basin, Mexico - 4872-13-5-6_MG | ecosystem: Environmental > Aquatic > Marine > Hydrothermal vents >...
CGTCCTGGACGGGAGGCGGGTTCGGTCTTCCGGAGTTCTTCGGAGAAGTCAAAAATATCGGGGATAAGACATATCGTTACGGAGACGGCTGGCTGGCGCCGCCGCGAACCTGGATTTGCGGCTTCAACTACGAGTTTTAAATACCAATAGAGATGATGTTTAAAAAAATATATCCATTTGCAGCCATTGTCGGTCAGGAGGAACTAAAACTCGCATTGCTGCTCAATGCGGTTAATCCGAAGATAGGAGGCGTCCTGATCCGGGGAGAAAAGGGCACGGCCAAATCGACGACCGTCCGGGCCCTGGCTGCCCTGCTGCCCGAAATCAGGGTGGTTGCGGGATGTCCCTATTTTTGCGATCCCGACGATGAAGACGGGATGTGTGAAAGGTGCAAGGGAAAAGCGCCTGTCCGTGAAATCCGGCGCCGGAGGATTCGGGTCTTGACCCTGCCGCTCAACGCCACGGAAGACCGGGTGGCGGGTGGAGTCGATTTCAGCCTGGCCGTCAAGGAAGGCAAGCGCGCCGTCCTCCCCGGACTCCTGGCCGAGGCCAACCGGTCGATCCTTTATGTGGATGAGGTGAACCTTTTAGACGACCACATCGTGGACATCATCCTGGATGCGGCCGCTTCCGGAGAAAACCGCATCGAGCGCGAGGGGATTTCGTTTCGGCACCCGGCCTCATTTATCCTGGTGGGGACCATGAACCCGGAAGAAGGGGAACTCAGGCCCCAGTTCCTGGACCGTTTCGGCCTCTGCGTGGATATCGAGGCGGAGACCGATATCGAGCAACGGGTTGAGTTGATGAAAAGGAGGGAGTCCTTTGATCTCGATCCCAAAGAATTTCTGAAGGGGTTTGAAAAGGAAAACGCCCGGACGTCTGAACGTATTCTGTCGGCAAGGGATCATTTAAACGCAGTCAGGCTGCCCAAACACCTGAGGACCTTTATTTCCGAGTTGTGCACGAAAAATCTCGTGGCAGGCCACCGGGCCGACCTGGTCATGGAACAGGCGGCCAGGGCCCATGCGGCGTTGCGGCAACGTTTTGAAGTCACCACGGATGATATCGCAAAAGTGGCGCCTTTTGTCATCGTCCATAGGAGACGGGATGCGGCGCCCCCGCCACAGCCTGATCAGCCCAAAGAAGAACCGCCTGAAGATAAGAATAAGAGTGAGCGGGACCCGCCGCCGGAGACGGAAAAACCGGACAACAGGCCGGATGCGCAACCGGAGGCCGTGACCGGTGAAGGGTCACGGCCTTCCGGAGATCAGCCCGGGGATGCAGATAAAACGGATAGCGTTGAGCAACCTGATGAAAAGATATCTCCCGAGCAGATTTTTGAAGTGGGATCCACCTTTGCGGTCAAAAAAATCGTCTCCCCACGGGACCGGATTTACCGGCGGGGTTCCGGCCGGAGATCCCGTACCCGTGTTTCCCTGAAACAGGGGCGCTACATCAAGAGCATGCCTGGAAGCAGGAGCGGAGATATCGCCCTGGACGCCACCCTGCGGGCCGCGGCCCCTTATCAGCTCAAAAGAAAGAGGGAGAACGGCCTGGCGGTAGTCTTGAAGAAAGAGGATATCCGGGAAAAGATCCGGGAAAAACGGATTGGAAATTTCCTTCTCTTTGTCGTGGATGCCAGCGGTTCCATGGGCGCCAGGGGAAGGATGGCCGCCTCCAAGGGCGCAATCATGTCCCTGCTCCTGGATGCTTATCAAAAAAGGGACAAGGTGGCCATGATCTCTTTTCGGCAAAATGGAGCGGATCTGAACCTGCCGCCCACATCTTCCGTGGAAATGGCGGGCAAGCTGCTGGCGGAAATGCCGGTGGGCGGCAGGACTCCCCTTTCCGCAGGGCTTGCCGCGGCCCACGAACAGGTCAGGAATCATCTTTTGCGTGATCCCGCGGCCCGGCCCATTGTGGTCATCATTACGGACGGCAAGAGCAACGTGGCCATGGGAGACCAAAAACCGGTTGAAGAATCATTTGACTTTGCAGCAAAAATGGCCGCCGACCCGAGGGTTATATATATCGTGGTGGATACCGAAGAAACAGGACTTGTTACATTCGGCCTGGCAGAGCAGCTTGCCAGGGTTTTCAATGCCCGGTATTTCAAAATCGAAGAACTCAAAGCCGACCAACTGGTGAATATTGTCAAGGAAAGACGATGAAAAACAAGCAACATATTTATCCGTTTACGGCCATTGTAGGCCAGGAAAAGATGAAGCTCGCGCTTATATTGAACATCATCAACCCCACACTTTCCGGGGTACTGATCCGCGGGGAAAAGGGCACGGCCAAATCCACAGCGGTCCGGGCACTTGCGGATATCCTGCCGGAAATCGAGGTGTTTGAAAACGATCCGTTTAACCTCTCTCCGGATGAGGAATTCGATGGGTACCTGGAGTGTATGCGCGCCGTGGGCCAGGAAGAGATTTCTCAAGCAGGACGGCCGGCAACAGTAAAACGAAAGGTGCGGGTGGTGGAGCTGCCGGTAGGCGCTACCGAGGACCGGGTGGTGGGGACCCTGGACCTGGAGCATGCCCTGAAGACAGGGGAAAAACAAATTGAACCCGGTATCCTGGCGGCCGCGCACCGGGGTATCCTCTATGTGGATGAGGTGAACCTGCTGGATGATCACGTGGTGGATATCCTGCTCGATTCCGCGGCCATGGGGGTCAACACCATCGAGCGGGAGGGGGTTTCATTTTCCCACCCTGCCCGTTTTATCCTGGTGGGGACCATGAACCCGGAAGAAGGAGAGCTCAGGCCCCAACTCCTGGACCGGTTCGGCCTGTGCGTTCTCATCGAGGGAATCCGGGACCCTGAAGCCCGGGTGGCGATCATGGAGCAGCGGACCGGCTTTGATGCCGATCCCGTTGGATTTTGCAGGGAGTGGGAGCCGGCTTCGAAGGAGCTGGCCAAAAAAATCGAGCAGGCAATCGCACTCTACCCCAAGGTCACTGTTGAACGAACGCTGCTTTTTGAAATCGCTTCCTATTGTCTCGACGTGGGAGTGGACGGTCACCGGGGAGATATCATTATCTTGAAGACAGCCAAAACCCTGGCCGCCTATCACGGCCGGCGGGAAGTCATGCCTGAAGATATTGAAGCGGCCGCCGGACTGGCCCTGCCCCACCGCGTTCGCCGCCAGCCGCTTCAGGAAATAGGAGGCGATGTGAAGGGCATGCGGACGAAAAGATGATACGGGTCGAAAACTTGAGCAAATCCTACAGGGGCATCCATGCCTTAAAAGGTGTCAATTTTCATGTGCCGGAAGGGGAACTTTTCGCCTATCTCGGCCCCAACGGCGCCGGCAAAACGACCACAATCCGGATCCTGACCGGGCTCACCCGGCGTTCGGCAGGCAATGCCTGGCTGAACGGTTTCAATATCGAAAAAGAGGGCCTTGCGGCCAAAAGGGAATTCGGAATGGTAATGCAGTCCATCAACCTGGACCAGGAACTCACCACTTTTGAAAATCTGGATATTCACGGCAGGATTTTTCATATGGCCGCACGAGAAAGGAGAAAAAAGATCGACGAACTCTTGAGCTATGTTGATCTCATTGACCGGAGAAATGATCTGGTCAAACAGCTTTCCGGCGGCATGAAACGCAGGCTGACGATTGCCAGGGCCCTGGTCCATTCCCCCAGGATTCTCTTTTTAGACGAGCCAACGGTGGGCCTTGATCCGCAAATCCGCAGGAGGATCTGGGGATTAATAAAAAGGATTCAGCATACCGGCACTACTATATTTTTGACCACCCATTACATCGAGGAGGCTGAATTCCTGGCCGACCGGGTGGCCTTTCTGGATGAAGGGAGGGTTGTTGCCACCGATACGCCTGCAGAATTGATGGCACAGACAGGCGCATGGGCCATTGACCGGATAAATGACGACAAGATAGAGACGGTCTGTTTCAAAACCCGTCACGACGCCGGCGTCTTCATTGCCGGTCAAAAAGGGAGTTACACCCTGCGGAGGGTAAACCTGGAGGATTCATTCCTAACACTCACCGGAAAGAGGGTCCAATGCTGAGGGGTTTTACCGCAGTCTATCTCCGCGAGATATTGATCCTGAAACACCGGCTCAAACGGCAGATCCTGAGCATGGCGGTCTCCCCTTTGCTCTATCTGATCGCCTTCGGATACGCCATGGGGGATGGGGCAAGCTTTGACGGGCATACCTATACGGAATTTCTGATACCGGGCCTGGTGGCCATGAGCAGCATGACCCAGGCCTTTGCCATCTCCACTGATATCAATGTGGCGCGTTTCTACTGGCATATCTTTGAAGAATTCCAGGCCGCGCCCATCAGCAATGCCGCCTATGTGGCCGGCGAAGTCCTGGCAGGCATGACCCGGGCCCTGCTTTCGGTTGCCGTGATCATAGTCCTCGGCATGCTTTTCGATGTGATGCTGAATTACTATAACCCGCTCTTCTGGCTGGCCGTCGGGCTCAACGGCTTTGTTTTCGCGTCCCTGGCCGTGGGCCTTGCCATGCTGGTGAAATCCCATGCAGATCAGGCGATGTTCACGAGCTTTGTGATCACGCCCATGGCCTTTTTAGGGGGCACTTTTTTTCCTGTGGACCGCCTTCCGGCCTGGGCACAGAAAATCATTTGCCTGCTGCCGCTTACCCACGCCTCAAAGGCGATCCGGCAGACGGCTTTCGGCATGACACCCGGCTACTATTCATACCCGTTGCTGGCGGCAATCGGAGGGGTGTTCTTTTTCATGGCCCTAAAATGCGTCAACCAGGCAAGGGACTGACATGGGGACGAAGGCATTTACAAATACGTAAAAGAAAGGAGGTGATGCCGTAACAACCTGATCAAAATCATATATCAGCAAAGAAAGGAGGATACCGGCGCCGTTGAGGCTTAATAGGGAATCCCGTGAAAAACGGGAGCGGTCCCGCCGCTGTAACCCCGCCCCTTGCGGTTAATGCAAGGAGGACCCTTTCGGCACTATCGCGCCACTGTTTCGATGGAATCGGGACGGGAAGGCCGCCGGAAGGGAGGGGGAGCCAGAAGACCTGCCGGTATCTTAAGGATCGTTTCAAGCCGTCGAGGAACGGGTTGCGATCAGCCGGAATATAAGCGCCATATTGGTTTCAACAAGGTGTTGATGAGCGGCTGTCCCGCTTCCCCGGCTTGTCCATCGGGGACCGGCCGTGAAGGTCTCAACACCGGCCTCCCCGTACAACAGCGAACAGCGTATGGAGATAAAAGGGAGGAAAGATGAAAATGAAACTGATGACGGCGTTTTTGATTATTGGTCTGATAACCGCCTTCCAGCCGGCCATGGCGGAAGAAAAACAGGAAGAAGCTAACGCTGCGAAGCTGGAGGAAATTGTCGTTACGGCAACACGATCGGAGGTAAAAAAAGAAGAAGTCCCGGCCGTTGTCGAGGTTATTGGCAAACTGGATCTTGACACCACGGTGGACCGCAACATTGTCCGCATTCTTAAAAAGAACAGCAGCATCGACGTAATCGACTATCCGGGCGTGCTGTCCGGAATCAGTATCCGCGGCTTCCGGCCGGAATTTTCAGGGATTACCAAACACAGCCTGGTGTTGATCGACGGCCGGCCCGCGGGCGCTACCAATCTCGCCACAATCTTAAAAGACAATGTGGAGCGCGTTGAAATCCTCAAGGGTCCTGCATCCGCCCTGTACGGCGCCGAAGCCATGGGCGGCGTGGTGAATATCATCACAAAGAGATCAAAAGGTAAGATCAAGACGCATCTTACCGGAGGTGGCGGGAGTTTCAGCACCCACTATGAGAGCATTGCCTCGGGCGGCAAGATAAGCGACAGGCTCGATTTTGACGCCTCTGTCAGCAACAAAAACCAGAATACCGACTTCAGAATGGGCAACGGCCATAAAAGAGACAATACGGGCTACAAGGAGAGATACGGCAACTTGAGACTGGGCTCATCGTTTACGGGCAACTGGCGTCTCGATATCAAGGGCGACTGGTATGCCGGCAGGGATATTGCGACTCCCGGTCCGCTGTATTACGAGGACAGAAGGCCCTCTGAAAAGGATATAGACCGTTACGGCGGAGATATCTCCATGAAAGGGAAGATCGGCAGCAATGAGCCGCTGCTCACCGTGTACGCCTCCCATGAAGATACTGAATATACCCGGGAATATGAGGGACAGCCTCATTACAAAAATTACGAAAGCGAAACCGAGTGGTGGGGAGCACAGCTTCAGGACTGCTTTCACTTCCTTGATAACGATATCACGATAGGTGCAGATTATCAGGATATCGACATTGAATCAAAGAGCTATAATAGCGACGGTACCCGCAAGGCCCCCTATTCACCGGATAATGAGCGTGAAAATGTGGGGGTTTTTGCCGATGCCTTTTTGAGGCTCTTTGACGAACGGCTCATACTGAACACGGGAATCCGCTACGACTGGTTTGAGCTGACCACCAAAAAAACGCCGCTGAAGACCGACTTTCACCCCGGCTCCGAGACCTTTGACCATGCTAGTCCCCGTGCCGGCCTGAAGTATTTCATCACGAATGACCGTGTCTTTCAGTTCCATACCACCATTGGAACGGCCTTTGTCCCGCCCCAGGCAAACCAGATGGCGGGTTACTCCGAGCGGGAAGTCAGCGGAGGAATAATGATTAACAGGGGCAATCCGGGTCTCGATCCTGAAAAAAGCCTGACGTGGGATGCGGGGCTTTCCTTTCAGAAGAAGGTTTGGGGCATATTTGCGGACATCACCTATTTTCATACCGACGTGGACGACAAGATATCAAAGGTGAAAGCCAGCGACACCGAAACTACTTACGACAATTCCGATGAGGCCGAGATACACGGGCTGGAATTTGAATTATCGGTGGATGCTGGCCGGATCATGAACCAGGATCGAACCCTTGAATTTTTTATCAATGGAACGCGTCTTTTCAGCGCGGTTGAAAAGGTCCCCGGAGAAAATGAACGGGATATCCACAACGTCTCGCACTGGAAGCTCAATACCGGCGTCCGCTACGATGACGGCATGTTCTTCGGGAAATTCCTGGTCCGCTATATGGGAAAAAGAAAAGACTATGACTGGTATACAATCGGTTATCCCGTTATCACTTACGACGACTTTACGGTATGCGATCTGGAAGCAGGGGTCAAATTCCTGAAGCACCACCGGGTCAAGCTGAGCGTCGAAAATATTTTTGACAGGTACTACTATGAAAAGCCTGAATTCCCGCTTCCCGGACGGGCAATCTATGCGGAGTATTCGTTCAATTTTTGATCCGAGAGATGCCTGATCGAACCAGGGACCGGAAGAAGCTCGGGCTGAACGTATTGGACATATTTTTTTGAGTCCGGAGGAAAGAAGGTTGAAAAATTTTGTATTCATCATTGTATGCATTACCGGTTTTTTCTGCATTTTTGAAAGCCTGCCGGCATTTTGCGAAAATTTTCCGGTCCGGGTCAAAAGACCTGTGGACGATTCAATTTCGATCCGCCGGAAGACCCAGCAGGCCGAGGATAAGTGGGCCGGAGAACGTGCAAGGCTCAAGATTGAATATGAAAAACTGGAAGAGGAAACCGAGCGCCTAACCGCTCAAAACAGCGAACTGAAAAAAGATGTGACGGCCCGCCGGTCGTCGGTTAATGCTCTTAAACGTAAGATTCTGGAAATAAAGCGCATCACGAAAGAGCTTAATCCGTTTCTTGAACAGACCTATGACCGGCTCGTCCGCTTTGTCAGGGACGACGTCCCTTTTCTCAAGGATGAACGAAGCCGCCGCATTGCCGGCCTGCGCCGGATATTGGATGATCCCGGTGTTTCCATCAGTGAAAAATTCAGGAAAGTAATGGAGGCGCTGTCTGTAGAGGCGGAATACGGCAGCACGGTGGAGGTTTACCAGGAAAGGATCACGATTGATCACAGGGACATCCAGGCCAATATTTTCAGACTCGGAAGGATCTCCTTGTTTTTCCAGACACTGGACCGGAAAACGAGCGGGTATTTCGATCCGGCCGGCTATGCATGGAATAAATTCCCGCCCAAATACAACCGTGAAATAAATGCGGCCATGGAGATGGGAGCGAGAAGGCGGTCCGTGGACCTGCTGGATCTCCCCCTGGGGGAGGTAGTGGTGAAATGAAAAAGACAGCGATCAGAATCCTTGCCGCTGCCGGAATTTTCCTGCTCCTGTCCGGGGCCGCCCATGCCGAAGATATGCGGGCATTGCAGATAAAAGCCATGAAAAAAAAGGCGGCCCTTCTCGAAAAGGCAAATCAGGAAAAAGAGCGCGCCTTAATAGAGGCCGAAGAGAGCAGGCAGAGGATATTGTCCCATAGAAAGTCCCTGAAGGCGGCGATTGCGAAATTAAAGATAAAAAGAAAAAACCTGAAGGACGAAAACCTGAAGCTCAAAAAAGACTTGAAAAAACTGGAGGCCGCGGAGAAAGATCTGCGGGCACGGGTTGAAGACATGCAAGGGGATGTGCGGGAACTGGTCGGATTTGTCCGCATAAATGCCAGGGACCTTGACGCCCTTTTGCGGCAGAGCCTTCAGAGCGCCTTTGCCCCGAACAGGGGGGCGGTGCTGCAGCCGATCCTGAACCAGGCGGAATTTCCGGGAATGGACGATATCAGCGCTATGGTCGATCTCCTTTTCGATGAAATAGCCCGTTCAGGGGAGGTGCGAATCGTAAACGGCCCCTTTGTGGATCGTTCGGGCGAGGAAACCTCCGGCGAGATCCTGGTGCTTGGAAATTTTTCAGCGGCCTACCGGGTTCACGGAGAAACCGGATTTTTGCTTTATTCGGATAAAGGCCGGCGTCTATTCGCTCTCTCAAAGCTGCCTTCCCGCCGCATGGCGAAAAAAATAGCGGCTTACATGGACGGGGAATCCGCGGATGTTCCCATTGATATTTCCAGGGGCGCCGCCCTGCGACAGTTGACACATCACCTGAGCCTCATGGGACAGATTCCCAAAGGCGGTCCAATTGTTTGGCCGATCATCGGCATTGCGGTGCTGGCTGTGATTATTGTTTTGGAACGGAGTCTTTATCTCTTCCGGAAAGATATCAATGCCGGGCAATTTATCGATACCTTGCGCGGGTACTTGGCCAGGCAGGAATGGGACAGGTGCGCCGCCCTGTGCGAACAAGAGAGAAAAAAGTCGATTCCGAAAGTGCTGCTGGCCGGGATCAGGAATCGCGACATGGGCCGTGAGGACCTTGAAAATGTCCTGCAGGAGGCGATACTAAATGAAATTCCAAGGCTGGAACGTTTCTTGTCGACTCTCGGCATGCTGGCGGCAATCGCCCCGCTTTTGGGGCTTCTGGGAACCGTCACCGGCATGATCAACACCTTTCACATGATTACCTACTACGGCACTGGAGACCCGAGAATGATGTCCGGAGGGATCTCCGAGGCCCTGGTGACCACCATGCTCGGCCTATCGGTGGCCATCCCCATCATGCTGAGCCACACCCTTTTGTCCAGAAAGCTGGAGAGCATGATCGCCCAGATGGAAGAAAAGGCCGTCACTTTTGTCAACACCATATTCAAGATGAGGGAAGAGAAATGATCTCGATTTTTCAGGACCATATCTACCGTATCGAAGATTACATTGCGGCCGGCGGGATGGTCATGGTTCCCCTGATGGTTGTGTCGGCGCTGATGTGGACGTTGATCATCAACAGGGTTTTTTTCTTCAGGGGCCTATACCGGAAAAATATGAGCCGGAAGGCGGCATCGGAATATATAAAGGCCGGAGAGTTCCCGGATGCACGAAAATACAGGGGCGCCATCGCCCTGCTGGTAACCGGGTTTTTGCAGCGCCGCAGCGGCCAAACCAGGCTGGACAGGTTTATTCTGGATGAAACGGTGATCGTTATTGTCTCTTCTTTAGACCGGTACCTGGCGCTGATCCGTGTTTTCGCGGTCCTGGCACCCCTGCTCGGTCTGCTGGGGACCGTGACCGGCATGATTGCAACGTTCGACATTATTTCCATTTTCGGAACGGGAAACGCCAAGGCCATGGCAAGCGGCATTTCGGAGGCCCTGATTACCACCCAGACCGGCCTGCTGCTGGCGATTCCCGGGCTTTATATGAGCAACTTTCTCAGCCGCCGGGCTGAAAACCTGAAGCGGCGCATTTCCTCGGTGGGGATCTATTTGAGGCGGTATGTGTAAGTTGGGTTGAGAGCGGTTTAACGTTTATGGTTTACGGTTGAAGAGCCCTAAGTAATGGATATCAATACGTTATAACCTTTGAACCTTTGAACCAATTATTATCTTAGGTATAAATAGTAAAGTATTATGCTGAACATTACAGCAGTCAGAAAGACAAACAAAAAAGGCATCGAGCTGAATATGGCGCCATTGATCGACATGGTGTTTATCCTGCTCATTTTTTTCCTGGTAACCACCAGTTTTGTCAGGGAAACCGGGGTGGATATCAATCGGCCGGCTGCAGCCACGGCAGTCAGCAAGGAAAAGGCGAATATCCTCATCGGCATCACCAAAGACAACCGGATTTTCATGGACAACCGCGAAATCGACTTTCGCGCGGTCAGGGCAAACGTGGAACGGGCCCTGGCCGAAAATCCCGAAGGCGCCGTGATCGTCGTCGCCGACAGGGAAAGCCGGACCGGTACTGTTATCAAGGTGATGGACGGGGCCCGGCTGGCCGGCGCCGGGCAAGTTTCTCTGGCGGCCAGTCTGCTGCCAGGCACGCAATAGGGCGGTCATTGAAGCAGAGATGATGATTGCGACGGGAAGATACGGCAACGGCCTGCAGCGAACGCGGACCCTGACCTTGTGGACGGTCGCAACGGCGTTCTCTCTGGCGCTCAATATTCTCCTGTTCGACCTCATGCCCTGTCTGGTTGACCGTAATCCCGGCAGACCCGAGTATTCACAATTCGTTGAGTCTGTGGACATCATCCGGATCAAGAGACCGGAGCCGCCTGCCCGCAAAAAAGAGAAGAAGCGTAAGATCAGGCCCAAAGAACAGGTAAAGAAACTGATCAGGGACAAACAGGTTTACGCAAAGCGGCCGATGGAACAGGTCCTTGATCTTCCATTTGAGATCAATCCGAAACTGACGGCGATTTCCGGGACCCTGAAGGTTCCGCCGGTGAAAATGGTTCGTTTGGATTCGTTGGGCCTGAAGGGATTATACGGGGTCGGTGAAATCGACCATCCCCTGACCCCGATCGTCCAGGTCCCGCCCGTTTATCCCATGCGGGCAAAGCACATGGGAATCGAAGGATGGGTCAGGGTAAAATTCATCGTAAACGAAGAGGGCAGGGTCGATGATATCAAGATTCTCGATAGCCGGCCGGAAAAGGTTTTTAACAACGCAGTGCTTCGCTGCGTCTCCGCCTGGCGCTTTACACCGGGAACAGTGGAAGGTGTTCCGGTCAAGACATTGGTGGAAACAACAATTCGCTTTGAGCTGGAATAGAAACCGCATGATCCCATTTACATCAAAATACTTGCCCTGTTTAACGAGCATTACAATCCTGGGCCTGATGGTCTCGGCGGTTGCCTGTGCGGGTCAAGGGGATGACATCCCCCTGCCCGTCCGGATGGTTCTCTTTAAAGCGCAGAAACTTATGGAAGAAAACAGGTTCGCAGAGGCGGCCGGGACGCTTGAAAAATTTCAGGAAAAAGGCAAGAAATTGAAGCCCGGCGGGCCTGGTTCAAAGGGATACCGGCATTACATGATCGATTTTGCCTTGGGCAACTGCTACCTGATGGCCAAACAGCATTTGAAGGCAGTCGTCCACTACCAGGCCGCGGTTGCCGCCAGACCCGATTTTCATCCCGGCTGGATGAATTTGGCTAAATGCTGCTATGACATGAATGCATACGCCAAAGCCGGAAAGGCGTTTTTAAGGGGCTATGAGACCGCTCCTGAAAAGGATCCCGAGACGCTGTACTGTGCTGCTGTCTGCTTCTTGGCAGCCGGAGACGGTCAAAAGGCCCTTGACATGTTGCAGCGGCTCATGAAGACGTACCCGGCCGCTGCCAGACTTGAGTGGAAGGAGACGATTGCCCGGGCCTATTTTGCCTGCCGGCAGCCCCGAAAGGCCCTGCCGTTTGTCGAGGAGCTTTCGGAGAAAACAGAAGGAAAAAAGCGGAAACAGTGGCAGGAAATCAGGCTTCATTTATACTTCTCACTGAACATGAAGAAAAAGGCGCTTGAATATGTAAACCAGTTGATCCAGGAGTGCCCGCAGGAGCCCAAATGGTGGAAAGGACTGGCGCATTTCTACCTGATGGAGAACCGGTATCGGCCTGCCCTGGTGGCCCTGATCATAAAGGGTTTTCTTGCGCCCCTTACAGCGCAGGAGGAAAGGATTGTCGCAGACCTGAACATGACCCTCGATGTCCCCGTACAGGCGGTCCGGCTTTATGAGAAAATCGCCGGGGAAAAATTTGATCAGGACCTTGCTTTCAGGATTGCACAGGGCTACATCCGAATCCACCGGCCGGAAGATGCACTTAAGTGGGTTGAAAAGGGACTCCTGAAGGAGGAGAAGAATCCGCGGCTTATGCTCCTGAAAGGAGACCTTCTCTATGAGCTGGAAAGATACCGGCAGGCCGCAGCCGCGTTTGAATTGGCCGCGCGCGGTGAAAAAAATCCCGGCCGGGCCTGGCTCATGGCAGGTTATGCCGCCTGGAATGCGGGAGATCTGGAAAAATCGCGCCTGGCCTTCAGGCATGCCGCAAAATATCCGAAGCAGAAAGATTCCGCGCACAGGGCCTTGTATCAGCTTGGCAGCCTGGCGCCTTCAGGCCTTCGATAAGTCACGTTCATTTTTGCAAGGAGCCGCGCTCATCGCATGGTTTGTGACTGTTTTAACCGGCAGTGATGTGGGTAAATCCATTGCAGCAACTGCCTTCTGCCGGATTTTCAAAAGAAGGGGATACAAGGTGGCTTCCTTCAAGGCCCAGAATATGTCCAACAACTCCTATGTTACTGTGGAGGGAGGCGAGATCGGCCGGGCGCAGGTGGTTCAGGCCGAAGCTGCTGGCGTATTGACTTCGGTACACATAAATCCAAACCGGACAGCCTTTGGTGTTAAAGGATGCAGAATAAAGCCCTTGAAATATCTTGAATCCATGGGCAACCTATCAAGGGCGGGATTTTCTGGAAACGATTTGCGAGAGCATGTTGAAAGAAGATCCCACCCTTGATCGGCTACATCCATAGGAAACAGATGAGCACTGCTTTTCAGGTGGAAAAACGTGTAAAGATCGCCCGGCTGTGTATCGCCGGAACCCATAGCGGGTGCGGTAAGACCACTGTTTCCCTGGGGATCATGGCCGCCCTTGTAAGAAGAGGTTACACTGTCCAGCCCTTTAAGGTGGGTCCTGATTTTATTGATCCGGGTCATCACAGAAGGGTAACCGGAAGGGATTCCCACAACCTGGACGGATGGATAATGGACCCTGAGCATAACCGGCAGATCTTTGCACGCTATGGTCATGATGCGCATGTGTCTGTAGTCGAGGGCGTCATGGGCCTGTTTGACGGGTTCTCCGGCAGCGATGAAGCCGGCTCAACGGCCCAGATGGCCAAGTGGCTTGATCTGCCCGTAGTCCTTGTCATAGATGCCAGGGCCATGGCACGATCCGCTGCCGCTGTTGCCCTGGGCTTTTCCAGGTTTGATCCCGATCTTTCTCTGAAAGGCATCATTTTTAACCGCGTGGGGAGTAAAGGTCATGCCCAAGTGATAGAAGATGCACTGCGTTCCAGTGCCGGTCTGCCGGTGTTCGGGTGTTTGCCTGATAATGAGGGACTTGAAATCCCCTCCAGGCACCTTGGGCTTGTCACGGATGAAGATTTCAGGGTACATGAAGACCAGATTGAAAGACTGGGGCGCTGGGCAGAGGACAACCTGGATTTTGATCAACTTTTGGGGTTGTTGGAAAGGGCAAAGGTTCATGGGTCTGAGTTTTACATTCCTGACGGCCGTCAAAAACATGGCCCTGAAATAAGAATCGGAATTGCCAGGGACAAGGCGTTTTGCTTCTATTATTCCGAAAACCTGCGATTGCTTGAAGAGGCGGGCGCAAAGCTGATCCCCTTTTCTCCATTACATTCAAGGCATCTGCCCGGGGAAATCAATGGCCTGATCCTGGGAGGAGGTTATCCCGAACTGCACTGTGAGATGCTTTCCCGGAACCGGCAACTATTGGCCGAGATAAGAGAGTTCGGGTTGAGCGGCAAGCCCATATATTCAGAGTGTGGGGGCTTTATGTTTCTCACAAAAGAAATCCAGGACCTTGAAGGTCATATCTTCTCTATGGCAGGGATTTTCCCCTTGAGGGCGAAGATGGGAGGTCGGCTGAGGGCCCTCGGGTATCGTGAAGTTATCACTCAAAAGGAAAGTATCCTGGGTGCTAAGGGCACAAAGATCAGAGGGCATGAATTCCACTACTCCAGGATTTACAATATGGAGCCGAACCCCGAATGCATTTACACCATGACGGATCGGAAGGCCGGCTTCCAGGCTGAGGAGGGCTTTGTCCAAAATAGGGTCTTGGGCTCCTATGTGCATCTACATTGGGGTTCCAATCCTGAAGTTGCGAAAAACTTTGTGGATTATTGCCGGAGATACGGCCAATAGCGTATTGTCCCTGGATGAATGCGACGGAAAATCAGTAAAGGTAAGTATTTATGAGAGATATTGATGCACATATTGAACCGGAGGCCATAGAAAAACGTTCCTTTGAAATCATTGAGTCCGGGGTGCCTGAGCCACGTCCTTTTGAAGGTGACGAATGGCTTGTAGTCAGGAGGATGATCCATACAACCGCCGATTTTGGATTATTATCTCTTGTCAATTTTCACCCTGATGCTATCAAGTCCGGTATCGCAGCCCTGAAATCAGGCTGTCTGATCGTGACTGACACAGAGATGGCCCGCATGGGGATTACCTTAAGACGTACGGACCGATTGGGCTGCCGGGTTGAGTGCTACATAGGTGAACCCGAAGTAAAAGAGAAGGCGCAAAAGGAGAAAATTACAAGGGCATCCGCAGCAGTTGATTATGCCCTGTCCAGGTTAAACAGGGCCGTATACGTTGTGGGGAATGCCCCTACGGCCCTCTTGAGGCTTTTGGAGTGTATCAAAGAGGGGAAATGCAACCCGGCGGTCATCGTGGGTATGCCGGTGGGCTTTGTGAATGCGGCTGAGTCCAAAGAAATGCTCATGGGGCAGACAGGTATCCCATTCATCACTGTTGAAGGCCGCAAGGGAGGATCAGCCCTGGCTGCATCCGTGGTAAACCAGTTGGCCGAGATGGCCCTGGCAGGGTTTAAGAAATGAAGAAGATATATCTTATCGGAATTGGGCCCGGCAACCCTGATTATTTGACCATCCAGGCGATAAACACAATGAAAGAGGTAGATGTCTTTTTCATTCTTGAAAAGGGAGAACGGAAGGGATTTAAGGAGTTCATTAAGATAAGAAAGGAGATATTGGAGAGGTATTTGGATAGCGGGACATACAGGGTTGTGAGCGCAAAGATCCCTGAACGTAAAAAAAACCGTAAGTCATATAAGGAAGAAGTTAAGACATGGCGTCAACAAAAAGCAGAGGTTATGACCGGATTGATTGAAGACAAGATGAAAGACGGCGAGATCGGCGCCTTTCTTATCTGGGGCGATCCATCCCTATATGATGGACACTTAGAAATTCTTCAACATATCCTTAAGGAAGGAGCGGTAGATTTTGAGTACAAGGTGATACCGGGAATAACCAGTGTCCAGGTATTGGCAGCAAGGCATAAAATTCCCCTAAACCGTATAGGAGAGTCCGTTGTGATTACAACGGGCAGAAGATTGAAAGAATATATGCCTGCTGAGATTACAAATACTGTAGTATTATTAGATACTTATTCTGCCTTCAAGCATTTTAAGGATTCGGATATTGACATCTATTGGGGTGGATATTTAGGAAGTAAGGATGAAATTCTGCTTTCAGGGAGGTTAAAAGATATAATTGAGGATCTTAAAAAGATAAGAAGTAAGGCCAGAAGGGAAAAGGGTTGGCTTATGGATACATATATTTTAAGGCGTTAAGGCATGAGACAAGTCCATTAGGATTGATTGGGGCTGAATCCGCGGGACCTAACCTGCGAAATTTCGCAAAAGATTGCAAAGGCCCAGGTGCTGGTGGGAGGTCAATGGTTTAAACTGGCCTTTTTCCACTACCCAGGTACAGGTCTCCCGATCTAAAAGCACGGCAGGTGATCAGCGGCTTGTGGCCTTAACCCCGGTTTTCATCCTAAGTGCCATAAAAACAACGCCTTGAGATTAACCTGAAGCTATATATGAAAAAATAATCGGTAAGGTAAAATTTTTAGGAACAAATTATGCATAAACACACAGATTAGGTGCCTTACATCAAAATTGATACCCATTAGATCTGATTACAAAAGATCAAGCCGAACCTGCCTGTACATTGCACGCAGACAGAAAGGAAAGCCACATGAATGGGGGAATAGGCTTATCTGCAATAAAGTTTCAACAATATAAAGGACCTGTTAAAAACTTGACACGTAAGACGATGTATGTCATTAATCTCTACAAGATAAGAAATAAATGTCATTAACAGCTAATGTAAAAGGAGGTTGCAATGCGACAGTTTGGAATCTTTTCACTTATTAGCATTTTTTTGTGTTCCGTATATATTACAGTGGCTTTTGCTGATGATTTTCAGAAATCACGACTTATTCCTGAAAACAAGGTTGTTATTTATCAGGATGGCAGCAAGATAGGCGAATTCACCAAGGAGGCCCCTTGCCCTAAAGACCTGTTCTTATCCTGTGAAGGAAAGTGCGGAATAAAATTAGAAAATATCTCCCTGGTGGCTGAAGATAAAAGCATATTTGCCATCGCCGCCACAGAAGAGAGTCAGTATTTGAAAGTAAAGAAAGGTATTTTGTATTTCGGCCTGTCGGAATTGCCCAAAAATCTGGTATTTGTTACTCCCAAAGGTGCGATTTCGGCAAATCAGATGCTGTTAAATGCATCAACCAACAATAAAATATTGGAAGGTTATGTCAAAGTTACTGATAATTCCAGTGAAGTCGGTGTAATAAAGGGCGGATATCTGCATATGTTGACCCAGAACGGGGATAAATTACTTACACCCGGCAACCGGCTTATACTGGCGCAGGCGGATATAGGTGCCGATACAGGTGGCACCCAGGTGGACCGAACCGGCGTAAATAAGAATTTAACCAGGGGACGGATTGTTGCATATGCTGCAGGAGGAATGGTAGCAACCGGTGGCGCTGTGTGGGGTTTGGTGGAATTATGTGATGATGATGATCACCACCATCATCGGCCGGCAAGTCCGTCAACACCATAACTTTTGTCTTTCAAGCATCAAACATAAATTAATATCGGCGGCAGTAACTTCTCAATAAGTCTGGGTAAGATGTCTGGATTCCTGCTTCCTCAGGAATGACAGGTAGTTATTCCCGGCGGAAGCCGGAATCCAGCGAATAGTTACAAAATTTAATCCGCTTCAACTTATTGAGAAGTTACCGGCGGCATTTTTATGCCGCCGGTATTTTTACTAAGAAGTTATCATCCATGAACAAAGGCTTTGTTCAGTGCTTCATAATAATAACAATCGCTTTTTTTTGGTGTATGTGTGGATCTGGTTGCAGTAAAAAGCTGCATACTCACCATTTCGCAAGTCCCTCAAATGATATAGAAAAATTGAACAAACAGGTCTTTGCTTCGGCCGACCTTACTCCGGACCGGGGTGATTATCTCTTAGGTCCCGGCGACCTGCTGGAAATCAAGGTATTTGAGTCTGAAAAACTGGATACCACCGTACGTTTGAACTCCAGGGGAGAAGTCTCTCTGGCCTTACTGGGGGAAATAGAATTAAAAGGGCTGACCGCATGCGAAGCAGAACAATTAATAGAAGATAAATACAAAGAGAGATATATCAAAGACCCCCATGTCAGCATATTTGTCAAAGAACATTACAGCCAGCGGGTAACAGTGGTGGGAGAAGTAAAAAATCCAGGGACCTATGACTATCCATCCAAGCAAAAGTTGCTGGATGCCATCGCCCTGGCCGGAGGATTGACTGAAAAGGCCGGGCTGATAGTCCAGGTTCGGCGGCTGGGAGACATGTCTTACGGTACCAATCAAACGCTTCTGGTCAATCTGGACAGGCTGGTTAATGAAGGACAAACAGAATCAAATATTGAGATCAATGGCGGTGATGTGATATTTGTGCCTGAAGCCGGCACTTTTTATGTGGATGGCGCGGTCCGCAAACCAGGTGAATATCATCTAAAAAAGGCCCTGTCCATAGATGAGGCCATCTTGGTTGCAGGAGGGTGTAAATCACACGCTGACACGGACGACGTTGTTATAATGCGGGAAACAGAGGATGGAAAAAGAGAGGAAATCAAAGTAGATCTGGAAGAAGTCATGAAGACATCAAAAAAGATTCGCATACAGGATAAAGATATAATAATAGTGGGGTCAAGCTTTTGGGCAAGGATGCTTCATGGTTCATATTTAAACGTTGGCCTTCCCGGTCTTGCCTGGGTTGGATTAAGAGACTCGGATCGATAAGAAATACTTTTAGAATTTAACGGTCGAAACGATAAGAGAGGTCTTCAATCAAAAATGAATTATCATGAAAAATCAGCTTCATGCTTATATCTCCATGGTATTGATGAAGGCCTCTTTCTTCGTTTTTTCGCCAGGACAAAAAGAATTCTCCGTTTATTTTGACCCTGTTTTCATCTATATCCCATAAATAATTTGCCATATCGATTCTATAATTGATCTCGTCCACTACATCAAAATTCTGGCGATACTTTGGTATAAGTTCTTGAAAGGACTGGCCGTTTTCCCGGGCGTTATCTGCGAAAAAACCGGTAATTCTTTCCAGGTCTTTTCCCTCATATGTCTGGCAATAGATTCGCAGAAAATTGGCCAATTGGGCGGAAAGCCCTTTAGAGACCCTCTCTATTTTTGAGACAGTCTGTTTTTCAGGCTTATCATTCACTTCTTTTGCAGGCACCGCCTTGCTTACCGCAACCTGCTCAGGTTCCCGCTTTGTCTCTGTTTTGGCAATACGAAGGTCTTTTTTTTCTGTAATAAGCCGTTTCGGTTTTTTTTCTGGCTGTTTACTTTTAGATATAGCAATTTTTGCAGTACTAAGTTCCTGCTTTGTCTCTGTTTTGGCAATACGAAGGTCTTTTTTTTCTGTAATAAGCTGTTTCGGTTTTTTTTCTGGCTGTTTACTTTTAGATATAGCAATTTTTGCAGTACTAAGTTCCCGCTTTGTCTCTGTCCCGATAGCTAAAAGTTCCTTCTTTTCTGCCTTCCTTGATATAGTTTTCTGATTAATAGACCGAGGATGTTTCTTTGACTGGTCAGCTATCCGGGCTACTTTATTCTGCTCGATCTTCGGAACATTAAAAGTCTCTATTTTTTCCTGCTTGGCTACCATGCTTGATTGCATTTTTGTTGATCCTTCCTGACCGGACATATCCCTATCTACAGAGGTATCCGCTCTATTTTCAACAGATACGATGTCCTCCGTCAGAGAATAATACTGATTAATAGAATCAGCGACAAACGAAGCTCCAGCCAGAATAAGGATAAATGCGACAAAAGAGACCTCAACCCGATGGGACTGTAAAAAACTCTTTTTCTTGGAAGCTGGAACCTCAGTATTTTCTGACCAGTTCCATCTACCAAAAGAACTCCTGCTCAAATCATATTGATGGCGCAGCGCTTCATCAGAAAGAACCTGATAGGCATCCTGGATATGAATGAATTGTTCTTTTTCCCCTTTTGCGGTGTCCGGATGCCACTCCTTGACCTTTTTCCGGTAGGCTGTTTTAATTTCATGGTTGGTTGCGGAAGCGGAGATGCCAAGTATATGGTAATAATCCGACTGAATCGAATCAGTAGTACGGCCTTTCAGGCCAAGGGCAATGCCCACCGGGGCAAGTTTTTCCTGAAGCCTTTCATAGGGAAACTGCTGTTGATAAGATGATTTCTTAAGCTCCTGGGCCAGATGTCTTAAAAAGGCATCTTTCTGATCTTCCGGCTTTACTATGGCCGCGCAGCACCTGAGGTAATAGCGGTCCTCGGCGATCCTTTGAATCAGGGCAGGCGTATCAGTGACGGTCCTCACTAAGAGAATAAATTGCCTTACCCCTGATTTTTCGCTGTCTCTATGCCTGAAATGTCGCCCTAAATATTTAAATATCGCCATAATCCATATTAACGCTGCGCTATTTGCATAAAATTATCGTATGTAACCGTTCACGGGATTACAACGCCCGTTTTTACCGCGTCCGCCGAACTGTAAGCGTTCACAGTAAATATCCGGTGAACCCGTTATATCCTGCCTTGAAGCGGTTACCTTTTTCCGGGTTTCAAAGCTCACTCATCGCAGACCGGAGAGACAGTGC
>Ga0190347_1000191_pt1 | contig 20471 bp, 32 predicted proteins | sample 48721356_MG_FD_161652 | JGI IMG/M metagenome (GOLD analysis project Ga0190347, IMG submission 161652) | Hydrothermal vent microbial mat bacterial communities from Southern Trench, Guaymas Basin, Mexico - 4872-13-5-6_MG | ecosystem: Environmental > Aquatic > Marine > Hydrothermal vents >...
TTTTTCACGGAGTTTCGGACCCGTTTCGTAAACAATGATCCCGTCTTTATTGTTAAGATCGAGCCGTTTTATGTCTTCGCTGATGCCTATGGTAGGCTTATCGACATTGGCAGCATTCCAGTTGTCATTTAGCAGATCGACCGTGATCTGTACGACATCATGTTCCATCGTGTTCACCTTAACTGACTGACTAACTGATTGACTTTTTGGCGGCGGTATATTTAAATACCATAGCCATGATATAGGAACATGATGACAGCAAAAGAAGACATCACGCGAGCAATCGCATCCGGATGCGATAATAGCCGTAAGCTCGCGGAAGAGCTGCACTACACTCAGGAATATGTGCGCCGCGTGGTGAACGAACTCGCCGCCGAAGGAGTGGTGGAGATCATCCGGGAACCGCGGGGAAATCTGTACCGGATCAAGAACGGATCGTATGGCACAGGTGAGTTGAAACTGTTTGTGTGGACTGATTTTAGTCCGGATTACACCGGTGGGCTGGCGTTCGCAATCGCCGAAACAAAGAGCGAAGCGAAAGAATTAGTGCTTAAAAAGTTGGATTATAAGGTGAATGATTGGGGTGTATTAGAGGTGAGACCTATCTCCAAGTGCGCATACAGCGTCCTTAGCGGTGCGTGATGTCAGAAGTTAGGAGGATCAATATGTCAGAAAAACATTGTTGGATATGTGGGCGCTCCGAATCAGAAGTTAAGATGGGTACGTTCCATGATATGAAAGAGGAGCACAACGGGCACGGGTATTCGGTGTGTGTGTGTGAAATGTGCAACAAACTCATCATTGAACTTTGCGCATCATGTTTCGCTGATCCATATACGATAGTCTATACTATGCTTAAAAAAATTGCTAAAGAAGAGATAAAACGTGAGCATGCAACAGGAAAACAGTGTGGAGTCGAGAGTGCCGCCACTGTGTGCAATGCGTCCTTTCAGGAAGTGAGAGCGATCACACATGCAGTGGCACCACATAGTTCCAGTGATGTGTCATTAGTCGATGAGTGCACGCAATGGATATTACGTGAGATGTACCTTGGACTAAACGAAGATTTGCTTTGTAAATTACACAGAGCATGCAAAAAGTTTTACTTGGATGAATGTAGTCACACTAAACCATCCGCCCGAGCAATCGCAGCAGCAGCAGTGTGGTTATCGGGGTACCTTTGTACAGACTATCCGATAGATAGAGCAACACAAAAAGATATTTCACGCATTGCGGGGGTGTCCATAACTTCGATGAGGAATGTTAAAAACGTACTATTGGCGCAAAAAAAGTATCTTCGTTTTTACAGGTTCTCCGAATATGTATAAATCATGCATCCTACATGATACGGGTGGAGAACTTGCGAACGCGATTATATTGGTTCTCGGAAATATTTGATTTACACCGACACGATTTCCATGTATTTTTCGAGCGTTTTCTCGACTGCCGCCTGCCATATCTCGATCTTGTTGGGCTGTCGGATGTTATCTGATCCTTCCGGCAGGAGTATGCTGCGATCATCCTGCATCACCAGATCGATGCCAACCATCCGCATACATGCGAGCTTGATGTCGCTGGGAACGACAGCATCGCCATAAGCGTAAGTCACTTTGACTGCCTCTTGAACCACATGGGGGTATGTGTTCACGAAGTAGATGATACCTTTCTCGTAGTCGATCCAGTAATCATCATCACGCCCTTCAGTGTAGCCGTTCGCATCCAGTGCCAGATCAACCCAGTTCGAGCCGTCCCATATCTCGAGCTTATGCGTACCGCTGACAAACTCGCGGATCTTCCGGTGATTCAGATGAACCCGCCCGTAGTAACCCCACCAGCGCCGGTAATTCACGCGATCGAGGATCAAGTCATGTATCTCATCCGACACAAGAACGCTGCGCCACGCGTGGTGTGTGAGGTTGTCTATATCGTCCTCCGCCGCGTTGATCAGATCCTCCACGAAGGACTTGGTGGGGTTCGTGGTGGCGCTGAAGTCGGATCCGTCACCGTTTCTCCAGATGAGTTTCGCAACGTCCGATGAGGTGCAGTATGTTGTGGTCATGATTCCTTCTCGAATTGAATACCGTTATCGCCTTCGTATGGCTTCGTGTGGTCATTATCGCCGTTCCATATCTCCAGTGGAATCCCATTCGGGAATGCTTCACATGTGCGGTTCTCTGGAGATAGGAGATGTTTGCAGTAGAAACACGTTGGGCTATAGATTTTAATATCCAATCCACGATCATCTAATATATATTTGCTCATTTTAATCACTGATATACTCTATTTCTGGCACATCTTCCGCGACACGGGACCACATCTCATCATAGTGCTTCGCGTTGGCCTCATCGATAGTCATGTCACCGGATCGTATCTTGTTACTGAATTCATCATGTATTTCTTTATTATTTTTATTGAAAGAAGGTTCTATTTTATCCCATATATCAGGGGACATATTAGTTCCATCTTTCATCCGCAAGATGTATGTTTTTCCTTTCGATTGTGGCGTTATCGCCCGCAACTCTTTCATTCCTGTCCGACATGCAATTGACACATCTTCTTTTGAAAAAGAACGTCCGTTTGGATGGTTGTGGGTAAAGATCGCTCCTTTAAAGTTAGATGCCTCCTCCGGAGTGAAAGTGATATAGGCTCGTTCACCGTCTTTGTGTAACAAGTGCTTTCCATCAACACCAAACACGCCACATGATTCAAATGTTTGATCACGTATCGTGTTTTCGTAATCAGAAACTATTTTTTTTGTTTTTTTTTGTTGTGCCTCCTCCTCCGTTGCCTCGCCATCTGGTTTCTTCAGCGCTTCGTACATCGCCCGGAGGTTGGCGATCTCTTGTTTCATCGCGGCGTTTTCTTTATCGAGCGCGGTGTATTTCTCCTTGTAGAAGTCCACATCGCCCTTCAGTGCTTTAAGTTTGCTACTCATATCCTCGATCTGCTTCGCCTGCTCCTCGATCGTCTTCTGTTGCGTCTCAACGTCCTTTCGGCTCACTGTCTCCCGTTTTGGTCTAACCGAGATGCCTTCCCTTTCAAGGAATCGGTTCACCGTCTCGGGGTGCACTTTGACGCCGTGTTCATCTTCGAGTTCCCTCGCGATCTGCTCTGCATTCAGCCCCTCCTTGTATTTGTCTTTCACCGCTCTCTTGACTTCATCCGGTTGTGTCTTCAGTGATGTGCGCACGGGCTTCGCTTCGTAGTAGTAGCCGCCCTTTTTCCCGCGCTGCACCTTGACGCCTTTTGGTGCTTGTGACGGATCAGAGATGTACTTGCGAGCCTTCTCGAGAGGTCTGCCGAGAATGTTCCAGAGATCGGCATCTGACTTTTCTTTTTTTGTAACGTTTGCCGCGCTCCGATAACGTGTATGAGGATCTATCAAAAATTCATCCCACCCTGTATCAGGCTCTTGCATACCGTGATACAATTCATCGCCTTTATATGCAACAATTTCGGCACCTGGCACATTTTGTGCATATTCATAAGCAGCACTATGATTTTCAAATGCAAGAAGCCCGGGCAATTCATAATCACCCTCCTCATTCGGTATCAAATCAAAATCATCTATCAGTTTTGCATATCGGTTGGCCTGTGATGCTTCATTGCCACACTCCGGACATCCTGCTTCAAGATCATCTAAATCCATGGTTGCCCCGCATAGATCACATTCACGATCGATTTGATCAGACCCAATCACCGATCGCATTTTATCAACATCGGCTTCTGCCCCGCCGTATGATTCGACTCTGAAATATATCCCAGGTTGTCCTTCTAAATCCTCAACATCGTCTACAACTGTCCAGTTTTTGTTAGAGTTCGGTTTTTCTTTTTCTGGTTTGTCTTCAGTCGACCCTGTTTCATAATAATACCCACCCTTCGGACCACGTTGCACTTTCGCTCCTTTTGGTGCTTTGCTCGGATCGTCGATGTATGTTTTTCCCTTCTGCAAGTCCTTTCCCAGTAACAGATCGTCTTGGAAGTCATCCTCATCATCGGGTTCTTCGCCCCCACCCATCCCCATATCCGGTTGTGCAGGCTGCGCCGAGCCGCTGTAGACGAACTCCCCGGTCTCATCATCCAGATCGATGCTGAATCCCATGCCATGCATCATGGTGGCGATCTGTGTCTCCTTCATGCGCTTGTCAAGTTCGGCATCGTCATTTGCTGGGTACGGGGACGGGAACTCCAGTTTCCAGTCGGTGATCCCGAACATGTCGAGCAGCTTCGGAAACACCTCCTCATGATATCCCTGGTGCGCCGCGGCGACAGGTTCGGCGGTGACTGCGCGCTGAATGTCCTCTGCATTCAACCCACCCACTCCTTCGGTGCTGCCACGATACATAGGACTGATCCGGTACAGTCCGCTGATCGATTCCCGCATTCGTTCCGAGACATTCAGCACATCCATGTCTGCGACAGAGTTGAGTAGCGCAGTGTATTGCGCCGAGCCCCGTCCGGTGTCGGATTCGATACCCATCACCGGCATGTGGTTCGGATTGACGCGTACCCGATCCATCTCCTTCTCCCAGAACTTCTGGAGACTTGCGAGATTCTTGGTGACGATTGCCAGGATGCCTTTCGGTGGACGCTGCTCACGGTAGGTATCGTTGAGCAGGATGTTTCCGTTGAGTTCGATCATCGCCTCCTCGAATACTGTGGCGACTGGAGGATAGCCATGAGTTTTGGATGGTGAATACCGGCTCCAGTGGATGATCTCGTCTTTCAGATACGGCATCGGCTGGCTGCCTTCATCGTAGATGTACCAGACTGGGAACAGAGGTTTGCCACACTCCGGGCAGACGCCTTCTTCATCATGGAGTACCCGGTGTTCAACACATGTCCAGTGTGTCATGCCCTGCCGCATCTTGTCATCGAGATCGAAGTTCATCCACTCTGGATCGAGAGAGAGGATTTCACGGACTTGGGAGAATGTCAGTTCGTTATCGGAATTGAAATAGTATTTTTTGGTTATAACTAAAAAAGCATCATCGAGGGTGTTGAGATTGTCCTCACATTCCCGGAGCACTGCTTTGAAGGACTGATCATTGTCATTGCAGTCCTTGAAAAATTCTTTGATGAGTGTTAGTTGCGCCTGATCCGGCTCCCGTGTCATCCCCCCACAATCGCAGATATCTGTTTGGTTCTCGAACTCCTTCCCGCATTCCATGCATTTGCTGCCGAACCGCGGGATGAACTCCGGATCGCGCTCCAGAATCTTGTCTTGCAAAACATGGTGTATCGTGCGGAGCGATGTGTTGCGCTTGGAGAGGTAGCGCAGGTGATCGTAGTACGGGATCGGGAACTTCTGCCGTGACTCGAAGGTGGTTAGCCCGCCATACGGACGCGCGTCCAGTGGTTTTACCGAGCTGGCTTTCTCGAGATTGTTGATGCGCCCGATGAGGTTCGCTTTTTGTAGGAGTGCCCGGATGTTCATCTGCATTGTTTGTTTGTTGCGCCGATTATATTAATGTTGTGTAAAGTATCCGCCAAATGTGTCGGAGAGGTCGACAACATCGCCCCCATGTGGGAACAGTTCTGTCAATGCCCATACCAGCGCGTCGATGCGATTTGGGGAATATCGGGATTCCCCCGGAATCCATGACACCATTTCATCTTCGAGTTTCGGAAATTCCCCGACATGATGGATGATGCCTTTCTCATATCTCGCCACAATGGGTTCTGCTCTCACGGCTTTGCCTCTGGATGCATGGACGCTTTTATATCGGCATACCTGGTTTGAAGTGGCTGCAATTCCCATTATATTTGATTCCACCATGTCGCCACCAAAGTTCGTCTCTGCGACTATCGCATCCGCTTGGTTTCGATTATACGCAGTTATGACCGCGTCGCCCCACTCTCCAGGAGTTCCAAGAAGACTTTTATCATCCAGGATGTAGCCATGCCCATCAGCGCTTTTGCCCGCCACCACAATACCAGTTTCGTTGTTGGTACTGCCTGTCGGATCGACCCCCACCACAATGCGCACCATATCGGGATATGATGTCGCGCGGGTGTCATCGATGAGTTTTCTTGTCCAGAGGGCTCCGGGAACTTCATCGATATCTTCTGCGAGTATCTCCTGCCGATATGCGAGGTTCGTCATGTCCTCGGTGATATCGTTGAGAGCCGACTGTGAGATATATGGATTGTCAAATGATGTGAAATGGAATGCCTCCCATCTTCCGGTCGTGTCCTGTTGTGCTTTCTTGAACATCTTGGCGGCATGTAATGGATCACGTGCTTTCGATACTGATCGAGACGTCCGTGACGGCGGTGTGTAGATGAACATGGCGTCCCCATTGTTGTCGAGCAGCATGGGTGCCCCCACGACCCCCCACGCCTCCTCGTCCATGAGCTGGAATTCATCCAGCACCAAGAAATCGCTGTAGTCCCCTCGAAGAGTATCAGCATTCCAGGCAGTCTTCCCCCTGATACGCTGCTTCGTGCCGGGGAGTTCGATGGTGTGATCGGTCTCATTCTTCTTGAATATCCCGGCATCGATCGGTTCTCGCAGCGCTCGTTTGACTTCGAACCAGAACGTGTCCAACTGATCGGACGTTGGCGCGGCATAAAGAGGGCGCTGTCCTTGCAGGAATTTCTCAACACAGATGGTCGCGGCGATTACGGTTTTGCCGCCACGCCTGCCCGCCCGGACGATCTTTCGTTTCGCAGGGCTGTCCCGAATACGTAACTGGATTGGATGTGGGTTTCGTAAATCGATATAATATTTGGTTTCAGTCATGACCATTCCCTTACTTCTGGAAATTCTGCTGCAAAGCGATTATATAGCTCGGGATACTCTTTTTTGAGCCACACAAACCGCCCGAATTCCCTTGCGCTCTCACCGCACCAGTAACTTACACGAATCTCGTTTCGTGGGAGGGATTGCCGATCATATACTGCATTATATGGCAAATCATGCGATGTGATGTACGCCCAAATATCCTGCACTGAAAAATACGCCACAGGTAAGCATTCTAATATGCATTGTGATTTATTCCAGAATATCGATCCTTTATGTCTGATCAACTGCCGCCTGCCGAAACTCTCTTCTTCCCTCAAACCCACAAAAACGCCATCAAAATCGTACTCTCGCATCAATTTTTTTATCGGGCGGTATACTGTTGCAAGCATGGTCTTCTCTTCGATTTTTGGATGGTTGATTCCGTATTTCCGAAATACGCTCATCATCGGTTCTGTCTTGAACCGGATCATATCCAGATCCCACGCATCCACAATCAGTTCCAGAAAATTGTCTGTATCTGGATTGCTTGCATCAGCATCCCAATACACCACAGGAACACGTTTTTGTTCGAGAACGAGATGCAGCATTACGAGGCTGTCTTTCCCGCCTGAAAAACTCACATACGGGTTTTTCACATGCTGCAAAAAATGATATATCGTTTGTTTCGCAGATGCGACTACTGTCCGATATTCTTGCGTTCTTGCATGGAGCAAGTCAGCTTTTCGCTGTATTTCTGGGTTCATGCTCTGCACATCGGCATATAGCATTGTGTCATGTTCAGTCGATGCCAATATGGCGGTCGGTACGCGTAGTACATCTCGACATCGCAATCAAGGCTGGTTCCGTATGCCCCGCTCACTGGTATCGGTCGCATCGGTACACCGTTCTTGACCACGCTCCAGTCATGCGTCGATGGCTCGACTGTAATACTTTTGACAGCCCCGAATCCTTGTGAACATTTCTTCCCGATTGCGCTGATGTGATTCGTCAAAACCCGCCGTACCTCATCGATATTGCCGTTCGCATAGAATATCCACCGCTCCGCCCACATCGTAGGCATCGGCATATCGTACATCTTATACTGCCCACTGCCGACCTGGATCTTCTTCTTGCTTTCGATTTCCGTGCGCTTGCGCCAATGGTCGATGCCTTCAACGATCCTGTCCGCGAACCCGATGCTTGCAGCATAGAACGGCTCTTTCGTTCCATACTGCTTTAGCGGAAGCGGGATATAGATCAGTTCGTTACGATTCTCGGGCATATCGTAATAATTCGGCACACAATCCTTGAACACTGCTGAAGAGATCAAGCCGTCTAAAAAGATATAATCGGTCGTCACAACTGGCGACCGCATCTCAAATGTGACTTTCATCGGCTCGTGAGAGATTCCGCTGATGTGCCCTTCGTATTCATCGAGTTCGGGTATGTGGATCATGCTATTTTCCTCATCCACCTCATTCAAGTTTAATATTATCAAAACCGTTTTTGATGAGGCGGCGCACAATTGTTACGACTTCGCCTTCATCTAATCCAAACCCAGAATCAAGCATAAGTCCTATCAGTATATCCCGACAAGCGCCGCACACGGGGATCCCTGCCAATGTAGACGTCGATTCCACGATTTCAAATTTCCCAAGTTCTCCGAAAAATTCTATGAGTTCAGATTCGGTTCGTTTACATATCCAGCATCGTGTTTCTATATCTTTTTGTTCCATGATTCACCTATAATTTCATCGATTTCCCAACGCTTTCGCGCTTGTACTCGCCCTTCGCAAAATGCGATACCGGTGTACCGGAGAGTGGCACATTTTGGAGTTTTTTCGCTTTCCCCGTCTTTGACTCGCCTACATAGTCAAGCGCGACGAGATACGCGTTGATCTGCTCCACATTTTCACTGACCCATGTCTCGTACTTTTCGACCGCGGACTCATCTACCACGTAGTCCAGCTTGATCATACCGAAACCACGCCCACCCATGCCTCCGATCTTCGGATACTGCATGAATTGGTATAGCGTGCTCATGAATGCACCTCGCTCAAGCTCATTGCAGTCTTTCAGAGTGAAGTAGTGGCTGAATTGCGTTCCCGCCGCAAGCACTTCTGTCTGGTATCGCATCTGCTGTTTCTGATCGTCTGTGTCGATTCCTTTCGTGCGATCTTCCATATCATCTCTGCGGGTATGCGATACTTCATCGAGTAGGCTGTGGATGCTTATCTCGCTTTCAATACCAGTCCGCTGTGCTGTCTGGCAGGAGATCGGTATGAGCTGCCCAACATCAAGCTTGCCGCCGATCATCTGCTGCCCGATCGTGGTTCCGAACACGCTCATGAGCGGTAGCATCGTTCTGAGTTCCTTGATGAAATTCATGTCGATTGTGCCACCGCCTGCGCCCTTCTTGAGCATCCCGCCCGAAAACAATGCGTGCTGCACATCCTCGCCAAGCATCTCTTTCCGGATACCGAGCATCTCCACGAGATGGTGTGCTCCCCGCCTGCGCATGACCCCGCGGAGCGCATTACCGCTGACCACCGGAACTTCAATGATTTTTCCGCGGAACAATGTCTTCTCTCGCTTGAACTGCGCAACGGTGCTCAATGTCTCGCCGATATGACTAATTGGCTCTTGTGCCTCAATTATTCCTTCTATTCTCTCGTACATAATTATACTCCTAGTTTCTGTTGTTTTCTGTCTGTTTTCAGTTCATCATTCTGTTCTCGCATCAGTAATACGAGATACTGTGTTTCGCTGAGGATTAACTCAAGGATATCGAGATCGTACTTATTCTCCTCAATATCTTTGATCGTCTTCAGCGCGTTCATCCCCCACATCTCCGGAGGATTGCTGTCCATACTACGACAGAGTTTGTCGTAGAACTTGCTTATACGTCCTGCGTGTGCTGCGCTACGAATCTTGTTTGTGAATTCATCGTATATGCGCATTCTCCGCCGACTGCTTACGTTGTCCCAGTTGATACCGTGCCACACACTATTGATGAGCGTTACGGCATGTTCCCTGAGATGTTCGTCAAGTATTTCACATTCGATCATTTTTCGCCTCTTCTGGTTTATTCAATGCATATAACAGTAATTCAAACACTTGGGATCCTCTATGTTGCTTGAGAATGTCTTCATCTTTCCTCCATTTCTGTAGACCATAACTCATCACCCGTTTCTGGATGTAATCACCCTTCGCAATCTCTTTCATCTTGTTGAAGACAGAATACATCCGTTTCATTGTATTGAACAATTCTCGGTATTTATTCGGGCTAAAAAGTATTTGCCGATCTTCGAACTGAATGTAAAAAAGATGTCGTGAGTCATTCACCCGTGCCCGGAACGAGCCGTGCTTCTTGTAACTCGATGTCACGAAAAACACGAATGGGGGTTCTGGCGGCTCGAAAAGGTATTTTTCTATGTCCTCTCGCTTGAAATAGAGCAATTCGTTCTCTGTTGCGATATACTGTGATCGCCGCATCTTTGGCTCTTTGATGCACCAAGTACACGCAGCGCAGATGTATGACGCGGTCATGTCTGCGAGGAAATTCCAATCCGTGAACGAACTGCTCACCACTCTCTTGATCGGAATGCCTTCGCTGATCTCTTTTCCACATACAGCACAAATGCCATCTGCGGGTTCAGTTTCAATCAGTGGGGATCCTGCTGCTCGATATATTATCTCGGTTGGAAGTGTCATGTGGTACGCTCCAAATGTTTAGCAATATCCTTATTAGAGAGTACAGCACATAAAACTATGGATGCGGTTTTATTTTGGATTGCTCCAAATTCGTTTAGCAACCGCATCTTTTTATTTTTTATTGTCTTTGGATTTGGGTGGATCTTCATACCGCACTACGAGAGTGGTATTGAGATTCGTATTATCAGACTCGCCCCTGATCTTCCGAACGGCTTCAACCAATTTCACCTTCGCCGCGGCAAACCGCGATTGCGCGTTGTAGAGGGCTACCATGTCCTGCGTGGTCTCGGGAACGATCCTAACCTTCCGCTCCCCTGTCTTCTCATCCTCATACGTCGCCGACTGCAACGCGTCAAATATCATCGGCATGACCGCATCGATCTCCGTCAAGGCTTTCGATAATTGCTTGATCTCCTCGACCCGCGTGTCCACCAGTGCTTCGAGTGCTCCCTCTTCTACGCCTTCTCTGACTGCGTTATCCCATACGGTTACCCGCTCCTGCCAGTTGAACGCTTTCGCCCATTTTTTGACAGATGTCAGCGACACAGAGAATGCGGTGGCAACTTGCTGGTAACTCCGTTTCGGTAGGTCGCGGTAAAACTCGTATGCGGCGATGTGTTTCGGCTGTTCTTTCATAGGTAACCTCGGATAACTAAAGATGTATCAGAGGCTGCATATTAAAGTTACCTTGGAATTCCCAAAAAAAAATAGTGTCGGATGCGTGGCTATCTCAACTGCACAACCTTAATATAAACCTCGATCGCATCACCTTCCTTGATGCCGTACCGTTCACAGATATCCCGCAGCGCAACGCGGTATTTTCGCTGAATGTTCCGCTCGCCGCAGTTGATCAGTCCTGATTTATCGTGCACCATAGTCCTCCTGCAATCTGCGGGATAGCACCGCACGTTCTGCTTGCAGATCCGCCAGCATTGCCGTGTATCGCTGCGCTTCTCGCCGCTCGAATTCACGGGTGCGCTCGTTCGCCTGTGGATTCGATCTCGCAAGCGCATCGGTTCTCGCCGCCTTGATCTTTGTGATCATCCGGTCGATCTGCTTGATCCGTTCACGCGCATATTGCGCGTTGATCTCCTTGTCCGGGGTCATCGCATATCCTCTCCTGTGAGCCGATATCCATGATTTACCTTCTCGAGATATCTAAGAGTGAGGAGATGTCTGTGTAAACACACGATTCGCACGAGGAATTTGGTATATGAGCCATCATCCTGCACATGGTGATCCAGTACATCAAGTAACATGGGTTCAGGGATAACTGACAGCACGCCATCCTCATCAAATCCCATGTTGCGCAGCTCGGTACAAATCGCTGCGCAGTTAGTTTTTATGTCCATTCTGATCACCCAGTCACCTCCATGTAATTTACATGGAAAAATGCGCTGCCGATCTTAGCGAATTTCTTCCAATTTCCACACTCAATATTCATGCAGATAGCCAAGCGTCCATCCTTGCTTATCTGTGCCTTTTTGCCGCATGCACGGCAGATAATTATTGTCATTGATCTCACCTCAAAAAATATCAGGCGGATTGCTCCGCCAGATCAATTCTCTTTTGAACCCAATCTCTCGAGTGGCCCATTGTCTCGGCCACCTCGTTGATCGTGTAGCCTTCTTCCAACAATGCCATGATATGCTCTGCATCAATCATGCATTCGCAGAACTGATCAGGATTGTTGATAGCCTCGAACGCTTGCTGATTCGGGTCCGTGTATGCGACGACTTTGCCACATATTTCGCATGTTGTTCTTATGGTCATTCTCTTCATCTCCTTGCTCCGTTAACGGAGCATGTGCCGCTTGCGAATTGCACGCAAGGGAACGCTCGCGGGGACCCATCCGCGTTCGTTCGACACAGAATGACGACTGTGGAGCACCACTTCCACAGTCACGATCTCCCTGTTGCCCGCAGGGGATAGCAATTCCGGCGTGTGCCATGCGCCGAATGGGCGTGGACGCGGGCGGAATCATTCCCGCGCCTCGATCACTATCTGTTGTATCTCGATGTCATCACCGAGCATCCGCCGTAGCCCGTCATGCACCCATTCGGCATCTGCGCCGTCTGGCAGGTTCTCGATGACTATGATGCGTGCCATTATCGTGCCTCCTGTGCGAGGAATTCTCTCCACAGCGGAGAATCACTGATGATCTCGTCCATCACCTCACCCTGGTACCACTCTCGTCCGGGGCGATATTCTTTGAGCCACAATTGGAACATGACGAACTTAGCTTTGCTCGATGCCAAGATCGAGATCGTCATGATGCGGCGATCGCCGGCAGTTCGGTAGTTGATGTATTTTTCGGAACTCATATCGCTCACCTTTCGATTCTTATATATCCCAACGAGTCTCTCCGTAGACTCGGTATTTTATATCAGCATTCGCTTGAATGCTGACGTTTTTATTTTTCAAGATCGCCGAGAATGGGTTTCCCCGGGTCTCGTCTATCGATAGAAAATCACGTAGTGACATGTCGTCTTCACAGCAAACGTCCTCCATGTTTCCACGCGGCATTATTCCTTCATCGATCGTGCCGCATGACTCACTATCATCAACACAGACTTCGACATACACAACGTTGTTTATATCAATCGTCACAGGGCTTCCAAGAAGTCCAGATGCAATTTCCACAATGTCGATGATGCAATCGACATCAAATTGCTTCATCTCGCTGTTGTAGATATCAAGTCCCGTCAAGCGACACAACCCGCTTTTCGTGAACATGTCTGCATTTGTATCACAAACAATCGCGTGATTATGTATTCTAATATTTCTCTGCATCGCTATAAATTGAAGGAGTTTGAAGATTCCTTTTTGTATTTCACCTTCTATTATAGCCTCGATCCCGCCCTTAAACAGCAGAGGGATTTCTGCTACTACCTTATGAGAATAGTTCCTAACACCCCCAGCAGAAGTTGTGAGCCGAACGCACTCTGAAAATATATAGGATGTCGATGTGCGAGGATATATTGTATCTCTCGATGGTTCGTTGACAGAGTCAAAGATAAATATATCCTGTTCAGGGTGCTTTTTCTTGAGTTTCTCATACAGATCGTGAATACGTGAATGATCAGAGACGACATACACAATGTCATCATCTCTTGATTCACCTATACTATGGCTGCCATATTTGTATTCATTCATTGTTGATTCATCTCCTAAAAAATTTAATCAGCGGATTGCTCCGCCTCATCTTTCTTCGCGATCCAGAATCCGCTCTCTTCGTCGCCTTTGACGATGAATCGTTCTGGATTCTCGTATATGTCATTGAGAGAGAAATCATCGTCGGCGACATCCTCCTCATCGACCCAGATCGAATTCCCGCCGAATCCTGTATCCGGGTCTTCATCCTCATCATAAATCTGGATGACAAGGTGGTTAGGCATTCCATCTATGCTCTCGATTGTACATCTTATGATATCGTACATTTTCTCACCTCTTAAACTATCGTGTTTTGTCTCGACAGTAGATATCGCTCGCCGCGCAGATTCTCATCGTCGTACTCGATGAGATTTGCACGACCTCGTCGCACAACCTCACCGAATTCGCCTCGAATGGCAGCATCGACAAACTCACGCATCTGTTCTTCGCTGTACCAGTTGCAACCCGACGACGTCCATCTATCGCCGACAAATTGAAACTGTTTTGCTCGAAACACACCCTCATCGGTTGTCACAACCTCAATGAGATGTGATCCGATTCTTTTTTCACGTACCTCGAATGGTACGTTTTTTCTGATTATTATCTCGTTCATATTAGTTCATCTCCTCGAAATCTGTATAATTTATATCCCCGTCCATTACCTCGTCTGAATTATACGTATCAGACCGCAGGCATTCATCATCCAGCACAGACCACCCGATATCGCGACGATTGCAGTCTTTTATCGCAGCAAGCAAGTGCTGAGGATCGCTGAAATATTGAATATAGCCACCCCCGTCCACGCCTTCAAACGCGAGGTAGAATGCTCTATCCTCGCATCTGTACATGTCACAGATGCAATCTCCATCAAGCCCTATCTTGCATAGTGCGTCATAATACTCGAGATCGAGTACCATGATCGCTTCTTCAAATTTGAATCGCTGCGCATCACTCGTGCCTTCACAAGAGTGTTGTAACGATCCGCGTATCTCGTGATATATCTGTGCAATGCTTTCTTGCACGTCTTCAATGTTTTCGTTTTCGGTAAGACAAAACGTTTCGCCTCTGAATTCGATTTCGTTCATGTTGTTCATCTCCTGCGCATTATGCGCAATATAATCTATGTGCGCAACGTATATATACTTTTCGGTGCGGCTACTGCTATCGGTTTCATTCACATAGTGTATATGAATATCAGAAAGACGGTACGAGATGCTTTGTTTTCCGATGCGCAGCAATATGAGCGTTGTTTTTGTTTTTTAGTTATAACTAAAAAAACAACATGACATCAATCATTCCCGCGGAATTGCTGTCTCGCAACGTTGCGGATCGTCATTTCCGCTACGCCTGCCGCTTTGCTGATTTCCAGCTGTGTCCATCGAGGAAAGCCATCTTCCGAATAATTGTGACATATCCGGCTTGTCAACCACACCGCGGCGGCAGCTATCGACCGATTGCGTGTCGACCCTTTTTTGGTGTTAGGAACTATCGACATCACGCGCTCAATGATGTGTTGTGCATCATATCCAGGATCGTTTTTGAGCATGGTGTTCACGATCCGTGCTACGTATGCGCGGACTGGTTTTTCGGGATGGTACGGACTCACCTACACCACCTTTTTGCAGTGGCTGCTTTACGCACGTTAGAAGCAACGCTCTTCTCCGAACGATGCGGGAACATCTTCCGGTATTGATCCGACAGAGTTAGCCCCGTCAATCCGGAATTCCGGAGGATCGCATAGTAGCGGGCTTCTGTATCGGATACTGGAGGACCAGTATGCGCATCGCTGATATAGATTCTTTTTTCGAGTTCTGAATACGGCGCAGTGAGTTCGTATACATATTGTTTCTGAACTATGTGCCGCATACGCACCATTCCCAACTCCCGCAACCTTCGCAACATGAAAGCTGCGGTTGCATACGATACCCCAATCGCGTTTGCAACATCCTTACAAGAGAGAGGCCCACCCGAAAGTGCAAGCAGAAAACCATGCTGTCTGCTGGTGATCCGGACAGTGTCTTCTGATATTGCGGCTCGCATCCGCTCTTTTGTTTTTTCATCGGGAGTGCAATATCTTTTTCGTCCGATTGGTGCTCTTTCAATTGCGAATCTTTTTCGGACGCGGGTGAACGCTTTCGCCCATTTCACACCACTATATCCAAGATCGTGAAGCGACATTGTTGATGACGCATAATCACATATCGCTTGCATTATGATGCGATCTCTTTCGATAAGATTGTCGGGGGGTATCGGGCATTCGTCGGATACTCTTTTCGAGTTCGGAGGGCGTCCTACTGTGTTGATCATTCGACATACCCTCTATACCATCGTATCGCCGCTGCTGGATTCTCTTTGATCAGGTTCCGTCCGAATTTGCTTTTCATCGCTACGTCATGAATGTGGCGATGTAGTTTGCAGCAGTATCTCTGTTGGTGGTGTTTCGGCATGAATGTCTTGCCACAGAAGCATTGCCGGGGGATTTGCCATTTGCGCCTCATTGGTTCGGACCCCCGTGCTCACGAGATATATCTCTCCTGGAGGTATTTCAACTGCGCTTCGTTGTCACCATCATAGAGATCGAGCACTTTTCCAGACTTAGTGTGACGTGTCTGCAAGCCCATTGCTTTGAGTGAACGGCCTAATCGTGTTGATGTGCTGCGATCCCGATCCCATCCTAACATGTCTAATAATTCACTGAGGTAGATGAACACCCGCTCTCCTGTGAGACTGCCAGAATCATGCTCTGCAAGTTCATTTATCGCAGATATGATTTCCGCCTCAGTTGATTGGCGATCATCTGCCTTTTTCGTCTGCATTGACTCTTCGAGCATTTTCTGAAGGTTTTCCTTCGCTTCACTATCGAACAAACGAGATATCGTGAATAGAGGTGCATAAAGTTCTCTTATCCTACCATCCTCGCTTTGTGGGTATATAATTTTATGTTTATGTAAGTTTGTGAATCTGAACCATAGCAACATACTTCTCAACCGCAAACTATCCGATTGTGTGAAAAGATCGTACTTCGGCCTTGCTTTCCGCATCCGGAATTCAATTGACCGAGAAGCCAGTGTTGGCAAAACGATTTTTGTTCCAGAGAACGCTTTGAAACCGAACAGATCAAAAGAAGTGGGCATCCAGTCATCCCCATGTTTTTCTGCACGCATCGCCCCGATTCCCCGTTTGTACCCCGCCAACAAGCAAGCATAGATCGCCTGCCCCGACTCGGAGTTCGTATTGATCTGGTGCTCTGCTTCATCGATGCAGAGCGTGAGTTTCCACGTTTCGATCGCCCTGAAGATTGCGGCAGGGGTGACGGATGCAAGACCATACGCACGATATGCGGTCTGCCGGATGGCTTCGAGCACCTGTGTTTTTCCGGAACTCATTGGAGCAATGAGAGCGAGATACGGACAGGTGTGGAAATCGTCCACAAGCCAGGATGCCATCACCCACGCAGCAAGTGTGTGGTATTCCTGTTCCCGTAGAACGATATGATCACGATAGAAATCCAGGAGTTCATCGTATATCTCTATCGGTTGCGATTCGATTGGTTTTTCACCGAGTAACCACACTGGTTTTTCAAGCTCGGTAGGATAGTTCGCCTTGAATGAATTTTTTCTGCCACAACCCGGGTTTGTACATATTACCGGCTTTGCCCCAGCACGAGATATTTTTTCATCACCACAGAACGCACATGTGTACTTGAACATAGGATTATAGGATAATTTGATCCCTTTTTGGGTAGGTTTCGCATACTCCAATCCAGTGTCTCCGATATACACCTCTGCACCGCCTCTAAACTTGCGACCATCATCTGGCAGTATAAGATCGATAATGCCTTTCTCATATAGAGCGAAAAGAAGTGGAGTGGGTGCCGCGTCATATACCATCACAGGAATACCGTTGTTTTCTTGTCGCGTCGCCTTCGTTAATGTTTCTGTTGCGCGATCATCAAGATGATCTGCAAGGGCTTGTCTGAACTCGCGTGGTTTGAGGATTTCAAACCTTGTATAGCCATCGCTATCGGTTGTTTCCGTTTGTTTCATATTTTTTACTCCGGCTCTTCTATCTCCGTTGCCGGAGAATATGGACGCGGCAACCCGCGTCCAGAAGAGTGTGTACATGGATATTGTGTTCTTCTCGGTATATATACTTTGTGATGTTTGACAGTGATGATACACAAAGTGATACTTCTTTTAGAAAAATCGATAGCAGTAGAAGGATAGGGTGACACCTCTGTCAGAAGTGTCACCACAAAACCGATAGCTGGTGACACGTGACACTTTTTCTCTAGTAGTAGTTAAGTATAATTTTAATAATAAGGAGGTGTCATGTAACACATATACACGTGTCTCCTTATACCCCCTGGAAAAAGTGTCACCTGTCACCTTGCAGCCTCCTGCTATCGTTTTCACGGTGACACATGTTTTTACGTGTCACCTTTGCAGCCCCCTGCTATCGATTTCTGGATCACTCGTCGTGTCACCACCTCTAATCACGATAGGAGAGTGCTCCGTTAATTTGTGGGTGGTATTAATCGGCTGGAATTACGATTTGGGAAGCGTAGAGTGATTATTACAAACATATATTCACCCTGATTTGCCCCTAAAATCCTGTATATAGATGCCAAAAATGTCTGAGATATTCCCGGGAGTATCTCCGGGATATTTCAAAAGTTTTTTTGTTTCAATCTTTGAGTTTATCTATCTCTTCCAAAACATCTTCCAATGCCGGGATAGGTTTGTGTGGAGTTTCTTCGTATGTGCCACGAGTTTCCAGAATCTCTTCTGATGACCTCTCTATAGTCTCTGGAATACCCCTCACATACTGCTCGACACACCATTGTACCAGATGACGGTTCGCAACAGGTATCTTCTTGCTTCCGACACGCATTTCGAAAGCATGTCTGGCACGTTCCATCAATTCATCTGGTACGTCTACTTGTATTTTTGGCATACATTATTCAATCAACACATCACGTTATAAAAGTTTTTGATATATCTCTGTGGCATCTTCAAGATGCCTCATAAGTTTCTGGAGTATTTCTGAAACATTTCTGGGATACTTGGTAAAGCATCACCATTCCACATTCGCACATCCGACAAAGCCTGTTTCATCGCAATTTTTCTGTAATCTTTGCCGTCAAGCATGGCGAACACAACAGACGTTGCTCAAGTTCATTTACTCATTCATAAAGATCATCAGGTTCTGCGCGACTGTCTAATATCAAACATCCTCTCCGATGTTCTTGGAGCCTGCGACAATATACAGGCTCATTCTTAAATGGACACTCACAACAATGATACGATTCTTCGAGTGTTGCGCCATCAGGATATTTAGGTGATGTGTTTGTTTGTGTCATCTTATTCTATGCAAAGAACGCAGTTTTGTAATCTGGCAACGCACGCTTGCGCGACTTCTGCCGAGACGTTCTGCGATCTCTCGAAGTGAAAGATTCTTCTCGCGGAGCTCGCCGATCAACCGGTTTTCCTTCTCTGTGTATCGCTTGAAGTTGCCGCCCATTTGTCATCCTCATATTCTGAGTTCTTCTGCAAGTTTCTCAAAGTCCCGAATTTCAGCATCATCTCGTTGTCCTTCTTCGATTTGTTTCATGATGTCATCATCGATGCCAGTCTCTGCCTCACATACGTATAGATCGATGAGATTCTTGAGTATCTTGGCTTCCTGCTGGGTCATCCTATCAGGCACGCTTATGACTGCATATCTGTTCGCGGGGAGCGGGATACGTGCATTTATGTTCATGGGTGCACCACCCCGATGATCTCCTTCATCGCTGTGTATTCTGGGCAAATAATCTTTAGGACCGATGGTTCAATAGCCAAACTTAAAATTACCCACAACAACAAGAACACAACGGTTGAGATGACGATCGGTATAAGCGCCGCGATGGATCGACTATCGACATCTTCCCAGTTTCCGTCATCATCAGTTGACCACTCGATGATCGTTTTTCGTGAAACTTTCCAGGCACAATATGCCACCAATATCGCTAATACGAAAAATGTAATATCTAGTATCCCAATAATTGGTTGTGCGCCAACGAATACATCGAATATCTGCTTAGCGGCGATTCCGAGATTTGTAGATATCGCATCGACGATGTGTGCAAGTGTGTCTGTGTTTATAACATCTGTTGCCATTTCTACTCACTCCATTCACTGCCGTTCCATGTCTTGTTGAATCTCTCATGCATGACAAGCAACAACCACCATTGCTCCATCGACGTCCACGTTCTGATTGCGCCCCTTAATTTCTCCGCAAAAAACTTTTCGAAAGTCGATACGAGTTGATTGATGTCGTCTGACAACATTCCTTGCAGTTGATCTTGTCGAGGGAGCCATATCACGTCCGATATATTATACTCCTCTGCAAACGGGTACTCACTAAACACTGATCCGATATACATCACTGTATCATCACCATTATATTCCACAGCAGTAAACGGGTAATATCGTCCTTCTTGTGGTATGAAGATATCCGTTATGTCTTCAGATGTTACGCCCTCATATTCGCCGGTGTACCATGTTCCTTTTGGGATATAGAAATAATCCCCGCGCTCGAAATCGTGGTGTTGTATCTCATGTGCTTTTTTGCACATTTCTACGTATTCTGCTGATGTGTCCATTGTTCTAACCTCTTGTATCTGTTTCAAAATATCTTTCCAGCCATCTGTCCCACCGGATAACCGTCCATGTTCGAGCCATCCAATCATCGCCGTAACGAGATCTGAACCATGTGTCTGCGAGTTCGAGAGGGGTGAATCCCAAATTAGCCGAGTCCTCGAACCCGTCTGCCTTCGCCCATGCTCGAAGATCTTCTTTGCTCATTTCACGGGGACGGATATCGTACACCTCTG
>Ga0190347_1000196_pt1 | contig 20162 bp, 14 predicted proteins | sample 48721356_MG_FD_161652 | JGI IMG/M metagenome (GOLD analysis project Ga0190347, IMG submission 161652) | Hydrothermal vent microbial mat bacterial communities from Southern Trench, Guaymas Basin, Mexico - 4872-13-5-6_MG | ecosystem: Environmental > Aquatic > Marine > Hydrothermal vents >...
TGGCTATCACGAGCCTTTTTCTTTCAATCCCTTTTGCCCTATCTACAAGATCTGAAAATCTCATTTTTCCTCTATAAAAATATTTTACGAATTTTTTTGGAATTGTCAAATGGATAAAAAATCTCAGAACAACAGGAATAGGATACAGGGCATAGTAAAAAACAAAAAAAATTTAAACGATATTACTGCAAAAAAGAAAAATAAAAAGCCCCCCTTTTGGGGGGCTTTTTATTTAACCTATCTAATTACAAGGGCCTTGCTTGTTCCAACCTCCTTACCATTGTAGGTAAGTCTATAGAAATAAGCACCACTGGAAACACCCTCTGCCTTCCAGTAATACTTATGTATACCACCATTGAGTTTACCCTTAATAAGGTTGGCTATATGCCTTCCAAGACCGTCGTAGATATCCAGGCTGACATTGCCTTTGGCTGGAATAGTGAATTTGATACCTGCACTTCTCTTTCCTGTCACCATAATGTTCTTTGTAAGGAGTCTCGCCATTGCTATCGGATTAGGATTATCATTGTTAACCCCAGAGATACCAAAGAACTTTGTAATTACATCAATGGTAACAGAATCTGCAGCCGCCTCATCTATATCGTCAAGCATAAATGTATCTCCAGCAGCATCGTACGGTGCAATGTCATCCCAGGAGAAGTAGAAATTCACTACCTGTGAACCATTTGAAGTATTATTAAAGTAGTAGGCGACGTTCTCACCTAAAGGCAAGAAGGCAAATGGTATTGCACCTGTTACCAATGAATCATATACACCTGTCCAGTTATCACCTGGACCAAGCGCCCAGTAGAATGGTGCAATAACAAGCTTTGCATATGGGTTAAAATTGAAAAGATTGCCAAAGTATGGATCAGATGGATCACCTGTTATGGAGAATGAGTCTGCAGAATTATAGTCATCATACATACCTGCAATACCAAGATGTGTCTTCGCCCAGTGACCGGCAGGAACAGGCTGTTGGCCATAACCAGGTGTAACACCAAGTGCATAACCCTGATCCTGATCCGCAAGCCAGAGATTACCACCATTGTCAAGAAGCTTCTTCACTATGGCTGAATCTTGATATGCAAAGATCTGACCCCATCCTACGCCAAGCTCGGGTGAACCCCAACCCATCCAGACAATGGTCCTCTGGGTATCACCTGTTGCAGATGCATAGAAGTCAAGTACAGAGGAGTCTGCGTTTCCATACTGGTCTGTATCCCAGAAATCAAGGACATTACTATAATTCTTCCAGACAGGTCCACCGTAGTAACCATAATTGTAAAGCCAGTAGTAACCAAACCTTGCCCATCCATAGGATGCATTGTTATAGTCAACAAGCAGGAGGAAATGATCGGGCGTGCCTGCACGAATTACATATGAGTAGGTGTTTATGTCATCTGTCCTTCCACCCTGTAAGTCAATGGCAGATGTCCAGTATGTGACCGTATCACCAACACTAACACCAGGAATAGAAAATGCAAATACACCACTGGTCGAATCGCCGTAAACGATATTTGAAATATCGTCTACGATACTATCTATAGCACCACTATTCACCTGGTAGTAAAGTATTGCATTTTCTACACCACTCGATTCAGAAGGTACACCAAAGTCCTCCCACCATACATTCACCGTTCTTGGGTCTGTTGAATAGTTATCTGGAAGATCTTCACAGGCCTTTAGAACTGGAGGTGGATTGGAATAAAACCTTACTTTTGCCCATATATAAGCGAAATGGTAGGATGAATACCAGGCAGGTCCACTGCCTCTATCCCTGTGCATCAAGGTATGGTATGGTGGATTACCATTTGCATATATTGAAGGACATGGTGAAGAGTCAGGTATTGCCTTTACCCAGCCAACACCAAATATCCTCAGTGAATCGTCATAGGCAAGAGAAGAGATATCAAATGTGTCCTCATCCGCATACGCAGGCAAATCAGGATTTGGAATAACAGACTCTTGCTCTGAGGCAAGTATACTCAAGATAGGTGAATTGGGATTACCCGGAGGATTAGGATGATACTCAGGGAAACTATCCGTATAATAACCGACATCGTCATTATGATTCAGTTCTGCTACAAATAGTGTTACCAGATTCTGGTTTCTATCGGTATAGACATAACTGTAGCGGGCTGCCAGGAGTGAACAGGCAGCAGGTGGATTGAACCAATCCATAGTAGTATCCATGTCTTCAATGCTACCAAGATAGAAATTAGGGTCTCCACCACCGGTGTAGGTTAGCCACTGGTCGACTGTCGCCTTTGAATTTGGAAAAAGCCTATTCGAAATCGTGGGTGAGACCAATTTTTTGCCAGCAAGCGGGACAACTTCACTCTTCTGCCCTGGCCTTGCAGGAAGCAGATAGGCATCCGCTGTGGCAGCACTAACAACAAAACCAGTCAGTGCAAGCAAGACAAACAACTTACGCATAAACACCTCCTTTTTAGGTTTTTAATTTCCTTACAATCCTTCTACTGCCCTTGTCAACTTATACACGAAATCTGATGAAGTCGGATCAATATAATTCGGACTTGCTGGATCTTTCGTGTCTGGATCGAGCTTCCACAACTCCCAGAGACAGTTCACATAGAGCCCTGCGTAAAGATAGTCCTGCGTAAGGAGGATGTGGACATTCTTAGATGTAATAGCTGGGTCCAGATAACTAAGTTCAGGATCATTTTGAACTGGATTTGTTTCTGGATAATAATTCATAAATGCACGTGCATAAATGATGGAGGGCAGTAGGTCATCTTCAAGCTTTCCGCTACTCTTCCATTTTATCTGATCAATCTGTGAAACACCCGCAAGGGAAACTGCTGCCTTCCCGGTTATTTCATCTAAAGTTGTAGTTGCTATATCGGCATAGATATGAACATCATAGGTCACCCCACCATATGTATTTCCTGGCACAAATACAGAGCTATCCGACGGATCAATACCAGTTTCAAAAACCTTGACAGAACTCGTTATAATTGCATTGTTTGTGAATCTATCAACATTAAGCGATAATTCCGCATCCTTCACTTCTGCTGAACCTTCTATATGGTAAACCACCATATTCACAATGAGTTTGTACAGGCCTATTATATCGGTATTCGCCACCATAACATAATAAAGAGAATCACTCGTTATGTTTCCCCAGCCAAAATCCTCATAGTTTTTCTGTTCCTCTATAGGGTTACCCCCTTCCAGATAGAGAGTAAATCCAAAATTGGATATAGCCCTGCTATAGAGAGAGGGATCTTCACTACCCAGCTGCATTTCAGAGTAACCCAATCCAATATACGCATCAGAGTTATCGGACGCAATCTTTACTGCGGAATCAAAACGGGCATGGGCAAGGCTAAAATCACCTCTCTTATAGGCCCCCCACCCTGTCGTAATATATCTTTGAAGGATCTTATCAGAGGTAGTAGGATAGGGAATATTCCATTCTTCGTGTTGCTGGGAGCAACCAAAAAGTGCCAACAAAATTCCAGATATAAGTATTAATTTTTTCACATTTACCTCCTTACCTTACCAAGAGGCCTTTCTTAGTGATTCTCTTTTCACCAGCTGTCAGACGATAGAAATAAACCCCGCTGGCAACTCTACGGCCTTTGTTATTCATAGCGTTCCATCTATAATTATAATTTCCTGCAGAAAGGTTCTGGTTGACAACCTCTTTTATCATTCTCCCAGAAGTATCATATATCCTCAGAGTAACCTTTGAATCTACAGGGATTGAGAAGGATATAGATGTCCTGCCGGAAGAAATCCTATCAACTGAAAGGTTAAATGTAGGTGCTATAGGCGTTGGGGTTCTTGAGCTCATAACCTTAAATGTTCCAAGGTTCTGTGTGGAAACCTCTATTCTATCCCCAACTATTGTACCTCCAACCTCAACCCAATTATTTCCATCGAATCTGTAGATCTTTTCTGTTCCTTTCAAATTGGGTTTTCTTATACTGATAACAATCGGCTTATTCAATACACCAGATGCTGATACATAACATTCATTTTTACCCGAAATAGTTGTGAATTTTGTAGTAGAAGATACAGCACCTGCAGGCACTCTCACTTCATATGTTCCCGCAATAACAGTTCCACTGGAGGATACATCTGTGGTTTTAACTATCATCGTATCTACATATGGATTAGCAGATGCATCTTCAGCCCAGATTGTTAGTATCTCTCCCGATGTATCAGTATTGGTTGGGAGTACATAATCTGCTACATACTTGTTCTTACCATTTGCTAACGGGGAATCTGGGGAAAGAGTCATTAATGTTGTATCGCTGCCCGCAATCAAAAGTGGTGTTTCCAATCCAATATCCTTATAGAGACTCTTTTCAGAGAAGAGTAATACCCTCAGATATCTATCAGCAAGAGGACTTGGAATGAATCCGACCTCTACAGTAGTATCACGACTGTTATCTATAGCAAACACATAGGATGCCCTCAAAGGATCAACCCCTTTATTGGAGATAACTTCAACAAATACATAATCTTTATCAATTCCAGATGTTGAATCTTGCAAATCACTGATGTCTATTTCGTATACATTGCCTGCTATAAAATCAGATGTATCGACCTTTGTTACACTTACTATACTATCACTGGCATTTGTCTTTATTACATAGAGAACAAAATCATTAGTATTGCCACCGTTAAATACGACCTTATTGCTTGCATAACCAGAAGCATAGTAAGAAGAAATCTTATAGAGATTAGCACCATAATATCTGGTAGCCCCAGTTTTGTCTATAGTGGTGACCGGAACAGGCAAAAATTTAATAGATTTAACAGTTTTTAGCGAATCCATAAAGCCCTGAGGGAAAAACTCCTCAAACATTGAAACAAAATTACCACTTAAGCTGTTTTGTTCCAGAGTGGTGTCAATGGAAGCAATACCCTGTACAGGAATTGTGTCCTTTCTCCCTGTTATTGGGTCAACCAGGAATATCCCTTTTGCCTTGATTAAACTTTTGATAAAGCTGTCACCGTAATTATCCCTGAGGTATTGAACAAACAAATATGGCAAATTTTCTGCACCGCTACCTTCTGATGCAACATCCTTGGTAACAAGGGCTTTGTCATTCATAAACTGTACACCTGTACTATCAATTCCTGTATCGCCCAAACCAAACGCTGCTATATGATAGACATAGTAGTTAAAGCATTTCTGTAACCAATCTTCCTCATTGGGGTCATCCCACCAACCTACCATTTCTGCCATTGATTTTGCAATCTCTGGAACTGCTTCATCGGGATCAGAGAGGAATTTAGGATAATCAACATATATGATCTCTGTCTTGTTGCTGTAGGTATGTAGGCTATCAACGTACTCGTTGGTTGGATCAAAGTAAGAATAACACCAATCTGATGAGCCGCCTGCAGTAAGGTCCTCTATATCGAGCAATAAGATATTCAATGGCTTCCCATCCACATCAGGAATTGAATCAAGATTGTCATTCACAAGGTCGTACAAACCTGTATTAGGTACGCCAGGTGTCATATATTCAAAAAATGAATCAACCTTTGCAATAACGGCATCTGTGAGGGTAACGGATGCATCATCAATACCATTGTTATCCTCAACCCAGTTTGTGCCAGCGTTATACGATTTATATAAGCCATTGAGATTACCGACAAAAATAGTATCAGGACTGTAAGCTGTTACGCAACTGACGTCTCTTACATAGGACTCAACTCCGTAGTTTGTAAAATCATTGGAAAGTCTTGTCCAATCTGCATCTGTTGGTCCTCTTTTATAGATGTAATCATTTGTCGCAGCGTAGACATTATCACTATCATCAAATACTATATTCCTTATCTCAATAGAGGTATCTGCAAGGGCGCCTGTAATATCTGTCCAATCTGTTCTATCATACTCAACGATCTTAGTGTTTCCAGCTGTAGGCTCCGCAACAACATACTTTGTTCCTGTGTTATTGTGGACAGCGATCGACCACAGACCCTTTACATCATATACCTTACTCCATTCATCAAGCGTACCGTCATAATAGTAAACACCAAGCGGTGTAGTTGCATAAATATTGTCCTTAAGGGAATCTTCGGGAACAATGGCATATACCTTGGGTTCAAGATTAAAGTTGTCAATATAGTAGGATATTGCAGAAACCTCAAACCCAGGACCATAAAATGAAATTGCAGGAAGACTATCACTGGCAGCCGTAAGGTCTACAGTATCCACCACATTAGGCGTAGTAACATAAGCAACACCATCTTCAAAATTAGTAGTTACGGTAAGATGATTCCATGTAAATGGTGTTGATTCAAAGGCAGGATCTATACTACTCCACCCATATTCACCCCATACCCGCAAAGCACCTCCATAAACCTGCATTACAAGCTGCTTACCCATATTCTTAATGACCATCTTTCCTGAAATGAGCCCAGTTGCAATATCAAAGTCCGTTACAAGAAAACCAATGTCTGGAGAGGCATAACTTACACCAAAATCATCACCTCCCATTCCTTCTGCATGAATAACAAGGGAATAATTGCCAGTATTTACAAAGGAGGTATCCCTTGTAACATATCTATAATTGTCCTGTGTCCCAAACCTTGTCCATCCAGCAGGTAATGTATCAGAAGAAACAGTTGAATCTTCAAAACCTTCCCTCAACAGTAAAGGTGGTAATTGAGACCAGTTTATCCATGGTTGATAGGTCCTTGCATAGATAAAATTATCCTTCACTGCGTACATCTTCTCTGCGCCTGTAGATGGGCTTGACTGAACGATAGGAGAGGTGGTTACGTAAGATATATTCCCCTTAAGAACACTGGGCTTTTGCGCGGCCCAGGATGAACCACTATTTGTAGACAGGTAAACACCATCACTTGTTGCGGCAAGAATTTGAGAAGACGTTGCTGAGTTATAATGAATATCCACATAATTCACCTCTGCATTCCCAGGGATACCAGAAATACTCACCCACGCCGAATTAAAATCGGACTTTCTTACAAATGTGGAATTATCCCCTTTAATTTGCGAGAGAATATAATGATTACTCAGATCAGAAATAATCCATGAGGGCGGCATCATATTTTCAACAGACCAGACGTGTACATTTCCTGTGGTGTCCCTCAAAAGTGCGCCAACCTGACGGTATAATTTAAATGCACCCTGGTCTTGGGTCCAGAATATTTTTCCCTCTTTTCCGCCAAAAACAAAGATAGGAAGCAAGAATAAAAGTGACTTTAGTCTCATTCTATCCCTCCTTATTAAAATCCCAGGGCAAGAGAAACCCTGTGAATTCCAGGCATTATATTACCATTTGAATAGGAGTAGTCAAATCTAAATTTTCCAATACCAAATTTCTGGGCAATCCCAATTCCACCATTAAAGTTGGAAATATCCTTGTCTCTATTAAGCTCATATCCACCCCTGATATATAAAATATCAAGTATGTTGGCCTCTGTTCCAAAATTATACCTTTCAATATTATCACTGGGATGGATTAAATCAAAGGAAGCGGTAATATCCACACCCTCAGTCTTAAAAACCTCCATTGCAAATCCACTTCTAAAGGTCACAGGAAGAGGGTAATTGGTAAAGGTTTTGTTTGCTTCTTCAATGCTACCATTCGCCCAGGAGTCATAATGACCTGCTGGCGTTACATCAGGACCAAAGTTCATTATTGCAAGTCCAATCCTGAGCGATCTAAAACCAGTCAGGTAGAAGCCACCTATATCTACACCAAAACCTGAAACATTATGATCATTCAGGACATTATCTGTGGGATAATCCTCCTTTATCATCTTTACATTAATTCCAAAGGCAAATCTATCAGTCATAAATCTACTGAAGGTAACTCCAGCTTCATAAGCACCATAAGTAAAGAACTGTCCCGTTCCATCTGGATTTTCAATCGTTGTTGCCTCCATATCATCTGTGGATAGTCCAGAGTAGAAAAATCCGATATTTCCTGCAATGCCCAGGCTCTGAGCGACACTGATAGTCGTGAGATTGATATTAGCCCACCAGTAGGTATTATTAAGAAATACACTCAATCCTTTTGTCAATGCCATACCAGCAGGATTAAAAAATACTGCCGATGCATCATCACAAACAGCAGTGTATGCCTCCCCCATACCTGCAGCACGCGCACTTACAGGAATATCAAGAAACTTGGCTCCATTTATTCCCACCTTTGCAAACTGTCCAAATATCAGGATCGGTGATAACAACAATATTGGAATAAACCTTTTCATTTTTCACCCCCTCTATCTGATTATGACGAATTTGCCTGTTGTAGAATCAATAAATTTTCCATTTTCGTCAAATTGCTCAATTTTATATATATATAAACCACTTGCTACCTCAAGGTCTTTGCGGGATCTCAAATTCCAGAATTCTGTTCCTGTGGGGCCTGTATGATCTATCTCTTTCACAAAATCCCCGTTCACAGTGAATATTAATATCTTGCAATTACCTGGAAGGTTTGCAAAAGCAATCTTATTCTCATACTGTTGCTCCCAGCTTGCAGAACCATAATAGGGATTAGGTACAACTTTAACGCTATCAAGGGCTGAGTGAAGGGCAGATGTTATATAAATCGGTATTTCTGCTCCCTTTTCGTCCTTCATATAATTCGACTTGGCACATTCAAGGGGCTTGACAGCAGGTCTTCCAGTAAGTGTATCAGCCTCCCTACCCATATCATACGAAGCCACACAATAGTAGTATGGGACACCAGGAAGAGCAGTGGAATCTTCATATGTATGAGGATAATTTGGTGCATAGGACGTATCATATTCGGCTAACAACTGCCAATTCCCAACATTCCAGGCACTTCTATATACCCTGTATCCTGCAAAGTCATACATTCCATCTACTGGATCAGGGGTTATTTCAGCAATATTTGACCAGACCAGTTTTACAATTCCTTTATCAACACTGTAGTGAAGATCAGGGACGGCTGGTGGTACAGGAATAATCCAGTGGTAATCCTCATCCGGTGCACTGGGATGAGCAGGATCACTATGGGTAGAACCCATATAGTAGGCAGTCATTGCATAATCAGATATCTGCCTTGCGCCCGGAACATAGCCCTTTTTGTAGTATGTATCAGTACCTCCATCAAGGCCATAACCAACACCAGAAACATAGACCAATTTTAAGGTCTCTCCATTTGCAATCTTGAAGGGACCAGTAGTCAAAAGAAACCTGTAGTCAAATGTTGCTGCACCTATATCAAATGGATGAGGCATAAACATATATCCCTTCATAGCTGAATGTGTCCCAGATTGATATTCATACATATTCTCATCCGTTCCCGGGTCATTGTTCCAGTTCCACCAGGCATGTGAATAAACAAGGGGAAATCTTGCAGGGTCCCCATTGGCATCGGTGAAATACATATCATTCTTTGCAGGGGGTGCATAGATCAATCTCCCAAATATATACCCTGCACAGGCACCGCCTTCACCCTCATCATCCTCAGGTGTACTAGGATTATCCGCATCATATATGTAACTCATATTCCTGGGGATATAGTATGTCTCTCCTGTAAGTGTTCTCTCATCCGGGTCATCGCCGTATATCTGCGCCCAATCAGGCACCCCATCTGCCCCAGGAACACTCTTATCTGCAAGCACTGTAAGGGTATCACCCGGGGCGTGGGCAAGACCGATCCATTCATTCCCCGTGTAACCATCAAAACATACGAGGTCATCAAGATGAGGGTCGGTTGCATCTGCCTCACAGTTATCTGCGTCAAATTTCCAGGATACAAACACAGGACTAAGAACATCAGGGCCGCCTATACTACTGTTTGATTTATTATATGATATGTACATCTCATAGACAATAAACTTGTTGTAAGGATCAACAGACCACTGATAAGATTTTTGCAGCACATCCAGACCAATGGGATTTGGATTATTGCCATAAGGACCGTAATCGTTGTAATAGGAGACAATATCCATCTGTGATTTATCCGGTCCTACATATACCCACCCACAACTGGCATTGATGTCATCCGGCCCCCATTCATAGCCAATTGAATAATCCGCTGCAGTAACATAGTCTGTTCCACCCAACCTTGTCCCAACCCACAAGGCACCTTCCCATAGATAGTACCAGCCAAAACCACCTGGCCAATCATAGGATGGATTCCCTGTGTTACTTGCGTTTGGGTCACCATAATCCCCAAAGTTCGATTCCACATTCCAGACATCACCAACGATATGTGGTTTGTAACCCATAGTACATGCCTTGCCGCCTTTGCCCAAAGTACTCTTTGAACTAATATTGTGAACCCTTGCAGATAATGGAAGAATCAAAACAAAGGCAACAAAAATTCCAAGCAATTTTTTCATACTCAACCTCCTTACCATTTTATTTCAAGACCAATTCTCATTCTTCTTCTTGCAGAATATCGAGTAGGATCGTCATATCTCCCTGCTGGGTCGTGATAGACATTATACCACTCTGCATCAGATATGCTTAATGTATTCTTTTTATCAAAGAGATTATAGATATCTATAAGCAGTCCGGGTTTCAGTTTACCCAGTGTAAAATTCTTGGTTATCCTTGCATCTGTACTTATCGTATAAGGCCTTCTTCCTTCATTTATATTCTGGACCTTTGATCTCGATGGAGGGGTCCAGGGAAGACCACTACCATAGTTTGTAAGGAAGTTAATGCTCACATCGTTCAATCCTGGAATGTTGAATAAATTTCTCCCTGCTGGTGAAACGAAACCAATACTTGCGCTAACCGTATGTCTTTGATCCCAATCAAGGTAGTGCTCCTCAGCGGGCACAACATATCCAGCCCAAATATAATCATAATTCTGTCTGGTAGAAGAAGACTTACCCCTGGCAATTCCGTATGTATAGGAAACATTCCAAGTAAGAAAATCGGGCATGCCACCAGGTCTCTTTGTAAATGTTACCTCTATACCCCTTGCACTACCATAGTCTGCATTACCATAAATAGTATAGTAGTTAACAGGGGTGTAGAATATCTGCTCTGTATCAGTCAATCCAGTTATATCTTTCATATATATGGTTACATCGAGCCTCATTTGATCAGTAAATGCATGCTTTACACCAACCTCATAGGATACCGTCTTTTCCGGGGAGATATCGGGATTCCCCACCATAGGGAATGCCCCACTGAAATCCCAGGTTTTATTCCTATAGAGGATATACATTGGAGGAATCTGGAAATAATGCCCGTATGTAAAGTGGAGAACATCCACTTCTGTTATGGGGAAGGAGAATCCTATCCTGGGGCTTATCTTCCAGCTCGGCGATGATTTTACGGGATTTAAAATTTCTCCACCCACATTGACATCAGTAACAGGATGATATGGATCTTTAGGTACGTAAGCGTTTGCATCAAAGAAATCATACCTGAATCCAGCATTTACAATAAAGTCTTTAAATTCCATCTTATCCTGAATATATCCAGCAAATGAATGGGGGAAGGCTTTGTCATAAGTCATATATATATTTCCCCCCGATGCCATATCGGCTCTGTACCTAAATATTTCAAAGTATTTGCCCTCTAAGCCCATCTTTAGCTGGTGATTCTTTGTGACCTGACTTGTCAGATCCCACCTTGCTGTGTTTATAGCGTGAGCATCTTGCTGCCATGCAATTCTGTAATACCCACTGATAATGAATCCATTTATATCCTGATTCCTTACAAAAGGATAATTGTAAAGCTGGGGCCAATCGTATCCAAGTTCGCCCAGGTTATCTATCTCTACGTTTCTATCGTGGTCAACATCTGCAAAATCATCAATCCCATTCCTGTCACTGGCATAATGGTGGACAATGGTATCACCAAAGGCTGTAACCTCCCTTACAGTAACAGTTGAATCAGTAGAATTTATGTAACCATCCCCGTTCAAATCGAAACTACCATCCTCAAAGACATTTACATCCAATTTAGTAAAGTACCTGTTAACTTTTAACTCCCAATAGGTCTTAGGGGAAATAGCATGGGAAAAGTTGACTCCAACGGCATATGTATTCGCTTTATAATCTGGGAGGTTTTCAAGGTTATACTTCCACTGAGCGCTATAACCAAGGTAGTCTTCAAGCGTATACAGACCATGAATAGTCATCTTTATTGATGGTGAGGGGTGAATGGTAATCTTACCATCGAATGACCTCATAAAGTCATCCTGATGGGGATGAAGTCCGTTTGTCTTAAAGATCTCACCAGAGACTACCATACCAAGCATTTTACGCACGATAGGAACGCCAAGAAGAAAATCTAACCTCTTATACTTTTCTGCCTGCCAGTTTAAAGAATCACCAGGCTTCCATCCCTTGGCATTCTTATCAATGACGTCCTGTAATCCTTCTACTCCCATTGCATCATTTGTTCTACCTGTTAAATTGAGGCTGATGTGAGTGCTTGGTGCTTCCTTTGTCACAATGTTTACTACACCAGATTGTGCGCTACCATATTCGGCACCAAATCCGCCTGTAAACACAGAGGTTTCCTGAACGCTGATCTGAGGCACATGGGAATCAAAATTACCAAGATATGGATCTCTCATCTCAATACCATCAACCATATAGACCACCTCAGAACTCCTTCCTCCTCTTACGTGACCAGCCACAATACCAGCAGACTGTCGAACCGCCGCCTGGACTGTGTTAACAGGTATTGCATTCATCTGTTCTGCATCGATTATTGCTACGGAAGTAGTTACATCCTTTCGAATAATAGGCCTCTTTGCAGTAACTGTCACCCCTTTAATCTTTACTGTGGTAGGTTTTAAAGGAAAATCAAGGGTAACTGTAAGATCTGATATAACTTCTACATCTTCAATCGTTAGAGATTGGTAACCAATCATCTGAGCTGTCACTTTATACTTTGCTGGCGGTACATTCATGATGATAAAATAACCGTCAGGGTCCGTTGCTGCACCCATTGAAGTCCCCTCAATGATGACATTAACACCTGGAAGTCCTTGCTTTGTTTGAGCATCGTAGACCCGACCGACAATTTTACCTGTCGTACCGGCGAGCATAGATAAGGTTAGAAAAAAGAGTGTAAAACCAAACAACCTACGCATATGACACCCCCTTCTTTAAGGTTATTAAATCCTTCCATCATGCTCTATCGACCAATAACAATAAGATATAGTAGAGTATAAACAAATAAAAATTTTTTGTCAAGAGTTTTTTTTACTTATTTTTTTTTCTTTATCGGCTATCTAAAACGGGAATCTACAATGGGTTAGGTAGATCTTTGAAAAATTTTTTATTAATCCCCTGTAATGTTCAAAACTATTTTTATCCCTTATCTCTCTTCAGGTTTTTTGTACTTTGCCATCATTTCTCTAAACTCTTCCAGATTGGGCGAATTAATCTCCGCTTCATAAGGGGAAACCTTTCCTGAGGCTACAAGACTGACAAGAGACATATTCATAGTTCTCATACCCTCTTTTACCATTGTCTGCATAACCGATGGCATCTGATGTGTTTTCGCCTCCCTGATAAGTTTTCGTATTGCTGCTATTGAAACCATTATTTCAAACCCTGGTATAAGTCCCCTTTTGTTTTTCTTCTTCAGGAGGATTTGAGATACCACTCCTATCAGGTTAGCACTCAACTGAAGCCTTATCTGCCTCTGCTGAAATGGTGGAAACACATCTATTATCCTATCAATTGTTTCAACAGCATTATTTGTATGAAGAGAGGAAAGCACCAGGTGACCTGTCTCTGCAGCTGTAATTGCCAGTGAAATAGTCTCAAGATCCCTCATCTCTCCAACCACTATAACATCTGGGTCTTGCCTCAATGCATATTTTATTGCATTGGCAAAGGATTTGGTATCTCTACCCACCTCTCTCTGGTCAATTATAGCCTTTTCATCCTTGTATATAAATTCAATTGGATCCTCAACTGTAATAATGTGACAGGCGTCCTTCTTATTTCTATAATTTATCATTGAGGCAATGGTAGTGGATTTACCACAACCAGAGGGACCTGTCACCAGCAACAATCCCCTTGGCTTCATCGCAAAATCCTTCAGAATAGGGGGGAAATTATACTTGCCATCTTCCAATTCAGGGATATTATGGGGAATCCTTCTAAAGACCATCCCTATTATTTTTTTCTGCTTAAAAAGGTTCACTCTGAACCTTGCAAGGTTAGGCACATTTACTGCAACATCCATCTCATTCGTATGGATAAAACGTTCATACTGCTGCTCTGTCAGAACATTCTTAGCTATCCTATCAGTATCCTCAGCTGTTATATTTGAATGATCGTCAAGCTTTATAAGGTCACCATAAATTCTCATAATTGGAGGGCTATCATTTTTTAATATCATATCAGATGCATTGCTTTGCACCATTTTCGAGAGTAGTCCGCCTACATCAACCATTATGTCCTCGCAATTGCACTCTCAAAATCAGAAGGGTTTGAAGCCTTTGAGAGCGCATCCTCATAATTTACCCTACCCCTCAGGTATAGGTCTTTAAGGGATTGATCAAGAAGTCTCATCCCATACTTTCCACCTGACTGGATAAGATTATATATCTGTTCTACCTTCCCTTCTCTAACTGCATTTTTTATACCTTGCGTAGCAATAAGTATTTCAAAAGCAGCAATCCTTCCCGTACCAGAAGAAAGCGGGAGAAGCGTCTGAGAAATTACTGCCCTGAGGGTATTGGCTAACTGGAGTCTAACCTGATGCTGCTGTTCTGGGGGAAACACATCAACGATTCTATCAACTGTTTGGGCAGCATCCGTTGTGTGAAGGGTAGCAAAAACCAGGGCGCCCATCTCTGCAGCAGTCAATGCCCGCGATATTGTTTCAAGGTCTCTCATTTCTCCAACCATTATTACATCAGGGCTCTGCCTTACGACCCTCCTTAATGCCTCCGCAAAGGAAAGCGTATCAACCCCAATCTCCCTCTGTTCAATGATGCATTTATTATCTTTGAAGACAAACTCTATAGGATCTTCGATGGTAATAATGTGTTTCTTATACTTCGAATTCATTTCTTCAATAATAGCTGCAAGTGTTGTCGATTTGCCACTACCAGTAGGCCCCGTGACAAGGACAAAACCCCTGTTATACTTCGCAATATCTTTAAGTACCTGAGGTAAACCCCATTCGTCAATGGTTTTAATCCGTAGAGGTATGAGACGAAAGGCAGCCCCAAGATTCCCCCTCTGAAGAAAAACATTTATCCTGAATCTCGCCTTACCTTTTATTTCATAGGAAAGATCAATCTCAAGATTGGTTTTAAATCTCTCTATCTGGTGTGGAGTCATAATAGAAAAAATAGAGGATTTAATAAAATCCTTATCAATAATTGGAAAATCATCCATTTTTTTGAGCTTCCCATCAATCCTGAAAACAGGGGGTTCACCAACCTTTAGATGCAAATCTGATCCATTTACCTCAATTAATTTTTCCAAAAATATGTGAAGTCTTTCCATAAATTCCTTTTTGCACCCGAAAGGACTCGAACCTTCAACCTTCCCGTCCGGAGCGGGATGCTCTATCCGGTTGAGCTACGGGTGCTATTTATTTTTATGCCTCATTTTTTTCCTTCTTTTTTTCAATTTATGCGTCCTTATTTTTTGTAGCTTTCTTTTTCTACCGCAGGGCAAGTGTCCTCCTTATAATTTAGGGTTTAATTTTCTCTGCAATTATCTTTCTAAAATCTCTTGATGGCCTGAAGATAGGCTGAAATCTATCGGGTATCTTTACCTCTACCTTATTCTTAGGATTTCTACCTATCTTTCCTTTTCTCAACTTATTTTTAAAAACACCAAACCCCCTGAGCTCAACTCTTTCATTTCTTTCGAGAGATGACTTTATCTCTTCAACAAATGATTCGATCGTCGCCTTTACCTGTTGCCTGGGGATACCTGTCTTTTCTGCAATCTTCTCAACCAAATACGCCTTTGTCCTTGTCATACTAACCTCCTTCCATTTCATTCTGTTTTAGAATAAACAATTTATAAATGTTTGTCAAGCGACTCACCATGAATCAAGAAAAATCCTTACGACAGTATCCTTAATTTTATCAGAAAGCTCATTAAGTGCAACATCGTCATCCTTATCGGAGCTTTGAATAATACTTTCCTTTATCGTTCTATCCATCAATTTCTTCTCCCCATCTTTATCCTCTATTAATATATGAAGTCCTACTTCGTACCTGTATTCCTTTATTACCCCACCCTCAGTGTAACTTGCAGAGCTTTTCTTATATTCAACTATTTTACCCTTGAATATATAATCGCCCTTATTAGATACCTTTATTCTCCCATCCTCATTAAAAGCTGTGATTAGTGAGGAAGTCAGACGGGTCTCAATTCCATAAGCAACCGTTTCATTCTTTAGTGGCTCTATCTTTAAAGAGCCCTTAAACCCTCCACCTGTAAAAGATACTGCACAACCACTCAGTATAAACGGAAGAACAAAAATCTTATAGTGAAAGTTCATACCTGTAGTCATCAATCCTGTGCCTGTCAAGATTGTCCTTGTACCACTCATTCAGAAAGATACTTCTCTTCTTATTATATAACTCTTTAGATATCGCATTAAGCTTATCCTGTATGGTCTTCGTATCAGGTTTTTTTCTATCAAGTACCTTAATAATATATACCCCTCTATCTGTAGCAATGGGATTTGAAACGACACCAACAGGCAATCTGAATGCCGCTCCATAAACTTCATTTCTGTAAGAAATCCCTGCAACTGTTTGTCTAAGTGAGAAATAATCTGTTACCCTATACATAGCTACATTCTTAAATGGAGCGAGGTCCTTCTTTATCTTCATTCTTAAACCCATCGCTTCCTTAAGTGTTTCTGTCTTCCCCTTTTCTCTACGGATGGCAGCAATAACCATTTCCTTTATTTCATTCAAAGGGGCTACACCTTTTTTTACATCCTTAACCCAGAAAACAAAAAATCCTTCATCCCCTATAATAGGAGGAAGAAAATCTCCTTTCTTGACATTCCTGAGCAAAAATGAAAAATCCACATTCATAGGGTTTGGCATACCCTCTTTATACCGTAAAACCTTTGGAAATAACTTATAAACCTTGAGCGTGTTTAGAGAATCTTTCTTATAACTTTTTATGAACTCTTCGGCTTCTTTCTTGGCATTTGCATAACTTTCCTGGGAAGGCTTATACTTGATAAATATTTCTCGCAATTTAACTTTATCACCTTTCCTGCCTTCCAATTTAAGAATAGTTAAGCCGTTTTTTCCTTCAATCGGCTCTGAAATACTACCAACTTTCATCTTTTTGATAACCCTTAAAAATTCTCCCTTTAAATTCTTCAGACTGACCCAACCCATTTCTCCACCTTCTGCAGCATAATCGTCCTCAGAATAAATTGCTGCAAGACTGTCGAACGGAATTCCAGCCTTATACTGACTTATAACATTTGCTGCATTATCCCTTGCTGCCTGCTTGTCATCCCCGAGGATATTTATCTTAAAAACTACATAGGATAAATCCACATAATTGTCCCTGAACTCATCCTGATGGGCATTGTAATATTCGGTTATTTCTTTCTCTGTGGGATTATAATCGCGTGCCAGTTTTATCGGGAAAAATAAATAAGCAATCTTTATCTTTGCTTCTTTCTCAATGAGTTCTCTGTATACCTCATCCCTTGTCATCCTCACAAGGGATAATATCTCATCATTGAGTATTCTTTTGGGAATCTCATCGATTAATTGATTCTCATAAGCGATCACAAATTGCCGATTCCTTGGATCTGAAATTAGTGATTGGTATTTCTGAATATCAAATTTACCATTTTTCCAGAAGGTGGTATCCCTCAGGACCTGAGGTGGGGGCATATTTTTTACAAGGCTTGCGATCGTTTTAGGATACACAACTATTTTTCTCTCTTTTCTTATACCATTCAGTATCTGATCCACTATAAGGTTATCGATAACCTTATCAGAAACCTGTCTCATTTCTCTCGGATCTATAACAGACCTCATCCCATAGTGTATCTTTATGTAATCATTATACCTTTTATTATACTCCTCCATTGTGATATAATTTTTATCTACCCTCGCAATATAACCCTGCTGCACCTTACTCTCTGGTTTGATCACATTACTTCCAAAGTTAAAAAAGATAAAAAGGATAAAAACTCCAGCAAGAAACCATAAAAAGAATGTAACATTTTTTCTCAATTTCTGCATAAACATGGTTATCCTCCTTTCTCAATAAAATTGACAAATCTTTCTATTCTTTTAATAACCTTATTCTTGCCCAGGACTTCCATCAACTCAAATAACCCTGGACCAAAAGTCATTCCACTAATGGCAAGCCTTACAGGATGAATAATCTCGCCTGGTTTAAATCCCTGCTCATCAGCCATCTTATATAATAACGCACTGCAGGCTTTCTCATCAAATACATCAAGTGCCTCAAGTTTCTTATTAAGGTCTTTCAATCTATCGGAAAGGCCCTCATATGTATGTTTTTTCAATCCCTTTTCGTCGTATTCAAAATCTTCAATAAAAAAATATTGTCCTATTTTTGCAAAATCCCGCAATGTATTCAACCTCGGGAGCATAAGGCTAACGACCTTACAGAGATACTCCCTAAAATCACTACTCTCAATCTGCTCCTTTTTAACAAGATTATCCTTAATTAAATATGGAATAATTTTGGTGCATAACTCATCCCTATCCATCTTCTTTATATATTCTCCATTCATCCACAACAATTTTTTTATATCAAAAACAGCACCTTTCCTACCCACACCCTTCAGGTCAAACAGCCTTATCAATTCATCCATCGTAAATATTTCCTGTTCGGTCCCGGGTGACCAACCAAGGAGTGCCAGAAAATTAACAAATGCCTCGGGAAGTATACCCTCATCCCTGTAGTGGGAAACAGCCACTGCCCCATGTCTCTTTGAAAGCTTACTCCTATCCTCTCCAAGGATTAAAGGTAGATGCCCAAATTCAGGGGTATCCCAACCAATGGCATTGTAGACCAAAATCTGCTTAAATGTATTGGATATATGGTCATCACCCCTTATAACATGAGAAATCTCCATATCGTGGTCATCTACTACGACTGCAAAATTATAAGAAGCAGTGCCATCCGATTTTAGTATAACAAAATCTTCAATGTCACTATTATCTCTACTTATTTCGCTATGAATAAGATCGATAAAAGATGTAACACCTTCTGGTACAAAAAATCTTATTGCCTTGGGTCTCCCTTCTTTCTCATACCTTTGCTTCTCCTCTGGCGTTAAGTAATAGCAATGTCTATCATACTTCCACGCCTTACCTTTCTGGATAGATTTTTTCTTTCTCTCCTCTATCTCTTCCTTTGTGCAATAACAATAGTAAGCCTTACCACTTTTAAGGAGCATCTCAGCGTATTTTTTATACACATCAAACCTCTGTGATTGAAAGTAAGGACCCTCGTCCCAGGAAAGGCCCAACCAACTAATACTATCTATGATGATATCCACCATCTCCTGCGAAGATCTCTGAACATCGGTATCCTCTATCCTGAGTATAAATTTACCATTATTTTTCCTTGCAAAGAGATAATTAAATAGGGCTGTTCTTGCAGTTCCAACATGCAAGTATCCTGTTGGAGATGGGGCTATCCTTACCCTTACCATAAAATATCACATCCCCTGATCACAAGCTGGGATATCTTCTATGGAATTAGCACAGACAAAAAAACCTATCTTACTCATATTTTTATTACCCTTTGCTGTGCTACCTTGTTAAGTGCATCAAGAAGATCTTTTAGTTTTTCCTCTGAAAGTCCTACTCTTTCTGCTTCTTCTTTTATAGTTCCCCAGATAACGTCGCCGCATACAATGGCTTTTATACCAAAATCCATAAATACATCAACAGATTTTGGGTATGCCCTTACGACATCCTCGATATATGCATCCTCTAAAATTGGCAATTTCATAATGGAATTTTATGCAATTTAACAATTAAGTCAAGGGGAAAAAGAAAATGCCGGGGAGGGGACTTGAACCCCTACGGGAATCCCACACGCCCCTCAAACGTGCGCGTCTGCCAGTTCCGCCACCCCGGCTCGTGTATAAATTAAAATAATATCAAAAAATGTCAATACCAAAATTCTTTACCCCCATTCGCTGTCACTATGATAATCCCGCAGTTAATGTCTTTCGCCTTTGT
>Ga0190347_1000197_pt1 | contig 20046 bp, 17 predicted proteins | sample 48721356_MG_FD_161652 | JGI IMG/M metagenome (GOLD analysis project Ga0190347, IMG submission 161652) | Hydrothermal vent microbial mat bacterial communities from Southern Trench, Guaymas Basin, Mexico - 4872-13-5-6_MG | ecosystem: Environmental > Aquatic > Marine > Hydrothermal vents >...
GCCCCGTGGTGCTGGCCATCGGCCGCCTGCTGGAAAACCGGCCGGTGAACCTCATCGTGGTGCTGATCCTCGGCGGATCGGCGGTGCAGGCTGTTTTCGCCCTGGCACTGCCACGGTCGGCGAGCAAACCGGTTCAGCACCGCTGGCAGGGGGCCGAGGCCATGAGGCAGCTGCGCCTGTGGCTGTTTCTGGGGGGCGCCTTTCTCATGCTCGTCAGCCACGGGGCCTACTACGGGTTCTTCTCGATTCACCTCGAGGTGGCCGGGTTCAGCAAGTCGTTCATCGGCATGGCCTGGGCCCTGGCCTCGACGGCCGAGATCGGGGTCATGATCCGCTCGGAAGCGCTCTTTGGCCGCTTTTCCCTGCCGAAGGTGCTGGTTTTTTCCATGGCCGTGGCAGTGCTCCGGTGGCTTCTCGTCTGGATCGCTCTGTCCCCGGCGGCCATCCTCGCCACCCAGGTGCTGCACGCCGTCACCTACGGCACCTTTCACATGGCCAGCATCCTGTTTGTCGACCGGTTGATGCCCGAGGCCGCCAAGACTTCGGGCCAGGCCCTCAACAACGCCGTGACCTACGGTCTGGGCAACATGGTCGGCTTTTTTCTCAACGGCTACTTGTTTGAAATCATGGGGACCCGGCCCCTGTTTCTCGTCAGCGCCGGCATCGCCCTGGCCGGTGGGCTGCTCATGGCCGCCGCCTTGAGATTTCAACTGGATTACAGTGGCGTTGACAAGGTGCTGGCCAGGAAGCGGGATAAGGCGAATGACGAGGATCACGAATCCGGCGGACAGGGGCGGTTCTAAGCAGGTTATGAAGACGACCACGCCGCTCAAGCGCATCCCGACCAGTGTATGGGTGCTCGGTCTGGTGAGCATGCTCATGGATATCTCTTCAGAGATGATCCACGGTTTACTCCCCCTGTTCCTGGTTGGCCCTTTGGGTGCGAGTTTTCTCATGGTCGGCCTGATCGAAGGGCTGGCCGAGTCCACAGCCCTCATCGTAAAAGTCTTTTCCGGTGTGCTCAGCGACTATCTGGGCAAGCGCAAGGCGCTGGCTGTCATCGGATACTCATTGGGCGCATTGACCAAACCGTTGTTTGCCATCGCTCCGACCGCAGGCCTTGTCCTTTCGGCACGCATGCTGGACCGGGTTGGAAAAGGGGTGCGGGGAGCCCCGCGGGATGCGTTGGTAGCGGATGTCACGCCTGCCGAGGTACGCGGTGCGGCATTCGGCCTGCGCCAATCTCTCGACACGGTCGGTGCGCTCCTTGGCCCGCTAGTAGCGGTCGGCCTGATGCTGCTGTGGGCCAACGACTTCCGGGCCGTGTTTTGGGTCGCCGTCGTCCCGGGCCTGCTCGCCGTCTTCCTGCTGCTGTTCGGTGTTCGCGAGCCGAAGCGGCACATTGGCGTGAAAGGCACCAATCCGATCCGCCGCGAAAACCTCAAGCGCTTGAGCGGCGCCTACTGGTGGGTGGTCAGCATCGGCGCGGTGTTCACTTTGGCGCGCTTCAGTGAAGCGTTCCTGGTGCTCCGCGCTCAGCAGGGAGGCATTCCGGTCGCCTACGTTCCTCTCGTGATGGTCGCCATGAACCTGCTCTATGCGCTATCAGCCTATCCGTTTGGCAGGCTGTCGGACCGGATGGGAACCGGTACGCTGCTGTCGCTTGGCTTGATGGTCCTGATCGCGGCCGACCTGGTTTTGGCCGCAAGCAGCCATTGGCCTGCCGTCGCGACCGGTGTGTCCTTGTGGGGCGTTCACATGGGGATTACCCAGGGGCTGCTTGCCAGGATGGTGGCCGATACCGCTCCGGTGGATCTGCGCGGCACGGCCTATGGCTTCTTTAACCTGGTCAGCGGTATCGCCATGTTGATGGCCAGTGCCGCCGCGGGCCTGCTGTGGGACCGCTTCGGCGCGTCTTTCACCTTCTACGCGGGGGCCACCTTTGCGGCACTGGCGTTGATGGGCCTTGTCCTCAAGGCATGGCGGCGAGGGCCTTCCAAGGCGCCCCGATAACAACGAATCTAACCCGCAGCAAAAAGGGAAACCGCTGGGGGGTATCCGACCCGGCCTGGATCTAAAACGCTCCCCCTGATATTTAGCCCCTGTGAACACGTACCAGAGGGCATGGCCGTGGCTCGGTATGGTTCCTTCGAGCCAAGGAGAACTCATGATGGCGAAAACAGGCTGGAATAAGCTGGAGCATTGCCAGCTTATTAGGGCGGATCGTATGGAGAATCGATGAATAAGGCGGCCCAATTCCGCCTTATACGCCAATTCTTCTGCCAGGGCAGCGGGCCGCCGCTGCGATATGAACGCCATTGGCAATCGGGCCGTTGACCGCTATTGCCGACGCCGACGGAAGGGTTGTCAATCCCCCCGCCGGGGATTGAGCAGGTAGCGCAGCCAGCCGCCGACGGTGTTGCCGGCCAGCATGGCGCGGTCGAAGGCGTCGATGTCCCGGCGCAGGCTTGATCTATCGGCGAACCAGTGGGAACGGCGGATGAAGGGGCCCTCGGGGTCGAGGGTTTTGACCACCCGGGCCGGGTTGCCGGCAGCCACGGCGTTGGCCGGAATGTCGCGCACCACCACCGCCCCGGCGCCGATGATGCTGTTGGCCCCGATAGTCACCCCCTTGCAGACGATGGCGCCGTCGCCCAGCCAGACGTTGTCGCCGATGGTCACCGGGGCCGTCGGCCCCATGGCGAGGCGGTCATAGACATCGTGCCAGTCGGCATCGGTGATATAGACCCGGCTGGCGAGCATGCAGTCGTCGCCGATGGTCACCGATTCGGCGCTCTGGATGCGCACCCCGGGGCAGATCAGGGCGCTGCGGCCGATGCGGATGCGGCCCTGGCCTTCGAGGTTGGACCAGACCGCCAGGCGCACCCGGCCGTCGCTGGTGGCGACGACCGTGGCGTGGTCGCCGATGGAAATCCGCGGACCGAAGGCCTCCACCCACCACGGCCGCATGAAGGTGGCGCCCCGGCCGAGATGATCGAGGTGGGGGCGGACGAAGCGGCGGGCGTAAAGCGCCTGGAAGCGCAGCCAGGCGTGTTTGACCCGATAGGGGCGATGATCCTTGCGCATGCTGAATCGGCGAATCCGGCCCTCAGCGATCGCCGGCGGAGCGCCAGAACCGGTGATTGAAGATGCGGCCGGCCGGCGTGAGGTCGAACAGGGCGTCGGCCGCCAACAGCACGACGGCGTTGGTCCAGGTGATTTTTTCCTCCGGCCAGACGGTCATGTCCGGCACGGTATGACCGCACCAGTAGGTGCCGTCCTCGAACCGCTTGTCGGCGATCCAGGCGAAGACGGCCGCCGCGGCGCTGCCGTTGCCCATGGCCGCCAGTGCCAGGCACAGCTCCGAGGTCTCGGCGACGGTGATCCACGGCTCGTCCGCTACGCACTTGACCCCCTGGCCCTTGACCACGAACTTGCTCCAGTGCTTCTCGATGCGGCGTCGGGCCTCGACGCCGGTGAGGGCCCCGCAGAGCACCGGGTAGAACCAATCCATGGAAAAGCGCGACTTGGTGACGTTGAAGCGGTGGCGCTCGTGGCGGAGCGCATGGGCCAGGCGGCAGGCGGCGGCCCGCCAGTCGGGGCGGCGGATGCCGAGCTGCTCGGCCGCCGCCAGGGCGCAGCGCACACTCATCAGCACCGAGCTGGAGCCGGTGAGCAAGGCCATGGGGTCGACGCGCCCCTCGGGGCTGATGGCCCAGTGGATCTCACCGCCGGCGGCCTGGAGGCCGAGGGCGAAATCGATGGCCCGGGCCACGGTGGACCAATAGGTCTCGAGAAAGTCCAGGTCCCCGGTGAGCAGGTAGTGGTGGTAGACGCCCACGGCGATGTAGGCCGACAGGTTGGCGTCACGGGTCCGGTCTTCCGGCCGACCTTGGCGGTAGGCGGCATACCAACTGCCATCTTCAAGCTGTTGGTTCTTCAGCCAGGCGAAGGCCCGCCTAGCCTCCTGGATGTAACCGGCGACCCCCAGGCCCATGGCCGCCTCCACGTGGTCCCACGGGTCGGTCTTGCCGCCGGTGTGCCAGGGAATTTCGCCGCTTTCCAGCTGGGTGTCCCGGATCAGGGCCGCCACGGCGGCGACATCCACCCGCGGAACCGGTTTGACCGTCGAGATGCCGACATCCATCATCGCCTTCGCCAGTGCTGCATGGGACGTCCGGCCACCGACGCCGACCGGCCCGAAAGGAGGTTTGGGTCAATACTGAAGGAAGTGGGTTCTTATAAATGGATTTTCCGCCCAGGGCAACCCCCAGGTCCATCCCAACGAAAACAACCATCGGCAAGGGCGCCGGTTTTTAAAGCTTCCGGGCTGTTTGCCGCCGTCTCGTTGCGATGAACACGGCTTCCCGCTTTCGCAATACGAGCCAGCCCCGGGCCTTGACAGGGCCGGGGCAAATCCGATATCTGACCGAAAGTCAATTTGGAGCAACACATCAAGGTTATGCTAGGCCAACGCCATCCCGACCTTGGGGAGTGGCGTTTGTCATTTTGGGGCTTTCCTGCCGGCGCCGATTCCCCGGGGAAAACGAAACGGCGCGGCCGGCAGGAAAGGAGTTCCCATGGCCATCAAGATCACCATCCTCGGCGGCTATCTTCTTTTGGTGCTGCTCATCGGCATCGTCGCCCGCACCCGCTGGAAATCTTCTCCGGAAACCTACTTTCTCGCCGACAGGCGTCTCGGCCCCCTCGTGCTGCTGGGCACCATGGCGGCCACCAATTTTTCGGCCTTCACCGTCTTCGGCACCTCCGGCGCCGGATACCGCGACGGGTATGCCTTTTTTCCCATCATGGGCTTCGGCACCGGCTTCATGGCGGTGACCTTCTGGGTTCTGGGCCGCCGTATCTGGGAAGTCGGCCGGGAGCGCAGTATCGTCACGCCCCCCGAACTGGTCCGGTCCCTCTACGACAGCCGGCTGCTCGGGGCCTTGTTCGCCGCCGTGATGGTCATCTTCACCATTCCCTACCTGGCCTTGCAGCCCATGGCTGCCGGCTACGCCCTGGAGGCCCTGGTGGGGCTGCCCTATTTTTACGGATGCACGCTGGTCACCGGGGTCATCGTCCTGTACACCCTGCGCGGCGGCATGCGTGCCGTGGCTTGGACCGACCTGTTTCAGGGGGTGGTGATGATGGTGATGCTGCTGGTTTCGCTGGCGGTAGTGGTCAATCACCATGGCGGATTGGCGGCCGCTCATCAGAAAGTCATGGCCGTCCACCCGGAGCTGTTTTCCCGTCCGGGCGGCCGGGGATACTACACCCCGGCCATCTGGTTCAGTTACATGCTGCTGTGGTTTTTCTGCGACCCGATGTTCCCCCAGCTCTTCCAGCGCTTTTTTGCGGCCAAGCGGCGGCGGACCCTGTCGCAGATCATGATCGGCTACCCTCTGGTGTGCACCCTGGTCTTTTTCTTGCCCATCGCCATCGGAGTGCTGGGGAGGCTGACCTTCCCCGGCCTCACCGGCAAGGAAGCGGACAAGATCCTGCCGCTGGTGGTCACGGCCATCTCCGGCGAGGCCATGGCGGCCCTGGTGATGGCCTCCGGCCTGGCGGCCCTGATGTCTACCATGGACAGCCAGCTGCTCACCCTCAGTTCCATCTTCACCCGGGACCTTCTCCCGCTGGCCACCGGCCGCAAGACGGCCGGGACCGCCGCCGGCCGGATCTTCGTCGTCTTCCTGAGCCTCTGCGGATTGGCTCTGGCCTACGAGCCGCCGGATACCATCCTCCAGATCGCCACCCAGACCTTCACCGGCTTGGCGGTTCTCTTTCCGGCTGTGGTCTTCGGCCTTTACCTGAAGCGACGCCACCCGCTGCCGGCGATCCTGTCCATCCTGGTCGGCGAAGCCCTCCTGGTGGTGTTCTACCTAAGGTGGCTGCCGACTGGTCCCTTTCTGCCGGTGGTTTGGGTTTTGCTGGCCGGCTTCGGCGTTTACCTGGCGAGTCATTGGCTGTTGGTGCGGCCGACAAGCCTGGCGCCGGCATGGCTACGGGACCCGTATTTCTGGATGCTCACGGCCCTGTTTATCCTGGCGATGGACTTTTGGGCATGGGAACGCATCGGCCCCCTGGCGGGGGGGCTGCCGGCCTGGATCGGCTACTTCGTGCTGCTGTCCATCGGCCAGACGGCCCTGACGTATCGCTGGGTGCGCGCCCACCGCAGCCGGTGACCCCTTATCATGCATCGCCGAAAGAGATGCCCATGTCCCGGGCCGCGCGGACGATGTCGCTGGTCAGCGGCACCCGATTCATCCGGTCCAGGGCGTCCTCCAGGGGCACGCTCTTGATGTGGGGCGGGTCCAGGGCCACCATCTGGCCGAAAAACCCCTCCCGGGCCAGGCGCACGGCGGCCGAGCCGAAGCGGGTGGCCAGCAGCCGGTCGAAGGTGGTGGGATGCCCGCCGCGCTGCAGGTGGCCGAGCACCAGGGAGCGCGCCTCGTAGCCGGTGCGCCGCTCGATCTCGACGGCCACGTACTCGCCGATCCCGCCCAGGCGCACCTCCTGGCCGACCTTCTTGCCGCGGGTGCGCAGGGCCTCGCCCTGGGCGGCGGCGCCTTCGGCGGCCACCACGATGGCGAAACGCCGACCGGCGGCGTAGCGGGCCTGGATCTTGGCGACGACGTGCTTTAAGCGGAAGGGGATCTCGGGAATCAGGATCACGTCGGCGCCGCCGGCCACGCCGCTGTGGAGGGCGATCCAGCCGGCATAACGGCCCATCACCTCAACCACCATGACCCGCTGGTGGCTCTCGGCGGTGGAATGCAGCTTGTCGATGGCGTCGGTGGCGGTGGAGACCGCCGTGTCGAAGCCGAAGGTGATCACCGTGGCGGAGATGTCGTTGTCGATGGTCTTGGGGACCCCGATCACCGGCAACCCCTTTTGAAAAAAGCGCCGGGCGATGCCCAGGGTACCGTCGCCGCCGATGACGATCAGGGCGTCGAGACCGAGCTTTTTGAAGTTGGCCAGGGCTTCGTCGGAGCGGTCCTTTTCCACCCACTCCTTGCCCTGTCGCACCGGGAAGGCGAAGGGATTGCCCCGGTTGGTGGTTCCCAGGATCGTGCCACCCATGTTGAGGATCCCCTTGACATCCTCGGGCCCCAGGGGACGCACGGCCGTCTCTGGCTTCAGCAGGCCGGCGAACCCCTCGCGGATGCCGCAAACCTCCCAGCCGGTGTTCAAGGCGGTCTTGACCGCTGCCCGGATCACGGCGTTGAGGCCCGGGCAGTCGCCGCCGCCGGTGAGAATCCCCATGCGGGGCCGGCGCGCGGCGGCGGGGGGCGAATCGTTCTTCTTAGGACGTTTGGCCATGGCAGAGGTCTCCTTGCACGTCAACCGAAAATACCACAAGTGTGACGACGTCGTTTTGGATGGTCTCTGGATCGTCCGCCGGCATCTCGGTGGAATGAACCCGAGTCGCTATTTGTAGTAGATCCGGTCCTCGAGCTTCATGAACCCGCGGATGACGTGGACGGCGCCGTGGGTGACGGGATCCGACGGCCAGGGCAGCACCTTGCGCCCGACGAAAAACATCCCGGTGCGCCAGGTGCGCCGGCCGGCGATGAGCTCGGCGATGGTGAGGCCGTTGTAATGGGTCAAAGAGACCCCGTGGCCGATGCACCCCAGGGAGAAGATGGCCTTCCGGTCCGCGCCGAGAAAACCGATCACCGGGGCCATGTCCAGGGTCACCGACACCGGGCCGCCCCAGCGATGGGTGAAGCGGATCCCGCGCAGTTGGGGAAAGACCTCCGTCACGTGCCGCTCCAGGTGGGCGAAGGTCTTCTCGTTGAGGTCCCGGTCCAGGTCGGCGCCGTAGGTGAGCGACACATCCCCGCCGCCCATGACGATACGGTTGTCCCGGGTCAGCCGATAGTAGTGGATCAGGTCCCGGGCATCTTCCACCCCGGCGCGGCAGTGCCAGCCGATGCTCTCCATCCGGCTCGCGGAGAGCGGTTCGCTCATCACGATGTGAGTGAAGACGGGCCGCTGCAACGCCCGCAGCTGGGGAAACAACACGGAATAGGCGTTGGTCGCCAGCACGAGATACTCGGAGCGAAGCTCGCCGGCGGGTGTCTTGACGATGTAGCCGCCCCCCGCGTTTTTGGAAAAACCCGTCACCGGTGAATTTTCGTAAATCTGCGCGCCCAGTTTTTCCGCCAGGGCCTTCATCCCCCGGGCGAGCTTGGCCGGCTGCAGGATGCCACAGCGCGGCTCGAACCACCCGATCCGGTAATAGTCGGTGTGGAACTCCTCGGCCAGCCGCTGCCGCTCCCAGCGCTCGATTCCCTTGGCGCCCCACTTTTCGATGATCCGGAAGTCGTGTTCCACCCGCCTTACCTGGGCCGGGCTGGTGCCCACCAGCAGGTAGCCGCTGCGCTCGTAGTCGCAGTCGATCCGGTTTTCGGTGATCAGCTCGTGCAGGCCGTCCACCGCCGCTTCCATGTAGCGGTGGGCGGCACGGGCCCGTTGATCGTCGAAGCGCAGCCGGGTAATCCCCTTGGTCAACCCGAACAGGGTCATGGAAAAGCCGCCGTTGCGCCCCGAGGCGCCGAAGCCGCACACATCGGCTTCCACCACCCGCACATCGATGGCCGGGTCGAGGCGCTTGAGGTGATAGGCGGTGGACAAGCCGGTGTATCCCCCGCCGATGACGGCCACGTCGGCCCGCTGCGCGCCGGCAAGGGGAGCGTTGGCGACAATCGGTTCGGGCAGCGATTCCAGCCACCAGCTCTTGGATGCGTAGTCGCCCATGGGGGTCTCCTTGTCTGCCGTGTTGGAGGGAAGCTCTTTTTGCATAGCATAATCCTGGTGCCGCTGGAAGACGGGCACAGACGAGACTTGCCGAACCCGGTGGTTTGCGTGATATAAGAGATAGCGCATCTGAAAAACCGCTCCACAGGAAACCGGCTGAACGGCTCGCGGCGGAGGGAATCCCATGGCGGACTACGAGGCGATCGTCATCGGCGCCGGCAACGGCGGGCTCACCGCCGCCGCCACCCTGGCGCAGCACGGCGTACGGACCCTGCTCCTTGAGCGGCACAACGTGCCTGGCGGCTGCGCCACCAGCTTCTGCCGCGGCCGCTTCGAGTTCGAGGTGGCCCTGCACCAGCTCTCGGGCATCGGCACCGAGGAAAAACCCGGCCCCCTGCGCCTGCTGCTGGCGCGGCTCGGCGTCCTGGATCGGCTGGAGCTGGTGCCCATGGACGACCTGTACCGGGTGGTGATCCCGGAGGTCATCGACATCACCCTCAAGCCGGACCGGGATGCCACGGTGGCCGCCTTGCAGGCGCATTTTCCGGCGCACAAGGACGGCATCGCCGAGTGGTTCGATCTGCTTTGGGGCCTGTTCGGAGAGGTGATCGGCGCCTTTTACTTCAAGGACCCCCAGGTCACCCGGGAGAAATACCCCCTTTTTCACCGTTATGCCCTACAGACCTCGGCCGCCGAAATGGACCGTTGTCTAAAGGACCCGGTGCTCAAGACGGTAGCCTCGGCCTACTGGACCTACATGGGGCTGCCGCCCTCGCGCCTGGCGCTCACCGACATGGCGGCCCTCTACTTCGCCTACAGCGAGTTTCTTCCCTACCACCTCCGGGGTGGCTCCCAGGCCCTTTCCAATGCCCTGGCCCAGAGCGTTCTCGACGCGGGCGGCGACATCCGCTTCAACTGCGGGGTGCGCCGCATCCTGGTGGACGACGAGGGGGTGGCCGGGGTGGTCACCGAGGCCGGCGACACCATTGCCGCGCGCCAGGTCGTCTCCAACGTCTCCAAGGTGGCCACCTACGTGGACCTGATCGAAGCGGACCGCGTGCCGCTGGCGGTCTTGGACGAGTTGCGCCAGGCGCGCATCGGTCCCTCGGCCTTCACCGTCTACCTGGGCCTCGATGCCGAGGCCGCCGACCTGGGCATGACGGCCTCCACCACCTTCATCGTGGGGGACACGGACCCCGACCGGATCTACGCGCGCATGTTCCAGCGTGAGATCGGCCCCCGGGACGGGATGCTGCTTACCTGTTACAACGCCATCGACCCGGGATTCTCGCCGCCGGGCACCTGCCAGGCGGCCTTGGTCACCTTGAAGTACGGCGAAAGCTGGCGCGACGTGCCGCCCCGGGACTACGCCGACGAGAAGTACCGCATCGCCGCCGACATGCTCTCGGCCGCCGAACGCGTCTTTCCCGGCCTGCGCGGCCGCGTCGAGGAGATGGAGATCGCCACCCCCCTCACCCACCAGCGTTACCTGGGCCACCCCCAGGGGGCCATCTACGGTTTCGACCACCACGTCAAGGATTCGCCCCTCTTTGTCGCCAACCGGCCCCATATCCGGGGCTTGTACGGCGCCGGGGGCTGGTACGGTTCCGGCGGGTTCCAGCCTACCCTGGAGTCCGGCGTGGCGGCGGCCCGGGCAGTGCTGCGCCACTTGAACCGATCGGAGGCACGGTGAAAAGCGACATCGCCCGAAAACTGGACGGATACGACGCCCTCATGGGCGAGATCGCGGCGGCGCGCAAGTACGGCAGCGATTTCACGCCGCTGCGGGGCCGCCTTCAGGATGCTGTCGCCCGGCTTCACCCCCACCGGGTGGCCCTCAGGGTCAGCCGGGTCATCGACGAGACCCCCAGCACCCGCACCCTGCGGCTCGTGCCGGCGGCCGGCAACCTGCCGCCGTTTCAGGCCGGCCAGTACATCACGCTCTTTTTCGACCTTGGCGGGGTACGCACGGCCCGGCCGTACAGCATCTCCTCGGCGCCCTCCCAAACCGCCTTCTGGGAAATCACCGTGCGCCGGGTGGCCGAAGGGCTGGTGTCCAACCACCTGCTGGATTTGGGCCCCGGTGCGCTGCTGGAAAGTTCCGGGCCTGCCGGCACCTTCGTCTTCAACCCGGTGATCCATCCGCCGCAGCTGGTCTGCATCGCCGGCGGCAGCGGCATCACTCCCTTCATGAGCATGATCCGTGAAACGGTGCAGCGCGACCTGCCCCGTCGCATCACGCTGCTCTACGGCAACCGCCGCCTGGACGATGTCATCTTCCACGCCGAGCTGAACGAGCTGGCTCGTAGCGCGGTCCAATTCGACTACATTCCTGTGGTCGAAGACCCGCCCGGCAACTATCCCGGCCGACGGGGGCTCATCGACGCCCCGTTGATCCGTGAAGCCTGTGGGACTTTGGACGACAAGGTCTTTTTCGTCTGCGGCCCCCAGGGCCTCTACGACCACGTGCTGCCGCAACTGGAGGCCATGGCCGTCCCGCGGCGCCGGTTGCGCTGCGAAATCTACGGGGCCCCGGCCAACGTCTGGGAGCAGCCCGGCTGGCCCGCCGAAGTGGACCGCCATGCCCGCTTCACCGTGACCCTGCCCGGCGGCCGCCACGTCGAGGCCCCGGCGGCCGTGCCGTTGATCCGATCCCTGGAAAAAAGCGGCTGGGCGATTCCATCGCTTTGCCGCAGCGGCACGTGCAGCTTGTGCCGGCTCAAGCTGCTCTCCGGGCGCGTCTTTCAACCCCCCGGCGTGCCGGTGCGCAGCTCGGACCGCCGCTTCGGCTACATCCACGCCTGCGTGAGCTACCCGCTCTCCGACCTGGAGATTCTCTTGTAGCGACGGTCCATGGGGGGCTCGTCCACCGGCCAACAGGAGGTGCGATGAAAGCGCTGCAATTCAACGTCACCGTGCCCCGCTTCATTGCCGCCAAGGCGCTGGCCGCCTTTTTGGGCCGACGCGTTTTCTACCAGGGCCCCCTGCGCACGGTCCGGCTGGCGGAAATCCCCGAACCGGATCCGCCTGGAGCGGACTGGGTCAAGATCCGCACCCTGGCCTGCGGGTTTTGCGGCAGCGACCTCAACCTGATTTGCCTCCACGATTCCCCCACCGCCTCCCCCTTTACTTCATTTCCCTGCGTCATCGGCCACGAGGTGGTGGGCGAAGTGGTGGAAGCCGGTCCCGAGGCCGGGGAATTCGCTCCCGGAGACCGCGTCGCTGTCAACCCGACCCTCTCCTGCCAGCCGCGGGGGCTATCACCGCTGTGCCCGAGCTGCCGTGCCGGCCGACCGGGATGCTGCGAGAATTTCGCCGAAGGCACCCTGCCCCCCGGCCTCTTCATCGGCATCTGCCGCGGCCTCAACGGGGGGTTCGCCCCGTATCTGACCGCCCATGCCAGCCAACTGCACCGGGTACCCGGTGAATTGAGCCTGGAGGCGGCGGTGATGACTGAACCGGCGGCGGTGGCGGTGCAAACGGTCATCGACAACCCGCCGGCCACCGGCGAGCACGTCATGGTGATCGGCTGCGGCGTCATCGGCAACCTGATTGTCCAGACGCTGCGCGCGTTCGCCCCGCCATGCCACATCGCCGTCATCGAGCCCTCGCCTTTTGCCGCAGACCTTGCCCTGGATTGCGGCGCCGACGAAGTGATCCCTGTTGCCGACGTCTTCCACCGCACCAGCCACAGCACCGGCGCCCGGATCTATAAACCGATGCTCGGAAAGCCCATCGCCATGGGGGGATTCCATCGGATCTACGACACGGTGGGCCGCGGGGCCACCCTCAACCTGTCGCTGCGCCTGCTGACGGCCATGGGAACCCTGAGCGTGGTGGGCATCGGCAGAGACGTCAAGCTCGACCTGACGCCAACTTGGCTCAAGCTTCAAACCGTACGGGGCGTCTACGCCTACGGGTTTACCCAATGGGACGGCCGCCAGCGCCACGTCTTCGACATCGCCCTGGAAATGATCCGCCGGGACGAGATCCGGGCCGCCGATCTGGTCACCCATCGTTTCGCCCTGGAAGACTACCGCCGCATGATCGCGGTGAACATCCACAAAAATCGGCACCGGGCCATCAAGACGATGGTCGTTTTTGCCGAATGAATCCGACAAGGAGCGCCCCATGCAACTGACGCTGCTGCTCTACGCCCTGGGTCTGGTTCTGCGGGTGGCCGCCCGCTGCCACCCCGCCTTCAGGCGCTACATCGCCAACACCCGCGCCCGGATTCTGATCAAGACCGCCGATGGAACCCGGGCGCGGCTTTTCGTTTTCGACAAGGGCCGATTTCGTTCTTTTCCCGGAGGCCAGGGAGACTTCGATGCGGCCATGGTCTGGCAGGATGCCGCCACCGGATTCGCCGTGATGACCAGCCGGCGGCCGGATGCGGCCTTCAACGCCGCTGCCGCGGGTAAACTGCGCGTCGAGGGGACGAGCCTCTACGCCCAGTGGTTCGAGGATGGCCTCAAGCTGTTGGTTTGACCTGCTCAGGCAGGGACGAAAATCTGGAAAAGGATCGACGGAGGACGACATGGCACAAATCACCGGCGGCCACCTGGTGGCCCGCTATCTGAAGCAGATCGAGGCGGTGGACACGGTCTTTACCCTTTCCGGCGGCCACATCGAAAGCATCCTCGACGGATTGAGCCAATACGGCATCCGCACCATCGACGTGCGCCACGAGCAGGCGGCGGCCATGATGGCCCACGCCTGGACGGTCTACCGCGGACGGCCGGGGGTCTGCCTGGTCACCGCCGGCCCGGGCTTTACCAACGCCTTGACCGGGATCGCCAACGCCTTTTTGGAAAACGTGCCCCTGGTGGTGCTGTCCGGACGCCATCCGCTGCGCGACGATTTGACGGGGGCACTGCAGGAGATGAACCAGATCGATATGGTCAAACCGGTGGTCAAGTGGTGCGCCACCTGCCACGACATCCGCCGCATCCCGGAATACCTGGCCACCGCCTTGCGGCAGGCCACCACGGGAAGGCCGGGGCCGGTTTTCCTGGAACTGCCGCCGGACATCCTGTTCACCTCGGTAGACGAGGCCAGGGCGCCCCTGGGGCCGCGGCCAGTGCGCAAAGCCTGCACCCTTCCGCAGGAAGCCGACTTGCAGGAGGCGGCCCGGCTCATCGATGCGGCCCGGCAACCCTTGCTGGTGGGCGGCAGCGGCGTGAAAATGAGCGACTGCGCCCCGTTGCTGAAAACGTTTGTCGAAAAAACCGGCCTTCCCTTCGCCCTGCTCAATTACGGCCGCGGCGCGCTTCCCGACGATCACCCGCTGTGCATCAACGACGGCGGTTTCACCGGCCTGATGACCGGCATGCCCCAGGCCGACGTCATCGTAATCGCCGGCTTGCGCCTGAACTGGGTGATGCAGGCCACCAAGCTCTTCCCCCAGGCCAAGGTGATTCGCATCGATATCGCCGAGCACGAACTCGACCGCAACCGGCCGTCCCAGGTGGCCCTGGCGGGCGATTGCGGACGGGTTCTAGAACGGCTGCTGCCCCTGGTGAGCACCCGGCGCCACGACGACTGGCTCGGGCGGCTGCGCCGGGCCTACGAGGCCTTCATGACCACCGAGCTGGAAAAGCGCCGCAGCGCGGTCGACCCCATCCACCCGGCGCGCCTGGTGCAGCGCATCATGGACGTCTTCGGCCGGGACGCCTTCTACGTGGCCGACGGAGGGGACACGAGCTACTGGGCCCTGGCCGGGTTTCAGTCGATCCACCCGGCCGGGGTCCTGGTGCCGGCCGGCGGCCTGTTCGGCTGTCTGGGCACCGGGATCCCCTTTGCCTTGGCCGCCAAGCTGGCCCACCCGGACAAGCCGGTGATCGTACTCAACGGCGACGGCTCGTTCGGCTTGAACAGCATGGAATTCGACACGGCGGTGCGGCACGACATCCCCGTCGTCTGCGTGGTCAACAACGACTGCGCCTGGGGCATGATCAAGCACAGCCAGGAGCTGAGCCTCGGGGCCGACCGCTGCACCTGTGCGGAACTGGGACTGCGGCACTACGAAAAGATGGTCGAGGGGCTGGGCGGCTACGGCGAGTTGGTGGAGCGCGAGGCCGACATCGTGCCGGCCCTGGAACGGGCCGCGGCTTCGGGCAAGCCGGCCTGCGTCAACGTGGTCACCGACCCCACCGTCACCAGCCCGGCCACGGTGATGTTTTACCAGAACCTTTCTGGTTTTTGAGCCGAACGGGGTTATTCGCCAACCGTCTCGATGACCCGGGTGGGGGAAGTGAATGAAATCCCCTGCCGGCTATAGGTGCCGATTATCACCGACTCGACGATCGGCGCAACGACCGGCTGGACGGCGTTCCAGGTCACGATGAAGTTGGCCCCGGAGCCACCGGCCTTGTCCCCTTCGGCGATGACGTAGCGCACCGAGGCCAGCGGGCCCAGGGACACCGGCGCATCAAGGTAGCGGCGCAGCAGCTTTCCGTCCGTATCGTGGTAATCCACCCGGGACAGGTGAATGGAATGCCGCGGATCGGTGTCGCGGATGCTCAGGGTGACGGCGAGGTAAAACGGCCGCTCCTTCCCTCAGGGCCGGGCCACGGCCAGCCGGGCGGATTCGGCGCCGCGATCTCCACCGACTCGGCGCGGGTGGGATGATCGAACCGCAGGCGCCTGGCATAGAGGGCGATGGCGCCGCCGGGCAACGCGGCGCCGGCACCGTACTTGAGGTCGCCCAGGATCGGGTGACCCACGGCGGCCAACTGGACCCGGATCTGGTGGCTGCGGCCGGTTTGCAGCGCCACCTCCAGCAGGCTCGCTCCGCCCGCCGCAGCGATGACCCGGTAGTCGAGAATCGCCTCCCGCGTTCCGGGGACATCCGGCGCGGTCACCTCGCTGCGCCGCCGCCGGGAAACCTTGCGCAGCCAGTGGGTCAGGCGGCCCTCATCGCTTTCCAGGCGTCCGGCAACGACGGCACGGTAGATTTTTTCGATCCGCCCTTCGCGAAAGGCGGCCGACAACCGGGCCGCCGCCTTGGAAGTCCGCGCCAGGACCACGACACCGGCCACGGGCCGATCCAGCCGGTGCACCAACCCCACAAAAACATTTCCCGGCTTGTGGTACTTCTCTTTCAGGTAAACCCGGGCCGCCTCGAGCAAGGTCGGATCCCCGCTGGCGTCCGGCTGGCACGGCAGTCCGGCCGGTTTGTTGACGGCCAGCAGGTGGTTGTCCTCGTAAAGAATCTCCAGGGGCGCTTCAGTCATGAAAGATCGTAGCGAAACAAAAGCAAGACCTGCAAATGGTGGGAAATGGGTTGAAACCGTTCCCTCCTCGGCCCCGCCGTCCCGCCCCCATGGTGTTTAAACCGGTGGCCGATGAGGTGCCGGCGAGTTCCCTGGTCCGCTCGGCGAGCATGTCGGCATGGCGCATCATCGTCGCCGGCGACGAGCTTCACCTTGGCACGAGGGGCCGCGGGCGTCAACACAGTCCTCGCAGGCTTTCGTAAAGGGCGATGCCTACGGCCGTCGAGAGGTTCAGGCTGCGAATCTGGTCGCTGATGGGAATGCGAAAGCTTCGGCCCAGGTACCGCTCGAGCAGCGCCGGCGGCAGCCCTCGACTCTCGCTGCCGAAAACGAGAAACAGCCGCCTGGGTCGGGGCATCTCCCAGAACAGCCGCTTGCCGGCCTTGGTGAAAAGCGCCATCTCCGCCGCCTCCGGCGCCAAGCCGGCCTCGAAGGCGGCAAAGTCCGCCCAGACGCTCAGGTCAACCCGGGGCCAGTAGTCGAGCCCGGCCCGGCGCACGTGCTTGTCGTCCAGTCGAAAGCCGAGGGGCTCGATCAGATGAAGCCGGGCACCGGCGCCGAGACAGGTACGGCCGATGTTGCCTGTGTTCCAGTGCACCTCCGGGTGCACCAGCACCACGTGGCGTTCGGTGACGGGGCCCTCCGTTTTCAAGGCGAGGGGAACGGACATGGAACCCGGCTATCTGCGCTGGCCACAGTACGGACAGTAGTTGAAATCCGGCGCCAGCGCCCGGCCGCAACGGTCGCAGGTCGGCGCGGGGCGCAGGTCGGCGACGCTCGGCCCGGATCGCCTCGGCACAAATCCCTTTTGGCAGTGATCACACCAGAGCACCTCTTCGCCCTTCGAAACCCTGAACAAAGGAATAAAAAAGAAGCTGAAATACCGGTCGAGGCGCTGCCGAGAGGCCGTCGCCTGGCCGCAGCGCGGGCAGGTGACGGAGCGCTTGTCGAGCTGGGTGCGTTTGGGCTGGATGCCGGCGATGATGAACATGGGCAAAGGATTTCTTGAAAGTGACGCGGTCTGCAGAGACCACCTGCCTCACCTTGAGGCCAAAAAAGCGGCGGTGTTGCCGGTTGAATTCAACGCGTCCATATTATAACAACTGCGAATCGGGTCAACGCTTTCAGTGCATGAATGACATTTCATAAGGAAGCCGCCATGACGAAGCCGCCGTCCACACCAATCATCGATTTTCACGCCCACCTTTTTCCCGAATCGATCCGCACCGCTCGCGAGCGCTTTTTCAACGGCGAGCCGGCCTTCCGGCTCCTCTACGACTCGCCCAAATCCCGCATTGCTGGCGTGAATGATATCATCGCGGCCATGGACGAAGACGGGGTGGAGCGCTCGGTGGTCTTCGGCTTTCCCTGGAAAAGCCTGGAAACTGCCCGCATGAACAACGACTACATCCTGGAGGCCGTGGCGCGCCACCCGACGCGCCTGGTGGGGCTGTGCTGCCTGGACCCGGCCGCCGAGGGCGCCGCCGCCGAGGTGGAGCGCTGCCTTGACGCCGGCTTGGCCGGCATCGGGGAGCTGGCCTTCTACACCGGGGGCATCGAAACGGTCGATCTCGACCATCTGGCCGAGCCCATGGCCCTGTGCCGGGAGCGCGGCCGCCTGGCCCTGATTCACACCAACGAGCCGGTGGGCCATGTCTATCCGGGCAAGACCCCCAACACGCTGCGCCAGATCTACGACCTGGTGAGCCGCTTTCCGGAAAACCGGATCGTCCTGGCCCACTGGGGCGGCGGGATTTTTTTCTACAGCCTGCTCAAAAAAGAGGTCGGCCAGCGCCTGGCCAATGTCTGGTTCGACACGGCCGCCTCGCCGTACCTGTACGACCGGCGCATCTGGACCGCCGCCAGGGACACCATCGGTGTAGACAAGATCCTGTTCGGCACCGATTTTCCCCTTTTGCGCGCCCCTCGTTACCTCAAGGAAATCGAGGCTTCGGGACTTTCGGCGGACCAGCGGGCCAGGGTGCTGGGCGGCAATGCCGCCGAACTGCTGGCGGGGTGCTTCTGAAACCGATGGATGTGGAAATTTCGCCGACACCCGACAAACAATGAGACACTTTTGCGCGGCAGTCTCCCCCCTTCGCTGCCGGCCCGCGCGGATTGCTATTTTGAAAAATTGAGGCGAGGTTTTTTTGACATGGGGCAGCCGCCGATTGGCCTGGGTTTGGACCTTGGAACGCCGCGGCGCCCAGTGGGGGAAAAGCACAATGAACGCCGAAGAACTGCGCATCACGGTGGTGGTGGACAATCATGCCTCTGCCGGGCTGGCGGTTGAACATGGCCTATCCCTGTGGATCGACACCGGAAGCCACCGCATTCTCTTCGACACCGGCCAGGGCCCTGCCCTGGCGGCCAACACGTCGGCACTGGGCATCGACCTGAGCCAGGCCGACACCCTGGTGCTCAGCCACGGTCATTACGACCACACAGGAAGCCTTCCCCTGGCGCTCAGCGCCAGCGACCGGATTGAAATTTACGCCCATGCCGGGGTGGTGCAGCCGCGCTACAGCATCCGCGACGGGCAGGCACGGCTCATCTCCATGCCCCATGAGGCCATGGCGGCCCTTGACCAAATGGACAGCGAACGGTTGCACTGGGTGTCGGCCCCCATGTGGCTCACTCCGACCATCGGCCTCACCGGTCCCATCGCACGGCGCACCTCCTATGAAGACACCGGCGGACCGTTTTACCTCGATCCGAAAGCAGTCCGCCCTGACCATATCACCGACGACCTGGCCCTCTGGATTCGCACCGGCGAAGGGCTGGTGGTTTGCGTAGGGTGCAGCCACGCCGGCCTGATCAACACCTTGAACCAAATCCGCCGCCTCGATCCGGGAAAGCCCATCCGGGCCGTCATCGGCGGTTTTCACCTGGTGGCCGCCGGCGAGGAACGGCTCATACGTACCGTTGCGGCCCTGCGGGATTTGGCCCCCCGATGCGTGATGCCCTGTCATTGCACCGGAGATGCGGCCACGGCCTATCTCAAGGAAGCCCTGGGCGAGATGGTGCAGCCGGCCATCGCTGGCATGACGTATCGGTTCTGAAATCCAGGCAGGCGTCTGAGCTTCAAGGCGGCGGTTTGCCAAAGGCCTTCCGCCGCATGAACAACAGTGAAAAATGGCCCCTGCCGCGCACTCGACCCCGATTTCCGTCTTGTTGCCCACGGCACTGGTGGAACGCCGGCGCCTGATGGAAAAGTTGCGCGCCAACCGGCACCGGCGACTCGTTCTGGTATCCGCCCAGCCGGCTTATGACGATATCCTGGCGTTTTATGGCCGCGTGTTCCAGGAGCAGGCCGCCGACATCGAAACCATCGCGGTGACGGCAGGCGCGCCGGATGCCGCCCGGGCAGGCATCGCCCGCAAGGAAGGGTTTCCCCTGGTCGTTCCGGCCGAACTGCCGGTAGACCTGGCCCATGCCGCCGCCCTCCTGTTGCGCCTGTGCCAGGCCGTGCAGGGCGCCACGCCACCGCTGAAGGCGGCAGCGGCGGCGATCCGATCCGCCATCGACGACAACCGTTTGAATCCCGTGGAAATGTTGGAAGCCCGGCGGGATGAGAACCCCGAGCGGTTTGCCACTCTGGCCGCCGAGCTGGATGTTCCGTTGGAAGTGCTGGCCTTTTTTGCCGATGAAAGTCTGGCCCCGTCCCTGGTGGCCGGCCACTGGCGGGAGGACGCCGCCCGTGACCAGGGATACTGCCCGGTGTGCGGCAGCGCACCGGCCCTGGGCGTGCTGGAAGAGGACGGCCGGCGCTTCTTGATCTGCAGCGTCTGCCGGCAGCGCTGGCGGGTCCGGCGGGTGCGCTGCACCGCCTGCGGCCAGACCGATGCCCAGAAACTCTACTATATCTACAGCGAGGAAGAACCCGCCTACCGCATCGACGCCTGCGACGTCTGCCGCCATTACGTCAAGACGGTGGACCGCCGCCGCTTGGCGCGTCCCTTTTACCCCCCCTGGAGCAGGTGCTCACCGTTCACCTGGACCTGGTGGC
>Ga0190347_1000199_pt1 | contig 19896 bp, 17 predicted proteins | sample 48721356_MG_FD_161652 | JGI IMG/M metagenome (GOLD analysis project Ga0190347, IMG submission 161652) | Hydrothermal vent microbial mat bacterial communities from Southern Trench, Guaymas Basin, Mexico - 4872-13-5-6_MG | ecosystem: Environmental > Aquatic > Marine > Hydrothermal vents >...
CCTACCTCCCTGGCGACCTGACTGCAAAGCCCGTAAACCTTCGCAACTAATTCCTTGCCGCCGTCTTTGTCCCCCTCTCCACACTTCAGCAACCTCTCAATGAGTTCTGGACTCTCCTCAAGCAGACTAACCGCGACCTGACTGCAAACACCCGCCACTTTCTCCAACCCCTCGTAACCTACGCGGTCGAGCAACGGACACAATTTACTGACCAACTTCTCAAGAACCTCACCCTCGTAATCGTAATTCCCGCCAAGCAATTTCCTTAATTTCCTCGCTCCAAGAACCTTCTTGATAGAATTCCTCTCCATTTTCTGCAGCCTTTACACCTCAAAATAGTTCTTAAGAATCTCCTCAATGCTCCTCTTTAGGTCGCTGTCGTGCGTCAAAGGCTCGGTCAGCGTCGAGAACAACGCGTCCCTCGTCGGCACGCCGCTCTTCAGCAAAGTCGCCGCGTAGACAAGTTCTCGGGTAGAAACGCCCTCTTCGAGCCCCTGCTGAACGAGGTTTCGGATTTTGTTCGCCGCCCGCACTAACAGGGTCGCAACCTCCTCCTCAACGCCCGTCTCCTGCTTCACTATTTCTGTCTCCAACTCCTCGCAGGGCCAGCCAAGGGAAATGCTCACGAACCGCTGCCTCGTGCTCTGTTTCAACTCCTTCAAGACGCTCTGGTAGCCCGGGTTGTAGCTCACGACGAGCATAAAATCAGGGGGTGCGTAAAAAATCTTGCCCAATTTCTCAACGAGCAGAGTCCTTCTGTAGTCTGTTAGCGGGTGAATGACGACCGTGGTGTCCTTCCTCGCCTCCACTACCTCGTCCAAGTAAACGATTCCACCGTTCTTCACAGCCATCAAAAGCGGGCCGTCAATCCACTCCACCCCGTCACCTTTAATTATGTAGCGCCCCGTCAGGTCGTTCCCGCTCAAGTCGTCGTGGCAGGCGACCGTGTAGAGCGGCAGACCCAACTTCCACGCCAAATGCTCAACCAACCTCGTCTTCCCGCTCCCCGTCGGCCCCTTTAGCATTACAGGGAGTTTTTTCTCGTAGGCTGCCTCAAACAACGCAACCTCGTTGCCCTGCGGTAAGTAAAACGGCTCCTCTTTTACCTCAAACCCTCTGTCCTCGTATAAACTTGTCTCTTCTCTGTTTGGCATTTAGATTCACCTAACCTCTCCAACCTCTCCAACCTCTCCAACCTCCCCCACCTCTCCAATCTTCCACTCCGCCTTCCGCAGAATTCCCCTCAGCGTCTGCACCTCCCTCGCAGTAAGCCCTGCCCTACCTAGAATTCGCCGGAGCAGAAGAAGGGTCTTCTCCTTCTTGTGCTCCTTGTAGCCGATTTCGTCGAAGAACGACCTTGCGTGAGCGAAGAGCTGTTCTTTAGCCGCGGTAGTCGCTAATTCTGACGCTCCTGCTGGGGAATCTTCTCCGCCTCTCTCTCTCGCCCAGCTCAGTTCGTAAAGAAGCACCGCAACCGCGTGCGAGAGGTTCATCGCGGGGTAGTCAGGATTCGTGGGAATGCAGACAACAAGGTCGCAAAGCCCAAGTTCCTCGTTCCGCAGCCCTGTGTCCTCCCTGCCAAAGAGGATTGACAGAACGCCTCCGCTACCAAATCCTTCAACCTTCTCTCTCAATTCTCGCAGCGAGAAGAAGGGCGTTCTGAGGTGTTTGTTCGGCGAGACGCCGTGCTTGGAGGTTGTGCCGACGACGGCAGCCGAGCCCGCAACCGCCTCCTGCACAGTGCCTACGACCTCGCACCCAGTCAGCACGTCGTGAGCGTGAGAGGCGACAGCCACCGCTTTCTCTCCTGCCCTTGGGTTAGGGGGGGCGGGATTTACCAAAAAAAACTCCGAGAACCCGAAGTTCTTTAGCACCCGTGCTACTGCTCCAATGTTCTCCTCAAGCTTCGGCTCAACAAGAACCGTCCTTAACTGCATAAACTTTTTCTTAAAAATTTTTCTTAAAAAATTTCCTCGTCGCCTCTTCAAGCCGGCGGCGGTACTCAGGGTCGTCTCCCTTACCCCGTACCGCACGAAGAATCTCTTCTCTCGTTCTTGATTTTGAGCGAGTGAGCCACGAGATTCGGTCTTCCTCCTGGTCTTTTATCGTCCGTCGCTTGAAGGTGAGGTCTGGGTAGACGGTTACCCAAGTCTCCTGTGCAGGCGGAGTGGGGTACTCGCGGTAGCAACTCCTGCTAATAATTGTGTTCGGGTGGTGCTTGGAGGCGAGTTCGTAGGCTCGCTCAATCTCCTCGATCGTCGGTCGCCTCGTGACCTCCTCGAACGCGAAGGTCGGTGCAAATGGGTTTATTCGGTATTTTATCTCGTGGCTCACGCCCGACAGGAATTTCGCTATTTTTTCAATTTCGTCAGCCTCTACAATACCTGGCATAAAAACCGTCTGAATTAGCAACTCCGTCCCCGCCTCGCTCAACGCCCGGACCGCGTTAAAGACAGGCTTGTTGGACTTCCCAGTGTACCACTCGTGAATCTCCTCCGAGAACGCTTTAATGTCAATGTGCGCCTCGGTCAAGCCCGCGTCCACCAGCTCGGCAGCAAAATCCCCTCTCTCTTCTCTCTCGCCTCCGCCGACTTTGTAACCGTTGGACATCAGAACAATCTCCTCAAACCCACGCTCCTTCAGCCCCCTTACGAGTGTCAGCAGAAAATCCCTGTCGAGCGCGGGTTCGCCGCCCGTAATCATCGCCTTGCTCGGAAGTTCTCCGTAGTGTCTGCGGCACGCCTGCTCTGCCCGCTCTAAAGTCTCCTCTGCAGTGAGCAGCGTCCCACCACCGTCTCGTGCAGGTCTGAAACAACCCCTGCACTGAAAATCGCAGCCGGTCAGCATAAACCAAACCCGCGGCTCAATCTCCGAAAGGGTAAAATATTGCACGCCTCTTTTTCCCATTTTTTACTACTCCTTATTTCCAAAGTATAAAAACCTACAGCAGCCCCTCCTCCGCCAACGCCCGCACCGCTCGGTCGCACGCGGTTGTAGCGTGCGAGACCGCTCTGCCGAGGCTTGCCTGCACCTCCTCAAAATCCACTGCTTCTGCTTCTACCCTTCGTCTCGCCTGCGCCAACTCTTCTTCTACCTGCCCGAACTCTCGCATTCCGGTCGCTCGCAACGCCATTCCCGTCTCAACGGACAGGCCGTCAAAAAAAGCACCCAACACCTTCTTCGCCCCCGCCAACTCCCCCTCTCTCCTCTCTTTCCCAGCTCGCCCCTCTCCCAAGGACTCTACAACCGCCAGCATTTTAGAGCAGATTATCATCGCCGATTTTATCCGCTCCCCGAACTGATAATTTACTATCTCGTTTTTCCGCATAAAAATAAATTCTGCTGAAGCTAATTATTTTTTATAAATATTCTTCCAACGCCTCCTTCAACGCCTCCGCGAGCAGCCTGCCCGCCTGCTGCATTATCGGTCGATCCGGCCCCATATAAGCCACGCACTCGTTGTCGTGCATCTGCCCAACCGCCTCCTCAAGCGACTTCAAATCTTCGTAGGACTTCCCCGCAAGCCGCTGTGCGATTTTTGACGCTGAGCCGCAGGGCGTGTCGCGGACAACTTTTACCCCCTCAATCAACTTGCTCTCCGCATTAACTCGGACTTCAAATTTAGGCTTGCCAAACAATTCAGCGAAAGATTTCACAATTTCATTCTCGCTCTCCCCCGGCTCCAGCAAGCAAAGAGGTTCAGGAAATTCAATGTGCACGCCCCTCTTCTTGAGCTCGCCTTCAATCGAGTACCTCCCCTCGGGAATCAAATTCGGGTCTTCAATCGGCCAAAGCACCGCTTTTGCTCCCGTCCTCTCGGCGATTATCGGCACGAGGTCGCCCGCTTTTGGCAACACCCCAAGCACCAGCAGAAGCTCGCACCTGGGCAGCGGAATGTCCAGCGGCATATCTTTCTCCGGCTCGTCAAGCGAGACAGACGCAACTTTCAGGTCGTAGAGTCCCACAATCCTGTCTGCGAGCCCGCTCTCGCTCGCGGTAAGGTGCTCGGTTACCAGCTCTCCAAACGAGCCGTGGTAAAGAATGTAAATTTGGTTGTTCATTTCATTCTCCTCGCTCACCGCCAGCACTCACCGGCTCCAGCCACCTCAAATATTTCTCCTCCCTCGCATTCACCACCTCAAAGAACTTCTTCTGAATCTTCGCCGTCACCCTACCCCTCTTACCGTTGCCAATTTTCACGCTGTCAATTTCCCGGATCGGCGAAACCTCCGCTGCTGTCCCCGTGAAAAAAACCTCGTCCGCACTTAGCAGTTCCTCCTTCGTTACTGGCTTCTCTACCACCTCGTAGCCGAGGTCCCGCGCGAGTTCGATTACCGACGCCCTCGTGATTCCTGGCAGAATTGAAGACTCCGCTTCTGGCGTGTACAGCGTTGGCGTTGGCGTCGCACCCTTGACCGCGAAAATATTCTCGCCCGGTCCCTCTGCCACGAACCCTTTGTTGTCGAGCAGAATCGCCTCGTCAGCCCCCCGCTCCTCCGCGTCCTGCACCGCCAAGAGCGAATTCAAGTAGTGTCCCGTCGCCTTTGCGGTAACCGGCAGTGTGTTGGGGTCGATTCGTCGCCACGCCGAGAAGGTGCATTTTATCCCGTTCTCCAACGCCTCCTCGCCGAGGTAAGATCCCCACCGCCACGCTGCGACCGCACAGTCCAGGGGGCAGCCCGTGGGGTTCACGCCCAAGTGGTGGTAGCCGTAGAACGCGATCGGTCGAATGTAGCACGCGTCGAGCCTGTTTAGACGAACCGTCTCTTTTACCGCCGCTGTCAGCACTTCCCTTGAGTACGGAATTTTCATCTTGTACAACTCCGCTGACCTGTACAACCTCTCCAAATGCTCCTGCAGTCTGAAAATGAAAGACCCTTTCGGGGTTGCGTAGCACCGAATTCCCTCGAAGACGCCCGAGCCGTAGTGCAAGCCGTGCGAGAGGACGTGCACCCTCGCCTCCTTCCAAGCCACGAACTCGCCGTTGAACCATATTTTCCCTTCTTCTGGTAGCCCCTCTCTCTCCACCATCTCTCTCCTTTCTCCTTTCTCTTCTCCGCCTCGCCTTTCTCTTCTCCGCCTCGCCTTTCTCTTCTTTTTCCTTTCTCTTTTGAAAATATTATTTATCTTTGCGTGTGCATAAAATATTATGCAGTGGGTTGCTCTCGCTTTTTTGGCTTCGATTTTAGGTGCCGTCGTCGTGCTAGTCGACAAGTTCGTGCTGACACACCACATTAAAGACGCCTTTTCCTACCAAATCTTCCTCACACTCACACAAGTCCCTCCTGTTTTAGCACTCTTCGCTCTCGCCTCTCCTCATTTTCAGGTTCAGAACTACGGCTCGTTTTATCTCACGACACTCGCAGTCGGCGTGGTTCTTGGACTGGTCTTCGTCCTCTACAACAAGGCACTTCTGGTAGAGGAGGTCTCGAGAGTAATTCCGCTGTTTTACCTCTCGCCGCTCTTCGTGCTCTTTTTCTCGTCGGTATTTCTCGGCGAGAGCCTGTCTCTGAGGCGGTATTTCGGCGTAGGACTGCTGGTCTTCAGTGCCGCCTCCGTCTCCTTCAAATTCAAATCCCTCCCCAAATCTAACTCCAACCCCTTCTCCTTCTCGCCCGCTCTCTTAATGATTTTATTTTTGGACTTAATCATAGCAGGCAAAGATGTGCTCGCAAAATTCCTCTTCTCTTACATTGACTTCTGGTCCTACCTCTTCTGGCTAATTCTCGGCAACTTTTTAGGCAGACCGCTTTTCCTGCTCCTGCCAGGCACTCGGCGAAGATTTGTTGCAAATATGAAGTCGCTCCCCGCGGGAATAATTCTGCTCTGCTTTCTCAATTGTTCGCTTGCTTGCGTGAGTTATGTTTTGTATTTCAAGGCGATTTCTCTGACTTTTGTCTCACTCGTGAGTGCGATTCTGTCAGTTCAACCGTTTTTGGTCTTCGTCTTCGCCTTGCTGCTCGGCGTTTTTTATCCGGGTTTGCTGAATGAGAGTGTAGAGTGGAGGGGGGTTGTTGTCAAAGGAATCGCAGGCGTTACGATTCTAATCGGCACTTATTTGATTATTTCTTGACTCTTTTTTCGGGAGAGGCACGACTGGTTGTTTATTTTTGTCTTGAGTACCCTCCCCGCAATTCTGCTCCCTAACTCGCTCCACGCCTCTCGCAATTCCGCCCCTGCCCCCTTTTGCCCCGCCTCCGCCTCTTCTCCAACTAAAGCCACAAACGACGGTCCTGTCCCCGACAAGCTCACACCCTTCACGCCGCACTCCAACGCCCTCAAAATCGGCTCTGGGTCGAAGTTCAACGCCGCGCAGTACAGAAACCCGTTTAGCGTCATCGCCTCCTCGAACCGCTCTTCCAACGCCAGGTCAAACGCGAGGCTCACCCACGGAGCGACCAGCCTCGACCGTTTCACATTCGTCTCCGCGGAGAACGCCTTCTCCTCGGGAACGAGAAAGAGAACCTCGGAGTCCCGCTCCACCTGTTTTAGCAACGCCTGGTTTCTGTTGTCTGTTACCACGAACCCGCCGAGCAGGGAAGCACAGGCGTCGTCAAAAGCCCCTGTTACTGAGACACCGACATCCAGGGCAGCCTCAACGCCAAGCCTCACCGCGTCTAACGCACTCGTCTCCTTCAGTCTGCCCGCTGCGTCCAGAGTAGCGACCACCGCCGCGTTTGCCGCTGCACTGCTGCTCTTCAGCCCACTTCCAACTGGGACTTCGCTCCTCGTCTTTACAAAGCCACGCAACGGCAGACCGAACTTCTGCAGCACCAACTCCACGCACCGCTCGATCAATTTCGTGTCTCCTACTCGGCTCTCTCCCGCCACCTCCATTTCCGCGGTGACACCTCTAAAATCGTCGCCAATTTCCACCTCCGCCTCCGTCCACAAGTCAATGCCAAAAGCCGAGCCTTTGTAGGTCGCAACTGCGTTTACTACCGTCCCCGCACCGCTGGCTCTTCCTCGCCCTTTCCCTTTCGCACTCATCTTTTTCTGTAATCTTGAAGTAGTTCTTGGAGTTTTTCGTCCTTGCTTTTTAGTGCTTCCTCACCGTGCACGCTGCGGATGTGGTCGAAGATGCCGACCTTCTCGGCACCGCAGAAAGGGCAGACGTAAGTCTTCTTACCGCCCTCTGCTCCTGCTCCTGCTGCTCCCTCTCGTACTGCTCCCGCTCGTGCTGCTCCTGCACGCGGTCGTCCCAACAGCAGCTGCCTGTAGGAAAGAGAGAACCAGAGCAGGACAGGAAGAGCCACCCTGCAAGTGCCTGAGAGGAAAATAACAAAAATCTGGTAAAACTCACTCGGTCCTGGCGGAGGGGCGTTCTGCAGAGAAACATACGAAAGTTGCAAAATCACACGAAATAAGAAGAGAACAGGAACGCCGACGAGGAGCGTCTTTGCCTTCCTTTTCAACTCACTTTTCAACTTACACTTCACCTCTCCCTTTACCTCGCCCTTCACCTCGCCCTTCTCCTCGCCCGTCGCCAGCACCAAAGCAGCGAACACGGGGATGCAACTCCGAATTCCCTGCGAGAAGAGGTAGTCGGGTGCAGCAGGAGTAGGCGAACCTGTCATTTTTAGCACCGCCGAGAAATAAACAGACGCAACAGGAATCCAAAGCAGGTAAAGCAGCGTCGCAAACAAGAGGAATTTGCCGAGAAACAGTCCGTATTCTTTACTTCTACTTTTCATTTTTCTCCACCACCTTGTCCCGCCAAATCAGGAAGAGAAGCACGACGAAGAAGATGAGGAAGACTTGCCAGAGGTAAGTGTGAAAGAGGTCGAGCAGCGAGGGGACGAACGCACCGACCAACGCAGTAGAACTTAACCGCACAAGCGTAATTCCGTAGAGAACGGGAACGCCGAGCAGCCCGACTGCTTTCTGCTTTAGCCCTGTTGGGTAGGCGAGCACGACCGAGCAGTAGACGATTATCGAAAATATCCCTGTGCATTCTCCGATTATATTTACTGTAGCGTCGCCGACCCTACCTCCGACCGTCACAAAACTTCCGTTCGCAGCAGCGTTCAACCCGATTATGTTTAGAAGCAACGCAACCAAAAACGCAGTAACCTCTCTCGGCACTCTTTGGTCGCCTGCGATTTTGAAATAAGCGAAGTTGAGTGCGAAGCAGAGTGCGAGGAAGAGTGCGACTGTCTTTAAAACTTCCTTGTGCTCCTCAAGAACCTCTCTCGTCGGTCTTGTCTTCGCTTTTCTCCCCGCTTCTCCTCTCCTCTTCGCCTTTGTCATTAGTCTCAATTTTTGTCATTAGTTTTAATATTTCGCCAACTTCCTTAATAACTCGATGTTCTCTTCCATCGATTCAAAAGAAAAGACGCCGACAGAGAGAGAAATCGCAGAGCAAATAAAGAAGGCAGTTGAAGGAGTGGAGTTCCCAAATTAGGACTCCTCTCTTTTTTCTTTTTTTATCGTTTTAACCTCAAGATAAAATACTACAACACAAATGCCAAAAAACACAAACTTCAAGCAGGTAGAAGCGAAGTGGCAGCGGAGGTGGGAGGAGAGCGGGATTTTTGACGCCGAACCCCGCGGCGGTGCGAAGAAGTTCTTCCTGACCGTCCCTTACCCCTACACCTCCGGACCACTCCACATCGGGCACGGCAGAACGAACACAGTGGGCGACATAATCGCAAGGTTCAAGCGACTGCAGGGCTACAACGTGCTCTTCCCGATGGCTTTTCATGTTACAGGGACGCCGATTTTGGCGATCGCAGACAGCATTTCAAAAAGCGAGGGCGAGGTCGTGAAGCTGTACAAAGAATATGTCTCGATTTACGAAGGAGGGGACGCTGCGAGTGCGGCGAGGGTTGAGGAGACGGTTCGCAGTTTCACCGACGCAGCGAGGGTCGCGGAGTTCTTTGCTGCGCGGATTTCAGAAGACTTCAAGAGAATGGGCTACTCGATCGACTGGCGGCGGAAGTTCAACACCACCGAGCCGATTTACAACAAGTTCGTCGAGTGGCAGTTCAAGAAACTCTACGATAAGGGAGTAATAAAAAAAGGAAAATATCCAATTACTTTTTCTGCCGCCGACAACTCGCCGGTCGGTGAGGACGACATCGAGGAAGGGGACACGAACAAGGTCTCAATCGTCGAGCAGACGACAGTGAAGTTCGAAGTTTCGGACGGCAGTGGCAGTTACTTGGTTGCGGCAACACTGCGGCCAGAAACGATTTTTGGCGTTACGAACCTCTGGGTGAACCCGACTGCGAAGTATGTTAAAGTCAAAGTTCGGGTAAGAGCGGGGGAGCAGATTTGGTGGGTCTCGAAAGAAGCAGCGGAGAAGTTGAGCTACCAGCGAGAAGGAGTGGCGGTTTTAGAGGCGGAGACAGAAGAAGAAGGCGGATTTTTTCTGGGCAAGGTAGTGAAGGTGCCGGTGGCGGACGGCGGAAGAGAAGTGCCAGTTCTTCCTGCGAGCTTCGTTGACGCGGACGTCGGCACTGGCGTGGTCTACTCGGTTCCCGCGCACGCACCTTACGACTACATCGCGTTGGAGGATTTGAAGCGGTCGGGAGTGCTGAAGCGGTCGGGAGTGTTGGATGCAGAAATCGAGCCGATAAAAATTATTGAGATTGAGGGCTACGAGACAGGACTGCCGGCGAAAGAGATTTGCGAGCGGCTGGAAATAAAAAGTCAGGCGGACGAGGAGCGGTTGGAGGGAGCCACGCAGACGATTTACAAGGACGAATTTTATCGGGGCGTGCTGAACGAGAAGTGCGGCGAGTTTGCGGGCGTGAAGATTGCGGAAATAAAGGACGAGGTCAAGGAGTGGCTGAAGCGGGAAAATAAAGGGGATGTGTTTTACGAGACCTCGCGGAAGGCGGTGACGCGGGGCGGAGGGAAGGTGGTCGTTGCGGTTCTGCAGGACCAGTGGTTCATTGACTACACGCCGAGTTGGTGGAAAGAGCGGGGGCACAAACTCGTTGACGGGATGACTTTTTACCCCGCGAAATACAAGGCTTACATGCACGAGATTATTGATTGGCTGACGTTGCGACCGTGTGCGAGGAAGCGGGGGCTGGGCACGCGGTTTCCGTTTGAGCAGGGATGGGTGATTGAGTCGCTGAGCGATTCTACGATTTATATGGCGTTGTACACCGTGGCACACCTGCTGAGGGGGTTGCCGGTTGAAAGTTTAACCGAGGATTTTTTTGATTTCGTGTTTCTGGGAATTGGGGACGCAGAGGCGTTGGCGAAGGCTGCGGGCGTTGAAGCGGGCGTTGAAGCGGGCGTTGAAGCGAGCGTCCTAAAGCGTGTGCGGGAGGAGTTTAAGTACTGGTACCCGAACGACCTGCGGCACACTGCACCGCCGCACCTCTCAAACCACCTCGTCTTCTTCTTGATGCACCACGCGGCGATTTTTCCGGAGCGTTGCTGGCCGCGGGCGATTACGCTGAACGAGTTGATGATTCGCGAGGGTCGGAAAATCTCGAAGAGTAAAGGGAACGTGATTCCGCTGGCGAAGGTCTCGGAACTTTACGGCGTGGATTTGTTCAGGCTCTACTGCGCGATTAACGCGGACTTCGCGAGCGTGGTAAATTGGCGTGAGCAGGATGTGGACGCTTTGGGGAGGCGGTTTAACGCGGTGGTAGAGCTGTTTGAGGACTCTTTAACTGCGGAGTGTGCGACTGTGGAGCGTGCGGAAGGGTTGAGAGAGGACGAACTCACGCACGCGGACAGGTGGCTGCTCTCGCGGTTCTACCGAACTTTAAAGGAAACGGTCGAGCGGTTCGCAGCGTTCCGAATTCGAGACGCGGGCATAAATTTGGTCTTCAATTTGATGAACGACATCAGGCACTACGAGCAGCGGGCGAGCGTTGAGAGGCGGAAGCGGCTCGTGCGGTGCGTGCTGGAGGAGTGGCTGGTGGTTCTCTCGCCGATTGTGCCGCACATTTGCGAGGAGTTTTGGGAGCGGCTGAGGTTGCAGTTGCAGAGGCAGAGGTCGCACGACTCGTTCGTCTCTTTACAGCGGCTGCCGGAGGTGAAGGAGCGGTTTATTGACGACCGAGTGGAGCGTGAGGAGGAGTTTTTGGCTGCGTTGGTTGCGGACATAAAAGAGATTTTGAGAGTGGCAAGGATCTCGCCCAAACCTCGCAAAATCTACATTTACACCGCGGAGCAGTGGAAGTGGGAAATATTCAAGGCGGTGAAGGACTTGCCAGAGCGGGAAAAGATTAGGAAGGCGGTTCGGGTCAGGGGAAGAAAAGGAGAGGAAAAAAGCACGGTGGATTTCGTGAAGCAGTTGGTGAAGAGCAAAAGCGGTCTGGAGTATTTTGAGCTTGTGGAGGCGGAGGTTCTGGAGCGTGAAAAGGAGTATTTAAAGGGGGAATTCGGGTGTGAAATCGGAGTGAACGAGGAGCACGACCCGTTGGGGAAGCGGAGGTTTGCGATTCCGCTGAAGCCTGCGATTTTTGTGGAGGGCGGGTGAGTTAGTAGGGGTTTTAAAACATTGCAGTAAAATATTCTTTTATATAGTCTTATTTTAAGAATATTAGAGAGTAGTGAGCGGGGTAGGGTAGTTAGGAGATCCCGTCGGGCTCATAACCCGGAGATCGATGGTTCGAATCCATCCCCCGCTATTTCTGGAGTAATTCGTAAAGATGCTAATTAACGCGGATTTACACATTCACTCGAAGTACTCGGCAGCTACTTCGCCTCGAATGGACCTGCCCACGCTGGCGAGGGAAGCCGCGAGGAAAGGGATTCAACTACTCGGCACCGGCGACTGCCTGCACCCGAAATGGTTGAGCGGGATAAAAGAGCTGGAGGAGCAGGACGGCGTCTTCTCGTTCAAGGGCACTGCAGAAGCCACTGCAGAAGTCACCGCAGAAGCCACAAAAACTAGGACAAAATTCGTGCTGACCGTTGAGGTAGAGGACGAGCGGAGGGTGCACCACCTACTCTTGCTGCCTTGCGTTGCGAAGGCGGAGGAGTTGTACGAGGCGTTCAGGAAGCACTCGGCGGACATTGACTCGGACGGCAGACCGTCGCTGAGAATGAGCGGACAGGAGATTGCCGAGCGCGCAAGGGACGCAGAGGCTCTCGTTGGTCCCTGCCACGCCTTCACGCCTTGGACGGCTTTGTACGCTTACCACAATTCTCTGCGCGAGTGCTACGGCGACTTGGCGGCGGTGGGAGCGGGAGGCATTTCGTTCGTGGAGTTGGGGTTGAGTGCGGACTCGTCTTACGCGGACCGAATAAGCGAGTTGCGGGGGCTCACTTTTCTCACCAACTCGGACGCACACTCGCCTTACCCGATTCGGCTGGCGAGGGAGTTTAACAGGTTTCAAGTCGAGGCGGTGAGTTTTGAGGAGTTGAAGGCTGCGATTCTGCGGCGAGGGGGCAGGAAGCCGGTGCTTAATGTCGGGTTTCCGCCGGCGGAGGGCAAGTACAACGAGAGTGCGTGCAGCAGGTGCTACAAGCATTTCTCACTCACTGAGGCGAGGGCGAGGCGTTGGCGCTGCAGCGAGTGCGGGGGCAGGATAAAAAAAGGAGTGCGGGACCGCGTAAGTGAGCTTGCTGACTACAACGCTGGCGGCACGCGCACGACGCACCCAGAGCACCGCCCGCCGTATTTGCACTTGATTCCGCTGGCAGAAATAATCGGGCTGGCGTTGCAGAAGTCCGCGAGTTCAAAGGTGGTTACAAAAATGTGGGAGTCGCTGCTCGCAGCGTTCGGGACTGAAGTCATCGTGTTGGTGGACGCTTCGGTAGAGGATTTGGAGGCGGCTCTCACGACCACGACCACGACCACGACCACGACTACGACCACGACCCTCGACGCTCGTGTGTTAGAGGCGGTAAAAGCGTTTAGGGCAGGAGAAATACGGGTAATTCCCGGCGGCGGTGGAAAATACGGGGTCATCGAGTTAAATCCAGAAGGAAGTGAAAAAGAGGGGGGGAAAGAAAAAAAGGGGCAGCTTTCTCTGCAGGATTTCTAATTTAGCCTGTTTGTAAAATTTCCAACTCCACAATTTCCCGCCGCTCCACATCCACTAACCCCTTGTCCGTTATTTTCAACTTCGGAATCACAGGCAGAGCGAGGAAAGAGAGAGCGACAAAAGGAGCCTGCAGCTCGCAGCCCATTTCACGAACCGCGGCTTCCATTTCTTCCTGCTTCTTCACCACAAAGTCCAGCCCTCGGTCGCTCATTAGCCCCGCAATCGGCAGTCCCAACTCTGCCTTCACCTTTACCTTCACTTCACCTTCCTCACCCCCCTCACCTCCGCCGCTGCACAGAACTACTCCGCCTCCCAGTTCGCGCAAGCGGTTGCAAGCGAACGCCATTTCCTCTCCGCTCGTGCCTACAACAACGATGTTGTGCGAGTCGTGAGCGACTGAGGAGGCGACAGCACCGGTCTTCAAGCCAAACCCTTTTACGAAGCCCAGCCCGATGTTTCCGGTGCCGTGGTGCCGCTCGAGAACTGCGATTTTCAAAATGTCTCGAGCCGTGTCTACTCCTTTTCCGTCCACTCCGCTCACCTCCTCTACGAGCTCCTCGGTCAGGAGTTCTCCTTCTACTAAGCCAATTATTCTCACTCTCCTTCTTCCGCCTCTCCTTCTTCCGCCTCTCTTTCTTCCGCCTCCGTCCAAATTTATCTCAAAATCCTCGGGCTTTACTACTCGCTTTAGCCTCACGCTCTCGCCGTATTTTGGGTACTTCCATTTAACAGGGCGAGGAGCGAAATCAAGATCTGCCAAACGCTTTCCGTTCACCACAACCTCCGCCACTTCAAACCGCTCCAAGTTTTTCAAGAGCACGAGGTCTGCGACCTTGCTGGGCGAAATGCTGCCCAGAAAGTCGTCGAGTCCGAACCACTCCGCGGGGTTCAGCGTGCACATTTGCACCGCTCTCACAGGGTCGACGCCTTCCTCGACCGCCCTTCTAAAGACAAAGTCCAAGTAGCCCTGCTCCTTCAAGTCCCGCGGCGTTCGGTCGCCGTCTGTAACGAGAAGGCAGTTCCTCGTCTCTCTCTGCGCCTGTCTCGCGGTTTCCTGTCCTGACTTCAAGAGCGGAGCGAGGCTCTTCAGGTTCTTCGCCACCGACCCTTCCCTCACAAGCACCCGCAACCCCAACCGCAGTTTCTCTAACGCCTCCTCGTAAGAGACGCACTCGTGGTCTGACCCGACGCCACTCAAAACATAAGCGTTCAACTCTTTCCCGCGGAGCAGAGGTGCGTGCCCGTCGATCGGGACTTTTAACGCCCTCGCAACCTCTAATTTCTCCCACACCCCCTCCTCCTTCGCCAAGACGCCACCGTAATTCATCACCTCTGCCAAGCCGACGACCCGCTCCTCGGTCTGCAGCAGTTCCTTTACCTCTCCCGCACCCAGCCTCGCACCCGAGGTCTCAAGCCCAAGTTCGGGCTCGGTAGAAGGCACGCAGGAGGGAGCAGTGCAAAACACCTTCAGCGGCGTTGTTTTCGCCTCTTCCAAAATCGCCCGCACGCCCGCAACGCCCAGAACATTCGCAATCTCGTGCGGGTCCGCGACCACCGTGGTCGTCCCACGAGGCACCACTGCCTTCGCAAACTCGGTCACCGAAAGCAAACTCATCTCGATGTGCGTGTGCCCGTCCACCAGTCCCGGAACTGCATATTTACCCTGCGCGTCAATTTCTTCTCTCCCCTTCCACTCGCAACTTCCCACGCCTAAACCCACTACCACGCCACGAGCAACCGCAATCTCGGTCTCGTAAATCTCACCGCTGCAGACATTCACGAGGTTCGCATTTTTTATCACCAAATCCGCCTTCCGCCTGCCCAAAGCAACCTCAACCAAATCCTTCGTCAAGCCCTTCGCTCTCATAAGCCCTTCGCTCTCATTTTAGATTACAGACGCTTCAAGACGGCTTTTACCAGTCCAACCGCCCCTGTCATCATCATATCCCCCCCAGGTGCAGAAAAAAATCCGAGCCCTCTCATCTTCTCACGCCTCGGTCCTGTCAGAGAAATTATCTCGGGTTTGGTTTTACCCTTTCCCGTTCCAATCGTCAGCGCTCCGTGCCCGCCGTCGGCAAAGACCTCCTCAAATGTTAAGCTTCCGTCCGAGAGTTTTTTTAGGTAGTATCTGAGTTTCTGCCTGGCGAGCAGCCGTGTGTGGTGCTCAAAAATACCCGTTATTCTGCTCCCGCTCCCGCTTCCGCTTCCGTTTCCACTTCCGCTTAGCGACATCGCGATTGTGTGCGCGTTCCCGACATTTACGCAAATCAAACTCTTCTTTTCCTTCACCACCCCCTTCACCCGCTCGTCCTCAAGCGAGCCCAAGACCGCAGCGGGACCCGTGTCCATCAAAAGCACAGGACCCTTGTGCCAGCTCTTCACGGACTGGAAGACCGATTTCATTCTGCTGAGATTGTCTGGCACTGCGTCGAGGTAAGCAAAGGACTCAATTTCCGCTTCTGCTCCTCCACCTCCGCCTGCTTCTCTGCCTGCTTCTCTCCCTTCCCCTCTCCCTTCCCCTCTCCCTTCCCCTCTCCCTTCCCCTCTCCCTTCTCCCCCTCCTGCTTCTCTGCCAGCCCCGCTGCCAACTTTCTCCGCGATTATGCGAAACCGATTTTCTCGGTCGCTAACTCCCGGCGGTGCCACGCCGTGGTCCTGAACCGCGACCGCGACAGCGTCAAAAGAAGTGTCCACGCCGAACGAGGCGAGGAGCGGGAGAAGTTCGGGGTTGAACTCCGAAATTCTTAAGGGCTTCGCTTTTCCCTTTTTTCCCTTTTTTGTCTCCTTCTCGGTCAGGCTCACTACTTTGTCTGCTACTTCGTCTTCAGAAATTATCTCGACCCCGTAGCCCCGCACGACTGCCAAGTCGTCTCTCAGCGTTCTCGCCGCCCGTTCGGTTGCGTAGACCTTGTATTTCTTGAGGTGCTCGAGCACGGCACGGCTGAACGGACCGCCGCCGATTGTCTCGCCAAAAATCACCAAGTCCTGCTCTGCTCTCCGCACTTCTTCGGCGAAGAAGCGAGTCGGAGAAGGCAGAACGAGTTTGTAAGCGTTCTCGAAGCCTTCCTCGTCGTCGTAAACCATTATGTCCTGCGTTCCTGCTCCTATGTCAACGGCTAATATTTTCATCACAATAAAAACAAAGAAAAAAATTATCCCAAAATCTCAAGCATTCTCTCGATCGCTCGCCTCGCCTTCTCCGCCACCCCTCTCTCAACGACAACCACCGGCTCCTCGCTCTCCAACGCCGCCTCAATCTTCTCCAGCGTGTGCATTTTCATCTGCGGGCAGACAGCGGTGGCAGAGAGCGGGTAGAACCGCTTTCCAGGCGCTTCCTTCTCGAGCCTGTGCAGTAGCCCGACCTCGGTGCCGATCAAAAATTCGTCGCCCGCTACGGCACTGCCCTCTACCTCTTCTCCCGCCTGCTGCTGCCTGCAAATCTTGACCATTCCGCTCGTGGAAGCGATAAAATCCGTACGGTCTTGAACCTCTGGAATGCACTCTGGGTGAACGACGACTTTTGCTCGCGGGTGCTCTGCCTTCGCTCTCTCTAAGTCCTGCAGCACGATTTGGTGGTGCGAGGGGCAGAGCCCGTACTCGGGAACAGGAATAATTTTCGCAGCGGTCGCTTTTTGTGCGTGGTAAGCCAAGTTGCGGTCGGGACCGAACAAGATTGTAGAAGCGTCCTTCGCCTTCGCCACTGCCCGCACAATCTCCTGTGCGTTCGCCGAAGTACAAATGCAGTCCGCGAGTGCCTTGCTCTCGGCGAGCGTGTTCACGTAGAGGACGACTGCGGCGTCTGGGTGCTCTCGCTTCGCCGCTGCCAAAACCGCGGGTGGCAGCTGCTGTGCCATCGGGCAGACCGCACCCTTGTCGGGAAGCACAACCTTCTTCTCGGGGTTCAGCACCGCCGCGGTCTCTGCCATAAAATCAACGCCGCAGAAAATTATGATCTCCGCAGTCGTCGCCACCGCCTTCCTCGCGAGTTCAAGGGAGTCGCCAACGAACTCCGCGATGTCTTGAACCTCGGGTCGCTGGTAGTTGTGAGCTAGAATAATCGCGTTCTTCCTGCGTTTCAAACGCTCTATTTTCTCTACCTGCTCTCTCCTCTCTGCCCTCATTTTATTAATCATTTATCTGCAAATGGATTGTCGGATAATAAAACAAGTAATTTTATGATAAAAGAGATTGGAAGGGAAAGATTATAAAGGCATGCCCAACAGGTTCGTGAAGGATTAAAGATTTAGCAAGAAAGGTTAATTTTTAGACAAATCTCCCCCTCAAATCTTTTAGAGAGTTTTTGGAGTCTTCCTCCTTCCCCCGGCACGTTGCCTCCTCCTTCCCCGGCACGTTGCCAAAACTTGCCTACATCGTGCAGAAGAGCTGCAAGTTGGATTATTTTTTTACATTTGACAAGAAAAGGAATTAGGTCAGACGAGCATATAAAGTGTTCTGCTTAACTTGCTTCTAGCAGGCATGAATCGGTTAGAAGATGGAGAATAAAAAGGTCGTATTAAATTTTTATTCTAATACAAAATTGTCTCCTCTTGAATATTTTTTTATGTTTTTATAATGTTAATATAATTGAAAGTTTATAAGTATGGTAACAAGATATTTTTATTATCTTGCCCCACGCGGAGGGGAAAGGTAAAGGGAAAAAGTCAGGGAAATGAAAGCAAAAAGCGTAGAAGTGGAAAAGAAGTCCTTTGCGCGGTGCGAACCCGCGAGGGCGAAGGAGCGAGAGAAAGGGCTAGAGAGAGGAGGGGGTGTTGCGTAAGATGAGAGAAAGTGCGTTTGAGGGAGAGGGAGAAGGAGAGGGAGCGTGAGAGCGAGCGAGAGAGGAGCGGGAGTAGAGGAAGTAGAAAGGGGAAATAAAGGAGAGAAAAGGAGGGGGGAAAAGAAGAAGATGAAGAGAGTAGGGGCGATGTTTTGTCTGGCTGTGCTTTTGTGCAGCGCTTTCGGCAGCGGAGTGGCGGCAGCTGCGACAGAAAGAGGTAGCGGCGGAACGGCAGATTCGGCTGCGGCTGCGCGGGGCGAAAAGGTGGTGAAAATCTCTGGTGACGACTGGGGCTATCCTACGCCGTTTGCGCACTATCCACGAGGACCGGGTTATGTTCGAATGAGTTTTATGTTCGACACGCTGACCTGGAAGGACGAGCGGGGTGAAATTCCGTGGCTTGCAGACAGTTGGAGCAGATCTTACGACGCAAAGGAATGGACTTTTTATCTGCACAGGGGCGTGAAATGGAGCGACGGGGAGCCGTTTACCGCGGACGATGTGAAGTTCACTTTTGACTACACGAAGGAGCACCCGCAGAAGTTGAGTTACGATGAGCAGAACGTTGACTCTGTTGACATCTTGGATCCGTATACGGTTCGCATCAACCTGAAAGAGTCGCGACCCGCATTTATAAACGATGTCGCAGGAAGCATTCCGATAATACCAGAGCATATATGGAAGGACGTTGACGACCCAAGTAAATACAGAGGCGAGGGGGCAGTTATAGGCACAGGACCGTTGAGACTTGAGGACTACGTTTCGGAGCAGGACTACTACGAGTACGAAGCGAATACGAAGTGCTTCAAAGGGCAACCCATCATTGACCGGTTCATCTCGAGGAAAGTTAGGGACGACGCGTTCGCGTTGACGGCTGGGGACATTGACGCTGCGTCCTTCTGGGGTAAAGAGAAAGTGGCGATGGAAGAATTCATTGGCGACCCGGATTTCGAGATAATCCAGGGTCCGAGCTGGTGGGTGCGCAAGCTTTACTTCAATTGTGAGAAGTATCCGACGAATAACAAGAAGTTCCGACACGCACTTGCTTACGGCATCGACAGAGAAGGATTCGTTAAAAACATCTTGCACGATGGTGCAATCGTCGCAAATACAGGAATAATCCACCCAGAGTCAAAATGGTATAAAGAGGGTCTGGAGGGTTACGACTACAATGCAACGGAGGCAAACAGAATTCTTGAGGAAGAGTTGAACTTCACAGACACGGACGGGAACGGGGTAAGAAATTATCCAGCAGCAGAAGGAGGGGAGGACATTGAATTCGTGCTGTATGCGAACACTATTATGGACGGTCAAGACGAAGCAGAGTTCATACAAGAGAACCTGGCGGAAATCGGAATAAAAACAGTTGTAAAAATGAAGACCAGTAAAGAGCTGGACCCGATTTTGAAGAGCGGTGACTTCAGCATCGCAATAAGCGGTCACGGGGCGATAGTGCAGCCAAGGACTTTATATACGTTTTATTCATACCAGAATGAAACGTATGACGACCTGTACAAGCAGCAGTTAAAGACAATGGACGAGGACTATCGGATGGAACTTGTAGGTCAGATGCAAGAGATTATTGCCGACGAACTTCCTGTGTATGCGCTCTACCACCCAAAGATGTGGGAGGTCTACAATCCGGAGAAACTGAACACCTGGTTCTACACGAAAGACGGCATAGCTTTTGGCATTCCACTCGCGCAGAACAAACTGATATTTCTGTTCGACGCTTGGAGGTACGACGAGAACGGGAACGGGATAATAGAGAAGAGCGAAGTAATTGACGCCATTGAAGACTACTTTGACGAGAAGATAACGAAGAAGCAAGTGAAAAAGGTGATAAAGTTGTATTTCCTATGAAAAAGGGGGGACAAAAGAAAAAATGAAGAAGAGAAGACAAAGTGCATTTGGAATAGTTGGAGTAGCAGTGCTGTTTTTTGCAGTAGTCTCGGTGCCGACACTCGCAACAGTCGCGGCAGAAATTGCAACCGCCGAGTCGGCAACAGCCACAAGAACTCTGCCTGCGGAGCCCGTCTCCGCAGGTGAATTTTTTTCTGTGCGAATCGAAGCCGCTGATTACGGTGCCTTCGGACGCGTAGTCGAGACACTCCCGGACGGGTTTGTGTATTTGACTTCCACGCTCGATCCCGGCTC
>Ga0190347_1000202_pt1 | contig 19843 bp, 9 predicted proteins | sample 48721356_MG_FD_161652 | JGI IMG/M metagenome (GOLD analysis project Ga0190347, IMG submission 161652) | Hydrothermal vent microbial mat bacterial communities from Southern Trench, Guaymas Basin, Mexico - 4872-13-5-6_MG | ecosystem: Environmental > Aquatic > Marine > Hydrothermal vents > Microbial...
ATCAGATCTTTTGTCCAGAGTACAAAACGGCACCCCGGATAATCAGGATGCCGTTTTCCGTGCCACCCCCCAGAATCGAACTGGGCACACCCGCCTTTTCAGGGCGGTGCTCTACCGACTGAGCTAGAGTGGCATCAATTAGAACAAAAATGAAATTAATAAAATTTATGCCGAAAGTCAAGTTTTTTTGGCGTCTTCACTTAAAACTTCTCATCGAATTTGGGGCCGGGTAAGCGCAGGTCTTCCCGGCGCTCCGTCAACCCGACTGAATCGAAATACCCGATCAATGTGATGGTGAACCGGCGGGGACAACCCAACACTTCCCGTAATTCCGACATGGATTTGCCCTGCCCCTCGCCAATCACCGGTTTTAGAATCTCCCAGGCCTCCCGAACCCTATTTCTCGACCAGGGCGATCCATCCGCCAGGCGGACGATGCGCCCTTGCTGACTCATGACGTCCAGGATGCGATTCAGCTCAGCTTCGGACAGTCCCACCCGCTTTCTAATCTCATCGAAACTGGGCGGTGTAAATGCTGCACCCTCGAGCATGTCTTCAATCTGTTCGATCAACGCTTCGGTGCTCGAATCCAGCTTCATGACGTGGCCGAACCGGCGAATACAACCCTTATCCAGAATAACCTCACCTTTCAGCAGCTCGCCGATGGCGTGTTCGATGACCGGCACAGGAAAATCCGCGGAAAGTTCGCTGATCAAGCTGGCCTGTTTGATGCCCAAAATCTGGGGCTGTCGGCGGTGATAATCGTCAACCTTTTGCAGGGCAGCCAGCATCGCTTCTTTTACTATATCCGTAGAAACCAGGCGTGCGCCTTCCCGTATCCCAATTTTAAGAATCAGCCCCTCTATCACCAACTGGTGAATCCAATCATCGAGTTCAACTTGCGGCGCGTTGGTAAAGGTTCGGGCCGCCTTCATCGTTAATCCCGCCCGACCGGATTCTCGAATTTTGTGTACCAGCGCTTCCTGTCCTCTCGTCTTATCAAGAATTTCAAAAGACTCCAATGCCGCAGAATCTGTACGTCTTCGCCTTTCAGGTACGGGATCGAGCACCCTGCCTCCACCCAGCGTTTGCAAAGGCGAATACCTCCGAAAAACGAAGCGGTCGCCTCGCGTCGCCATGATTTTGGCCTCCAGGAGAATCTGAGCGAAGGCTTTGCCACCAGGTGGGATAACGTCCTTGCCGAAGAGAACCAGACGCCCGATGGCCTCTTCTGTTCCGATGTGCAGGCGAATGCGATCCCGATTTTTCAGTGTGGGCGCGTCGGTGAGTGTTTCCAGCCTGACGTCCAAAATGTCCGTAGCCTGAAAGAAATCCCTGGCGCAAATCCAATGCCCCCGCCGGATGAGATTGAGGTTCTGCCCGATCAGATTCAACGCAGCGCGCTGTCCCACACCTAACCCGGATTCATCCCGCCCATGACTCTGAATGCCCCGAACCCGGACTTCCGCCTCTAAGGGCATCACCTGCAGGCGATCCCCTGCCTTCACCTCCCCGCCCAATATCGTTCCGGTAACGATAGTCCCAAATCCCTTCAGCGTAAAGGCTCGATCCACCGGGAGTCGAAAAACCCCGCCCTCAGGACGGGGTGGGAGTTTCTCCGGAAAATCCAGGATCGCCTCTTTCAGTTCTTTGATTCCTTGACCACTTAATGAATCGCATAGGAACAAGCGGTAGTTAGATTGATATGCATTAGGAAGGATTTTCTTAACGTCCTCCTCGACCAGCTTCAGCCAATCATCATTAAGGTCTGCGATCTTGGTCAAAACCACGAACAGGTTGGGAACGCCAAGAAGGTTTAAAATGGCCAGGTGTTCGCGCGTCTGAGGCATGATGCCGTCGTCCGCCGCGACCACGAGGAGCGCCAGGTCAACGGTCGCAACCCCGGCCACCATCGTCTTGATGAACCGTTCGTGTCCCGGCACGTCAATGATGGTGATGTGATCGCCTAAAAAAGCGAATCCCAGTTCTATGGTGATGCCGCGCCGCTTTTCCTCCGCGAGCTGATCCGTCTCCATACCGGTCAAAGCCCGCACCAAGGCGGTCTTGCCGTGATCAATGTGACCGGCTGTGGCCACCACCATATGTCTGACAACGGTGCTCATGATCAGAATGGCGGCGTTATGCGCCCGGCCCACCGGGTCCCCTTTATGATCCCCCAGGCGCGCCCGGTTAATTCCCATCCTTTGAAGGGCGTATTTCGGGACTTACTGTAAAATTCGGACGGATTAACCTCCCAGGCCTCCTCGGGATGGAAGATGGTCAGTTCCGCAGGTTCGCCCTCTTTCAACGACGGTATGTTAATCCCTAACACTTTACGCGGCCCGCTGCTGAAAAAATACACAAAGTCAAGGGCTGATATCTGCTCTGTCCGTACGAGGCGATCCCAGATTAAGGCTAAAGCTGTTTCCAGTCCGATAATGCCGAAAGCCGCTTCGTCGTAAGGAACCTCTTTCGCTTCAAAAGGGTGCGGCGCGTGATCGGTGGCTATGGCCGAAAACGCTCTACGCTTTAGTCCATCGAGCAGACTGCGGCGATCCTGTTCCTCGCGTAAAGGCGGCTTCATCTTGGTCGAAGTGTCATACTCCAATACAGCTTCATCCGTTAAAAGTAGATGGTGCGGGGTTACCTCCGCCGTTACATGCACTTTTCGTTTCACCGCGCTTTCGAAAACCTTAAGGGCACCACTGGTTGACACATGTGCCAGATGGAGGTGGCCTCCCGTGTATTCAGCCAATATGACATCGCGAACTGTGGCGGAATCCTCTGAAATTCTGGGGATTCCTTCCAACCCCAGCCGCGTGGAAATTTCGCCTTCATTCATGGAACCGTTACGAGAGAGATTCAAATCTTCAGCGTGCGATATGATCGGCGACTTCACCAGAAGACTGTACTCCAGAGCCCGCCGCATAAGTTCAGCATTGCTCACCGGGGAGCCATCATCGCTAAAGGCCACCGCGCCGGCCTGGTGTATTTCCACCATTTCGGTCAGCTCTTCGCCCCGCCGCCCCTTTGTCACCGCGGCAATAGGGTAAACGGAAACGGGAAAATCCTCCGCATGATCAATCACCCAGCGGACCACGCCGGCGTGATCTAAGGCCGGTTCGGTATTGGGCATGCAGGCGACGGCCGTAAATCCACCGGCGGCGGCCGCTTCCTGACCACTGCGAATGGTCTCGGCATCCTCAAAACCGGGCTCCCGCAGGTGAACGTGCAGGTCGAAACATCCGGGGCAGACGATTGCTCCTTGAAGATCCCATTCTTTCGCCCCCGAAGATCCTGAATCCACGGCGCTGATCATACCCTTTTCGATCAACAAGTCTCCTGTTTTGTCAATTTTCAACTCAGGATCCAGGAGCCGAGCATTCTTGAGAAGAAGACTGTCTGGAAGATTGATTGAATCCATTATAGCCTCACGATACCATAACTTCCGGTGCTGAAAGAAGTACCAGCACCGCCATTCGAACTGCGACACCGTTGGTAACCTGATCGAGGATGACGGACGCTCCGCTGTCGGCCACCGCGCTCTCGATCTCAACGCCCCGATTCATCGGGCCGGGGTGTAGAATCAGCGGCATCTTCTTAGCTTTTTCAAGCCGTTTCAGGGTAATGCCGAAGGTCATGTGATACTCCCGCAGGGTAGGTAGAAGTCCGGACTTCTGCCTTTCAAGTTGCAGGCGCAGCACGTTGAGGGCATCCGCCCAGGCGATCGCTTCATCAACACTATTCGATACTTTTACCTCCAGAGCCTCCACATCGCGGGGCATCAGGGTAGGTGGCCCGCAGAGCATAACTTCTGCGCCTAAAGCTTTCAGACCGTAAACGTTGGACATGGCCACCCGGCTGTGAGCGATGTCTCCGATAATGGCCACGCGCAATCCTTTCAGATCGCCGAATTTCTGCCTCAGGGTCAACATATCCAGGAGTGCCTGGGTAGGGTGTTCATGAGCGCCGTCTCCGGCGTTAATCACCACAGAATCCAACCTTTTGGCGAGAAAACCAGGCACTCCAGGGGACTGATGTCTGACGACCACCACGTCAATGCGCATCGCCTCGATGTTGCGGGCTGTATCCAGCAGGGTTTCGCCTTTTGCAACGCTGGAGCCGACCATGCTGAAGTTGACCAGATCAGCAGAAAGTCTTTTTTCGGCCAATTCAAACGAGATACGGGTGCGTGTAGAAGATTCGAAGAACAGGTTCACAACGGTTACTCCCCTGAGCGTGGGAACCTTCCTGATGGGGCGGTCCAGGATCTCCTTGAGGGTTTCCGCGGTATCCAGGATATGGACAATATCTTCGGCGGGCACCCCTTCCAATCCCAGCAGATGCCGCAGCGACAGAACGTGCCCTTCGTTCCGATCAGGCGTCATCAATTTGATCCTCCTCCGCTAGATCTTCTCTCTCAACCAGAAGAATCGCGTCTTCACCATCGCTTTCAGCCATGCGGACGCGGACTTCCTCGCCCAGAGAAGTCGGTATATTCTTACCCACAAAATCCGGTTTGATGGGCAGCTCTCGATGCCCCCGATCCACCAGGGCGACGAATTGAATGCGTGCAGCCCTTCCTAAATCCATCAAAGCATCCAGCGCTGCTCGCACCGTTCTACCCGTGTAGATGACGTCGTCCACCAGGATGAGGTTTTTCTCATCTACGTCGAAATCAATGTGAGTGATCTGAACCTGCGGCCTCTTGAACTTTAACCGGAAATCATCCCGGTAAAGCGTTACGTCCAAGACCCCCATGGGCACGTCACCCCCTTCAATGTCCCGGATTAATTTCCTGAGACGATCGGCAATGTGCACGCCCCTGGTCTGCATGCCGATCAGCGCCAGATTCTGCAGGCCCCGGTTGCGTTCGATGATTTCGTGTGCCAGGCGCGTTAGAGTACGACGCACGCCGTCGGCATCCACCAGTTTTGCCTTTACGCGAAATTTCACGATCAACTCCAAAGGTAAAATAAGCCCCCGCGCGCCGGCGGGGGCTTTAAATTCAAGAGTCCTTACCGACCTCGCTGGATCAGTTTAAAGGGAAATTATCAGCAGGGCTGACCCCAGCAAGGTCAGCCCCTATGTGCCTCGTTTCTACTTCATCAGGATCATCTTGCGAACCGACTCGAAGTTCGCCGTCTTCAGTTTGTAGAAGTAGACGCCTGATGACAATTGCGATGCGTTCCAGGTTACCTGATGGTTACCGGCTTGCAGATCGCGATCTAACAGCTTGGCGACTTCCTGACCCATCAGGTTGTACACCGTTAACTCCACATTGGCGTTTTCAGGAAGCGCAAAGCGGATTTCGGTGATCGGGTTGAATGGATTGGGATAGTTCTGCTCAAGCGTGTAGCTCAGCGGCATCTCCGGTTGTACCGGTTCCTCTACGCCGACCGAGTATCCAGGATTGGCGGCCCAGTAGTCGAGGACGTTGCCGATGAAGGTTTCGCGATTGGTGTCGTCCATCATATAGAGCGAGTAGCCTAATGTGACGACGTTATGCTGCTCCTCGTCATCCCGGAAACCGGCCGGATTATCGGCGAAGGTTCCAGTGGATTCGAAGAACAGCCCTTCAGTGGCGACATTGTCCGCCGGGAAGAGGTAATCGCTCCAGGGATCGCCTTCAAAGCCGGACAGGGTGAGCGGCGAGGTCATCCCCGCGCACATGTCGTCGGCCGTCGTCTCCAGTTCAGAATAGCCCACGCCCGGAGTGATGATCGAGCGGTCGTGCAGCACCTCGCCGATATGCAGCCAGTCGTAGAAGATAGTGCCTGCTTCGAAAACCGTGTCTTCCCAGCCTAACAGACCGCCAAGATACTCTTCAGAGGACCACAACAGATTCTTGCCGTCCGCTAAGAACATGGCGAAGGGGTTATCCGCTGAGTACACGGGGAAGGTTTCGAAGCCATCGTAGGCGCCATAATCCGAGTATCCCACCCAGAGGCAGCTTTCGTAGTTACTCAGGATCGTCCAGAAATCCGGTGGGCCGTATAGGTCGGCATCCCAGACGTCGTAGGTCACTCCCAGATCATCCAGCGGACCGGTGATCATCGGGTCGTAATTACTTCCAGCCCAATACTGATCGGAGCAGAAGAGCACCGTGGCTCCTTCAGTGTAATTTTCACCCGTGTAGGTGCACTCGTAGGTCGGACCGACGTTGATGTTGTCTCCGGCATCCATGGCCAGTACATAGTATTCCAGCGTTGACCAGGAGCCCGGCGGCGACCAATGGTACTCGTACTGGTCACCGATCATCAGCGACATCGCACCGGTTTCCCAATCGCCCTCGTCCCAGCGATATTTCACTGAAACGCTGCCGATTCCGTCGGGATCGGTCACTTCCGCTACCACGCCGTAGGGCCTATTGCCGTAGATGCCGTAGCGCGATCCGGCGATCATGCTGATGGACGGCCCGGGGTTCTCGTTGAAGAATTCCATGACGTTCATCAGGATGGCTTTCGCCTCATCAGGGTCATCGCAGGCTTCCAGCACCCAGGGCAGGAAGACCATTTTGAAGTCGCCATCGTACCAGATACCGGCGGACTCGTTGTCAATTTCCGTCTCGAAGCAGGTCACACCGCCGCCCTGCGGCCAGCAGAAGTCGTTGTAGTTGGGATCCGGATGACTGTAAACGCCGGCCGTGAAATCACCGCCGATGGGATCCGCAGCGATGCCGAAGTGTAGGGTATCGTTGGAATACCCGGAGGTGGGATCCAGGTGGGCATCCGACCAGCCATAGTCAACCTTTAAGTACTCGTACATGAACGTACCCGGTATAGCCGTGAACTCGGTCCAGACGTCAGGATTGAAGGCGCCGCCTAAGTAATCCGAGCTGGAGAAGAAGAAGTTACCTCCATCATCCATGAAGTTGGCGACGGGATCATCGGCGAGAACGGCATCGTTGTCGGGCAGACTACCCGAGTAACCCGGACCGTTGTACCAGAGAACCGTCCGGTAGATGCTAGTGTTGAGCACGTCAGCGCCGGGATAGCCCATATCGTCCGGAGAGCCGGTGTCAATGTACCAGTAATCGTAGAAGAAGTTGTTATCTGCCAGCATCTCGGTGTAAACCTCTTCGCCCTCCGTATCACCGGAATCATTGACTAACAGAATTTTGGCACCGCTGGGCTGACGGTAGGTGAAGTTGTAGCCCGCTACGCTTGGCGCCGTGGAGGTGTGGCCCTGATCGTCGTCCGCTTCCACGCGGAAGTTGATCATAGAACCGACAGCGACGGCCTCAATATCGCCGGCGTATTCATCGCCGCCCGTGTTGGTCATAACCACCGTTGTCTCAGCGCCGCCGTCCACCGAGTAGATCAACCGGACTTCCTGCACCACACCCGGATTGCCGCCCGTGGACTGATCGGTCACCGTGGCGGTGATGGTATAGGGGCCTTCCAGGTAGGTGTCAGACGGATCGGCTAAGTCTTCCACCGTGGGGGGCGGATCGCCGTAGAGGTTCACCTTGGCGCGGATGAACCAGTCAATACCGTAAGCCCACCAGCCGGATTCACCCGGATATGAACCACCCGGATCTGTCAGATAGGTGAGGCTGTGGTAGGGGCGGTCGTCAGCGGCGTCGCCCAGGATGGATGGGTAGTACGGCTGGGCGCCTGTGCCCAGGATACGGTAGCCTAAGTAGAAGTTTTCCGTCCCCACGTCAAGGTCTTCAGGTGGATAGCCGTAATCCTCGAAGACCAACTCCTGAAACTCTCCCGAGTTATCAAAGGAGTAGGTGATCCCGCCGGCGAGGATTTCGCCCAGCGGTGTGGGGCCGGGACTGGCTCCGGGTTCATCGCTGTCGAAGTAGTTGTCCGGATCAAAGCCATCAACGATGTCCCAAATGAATACCTCGGCATCACCGCCCATATTGCCGTTGAAGTTGAACAGCCCGGATATAATCTGGCATTCGGTCGGCGGTTCGAACCAGACGCCGCAGGTATCGTCCGGCAGCGGCCGCCCGGAATAGTAAACCGAATTGCCATCATCATACTGGATGATGAATTCGATCTGGGCGTTTGCTGTCAGCGTGAACGCAAACAGCAGAAAACCAAGTAACAGTAGAGTGTAAAACTTTTTTCGCATGACTCCTCCTATCATGATTCTGTATTTTCTACTCGTCAGTACCTTACGGCCTGCTTCTATTGGTTTCAGCTATGATAAATGAGCGACTATAAGAGAGATATCAGCTCTTATATCTCAATTAGGCTTTCAATGCGCTGGTTCAATTCGTAAAGATATTCAGCCATTTCTCCTATATAGACATAGCTTACGGTGAACTCCATACCTTCCTCGAGGAGACGGTAGAGCCGCACACCCATCCCGGAGGTGGGTTCAATTGGCCCGGAACCATTGTAGGTCAACTGGAGGCCTTCTTCTCCAAAGATGTTCTCTTTACCCACTGTCGCAGAAGGCTCTCCTGCCGTCCCCAGTTCAATGGCTTTGTACATAAAGTCAATGTCACCGTTGGGATAGAGAATCACCTCGAAGGTGAAGTATTCATCGCTGATGCTGGTATCGGCGTGAGCCACGCTGTCCCATTCGACGATGAAGCGTTCTCCATCCTCATCGAAGTAATAAAACGCTTGACCGTGGCCATTACCGTTTTCAAGCATCAGGTCATCCCAGTAAGGAGCGATGAAGTTGTTGGGATTGCTGACGTCAGGAATCGCCAGATTCTCCGGGGAATCCGAGGTAATGCTCAGCGTGATGTATCCGTTCGAAGAGATGTAAGCGACGCTGTCCTGGTAATTGATGAAGGGGAAGGTAAAACCGATCTGGAAGGGGCCTGCCATCTGATTGTCTCCGGTCAGTCCCGTATTGATTCCGGGGAGCGAGCCGGGACGGTCGGGATTGATTTCCACCCAGTCGTAAGCGATTTCGCCGAAATCGGGCGGATCGGCCGTCACGGCAATGCTATTTTCATTGAACGGCGTGACCTGGTATTCAATGTATTCCAAGGGGAAGGTAATGTCCGGCGGTTCGATGGTCGTATAATGGTGAATGCCCGGATTGACCGGCGTCAGCGACCAGGACACCCCGGGGTCATCTCCCGCAGCTTCCAACTCGATAACCTCACCCTCGACCGGAATGCCGTAGGTCACCAGTAGGGTGTCAATAAAATCGGGATCAACGATGCTCAATTCCGCCTCGGAATTCCCGAAATCCTGCAGGTAATAGTAGTTCTGGGCGTTCAGGAGGTGCAGGCTCTCGGATCCAAAGCCGGGATCGTGATCGGCGGGGGCGTAGTCTTCCCCCTGAAGATCGAAGACCATCTGCGCCATCTGGATGGATTTTTCCGCAAGCTCCTGGAGTTCCTCGGTGGTACTTTCTCCGGCGTCTTCCAAAACCATCCTTTCGATGGTCGCCGACAGACACAATCCCGCATAAGCGTCTGCCAAAAGATCCACCTGCGTCGCCGGATCCGCCAGCGTGGTGATGAAGGAAAACTGAATCTCCGCATCGGTGAAGTCGGTCAGCCGCACCGCAGACCAACCCAGACCGTCGTAGGCGGGCAGGTAGAAGGCGTTGCGCTGGTTGGCTTCCAGGAAGCTATCGTAGGCGAGGCCAAAATCCCCGTTGCTGTAGGCAGTCCAGCCTTGCTGCATCAGATAGTCAATTCCCTGCCAGCTTGAATCCGTCGGAATGTTATCACTTTTGTCCTCACAACCGGCCAGGGAAAATACCAGTAAGGCAATGCAGATGGCCGTAAGGCTCACACGAGCTATAAGGCTCTCATGAGTTCTCAAGAGGAGTTTCAACTGTTTTTTCATGCTCGACCCCTGCGTAATTAGCAGATTTATTTCAGGAGCATCATTTTTCGATACAATATCCCTTCCTGAGCTTCTAAGCGCAGGAAGTACATACCGCTGGAGAGGTTGATGGGTTTCCACTCGATGGTGTGCCGTCCGGCAACGTAATTATCATCCGTTAACCGTGCCACGAGCCTACCCATCAGATTGTAAACGTCAACCTTGACGTTTTGCGCCTTGGTCAGCTCGAATTCAATTCGCGTGACGGGATTGAACGGGTTGGGGTAGTTCTGATCAAGGCGGAAACTGTAAGGCATTTCAGGCTTCATGTCGCCCAGCGGCCCGGCGAAAGCCTGAAACTGACCGAACTTCCAACTGTAGGTCTTGAGAATATCATCACCTTCGTCGGCTACGCCGCCGACATAAACCCAGCTATCGCCTTCAGAACGGTAAACGCCGACTTCCGAATTGCCCGCCAGAACAGGATCAAATGGAATTTCGAGTTCTACGGGACTGGAAAGTTTCAAACCTGCACTCCCCGCCGATACCAGGGGTCCAACAGCATAGTGAGAGGGATCAGATGGAGCTGCAACCGTTCGGGAAGGAATTTCGGCGATAAATTCGGTCGGATAATCCGTAACGCTGAGCATGATGTAGGCATCATCCTGAAGAGCCAGAGGTGGAATGTACAGGCTGACGGCTGATTCAGCTTGACTCAGCGCTCCACCAACGGTACTCTCGATGAAATCCACCGTGACCGCCAGGGGATCGGATGATTTCTCATTACCGCAGATGTCTTCTCCGTAGGCCGTAAACTCCAAATCAGCCGGAAACTCGATCCTATCGAGGTGATATGCAATGTGATAGATGTAGGCTGAACCCGCCGCGTTCGTGAAGAAAACGTCCTGATCCAGGGCGATGGTAGTATCTGCACCCGTATCGCTTGCGGTACCACCTGTTACGTCCACTACCGGTCCTTCAAGTTCAGTCAGCAAAACGGTCTCAATCCGGTAAAGCTGTCCGCCATCGGGGAACATTCTCTCGGTGCAGAAAGAGTAAATGTCAATGTAGCGTTCGTCAATGGGATTTTGCGCAACGGAAATGAACAGATCTGGAGCAGACGTGGTATCGTCACCAAAAGTGAAGCAGGATGGAGTCTCGTCAAATCCAGAATTGCATATAGCTAATACCCGCACATTATTGGGTACTTCATAACCTCCGACCAACCATAGCTCTTCGGGCAACGATAACTTACCCTTTTGCTTGATGGGATCTACCGGGATTTCGAGAACCTCCACCAGGTCCTTCGGCATTTCCGGCGTAAAGTCAGCAGAATCGGACACTATTGCGAAGAAGCTTAGCTGGTTTCGGTCATCCCCGTTGACGACAAGGTCTGTGAGAGGGTGCTCCGGATTAAAGAATGCCTTGGGTGCAGGCAAGTCTACCATCTGAAAGGCTATTGCGCTCCAGAAGGGCATTTGGAAGTTATAAGGGGGAGGAGGATCGGCGGGCCAGTACCAGTTTTTATTGGTGGCTGCGATCTTCGAATTCGCATTGATAAACCCGTACTTACCCTCGTGGAATGTTGAGTCGGATATGTCCAGGGCTCCCGCTATGATAAAATCGTCGAACACATCCACAAACTCAGGTGTATAATCAACGGTGTCAGAGCTGGCACCCACTGTTTTTTCATAAATTAGACGTCCGAGTCCGGATACGCTCTGATAGGGAGAGGTAGCGATCTCAGTCATGCCGTGTATCAGATCCTCTCCCGCTCCTACGTCAGGGAACATTTGCTCATACAGGTACAGCATAAACAGAAAGGAGTACAGATATTCGATATCGGGGGAATCACCGGTGCCCGTTCGAGTTGAGATGTTAAATTCCAGGAGGTTATTCATGGCTGGAAATGTAACGACACCGGAAATTGTTGGATCATCAGACCCATACTGCCTGACACCCGAAACGGTGGGATAACCCGCCACCCATTGGCTGAAATAGGACAGTCCACCACGTAGCCACAGGTCCTCCGTAAAATCCTGATTCCAGTTAATCAGGTGGAAAACCTGGTTGCAGGCGGCCGAACCCGCACGGTTGATCCACTGGGGATCGGTATCCAGGTAGATCATTTCAGCCTGGTTGCTGGTAGCGAACTGAAGCCGAGGGAATTCGTTCTGTCCATCATAGTACCCGTTCAGGAAAGTGCCGTTCCCCTGGGTTCCTTCGTAGAAGTTGTCAATAACATCGAGGAAAAGCATGACGACTCTCGGATCGCCGTCAATATCCAATCCCGATTCGGGCCCGGGGAATTCCCCCCACCATTCCTGCATCAACTCCCATATCCCCTTGGTCGTATCCGCTGGCGTAGCATGCTCAAATTCCCAGAGGAAATCGTTGAGCTGCCCGAGGGTTCCGTTGCGGTGAATCAGACCGTGATTTGAGGTGGCGAAATCTTCACCGGCCATACTGCGCAGGAATCCTCCCATATAGCCGCCGATGAACATCTCATCGTTCGGCCCGAAGGCGATATCTCTGGTATTCACCGCCAATGAATCGGTGCCATCGTTGTTCTTAATGTATCCGGTCAACCTGGTCCACTCATCATGTGGAGATTCCTCTGCGGTAAATAAACCCTGATCGGTGGCAATGTAGTAGAGATCTCCCTTCTTGGCTATCCTGTATACCGACATGCCGTCATGGCTGTTGGAGATGGTCAACTGAGGGGCGTGATACCTATCTTTTATGTCACCGGTCAATTGATAAGAATACAGTCCCGAACCTTCTGTCCCGACGTAAGCGGTAGTCTCATCGCCGTCCACTTCCAGGTAAAGCGAAGGCCCGGTAACCTGCGCATACCCGTAGGCCTCGAGATGTCCCAGGGCGAGGGACCGATAGTCAATCTCCGGCGGTGTGTCACCCTCAGGATAGTAGAAGATATCCTCATCGCTGATTTCGAGAATTAATCCTTCCGCAAACTCGTCAACAAAGCCCAGCCAGTATATGTTCTGGGTCACGTCAACGATGGTGATGTTTTGCCCCGCGGTGATGGGCAGCCCATGAGAGGTCATCCCCTCGGTTACTCTAAGCTTCAGATAATCTTCCGCAACGCTGAAATATTCCAGAGCTACTGTCCCTCCTAACGGTTTCCAGGTCGCCAGAATATCTGCGTTGGGACTGTCACTCAGCGGCCTCGTGCCACCGTAGAAAATACCCTTATCGGTAACGGCGAAGAGAAGCTCTGTATCCGGTTCATAGGCCAGGGCGAAGGCCGGAGTCTGCACCCAGTTAACGTCCTGGCTGGGCGGAAGTCCGATCAACGGTTTCCAGCGATTGGCGTTGCGGGTCATGTATATGCCATCATCCGTGGCCGCCCATAAGGTTTTGGTATTTACGGGATGACCTAAGATATCGTAAGTTCCCGGTTTGTCAACCCCCTCTTCCGCATCGAAATTCATTCCGCTGGCGCGCAGCATGAACGTATCACCCGCGGCCAGGCTCCAGAAAGGCCCGTATTCGGTACCCACCCAAATGGTATCGAGCGCTTCACCATATTCCGCACGGGTGAACAGACAATTCAGATTGGAGCGTCGGTTATAATTGGTGGAATCAAAGCCATCGTAGGTTCCATCCACGTCAGGGAGACCAGCGATGGATGGCTGCCAGTTCAGCCCACTGTCGTAGCTCTTAAATAGAGCCCCATTGCAAGCAGCGAACAAGATGAGCGAATCCGGGTTGAGTGACGAGTCGGCGGGTGCAGATATGTCGTTGATATAGGCATCTTCGGTGATTAGATAAGCGTATTCACTCACCAACTGGCAGGTGGCAGACAGAGGATAATATCCCGTAAAGAATCCCTCGGCATATGCCCAAAACAGCTGCGTATCACCGACGTTGATGCTGTCCGCGTTCACTTGCCCCGAAGAACTGTTCATAACCGCAGGGTGGCGGCTCAGCGGGATACCCGCGCTGGCGCTTAGCGCGAAAATAAAAACACACAACATGACGCCAAGCATGATCCACGAAGTTTTCATCGGGGCTCCAAAGGATGGTCGTAAGACTCTAACGAGATAGTTCGCTCGTCTAACGAAGTGATCCATTCGGACTAGCGAATTATTGCGACGGTTAAGGTTGTGGTTAACTGTCATCGTCATCTCCCTGGCCATAAGGCTCTCACGAGCGGAAGAAAGTTTTCCATTTTAGATTCTGATTCAGGTCGTAAGACTCTAACGAGTCCTAAGAGTCTCACGAAAGGTTAATTTCTACCTGAAAAGATCAGAAGGTAAACCGTAACGAGAAACGGTGAACGTTATCGAGAATTGTATAATTGGAGAAGGCGTAATCTATTCCCAATCGGTAACCGGACATGGGGGCGCTGATCCCCGCACCGGCATTCAGGCCGGCTGTATCATGGCGGAAGATGTACCCCACCCGCAGGAAGGCGGCTTCCATGTAGGCGTACTCTGCTCCCAATTGCAGCCGCTCGTAATTATCCGAGGGGTGTACACCGTCCAGTGCGATAGTCAACCGCTGGCTGAACGATTTGTAAGGCTCCATGGCCATGCCGAAAGCGAATTCGATGGGCAAGTCGTACTTCAGATACTCAGATTCATCGGCTAAGGGAACGCCGTTGTCGTAGTCCTGATAGGTATCTGGCAGGCTGAATTTACTGCCGAAGTTCTTAATACTCATTCCCATACGCAAAGTCTTAAAGCCGGTGTCATAGAGCAGACCGACGTCTACGCCGAAGACGGAGGTGGAGGATACCCAGAGATCCTCGTGAATCCAGCGCATGTTTCCACCGATGGAGAACTTATCTGTCAAGCGCCTTGCATAGGAAAAGCCCAATGCGAAATCAGACACGGAGAAGGTCTCTCCGCTGGTGCCTTGCTGGTCATCCACGGTGGTTACGTCCATTTTGCCGGAATCCAGGTAGATAAAATGCACTCCGAACACACCGAAGGAACCGAAATTATGTACCAGACCAGCTCCATACAAGTTGATATCAACAAACCAGGGGGCATAACTGGCAATGAAACTCGACTTCTTCACATTCACCAGGCCAGCCGGATTTCCGAAAATGGCACCCGCATCATCGGAAGTCGCCATAGTGGCACTGGCCATGGCAACCGAACGTGCATCCAGGCCGATCTTCAAAAATTGCGCGCCCATCGTTCCGACCTTGGCGAACTCCTGTCCCTGGGCGGATAAAGCCAAACTCAGAAACAGGACGACCCATAAGGCCTTCCGGGTCAGCAAGCCTTTGCGTAGCATGATCAATTCTCCTCCCACATCGTGGAACTAAGTCCCCTCATGGATGGATTCCAATCTATGGTTTATCGTGCGATGACGAATTTTCCCAATTTCTTATCTGATTCGGTTTCGACCACGTATAGATAAAGTCCCGATACCACGGACTGCACATTCTTGGACAACAAATCCCATACTTCCGTGTCCGTTCCATTCGTGTGATCCAGCGTCTGGACGATGTCTCCTGCCAGCGTCAGGATGGTAATCTTGCAGGCCGGCGGCAGGTTGATGAAACGGATGATACTCTCGTAGCGCGCTTCGAAGAGGTTGGTGCCACGATAGGGATTCGGCACGACCTTGACGTGATCGAGGTTCGTATAGGTACTATAACCACCCGGCGGAGGATTACCACCGGTATCCCCGCCTTCTTCTTCGCCGAAATACGCCTGCGGATACACCGCCATGGGCGCGCCGCTGGAAGGATCTTTCAAATAATTGGCCCGTGCGGACTCCTGGGGTAAAAACTCAGGAGTTTGTTCGGTCGCCGGTTTGTAAGAATCGTAGGAGACCACCGCATAATAATAGGGCACGCTGTTTATGGGCTTTTCGTAGGTCGTCCCCCACGGTGTTACGCCACCCGTGTCCACGAAGGCGTGCTGCAAGTTATCCAATTCAATCGGATCATCATTCAGCGTATCCCCCTCAGTGTTGACGACGTAAACCGCACTGTCAGCCAGAATGTCACAGGCATAGATCATTTGCCAACCGGTCGGCGCATAAGCCGCACGGTAAACCTTGTAACCTTCGAAATCAGAATAACCCAACAATGGGTCAGGCTCAAACTCAGCGTGATTATCCCAGGCCAGACGAATACCACCTTCTATCCCGGTATAGTTCAGGTTGGGTATAGGCGGCGGTACGGGCAGCACCCAATGCAGATCGGAGTCGAAATCCGATGGCTCTGCAGGGCTGCTGTTCAGCGATCCGGAATAATAGGCGATCATGGCTTGATCGGCGGCATGTCGCAATCCTTTCAATCCCTGGCCGATGCAGAAGGCATAGACGAAGCGCAGTGACTCACCGGCGGGGAACACAAACGGCCCCGTGGAAGTCAGCCAGCGGTAATCGAAAGTCGGCGCCCCGATCTCACGGGGATTGGGGATGAATTTGAAGCCCATACCCGCAGAATGCGATGCCGACATGTATTCGTATTTTTCATCATCGTTCCCGGGATCGCTGTTCCAGTTCCACCACTGATGAGCGTGGGGACGCGGCAGGGTGTCGTCTTCCGTGGTGTAATAGGGTTCATGCGGTGTGTAAATCAGCCGTCCCCCGGTCCAACCGTCGCAGGGAATCTGCAGGTTCCTCTCACCTGTGTCATTACCCTGAATAGCGTTGTTATCGCCGTCGTAAATCATGGACATATTTCGACTGATAAGCCAACCGTGCAGAGTCAATCCGGTCTTGGCATCAACCAGTGGCTGCCCTTCCCATTCGCCAGCCTGCCCCAGAATCACCGGCCCGTTGTCATCTAGATAAATCTGGTACTCATCCCAGACTCCGTCAGGTTCAATAAGGCTGGGATTGTAGTTGGGATTATCCGGATTTGACCATCCGTAGGGGATACCCCATTCGTCATAACCGTCCAAACCATCGCCATCCAGATCGAGGGGATCTACAACGTCAAGCATATCCGTGTCAGTATCCGGGCCATCCCAACCGTCGTAGTCTACGTTATCATCAATGTGCGGCTCGGTGGGATCCAATCCGGCGACGTCATTGTCAAACACCCAGGCCACGTAGAAATTGGACAACGAGCCAAGGTCTCCATTGTTCATCACCTTGGATTCAATGGCGAAGAAATCATTGTACTCCGGCATAGACCAGGTCAAAACTCGCTGCTCCACTTTGATCCCCAATGGAAAATGCGTCGCAGAGACGGTGGCGAAATCATCGAAAATCACCCGTGAATCCTGGATGGATTTCCCAGCTCCCAGGAAGAAGGGATCGTCATCGGAGGGATGAAATTCGTAATCCCCGTAATCCGCATGGGAACAACGCTTTTTACCCTGAACCAGAGCGCCCACCCAAAAGCGCCCCTCATAGATGTAGTCATTTCCCGACCCACCGGGCCACTCGCCGGAAGGGAGATTTGCATCTGGGTCACCATACCGTCCAAAATTAGAGAGAGCGGTCCAGATGTTGCTCACGTCCAACACCATGTTTTTGTCGTTTGCCTCATTCCCCGTTAATTCTCGAACCGGACCCACTTTTCCGGTATCGGACGAAGTTCTGGCAAACGCTACCGAGGCGATGAGCATCACGCCGAGAATTAGAACGACCCAGCGATTCATTTTATGCTCCATTTGTATAATTTGGCCGATTGACTATCGGTTTGCAGCTTCAGTATCTAAAACTCGAATTTGGCTCCAATGCGAATCAAACGTTCCTGTCCATAAACTGTCGGATTATCGTACGGACCATCCGCATCGTAGATGCGATTGCCGTTTTCATCCACCTGCAAGGCATACCATTCTTCATCGTCAATGTCCAGGATATTCAACTTGTTGAACAGGTTACGCACTTCGATGAAGACCTTGGTGTAGAGCTTATTCCAGCGGAATCCCTTGTCAGCGATCATATCCACGTTCAAGGTGTAGGGCATACGCTCAGTATTCTCGTATTTCCATTTATCCTGGTCCCTGGTCGGTGGACTCCAGGGCATACCACTGCCGTACTCGATAATGAAGTTGAACCCGAGATTGTCTGTATGTGGAATTCCGAAGAAGGTTTCGTTGTCCAGAGTCCGCAGATCAACATTAGCCGTTATGGTGTGGCGCTGATCCCAATCCAGAAAGGTCTCGGTGGTCGGAACGTTATTACCCTCCCAGATCGTAACGTAGTCCGCCGTCGGCGAGGAGTTCTTACCCCTGGCGAAGGAATATGTATAGGTCGCCGTGCCGGACAAGTAGCGGTGACGCGGCCGGATCACGGTAACCTCGAAACCCCGCACGTTTCCATAGTCGGTGTTGTCATAGATGCCGTACCAGTTCGAAGCGGAATAGTAGATCTGGCGTGTATCCGTCAAGCCGGTAATGTCCTTGAAGAAGCCGGTCACGTTCAAGACCAGGTCGTTGGCGAACTGGTGCTTAACGCCCAGCTCGTAAGACGTAGTCTGTTCCGGCTCCAGGTTGGCGTTGCCCATCCTCGGGTAAGCTCCGAAGAGCTGGAACGTCAGGTTTTCGAAGAGGTAACTAAAACGCGGTACCTGGAAGTAGCGGCCGTAGTTGAAGTATAGAACGTCTCGGTCGGTGATAGGGTGGGAGATGCCCAAACGAGGCGACCAGGCGTACTTGGCATCAATGCTGGTGGGATTCTTGATCACTCCGCCCGTCGTGATGTCAACGACCGGATCGGTGATGTCTGAAGGATAGTTGTCGTAGTTGGCATCGAAGTAATCGAAGCGGAGACCGGCGTTGACGATCAATCCCTCAAATTCCATCTTATCCTGAGCATAGGCGGCGAAACTATAGGGATATACCGTGTAATCCTCGCCGTAGATGTTGCCACCCGAAGCCGCGTCAACGTCGTACACCATGATGTCGTAGTAACTGCCCTCCACACCTAACTTAAGCTGGTGATTTTTATTGATCTGGCTGGTAATGTGGTACTGCGCGTTGTAGGTGTATTTCTCATCCTCGTGCCAGCGATCCCGATGGTACGTATTCCCGATTCCGTATTTGAAAAACCCGTCATCGTCTTTCTCGCCAACGCCGAACATGGGCAGCTCGGTCATGGGTATCCACAGGGAATCAGGACCGACTTCCGAAGCGTCCACGTACCCGTTATGATTCTCGTCCGTGTACAGGTCTTTATCGGGCCCGTAGTAAACATAATCCCAGATTCCGTTTCCGTTCAGGTCTTCAGGGCTGCTGTCAAAACGACCGTCGCCATCTAAATCCTCGGTCGTTACTATGCCGTCACCCTCACCGTAGTCACCCGTTCCCGGGATGCCATCTAAGCCATTGTCCCAGCCGAAATGCTCATTTGGATTCAGATTCGGTTCAAGCTCATAATCCAACTGGCCGTTGCTGTTCAAGTCCTCGGTGTATTGAATAACGCCGTCGCCATTGACGTCATTCCACACGTAGGTCGCACCATCCCCCGTATAGGTCAATTCACCCATGTCGAAACGGCCGTCACCATCCTGATCCTCGTTGGTCGTCTCGATAATATTCCACTTCAGGTAGGTGCGATAACGGCTGAGACGGACTTCGTAAAACGTCCTCTCGCTCAGGGTATGAGTGAGCGTGAAGCCGAATTGATCAGAACGGGCCTCGAATTCGGGGGTATGGTCCATCATGTCGAACTGATCCAGATCGCCGTCGTGATTCAGATCCTCGGTATCCAATACGCCGTTGCCGTTGATATCATTCCATTCGCTGGATTCTTTGATCCCGTCTCCATCGAGATCAACCCACTCTTCGTAGGTTCCGTTTCCATTTAAGTCGTTCCATTCGGTATCCAACTGGCCGTTGCCGTACCAGCTTGACAAGGCGCTGTCTTTCAGGAAATCGGGATTCAAATCCTCGATGGTCGTCTGCCGATAGAGGTTATAATCGTACCCACCCCGATCGAACTGTTTGTAATCATTTGTATAGTATATCCCATTAAGAGCTAATCTTACCTTCGGCGTAGGGTTGTAGGTCAACTTCCCCTGCAGGGTCAACGGTTCAAACTCATCACCGGGGAACCGACCGTAATCGTGCGAATATTCGCCAGATCCGAAGAATTTCAGATTCTTGGTAAATGGCACCGGCCCACCGAATGAACCCTCT
>Ga0190347_1000205_pt1 | contig 19768 bp, 26 predicted proteins | sample 48721356_MG_FD_161652 | JGI IMG/M metagenome (GOLD analysis project Ga0190347, IMG submission 161652) | Hydrothermal vent microbial mat bacterial communities from Southern Trench, Guaymas Basin, Mexico - 4872-13-5-6_MG | ecosystem: Environmental > Aquatic > Marine > Hydrothermal vents >...
CTAGATGATGTAAACCCCATCCAAATAATTAGTTACTCTGCTACGAGTAATGGTACACCATTACCCAGATGCAAATGTATCCCTGATCAACCTAGTATATATAACACAGAAAGCGGAGACCGGTGATTATGACAGCAGAATCAATTGCAGCACGGTTCGCAGAACTTGGACATGATATCCCCATCGATGCGATATCGAAGAGAATAGAAGAGTTGACTACACGATTTAAAGTGCCAGTACCAGAAGCAGAAGCAAGTGTAGTGAGTTATTTTATCCGCGAGACGGGTGTTGATCGCGCCGAATACTACAAAGGATCGGGAGCAAACCAAACAATCAAAATCGGTGACATACCAACCACAGAAGGCAAATGGATAAACATCCGGTGCAAATTGATCGATGTCTGGGACACTGCACACGAATCTATGCAGCAAGTGGGACTGGTGGGCGACGAGACTGGCAAGATAAAGTTCACGATCTGGAAGTCCGCTGACGTCTCATCGATGGAGGACGATAAAGCATACTTGCTTGAGAACGTTGTGACAAACGTCTGGAACGATCGTGTGTCCATATCCGTCAACAAATCATCCAAAATCATCGAGATCGATGATGACATTGAAGTTGTGTCCATCGATGCAGAATGCACGGGCGCGTTGGTAGCCATCAAACCAAATTCTGGGCTAATCAAGCGATGTCCGACGTGCAAGCGTGTTCTGAAGGGCGGCACATGCTCCGAGCATGGTAACGTGGACGGGTACTATGACTTGCGAGTCATGGGTGTTCTGGATGATGGCAAAGTTGCACAAGACATTCTACTCGGCAAAGAATTGACTGAAGAGGTCTGGGGCAGTTCGATAGACGACGCTATAAAACGTGCGATGGATGCGCTCGACCCGTCTGTTGTTGCAGATGATATATCGCGCAAACTGCTCGGTCGATATTACACTGTCACTGGTAGCCTGGCGGACACCATGTTGATAGCAAAGAGTTGTGAGGCGATCTGAATGGGATACGATATTCAGTTGGTTGATGATCATGGTGAGATCGTGCAAGTAGAACGGTTCTCTGAAGGAGGCGTGCAACCACTCGACGGTAGCACGGTAGCCGACATTAGTATAACGTATAACTACGCCGATTTCTTTTATGACACCATCGACAAAGAACAAGGCATCCGGTGGTTATACGGTAAACCCGCGCGCGAGTGTATCAGTAAACTGGAATCCGCAATTGATACACTTGGTACAGACGAAAATGAAGACTACTGGGAGCCAACCGCAGGTAATGCAGGACACATTCTATCAGTTCTGCTAAAATGGGCTAAACAGCATCCAGATGCACATTTTGAAGGAGATTAAATAATGACAAACTATATTCGAGAAGTCGCTTATCGTGTGTTTAGCGACGAGTTAAGAGAATCTACAGTTGTGCCGCGAGAAGAAGGAGAGTACGCTGTTCAGTACACCCGCTTACCAACGGGACACAATGTAAACCGACTATTTGTTGTGGGTGCACTTATCGACAAAGAAGATATCGGACAAGATTCTGAATACTGGAAGCTAACAGTGTCTGACCCAAAAGGGTCTTTCAAAGCATATATCGGTACATACCAGGACAATGCACTCGCTGCAATAGAACATATAGACGTCCCGTCATTCGTTGCCATGACATGCAAGATAAAGTCAAACGAGTACGACGGGAAGACATACTTCACACTCGCGCCAGAATCGATAAACGAGGTCGATTCAAAGACTTATGATCTGTGGTGTGCAGAAACTGAGCGTCTAACAAAGGAGAGGCAAGATGTTAAGAGCAACAATTGATACCAATATCTTGCAATCGTCGATCAAAGCGATGTCTGCGCTCATTGATGAAGCGATCATGGTCATCGATGCAAACGGGGCAACATCACGCGCAGTGGATGCCGCGAACGCAGCAATGGCAACAATGTCTATCCCATCGACACAATTTAGCACACTCGATGCGACGGAGACACAACTCGGTCTTGATCTGGTAAAATTGTCGAGTATACTCGGCATGGCATCAAAGAGCAGTTACACCACATTATCCATTGATGAAGACACACATAAACTTAATGTGTTATTCGACGGGTTCTCATATACACTGAGTCTGCTCGACCCTACTAATATGCGCAAACCGCCATCTGTACCTGAACTTGATTTGCCAGCAGAGATCACCATAGGGGGCGCAGTGTTCAAACAAATGGTCAAGGCGGCATCGATGGCTGGCGACAATATGCGGATGGGCGTACATGACAAATCGTTCTTTATGGAGAGCACAGGGACAGAGGACAATGTAAGAATGGATTTGTCTGAATCGGAGTTGATCGGTCTCAAGTCCGCTGACGTGTCTTCGTTGTTCTCGCTTGGTTATTTGACTGATGTGAGCAAAGCCATTCTATCAGCAAGTGAAGTCGTGATCAAACTTGGACGCGATCTGCCAGTGATCATTGAATTCGAGCCATCTGCTGATTGCCCGGTGGTGTATATACTCGCGCCTCGAATCACGGACGACTAATACGCAGTGTTTCTTTTCTTCTTTTTGCGCGCACGCTTCTTGCGAAGGGCTGCGCGTCTTTTATTCTTCAAAAAAACTCTCCTTGATGCGTTTGTATACTATCTTTGCTTCGTTCGATATACAAAACGATGGTGCAATCGGATTGCGAAGATTTTCTTCAAACGTTGCAACATCGTCTGGATCAGTTATGACACATCGTCCAAGACGGTTCAAACATGCTGAATTTGCTGAGCATTTATTTGGCATTAGATACCTTTTTATACTACTGATACATAAAACTATGCATGTGTTATAGACACTTCAAACTAATCGCAGATGCTGGATCATTTGGTTTCGCAGATAGATGGCTGCCAGTAGCACGTATGTTTGATGCAGTAATAACAAAAACACTGACACCGTCACCCACCGAAGGTGATCCGAAAGCCGTGTACCGCGTGCCCGGTGGATGGATCAACGATGTGGGGCTTGCCAATCCGGGGATAGATACGTATATCAACGAAATATACCGTGAAGATGGTATACACAAGATCATAAGTATCCATGCAGACACCATCCTTGAATATGTTGAGATGGTCGATAGGCTGAATGATCTCCAATGTGACGGAATAGAGTTGAATCTGTCATGCCCAAATGTCCACAATCCAATATCATCGCCGCTACATATCAAACAATTGTTACACGCTGCTCTTCGTGCATCGTCTCACAAGATCATCCTAAAAATATCACCGTATCAAGATTACATGGGCATCATGCAAACGGTCGGGGATATGCTACAGTGTGTCCATGTTGCAAACACACAACCTGTTTTGTTTCTACGCGATGGTATCTTTGTTACACGCGGCGGGTTCTCTGGCAAGACTACAAAATATGCTGGGTACAAAGCAGTGTATGATATTCGCAAGATGCACTCGATGATTCAGATAATTGCAGGAGGTGGTGTGTACTCCCGTAGTGATGTCAAGGGGTACTTGAAAATGGGCGCGAACGATGTGTCTGTGTGTAGTTCGGTAATATGGAATCCGTTGAGAGCATGGTGGCTAACACGAAAACGGTATGGGATATGATGTCAAACAATATCATACAAGCTTTTGCCAGACATCGCTAAAAACGTGGGTGTTGTGGTGACTTGTTTTGCTTTAATAGCAAGGCATATATATCTAACCCCGTCCAACCCGTGATATATTTCTTTGTTTTCTATTATCGGGATCACGTTTCCTTCTCTATCGAGTTTATATGAATATTCTTCAAACTCTTTTATGATTCGCTCTTGATCTCTGCAAACATACAATTGGTGGGTTTTAAGCATCGATGTGACCGTGTTGATCCCAGCAGACACCTCTTTGTAAGGTGGCTCAATGATATCCACTCCCATTGATTTATAGTCCTCTCTCATGTAAATCTCTGACTTCGCTCCACCGCATACAATCCGTACCATGTTGTAGTCTTTATGTTGTCTCAGTGCTTCGGCGTGTTCTTGGTTTGTTATGGTGGTGGTGGTCGAACCAACTATATTTGAATCATATATCACGTAAACAGGATTGACACCATCTGCGGGTGGGAATCTTTTATAATCCGGTTGGTTTGGGTATATCTCTGCTAAAAAAACTGTAGAGTGGTGGCGAATACCAGGATCGACCCCGACGTATTTATACGACTCAATCGGTATATCAAACGGTTCTACTATACAACTATCATCGAAATCTTGATAAATTCTTCCAAGTGGTCGTGTGAATTTGCCACAGTATGACATATCAAACTTCCATGCTGGCAGCATCCGTTTAGCATTGTCCCACTCTTCTTTGCTGAAGAATGGGTTCATCCTGCTCTCGAATTGGATGACGTCTATGTTTGGGTTTCCATTTCTCCACTCATCGTATATTAGGCGCTTACACCACCCATAATTGTACAGTGTGGTTGTTATGAGAGCGCGTCCTCCCGTTGAGCCGAGTCTCGCTCGGCATTCTTCCCACGCCGCCTGGCTAAACGAGTCTTGCCCCGCCTCATCGAGTACCATCGCAGCGACTGTAGCGGATGCCAGCGATTCTACTTTATCGCCAGATTTCATCCTTATCTCATATTTGCATACCTCTCCGTCTTCATGTGATATGTTTACGTCGAACTTCTTTTTTTGTACATGGTATCTCCCGATTCCAAGAATCGACACAAAGAACTCGTAGAATATTGGTTGCAATTTCTCCTCTTGTAGTGGAAAACTCGGCGATACAGCCCAAAATGACACATCGGATGGCAAAACCTCTTTATCATCATGAACACGTTTATCCCAGTCTAATATACGATGATACAACCATAATGGACACACAGACGATTTACCGCTTTGCTTCCCACAAAACATCGCCACAATTTGTTTATCAGACTCTAATGCTCGTTGTTGTCCTTCATGCGGGTGGACATGAAGTACACCATCGACAACTTCTATAAACGGCTTTGGTTTCGATGCGCCAGCATCACTCGACATTTTCAAACTCCGCTTCTATAGCGTTCTTCTCTTCGAGCATCTTCTGCTCGTTGGCATGTATCACGATTTGCTTGATCGGATTTGGTTGTATCACAACAGGAGGCGCAACTTGTTTCCCCCATACCTTTGGCTGTGTCCTCGACAACACTTCAAGTGCGAGACGTGCGTCCTCTACCGCGGCGGCGTGTACTCTCTTCTCTAGCACAAGATTGCGTTCCCCCCACGCTTTTGTAGTGAAACATGCAAAATCAAGTCTCTTCCGCATCCAGTCCTTCTCTTTATCATCGATGTCTGCTTCTCGTATCATTTTGAGCGCATCATCTCTGTTACCACCGGCTCTTTCGAGTATTTCTCTCCCGTCTCTAAGCCATTTATTCCAGGTATTGATGCTAATCCCTACTTCTGCGCAAATCGATGCTCGCTTACCGCCTTCTCGTAAGTGATCGCATATTCTTTTTGTAAGGCTTGCGCAAATTCTGGTCATGTTATGTTTATTTGTGTTCATCACATATTAAAGTTTCTACAATAGAAACCTTTATTATATATCAACCCGAATACTTGTTTATGCCGGATACTCCAAATATTACAGAAAATTCATATCATATCCCACCACAAACAGCATATAGTTTTGCGGCAGCAGCCTCATCTGCAAAATCGATCACTGGTATACCCACAACAGCCATCCTCGATGCAAACGAACCCACGTTGGTGATGTGGGAGACGATGTCAAAACGTGCCATAGAACCCAATGCATATATGCGTGAACTTGCTGCCGAAGACGATGTGTTCATGATATTGTCTAACATCCGGGCAGCGTGCACAATTGGTTTGTGGCATCTTGTTGCAAAAGACATGGATGCATCAGCAGACACTATTAAAGAAATGTACGATTGGATAAAGAGAACTAATTTGATAAAGGCGTTCACTGGTGGGCAGATAAACAGTGATGACAAAGGTGCAATTTATAATTATCAAGTGCACGGCAAATATGCGATATATTGTTATCGAGATGGTTTAGCAGGCGGGAGTGGCAAGATAGACAAATTTGTTAACATCCCAGTAGTTGGTCTGCGCAAGTTTACCCACCCAAATGACCCTCGCAAATATTACTTTTTTCAAAAGTTCAAGAAACCATCTGACTGGACTGACCCGGATGCATGGGATGGTGTAGAGACCAAGAAAGACGAGAGCAACATCGCTAGCAAAGAACAACGTGTTTGGTACATCGAAGGCGGCGAAAAAAATCGCAATGCAATAGACAAAGATACCAAGAAACCTCTGTACCCGCATATAAAGCCAGAAGATTGGGTGAACAATCTCGAAGATTTGATTTATGTTGAGAATCCTCTGCCTCCATTGAATGCAAATGTAATCGGGACCATAATGAACAAGCGGTATCTCGTGCAGATGACCATTGTTGCTGTTCAGTTGGGTATTGTACCTTTTTTAAACATTGTTCATGGCAACAGCGACGTCCGCCCACCACCTGCACCGGACGAAAAAATAAAAACAACTAATCCCACTGAATACGAGAAACAAAAAACCGCATTCGAGGCATTCAAAACAAACATGCAAAACATCGCTGACATGGTACATGTCGCAACAATGAACGGTAAACCGGTGTCTGTCCAATATGGGATAGAGATCGATCGAGACGAGCCGCACATGGCACTGACGGCTAATTTCATGGAGAAGGTCGTAGGGATTTATAACAACATCATTGCGCGCGCTGTAGGGTTGCCTCTGTCGTTGATCGAGAGTTCTGGTACAGAACTTGCAACAAGCCAAGTTGTCAAGTCACAAAACGATATTGCATTGACGGCAGTACAGATTGGATTCAATGATGTGATCATGCACATGTTGTCATTGGAGTTTGAGAAAGAGATCGAAGAACAGGATATATCTATTGAATTACAACCTCTCGATCGTGCATCTTCAAAGACGCGTGCAGAGATTCAGACATTATTGGCAAACGCTGCATTATCACTGTACCATGCAGGCGCAACACCAGACACGCTTAACAACTACATACTCGCGAATTCGGATATACCGATTCAGAAGGCAGACATGTCGGCAGAACGTGATCCACAGCCAAATACCACGACGAAGGACGGTACTGAAGAGGACGTGAGCAAAGAATCGCCGGGAGGTGATGCTGATGTATAGTACAATAGACGGTGTAAAGATGGAGTTGCAGGAAGACCTTTACATCGATGCAGAAATCGATGCTGATATTGAGAACATCGATGAAGCAAAAGTGATCCCGTGGATCGATGGTGCTGTATCCAGATCGTTCACCGAAGATGATTTGACCAGTACAGACGCATTGATCCGATTAGCCGCGTGCAAATATGCAGCATACTCGCTGATGAGTTCTGTTCTCGAAGGTCACAACATCGAGCAAGTGTCGCTGGCATTACATCGTCTCGATGAAGCCAAAGCGATTATAAAAATGTGGTGTCGTACACGGGGAGTTACCCCATCTTTTACGGACGAAGAACATACGCGGGTTGGGGTGGATTTCGCAGTTGCTGTTGGCACAGACGAGAACTGTATTTGACATCCTCCTCGCTATTCAGAGCGTGGTCGATGGCTTTCATAATTGTATGTCCTTGATTGTTGTTTTTGTTAACCCTTTCTGAATACGCAACGATTCACATTCAGTTGGGTTATTTTCAAGTGGGCAACCTTCACATATCAGATCGCCTTCATTACTCAACAATCCAACAAGCCACTTAATAATCGCTACCGGTTTCTGCGTGGGATGAAAATTGTTCGATGGATGATTCAACTCGTGCCATTTTTTGATGAAACAATTTGATGTTGTGCCTCCACCATTTGAGATCGATGTATTCATCATCAATTTCTTGCATCAACTCGATGCAATCCCCGATTTTCCATGTTTGTGTGGTAATTATGTTATCGGACATCGTTTAACCTCCGCGTCGAATTGACCACTGATGCCTCGTGTTTTAACACTGTGATCGTCAATTTTAGATCAAATCCATATCTGGTACACGCTTGCCATTATATCTTCTGAAACGCTCACAACCTAATTTAGATGTTGGTGTTGATCCGCACGGATATCCTTCTTCGAACCAAATACACTGATAACATGCTTTTACTGTGTATGCCATTTAACCTCCATCTGCGAGAATCGACCATCATGCCCCGCAATTCTATTGCGGGGTCGGTGACTTTTCATATTTCGCATTTAGTCGTTCATACCACTGTCTCTCTTGTTTTTCACGCTTTTCTTTTCGTGCTTCTTTCAACGCGCGTATATCGTCTTCTTGTCTTTTCTTGGATTCTTTCCAAGTTGTTTCGTACTTCTCTGCCCAGTTCTTATCAAATAGAGTCCATATCGGGACATAATAACTATCGTACATCGATTCTCCACAACGATAATCCTCAAACTGCACCAACAGTTTGCCGTCTTCTTCGTCGAAGTCTGTGTCGCGACACTCCCCCTCTGGCGGTCTCCCGTATTGGATTATCGCGATGTCGCGTGCTCTGCTAATGACGAGATCGATGATCTCTGTATGTTGCTGCATCACAGTTTCGTAGTGCGATCTGGTTATTGTGTTGCAATCTTCTTCTCGCGTTCTCTGTGATACCACGTGGTTGTGATGTGTGGTTGGTATACCTCGCGGAACAGGTGGTTCTGGACCCGGCTCACCACGACCGCCCATTTTCCAACTATCATCTTTCATTGTTTCATCACGAACATCGTTTTTTGCCATTGACTATTGTGTTTATCACCATCCTATAAAAACTCTCCGATCGCACCAACCACATCGATATTCTCATGTTTTGATAGAAACCTTTATTATACATTAGATTAAATACATAATTGCACCCGCTTGGGAAGTGGGGTGTGGGACGTCAATAACATGCCATACGATTCAAACACAGACCTGCCCAAGTCTGTTAGAAACTCACTGCCGCAAGAAGCACAGACGATATTCCGCAAGGCATATAACGAGGCGGCAGAGTCGCATTCTGATTACGATGAGGAGCAGTTAATGAAGATCGCTTGGGCAGCGGTCAAACGAGTTTATAAAAAGACCGGCGACAAGTGGGTACGTGCTGAAAACATGGTGATTGGTGCGTATGTACCGTCTACCAACTATGACCCAACCACACATATTGTGAAAGCAATTAAGATCGGCACAATAGCAAGTAGCGCAAAAGGCGATTTTTTGTGTACTGAAGATTGGTTACGTGAACATGCAAAGGACTGGGTCGGCGGGCGGCTGATCATCAATCACTATGGGCAAGACTCTGAACCACATGGCGACATAGTAGACTCGTGGTTCGAGGACGGGTTTGTGTGGATGCGGCTTGCGAACATGTCTCCAGAGACAGAGCAACGTATGATGATGGGAGAGAACACAGGATTCTCATTCGATGCGGTAGGAGATCGCGACGACCCGGACAGTGTGACCGGCACAAACCTCTCGATACTGTTTTATCCGCATAAACCCGCGTGTTCGCCAGTAGATGGGTGCGGACTGGTAGCAGAAACCATAGTAAAAACAGACGGTGGCGAAGAATATCCCGCATCGTGTTATCTGTATGTACCCGATCCACAGAAGCCTAGCACATGGAAACTGCGTGTGTGTGAGATGGTCAATGGTAAGCACGAGATAACACGTGACCAGTTGGGCAGAGCAGCCGCTGCACTCAGTAGCAGTGGATTTAGAGGCAACCGAGTACAGTTACCAAAAGACGAGGTTGCAAAAATAAAGGCGAAGTTACGTTCACTCTATCATAGAATAGGCGTGGAAACTAAAGATATTCCAAAACAAATCATGGGAAGTGGTACAATGGGAGAAAAACCATACACTGATTCTGAGATCGAAGCGATCAAGGCGGAGTCCGCGGAGGTGGCGAGAAAGGTTGCTACCCTTGAGGCAGAAGCGAAGACGCATGAAAACGAGATCAATGCGTACAAGGCAGAGATAGCCGCCAGGAACGAAAAGATCGCAGAACTGACAAAAACAGTAGAGACGTTGTTCACTGCTGAAGATGTTGAGAAGAGAGTCGAGGAGGTCACTGCGACCATGTTCTCGGCTGAAGACGTCGAAGCAGCAAAGAAAGAAGCGGTGGAAGCCGCAATTGCTGCGGAGAAAGAGAAGATGGATCGGGTCGCTGCCGAACTTGATGCAGTGAATAGGATGTTCCCCGAAGGACTTGATCCCGAATTCAGAGAAGAGATCGTTGCGATGGTCAAGGACGGCAAGACACATGAAGCGATCGTGAAACTTGGCGAGATCGAGTATACCTCATTCAAGGCGAGCGTGCCGACTGTTGCAGGCGGAAACACGGACGCCGCAGAACCAACTCCTCCGAGAGTGGGGTCATACGATCCAAGAACAAAGGAGTGGGTGTAAATGACACAAGTAGGATTCAATAAACCTGACAACGATGTCGTACAGGGCAAATATCTTACGGAGCAGCTCAAGATTGGGGCAAATGCTACAGCGGCGAAGATGCTCCCCGGTGCATTGGTCATCAAGGATACTAACGACTACGATGTGAAAGAGAGTGGATCAGAAGGGGCTGTCATTGGATGGCTTGGTTATGGTATGGCAAATGCCAATTTCAAACCAGATAATCGTGACACTGCTTATGCAGTTGGTGATTATGTCCCCGTTCATAATGGCAGCAACTTCAGAGTGCGTGCCATCGTTGCCAACAACGAAGCGGTCACGAAAGGTGCTCCACTTACGCCTGCTGCCGATGGGCTGGTGACGTTAGCGACAGCGGATGCTCCAATCGTCGCTCGCGCAGCTGAAAGTGTATCACAGGCAACCACCAGAGTATGGGTGGTAAGTGAGATATGAGGTGATTTAAATGACAAATGCACTTAATTCTATTGCAAAGGTGTTCGACAGCGCAATTGTTCAACCGTTGCAGCACAGACTGATCGGGAGGAAACTTATCCCAATCAACAGGGAGCTCAGTGGAGCTGGACTCGGTATGCAGAGCGTTGATTACTGGACATACGCTGAGATGTCTGATGCAGAGATCAACTACGACATATCCGAGAACGTCGAAGATGCAGTCGATACAACCGCAGGATCGATAAGGATACCGATCATCCAGAAGTCATACAAGATTCCGAGAAGGACGTATGAATCGTATAAGATGCGAAATATTCCTGTCGACTCAGATGTTGCTATACAGGCGGCATATCTGGTAGCGTATATGGAGGACAAACTCATTCTTGATGGATGGGCGCCAAATGGAACATACACCGTTAATGGGCTTTACCAGAGCGCAGGGCAGACAGAAGCCACTGCTGATGATTTCGCAACATTTGGCAACGCAACCGATAAGATCGCAAGAGCTATCTCGTTGCTTGAGGCTGCAAGTGTGTACGGCCCGTATAATCTCGTGTTGAACCCGACGCAGAAGAACGAACTTAAGGCAAGCGAGTCTACGACTGGTAGACCGGAGTGGGATCGAATAATGGGTATGCTGAACGAACAGGATGAAGGGATCGGCATGATATACAGTTCTCCAATCCAGGCGGCTGGAACTGGTATGCTTTTGCCAGCCAGTGATTCTGTGTATTTTGACTTGATCGAGGCGAAGTCGCCGTTCAACGTGCTCGGGATGGACTCGAAGCAGGGGAGTGTCTCGCCTATATATGGAAGTGTCATTGACGCAACCACGATCAGAGTGAAGCATGCCAACGCCATCTGCAAGCTCACCAACATCTGAAGGTGGCTGACATGAAAATGATGTGCACAACTGGACACATCGGGTTCGGTGGCGCGATTTACGCCACCGGCGATGTTTTTGATGTCGACGACGATGTTGTTGCCAGGTCGTTGATAGACGGGGGCGACGCTGAAGCGGTTGTAGATGCCCATGCTCCAAGTGAACCAGAACCCGTTGTTGAACGTGATGATAGGGACGACAAGTCGAAGAAGTCTGCACGCGGCACAAGAAAGAGGTGATAATATATGAGCGTAAAATCAACAACTGATAATCTCGGTCTGATTAAATATTCTCGTGGGCACTCTGTTCGGGATACTGATCTTGCAACAAACATGGACGCAATCGATGCTGCGTATCAATGCGGTGTAAAAGTTGCAAAAGGCGACCTCACAGGTGGGGCTGCCAATGCATTCGCGTTTGCTTGGAATAATCCAGAGTCAACTGCCATTCTCGTGCAGAAGGTGATTATCGATATCACCACTGCGGGAGGAACTGCGACATCTGTCATGGACGTAGGAGTTGCTGCCAGTGCAACCGGTACAGATGACACGATATTCGACGGCATCGACTTGAATTCAACCGGGATCAGTGTCAACACAAACGTATCAGACACTGGGACGAACGGTGACGAGAAGGTACACAAGGTCGATGAAAACGGCGGCACAAACGATTGGATCACGGGCAAGATTTTGGTGGAGAAGTGTGATAACTTGGTCGGCAAGTATTACATAGAATATGTCACCGTGTAATATCATGTCATCACCGATATATACGTATGTGTACCCTGATTAACCATCCATAGCAGGAGACTAATATGCAAACAGTGTTATCAAACGCGGATTACACGTTCAACGCAAGCACAAAAAAGATCACGCTTGCTGCACCATATAATGTTTTGGACGAAGAGCGTGTTCTGAAGATCGTGAATCTGACAACTCGCGATGTTATTTATGATCACAATCGCAGAACATATCCTATCTCCATATCAAACGGGGTCATAACGCATACTTATGATGACACTGTTATGGAGGACGATGATGTGTTACAGATCATTGTTGATGTTGTTGACAGTGTGTCGAACGGACTCACCTGTTTCGACCACGAAATCCTAACTGTCACCGACTCTGTTGTCGGACTCACCGCAGCAACATACCTCGATGCGACCAGAGCGTTCATGACGCTCGAGACGGCGCAAATCAGATACTGGGATGACGGTTCAGACCCCACCAGTAGTGAAGGACACCCCGTCAATGTCGGCGACATAATCACACTCGACTCCGCAGCACAGATCGCTGATTTCAAAGCGACTCGCACAGGCGACACGTCAGGCAAACTGATGATATCGTACTACCACTGATGCACGAAGAGATGATTCACCGAGCCTCGCCCTGGTACATCGATGGGTTGACGGCTATCTTGCGATATCCGCTATCGATGCAGAGTTCGTCAACCTACATAAAATACATACGGATACCGGTATCAGAGCTTGGAAAGAACCCAACCAGTCCCCCTGCGGTCGTGCTGTGTGGCATCGCGCAAGGATATAAATTTACATTAAACAGCGACAAAGCACATTATAAGAAGGCAATTGATGACGATTATGCGGGAGGGGATCTAAATATGCACTTTCACTGGACGAAATCCACAACTAACAGCGATCAGAGTGGCAAAGCTGTAAAGTGGCAACTGGAGTATCTGGTATTCAACGGCATCGATGAAAACTGCAATTCTGGCGAGACTTCTGTATCAGTGGAAGACGTCTATGAAAGCGCAGTTCCGGGGCATCAAGTGGTGCACAAAACCGGTAATGCGACTATCCCTTCTGACAATTTCGAGGTTCATGACATGATCTCGATGAGGATAATGGCGGTGACCCCGTCTGGCACATCGCTTGATGATGAACCAGTGCTGACACACTGCGGCATCTCGTATCTGGCAAGACACATAACATAAGGAGGCAAATAAAAATGTATAGAAATCAAGGAACGATTCAACGCAGAGGCGCGTCACAATCAGCCACATTCGTTGTGGCGGCAGCGGACAGCCTGCATCAAGGACTGGCAGATTACGTCTGCGATGGAGTGGACGATCAGGTAGAGATTCAGGCGGCGATCGATGCTTTGTCAACTGGCGGGGGGAAAGTTGCGCTTCTTGACGGAACATATAACATATCAGATTCTATTAACGTGCCAACAAACGGAGTCATGTTGGAAGGATGTGGAGCGGGCACAATAATTTCAACATCAAGTTATATTCTTGCTCCAATATATATTACAGGTAACTTTGTTACAATTAACAACTTCAAGCTGAAAAAAAATCAAGGAAACGTCTCACATCCACATGGTTTTGGTATTGATATTCATAGTGCAGATGATGTAACAATATCAAATATCATATTAGAAGGCACAGAATTAGCAGCGTCCCCCTGGGAAGCATCGCCTACATGGGGCATTCACGGGCAGTATTGCAATAGACTCAAATATTTGGGTAACCATGTTTCAAACACCGAATACGAAGGACTGACACTCTGGGAAGGATGTACTGGATGTGTTTTTGCTAATAATGTGGTGGATCATTGTGGATTCGGGCTTGTTTTCGAGAAAGAGGGCACATGGGGGAACACAATGGTCGGCAACACTGTCAATAACTCACAAAAAGGTGAATGTTGGGATATCTTACTACGATCAACTTATGGTAATACTGTTACCGGGAATATAATACAAAATCGTGGAACGGCAAACACTCCGGGATATGCAATTCGGGTAGACGGATTATCTTACGATAACACCATTGTGAATAACGTAATTACTGACGCAGCTGGCATTCATCTTGATAATTTTACCTTCAATAATTTGGTTCAAGGTAATGTATTGAGAAAAATCTTAACAGACGGCACGATTACAAAAGCTGCTATATACGTACAAGGAAAAGGAAATATTATTGAATCCAATATAATAAATTATTTTGAGGATCATGGTATATTCGTACACGTTGCGCCACATACGCAAATTGTCAACAATCGTATAATGTACGGAGGGGATGGTGGAAGCTATGGTATATGGATTGATGGCTCTCTTGACTGTGACATTTCTGAAAATATAGTCGTGGGGACAGATCATACAGGCATAATTGTATTCGCCGACGATTGGCATGATGTATCAGGGAGTTATGTTAATAATAACATAATAGAAGATCCAAATGAAGTCAATACAACATTGTATGCAGACGCATCCGCAGGGAGCACAGAGATTCAAGTACAATATATAGAAAATATACATCTCGGACAATATATTTCTGTCGGAGGAGAAGAGGTTAGGATAATAAATATTTTTTCATACCAAGATAACGGATCTCCTGCAGTATTGACAATATCCCCTGCGTTATCTAATAACCATAGTGCAGGAACATCTATCATCGATGTTCCAAAGCAAACCGTTGGATTGAGATGCGATGGGACGGGCACAATTTCACCTGTATATGCTTACAATAACATCGTTCGTGATGCAACTACGCCCGTTCTTGGAACCTCGAATTTTATGTTGCGAAACAACATCGGCTTTACCACTGAAAACTCCGGCACCGCAACCCTCGCAAACGGTACCACCTCAATAGCGGTCAATCACGGTCTCGATGTGACACCATCCGCAGGCGACATCGTTGTAACCCCAATCGAAGACTGGGGCAACATGACAAAGTTCTGGATCGGAAACTACACCTCAACACAATTCACGATTTACGCCGATCAGGATCCAGGGCAAGATGTGGACTTCGCATGGAAGGCGATTGTATTATGATCTCGAAACTAACCCTCACAACAATACTCCTCCTGCTTCTTGCAGGATTAGCAGGAGCGAACCACGTAACCGAAGTCAGCATGGCGCTGAAGGGCACTGGAGCATCGTGGGAGGCTGGGCACACTTCCGTCTCCGATCTCCCCATCGCTGAAAAGCGAGCCCTGTGTGGCGCGAAGATCGATTACAGCAAGCAATTTCACGTCACGTCTGTCCATGCACCAAAACACGTCTCTTCTCCTCCTGCATTCAACTGGCATAACATCAACGGATCGGACTGGATGACTCCCGTGCGAAACCAGGGATCATGTGGTTCGTGCTGGGCATTTGGAGCAATTGGGGCAGTCGAGGCATCTATCAACATACTGAAGAACGATCCCAATTATGACATCGATCTCTCGGAGCAGCATCTGACATCCTCCTGTTGCAATGCCGGAAGTTGCAACGGCGGGTATCCAACCGGCGCTCTCGGCTACATCAAAGATCACGGCGTGCCGCCCGAGAAGTGCTTCCCGTACCGAGCGAAGAACAGCGCCTGCGCACCCTGCGAAGACTGGAAAAACAATTCGTACAAGATCAGCAATTACGTCCACATCGACACATCCGATTACAAGTGGGCTCTTGAGAAATACGGTCCGATGGTTGTTGTGATCAAAGTGCCGGATGACTGGTTCTACTACAAATCAGGAATCTACGAGCCGGTCTGGGAAGGCAAGGTCGGTTGGGCGAATCACTGTGTCGTGCTGTGTGGATGGAACGACTCGAAGAACGCATGGATCATCAAAAATAGCTGGGGCAAACATTGGGGCATGGATGGCTATGCTTACGTGAAGTACGGGATTCTCGAGAAGTATAACTATGGCTATGCCATCGAGAAGCCAATAATCCCTGCACCGCCACCGGAGCCAGGAGCGTGGATAAAGCCAGCATCTGCAATCGCATCATCGATGTACAACGAGCGATATGCACCAGAAAAATCGATCGATGGTGACAACCGGACCCATTGGTTCTCAAAGCGATACCAGAAAGACAACTGGATTCGGTTCGATCTTAACAAAACTACTGTAATCGATGCGATCAGGATGCGAGTGTACCAATCATTCGTACCGATGCCAATCAAAGTGCAGACATCCATCGATGGTAAGAACTGGCAGACAGTCGCGGACACAAATATCACAAAAGGTAATACGCTTTTCGAGGTATCGTTCGAGAAAACGAAGTGCCGATACATCAGGATAATCGAAAGGAAGCAATACTACGGGCTGACGATGCTTACCGAGATGGATGTACATGTCTGTAAGGAGAACGAGCAGAGATCATCGATCAATCTGGAGTATGCCAACGGATCGATTGAGGTGATTCCGTTCGATAGCAACCTCACCAACATAACGATTATAAAGAATGGTACAAAAACATTGGAGTGGTGGAACGTATGAAGATCGAAAAGATCGCCGATGAAGTCATAGCACTGACAGTTACCACAGCCGGAACGGTGTTCGCGGGATGGATCACATATCAGACCGGACAGATTCCAGAATTTTTTGCAGTTGGTTTCGGAATGGTTCTGATGCATTATTTCAAAAAAACGGACAGCGGGGGCGCACCAGATAGATGAGCGACATAGACCCAGAACTCAGGGACAAGATCATCGAGACGTATACTGATATAAAAAACATCAAGCGAATACTCGAGGAAGGACAAAAGACATTCCGGAATCATGATGCTCGAATCAGGACTCTTGAGCAAAACCAGAGCAGAGTGATGGGGATCGTGGTCACGGTGGGCTCGATGATCACGATTATAATGAACGGATTGTTTTGGATGATAAGTAAGGTATGGAAATGATAGATCGGCTCTTGCATCGTTATAGTGGTGTCCAAACTCACAGTCTATACTAACCAAAAGATTTAATAGATTGTAAACCAACTCATAACTGGTGATTAAACATGACCACGGAAACACCCAGTGAACAGGAAATCGGAGAGCGTGAAGAGCGCAGTACGTTGATGCGTGCATGGGCAAGCAATGACAAAGTACAGTTTGATAATTTGATATCAAACAGTAACAACACTGCGCGCATCGCTGAAATATCGCTCACAAACGCTGTGAATTTTCAGAACCAAATGAACAATGAATATCTGCGATCTCTTCAGCAAGAACGTGAACATGCTGATGTTCGGGAGAAGCAGGATCAGGAACACAAGAACACTCTGCGAGAACACACACTTGAGAATAATCGATATTCTCTAGATCGGTTGTTTTCAGTATTTCCAGAAGAGGCAGTCGGTCTTCGTGTTCTCATAAAGTCCATTGCAAAAGAAGTTGTTGCAACGAAAGAAGAGTAGTATCGGCTCTTCTTACCTATTTTTTATTTTTATCCCAATTGGTATAACGAAGTCATGCTCTTTTGACATCCTCTCCGTGTGTGTTTGAATCTTGTCGCGCGTCTATTCGCGAACGTGGACATCAATATAGTTCTTGCCTTGCTTTTCTTTCAACAAAAAGTCGATCCGCATCATACCGGGGACACCGGGACTAAACAACTTTCGTGTTGCCCATCCATCATCTGATGTGTTTAGTGTGTACGTGTGCAACATTGATCCGCCGTTCACAAACAGTTTTTTATCGTATGATAATACCCCACGAGAGTTTGGTCGAATGATATTTCTCTGTGTTACGAATTTATCATGAGTATGTCCCGCGATGTAAATATCCGCATCGAATGATGCTGCGAGATCCTCCATCGCGTTGACCTTGCTACCCCGCTTTCTACCGCCCATGAACCCTCCGTGACTACACAAAATGTTCTTTTGAAGCGTCGATGTCTTTGATCGATGAAACTTCAATATCACGTACCCCGGATCGGTGAGTATGGGGACTCCGAGTTCATCGGATATCACCTTCGTGGCGTCATACGAAAACCTATTGCGAACAGCGATCTCATGGTTGCCGGGCAGAATCGCAATTATTCTGTCTTCAATTGGCTTCATAGCATCGATGAAAAAACGTGTTTGTTCGTAATGGAGATTGTCGAGGTGTTCACGAAAACGTGGGTCAATTGTTGGATTCTCAAACCTCCGGTCTTGTTGAGATATTGCGTCTATGTGGTCTCCGAGAAGAACTACGTATGTATTAGTGTTTTTGATCCATTTTATGACATTTGTGAAGTATTTGTGGTCGTGTCCGATATGTCCTATGTGCACATCATGTATCGGGCACAATGATACTGGAGACCGTGTTGATATGTCGATGTCTTTGATTATGGCGTTCATAACGCGCCCCCGTTTAACATGAACAACCCGTCGCCGAAGTCAGTGACAATACCGCCCCAACACATACACGTTGTATATGCTTCATACATTGTGGTCAACGGAGCGCTCGATAACAATATCGCGTGTTGCATGTCTACAGGACGTACTATATCACCATTATTATACCCCCAATCCTTGAGAGTTTTGTATATTTCAGATGAAATGGTTTTTATATCTTTCATTGTATCGATATTTGGCATAATGATATAAAAACATTTTGGTTATGTTATGAATAGAAACCTTTATTATACTTGGATGATAATACAAACATGATCATGATCTATAGACAACCAAAGATCGATGTCATGGAGTGGTGTTAAAGAATGTCACTTCTGACTCATGACAAAATCCGGACTGCGGCAATCGCGACACTGAAAGCAAATAGTGATGTCAATGCTGTTGTGAAAAAGTGGTATCGATACATCTTACCGATAGGCAACGTACGTTGCCCTGCATTCTACATTGGGAAGATTGTGCAACCATTTACTGGTGCATGTGGTACAGATCAGCAGTATACGACTATCTCCACTCTAATGGACATATATGCTGGGGTACTATGTTGTAAACATGATGAGGATACCGCGGACGTGGAACTCGGTGAAGTGTATGAATTGGTATATAACGCATTGAAAGCGTCGCCTACACTTGGTCTCGATAATTTCAATATCCATAACATTACACCCGTCACCACTATGCCAACTCCACAGTACGGAAAATTCACAATTGGGGCAGAAATGATATTACACGCAACATGGGAGGAATAAAATGGTTGATATATCAACATACAAGAATGAAGTATACGAGATATACGAGTTGCATCACGAAGTACAAACGGATGCATCAGGGGCGGGGCCATCTACTATCACGGTCACTGGTAAAAAACCACATGCGGACGTGATTGCTAGCTCCGGACACAAACTCAAACG
>Ga0190347_1000213_pt1 | contig 19499 bp, 26 predicted proteins | sample 48721356_MG_FD_161652 | JGI IMG/M metagenome (GOLD analysis project Ga0190347, IMG submission 161652) | Hydrothermal vent microbial mat bacterial communities from Southern Trench, Guaymas Basin, Mexico - 4872-13-5-6_MG | ecosystem: Environmental > Aquatic > Marine > Hydrothermal vents >...
TCCCCGCTGTGGAAGTGCGGACGATCAAAGCCTTCCCACCCGTCTATGAAGATCTGGCGGTGGTCGTGGATGAGGGTGTCTCTGCCGAGGAGGTCGTGCGTGTCATCCGGGAGGCGGGGGGAGCGTTGCTCGAGGAGGTGCGCCTTTTCGACCTCTATAGAGGCGACCAGATCGGACCTGGGAAGAAGAGCCTGGCCTACGCGCTGGTCTACCAGGCCGAGGATCGCACCCTCACCGATGAAGAAGTGGCCGAGATCAGGGCCAGGATCGTCCAACAGCTGGAATCAGCGTTGAATGCGAGGTTGCGGACCTAGTCCTCACCCGCAGCAAAGCGTTCGGCCCGCTGGATGGCAGCCGCAGCGAGCTGGGCTACCACCAGGAGCAGGTGGTGGTCCTCGACGGAGAACTCGCGCTCGGCTTGCTTGTTGACGGCTTCGATCACGCCCAGCACCCGGTCTCCATCAAGCATGGGCACGCAGGCCAGCGTCTGGGTGTAGAAGCCGAAGGTTTCATCCACTTGAGGGAAGAAGCGCGGGTCCTTCCGCACGTCGTGGACTATAGCGGGTTCACGCTGGTCGGCCACCCACCCGGCGATGCCGCGGCCTGGCGGTAGGCGGTAGCCGCGCAAGCGGTCCCGGGCTTCTCCGTGGACAATGGCGAAGACCAACTCCTCCGTCTCTTCGTCAAGCAGGAGCAGGGAACCATCGCTGGCGCCCAGTACGCTGAGGACGGACCCCAGCAGGTCGTCGAGCAGGACGATGGGGTTCACATCGGGGGTGACGCGCTGGATGATTTCCTGGAGGGCGCTGAGCCCGCGGATGGCTGAGCGCAGGGCGGTCAATTCGTCTTTAAGTTCCTGATTTTCTTGGCGTAGACGAGTTAATTCGCCCTGCATGTAGCGGATGGGGTCGCGAGTGTCCACCATGGGCGCCTCCGTGTGCCTTTGATCTTAGCACAGGTATAGAGCGGGACCAAACCGGACCGCCGGGTATAGGGTCTGCGGACGCTGTGGTCCAAGCAGGGAGGTAGAACCTGCAAAGCACGCCATGGTATGATGGCCCCCATCGAGGGGGAAGAACGCGCTCAGGAGGGCCGCATCCCAATGCTAAATATCTACTTTTCCTGCTCGCTTACGGGCGGCCGCGCAGATGAGCACATCTATGCGACCATCGTGGACCACCTGCTCGCGCAGGGACATGAGGTGCCCACCGCTCACCTGGCTCACCCGGAGGTCATGTCGCTCGAACGAGTGGTGGATCCTGAGGAGGTCTACGCCCGGGATATCGATTGGATCGATGGTTGCGATGCTTTGGTTGCGGAAGTCAGCACCCCGTCGCATGGGGTGGGCTACGAGATCGCCTATGCGCTTGGCCTGGGCAAGCCGGTGCTTTGTTGTCACCGGGAGGGGGTCCCGGTGTCCAAAATGATCACCGGGAACCGCAGTGCTGGCCTGCGTGTGCAGGCCTATAGGGACGCGGAGGAGGCCTTGCGGGCCATCGATAGCTTCCTAGAAGAACTTTCGCCCGCGACCTGACCCTTGGTGCCAGGCGGCGAGGGTTCGGGCTGGGTTCATCGGAACCGGGGCCGAGCTACACGGCCTCGACGCGCTCCAAATCGGGGAAGAATTGGCGCACAGAACCCTCCACCCAGCCGTGGAGGGTTCCATTTGAAAGGGCGCACGTCTCGCAGGCCCCGCCCAAACGAACCTTCAGGACCTTCCCATCGAAGTCGACCATCTCGACCCATCCGCCATGATAGTGCTCGATGTAGGAACTGATGGTCTCAATGAGAGCCCGCATGCGTTCCTGCACGGGGACCTGGGAGGCATGTTCGTGATTGGTCAGATCCATTGCATTTCCTCCCTGATGGGCGACCAGCCTAGGAGTGGATGCCGGCGCGCAGCAGATCAATGACCTTCTCGTGTGTGCTCTGCAAGCGTTGGGCGATCACCTCGGCCAGACGCTCCAGGATCACGACACCGGTCTCGGGGTGCTGTTCGATCATCTCGCGCAGTTCTGCGCCTCGGATGCTAAGGGCTTCGGTGGGCTCGAGGCATACTGCGCATGAGGTGTAGCGCTTTCTGCCCAGAGCCGAGGACCAGCCGAAGACGCTGCCCGCTTCCACCTCGCTGACGTTGATCACCTCGCCATCCTCGGGTTTGAAACGGATGGCCACCTTGCCCGAGATGACGATGTAGAATTTGTCGGCGCGGGCCCCCTGGGGGAAAATGATCTCCCCGGCCGAAAAGGTCTCGGCATGAAAGCGATCCGCAAGGAGATCGAGATCCTGTCGCTCGAGTCCCTGGAAGAGTGGCATACTGCTCAGGATGTTGGGCTGCACCATGGCCTGATCCGGGTTGCGTGTGCTATTCAGTGTAGAAGCCAGGCGTCTGGCTTCCGAAGTGGCTTCCTTCCCATTCTGCATGACAACCATCACCTTTGGCGTGGTTATTTCGGCCAGAGGAGAAGGCAAATGATTGGACTATAACAATTCCTCCGAGGTTCTCTTGACCTCAGCGAAAATTGTGATTATATTAACACTCACAGGCAGGCATCTGGGTGCCCCCCTCACCTAGATGCTTGTCTGTGTTTAACAAGCAGCCACCTCCTGGTCTGTCTGCTCGCAACCCATCGGTCTTGCGAGACTATCATCCCGCTGCCGAAGGGCTGGGTCCGTGCCTATGCCCCGCCATCATTGCCTCGGCGCGGACGAGATCTTGTTGTGTGTTAATGTTGAAGAAGGCTTGTCCATCGGGATCGAGTTGGGCGAGTTCCTCGCCTTCCACGGCCAGGACACGGAGACCGGCATAGAAGCTGACCATCCTCTGCTCACCTTGCGCCAGAGCCGCCTCGACGGCCGGCAGGCAGAATTCGCGCCGGTAGATGGCCAGGAGCGGCTCGAAGTGATCCCCTCTGCGGGGAACGATGATATCCGCCAGCCCCCTGTGGGCAATCATATGCTCAAGCAGTGGGCGCGGCACGAAGGGCATGTCGCAGGCGATCGCAAGCACATCGCTTCCCTGGGCATGGGTGAGTGCCGTCCGCAGGCCCTGCAGTGCGCCGCCCCCGGGTTCGGCGTCGGACACGAGCCGAAGACCCAAGTAGCGGAGGGATTCCGGGCGGTTGGTGGTTATCAATAGATCGTCCGCCAAACCCTGGATCCGCTCCAGCACATGTTCGATGAGCGGGCGCCCGGCGAGAGGGATGAGCGCCTTGTCGTTCCCCATGCGGCTGGAACGACCGCCTGCTTGGACGGCGATGGAGAGCATAGTATGATTGTACACCCCCGCGAGTGCCTTCGGGCGGGTGATATAATCCTCGCCAATAGGCATGCCTTCCCTTGCCAAGACCCTCGATGCGCTGACCGCGCCAGGAGAATTGTACGAGCGGCTTCCGGACGGGACCGTGCGCTGCGTGGCGTGTGGGCACCGCTGCCTGATCCGGGAAGGGCGGCGGGGCATCTGCAAGATGCGCTTCAATCAAGATGGGGTCCTCAAGGTTCCGTGGGGCTATGTGGCCGGTCTTCAAGTCGACCCCACCGAGAAGAAGCCCTTCTATCATTTGCTCCCCGGCTCCGACACGCTCACCTTCGGCATGCTGGGGTGCGATTTTCACTGTGACTATTGCCAGAATTGGATCAGCTCACAGGCGTTGCGCGATCCCGCTTCGGAGATCGCCCAGGGCGCCATCCAGCCGATCGAGCCGGAGGTGCTGATTGAGCATGGTTTGCGCCTCGGCGCCCGCGTGGTGGCCTCATCCTATAATGAACCTCTGATTACCAGCGAATGGGCCGTGGCTGTATTTCGGGAAGCCCAGAAATCCGGGATGCGCTGCGTCTATGTCTCGAACGGTAACGCCACGGCAGAGGTGCTCGACTACCTACGCCCCTACCTGACAGGCTTCAAGGTTGATCTCAAGGCCATGCGGGATCGGTCCTACCGGCGGCTGGGGGGCGTCTTGCAGAACGTGCTTGATGGCATTCGCATGGCTCATGAGCGCGGCCTCTGGGTGGAGGTCGTTACGTTGGTCGTGCCGGGGTTCAACGATTCGGCCGATGAATTGGTGGACATGGCACGCTTTCTTGCCTCGGTATCTGCGGACATCCCCTGGCATGTGACTGCCTTCCACCCGGATTACCGCATGCAGGATGCACCCCGCACCGGCCCCGATAGGCTCATCCGCGCCGCCGAGATCGGCCAGGAGGCGGGCCTGCGTTTCGTGTATGCAGGCAACCTCCCTGGACGCGTGGGTCCCTATGAGCACACCTACTGCCCCAACTGCCAGACCAGGCTGATCCGGCGTCTGGGCTATCTGATCCTGGAATACCGCCTCACAGAGGGAGGCGCCTGCCCGGATTGCGGTGCCCAGATCCCAGGCGTTTGGCCCGAATCGCCCGATCAGGTACGCATCCAGCGCGTGACGGATCGATTTGGCCGAATGCCGAAAGTAGTGAGGTAGCGGGACAGGCATGGCGGATACGAACAGGGCAGCCGACGCGGAGCGCCGCAAACTTCTCCTGACCTATGATCCCCTGCCCGGACGCAGGGAAGCCTACTTCCGGTACGTGCTGGGTGAGTTTATCCCCGCCCTGGAACAGATGGGGTTGACGCTCTGCGAATCTTGGCACACGGCCTATGGCCCCTACCCGCTGCGCCTGACCGGCCTCCTGGCCCCCGATGAAAAGACGCTGGAGGAGATCCTGGCCTCTGAAGAGTTCAAGCGGCTGGAAGCGCAGTTGCAGGAGTATGTCTCCAATTATCATCGGCGCTTGGTTCCCAAGAGAGACACGTTTCAGTTCTGAATCGGCCACCGTAGGGCAGATGCCTATGCTCACGCTGTTCGAGGATGAACGGCATGCGTGACTGTCTTCACATATTTGGTATAATGCAGGACGAAAAACCCCTGGCTCATCGCACATCCAACTTTCGTGGTACTTCCCATCATCGCAGCCCAGCCAGGGCTTTTTCTTTTGATGAGGCACTTACGTCTGAAGGGATCCCGAAGAAGATTGACGCTTGGCAGCGCGCCCGTCCGGGCGTAGATTCGGGGTGGATAGCTGTTGGCAAAGGAGGCGCGGGATGGCGACGGTAGTTTGGAGAACCCTGAAGGAGCGAGATTGCGAGCGTGTGGGGGAGCGGGTGCAACTTCAGGCTAAGGTGGTCTACCCGGTGTCCGCTCTTCCCGATGGCCCGCCGCGTGTGTTGGCGCACCGCTGCTCGCGCGGGATGATCTGCAACGCCTGCGATCGCCCCGCCTGCCAGTGGGCCGGAAGCCTGCCGGATATTGACCCCTTCGCCTCGGGTTAGGCAGGAAAAGGGGGACTGGTCAAGCGCATCGCTCCCGGGCTCATGCCCGGGCGGTTTGATTCTAGTGCGGGGAACGCGAAGCTAAGCGTGGCAAGCCGATGCTAGGAATTGAGTTCCTGGGTCTCAGCCAGGCTGCGCTTCTGAGCGTGGGAAAGGCGCTTTAAGGCGCGCTCGGCCTTCATCGCCTCCGAGCGGGTGGCGTAAGGTGCCGTGTAGACCAGCCGCAGCGGCCGGCGGCTGCGGGTGTAGCGCGAGCCCTGCCCTCGGCGATGCTCCGCCAGCCGCCGGTCGGGATCCGAGGTCCAGCCAGCGTAGTAGGACCCATCGGAGCATTCCAGCAGGTAGGTGAAGTAGATCGGCATATCGGAGACAGGAGGCGACTGCCGGTGCTGGCGGGCTATTTCTTGGAACGCGGCTCACGCGAGCGAAAGCCAAAAAGTCTGCCCAGAAAGCCGGCATCGCGGGCCGGGGTCGCCCCTCTGCCCTCGCCGCTCCAATCCGCGCGCTCACGCGCTGCAATCCAGTCATGCCGTGAGCGGTCCGCTTGCTCCAAATAGTTCTCCACGGCCTCCTCCTGGCCCTCCTGTGCCAGCAACTTTCGCAAGCGCTGGAGTTCCCCGATCAGGGCATCCATCTTGGCGAGCAGGTGCTCGCGATTCATAGCCCAATGTTTGGTCAGTGCAGCTGGCTCAAGCAGCCCGCATAGGCTGACAGCCTGGGCGAAGTTGTTGCCGGCAAGCCTCTGGACCTCCGGCCAGGAAGCGGAATCGCTCGCGGCGTGGACCAGCGCCGCTCCCAGGAATGCCGGCAAATCTTCGGCGCCGGCGAGTGCCGAGTCGTGTTCGGACAGATCCATGAAGAGTGGCGCAGCACCCAGCAATTCGGCCAGGTTGACGGCCACATCCAGAGTGTCTTCGGAGGCCCCGGGGGGAGCGATGATGGCCATGCTACTGCCCTGGAAGAGATCCTCCCGGGGCACATCGGTCCCTGAGGAATCTCGCAGAAGCGCCTCGGGGCCGATGATGGGCGTGGCGCCGACATAGTGCCGCCCGCGAGGCAGATGGCGCTGGGCGCAGTCGAAGAAAGCCCGCTTGATAGGTCCAGTATCCAGGACCACCGCGCCCTCTTTGATGGTGCCTCCCAGATTTTCCAGATAGACTTCCACTTCCGCAGGGGGTAGCGAGAAAATGATGAGATCGGCGGTCCGGATTACGCCGCGGGGGTGATGGACCAGCGTGTCGACGGCATCCAGTTCCTGCGCCTTCCGGGCGATACGCTTCTCGGGATCGAAGCCGATGCGGCGCACCTCGCCCTGTGCGCGGCGCAAGGCCATGCCGATGGAAGCCCCGCAGCGATCGAGGCCGAGTATCAAGACTTCGTAGGACATCGTTGTACCTCAATAGGCTCCATCCGCCTTTTGCAGGCGAAGGAGCAAACGGTCGGCCAGCGTGTCGGCGTTTGCAGGAGGGGGCTCCTGATGGCGCCGGATGAGCTCGCAGAGCAGGGCGCTGGCCCCGCGGGCGGCCGCCAGCTCGGCGCCCCAGCGTGGGTGTTGCCGGGCGATGACGAAGGCCCGCCGCCATCCGCGTGGCGGGCCCTGGCCCCAGAGGGCCGCTCTGAACGGGAAGAATCGCGCCCCAAGGACCGCCAGTACCCGTTCGTGCAAGCGCGGCGGGTGAAGCGCCTTGCCCACATCATGAAGCAGCGCGGCAGCCAGCAACTCTGGATGCTTCTCGCCCTGGTCGAGAAGGTGTCCCAGAACCCTGGCGGCGTGCGCGCGGTCGGCAGCGGGCAGACCCCGATAGAGCTCCAGCAGGGGCGGCGTCAGGTATTGGCTGGCGAGCTGGATTTGACGGTCGTCGGGCCGCGCCCGCAGGCTCTGGAGGAACTGGCTGACTCGATAGGCGACGGTCATGGCTTAGGAGAGCAGCAGCCGCATCACGAATGATGCGGGGCCGCCGATTAGCGTCCCCAAGATGTTGAAGCCCCCGAAATTACCCAGGACGATCAAGCCCATCAGGATGTACATGCCATAAGGCCGCAGCCGGTAAAGGATTTCCTGGCCTCGAGGGGGCAGGAAATAATCGGCTACCTTCTCTCCGTCCAGGGGGTAGATCGGGATCAGGTTAAAAAAGAGCAGGATGAGGTTGATCCAAATGAACTCCACCAGGAAACGGCTCAGGAAATCCCCGCCCAAGCTGAAGCGAGCCAGACCCATCTGGAAGGGGATGGCCGCGATGATGGCCAAGAGAAGGTTGGAAAACGGTCCTGCGGCGGAGACCAGCATCATGCCCGCCGGATTGCGGCGCTGGAGCGTGTAGGGATTCACAAGCACGGGGCGCGCCCATCCGAAGCCGGCGAAGAGTAACATCAGCGAGCCCAGCGGATCGAGGTGGGCCAGAGGGTTGAGAGTCAGCCGACCATGCAAACGAGGCGTATCATCGCCGAGCTGGACCGCCGTCCACGCATGGGCAAACTCATGCACGGTGAGGGCAACGACGAGCGTGATCAGGCGGGCGATGAAGGTGGAGAGGTTTCCGAAGCCAAATGTGAGCATAGCGGTGGGATTATACCATTCGGTCGAGGTATAATCCCGCGACTTCGCACGCCTCTGCGGGATCACAGGGAAGGGGCATCATGCTCACTGATCTGAAGATGAATGAAGTCGTTTGCCTGCGCAAACCCCACCCCTGTGGAAGTACAGAATGGCGGGTTGTGCGGTTGGGCGCCGATATCGGCCTGAAATGCATGGGGTGTGGGCGGCGCATCTTGCTCCCACGCCGCGAATTGGCCAAGCGCCTAAAAGGACGCCCCCCCGGTGGCGGGGAGGCGGGTTAGGGGCCTTCTGGTAGGGTCTGGCACCCTTGAGGCTGCCGGCTTCCTAGAAGTTGCTAATGATGTTGCTGAACATATTGCCCACGCCCGAGCCGTAGAGCGCAAGGACGACAATGACGATGATGCCCACCAGCAGAATCATCAAGGCATACTCCACCAGCCCCTGACCCCTAGGGGAGAAGTGGACCATAAAGGCCTCCAGCCAATGAACCTGATCCCGATAAATGCGCTCATAGTATAGGCCGAACCGTCGATCAGGGACAATAGCCCCAAAGTCAGCCAGTAGGGATGGCGTGTCCAAGACCCAGAGGGAAGGTGGCCGTGCACAAGCTCATGCTGCTCTTCAAGAAAACCGACGATCCGCTCGAATTGGAGCGCCTGTGGAGCGAGCGCTTCGTCAAGCGAGCCGAGCGTATGCCGGGGTTGCGCCGAGTGGCCGTCAGCCGGGTTGTGGGTGGGCCCGAGCCCGAGGATGATCTTCACCTGATTCATGAATTTTACTTCGACGATATGGCCGCGCTTCAAGAGGCGATGGCCTCGCCCGAGGGACAGGATGCGGGCAGAGCCTTGATGTCGTTCGCAGCGGGGGCGGTGAAGGTCTACTTTGCCGAGCACCTCGAGGAGCCGCGGGGCGGCTAAGGGGACAGAGGCATGGCGGATCAAGCTGCGAGAGGCCTGGGCGGAGCACCTCTGCCCTGGGGCCGCGCCCAACTTGAGCGATTCATGCGGCAGGAGGCCATCCGTGGGGAAATCATCCGCCCCGGCGCTCCGACGCCCACAGTGGCCAGCGCTGCACAGGCCGTAGGCGCCGCGCCCGATCAAATTCTCAAGACCCTGCTCTTTCTCATCCGAAGTGAACCTGTCTTGGCGATTGCTAGCGGCCAGGGATATGTGGACAGAGCCAAACTAGCGGCCAAATACGGCGTCGGAAAGAAGCAGGTCAAACTGGCCGGAGCCGAGCAGGTGCTCGAAACCACGGGTTACCCCGTTGGAGCCGTTCCGCCGTTTGGACACCGGCGTCCGTTGCGGACCCTGATCGACCCTGGCGTGATGGAACTTGAGATCGTTTATGCCGGAGGCGGGGAGATCGATTGCTTGTTACGCACAAGCCCGGAAGAGATCCTGCGGGCCACCGGGGGCGAAATCCTGGCACTGCAGCGTGAGGAGGCCTGAACTGGGGCAGGAACCCGCTTCGCGCCACCTCGCCCGCCTAAGGCCCGGGAGACGCAGGAGGGCGATCTTGGTGATAGGCCTTTTTGTGATAGTAGCGGGCTTGGCGGGTTACCTGCTCCTTCGCCCAGTGCTCAGATCCGCGCCCCGCCTTACCCGCTTGCGGGCCTACTTCCGGGACCCCCAGGCCTTCGAAGATTACATTCTCCAAGCCGGCAAGCGCTGCGGGAATGCGCCCTTCTTGCTACCGACCGACGGGTACGTGGGCTTCTTCTGGGGGGACTCCTTTCGGCCGGGTCACCGGCATCAGGGTATCGATATCTTTGGTCCGCCTGGCCCTGAAACCCTGGGGAAGGTGCCGGTCGTCGCCAGCTTCGATGGATACCGGACGCGCCTGCCAGAATGGCGCTCGGCTGTGATCCTGCGCGTGCCCCAGGATCCCCTCCGGCCCGGGCGCCAGATCTGGCTTTACTACACCCACATGGCCGACCCCGAGGGGCGGTCCTTCATCACAGAGGCCTTTCCGCCAGGGACGGTGGAGGCCTTTGTGGAGGCGGGTACGCTGCTCGGATATCAAGGCAATTATTCGGCGGATCCTGACAATCCGACCGGCATGCATCTCCATTTCTCGCTTGTCCTGGATGATGGCCAGGGCCGGTTTCGGAATGAACTCCGGATCGAGAACACCCTCGACCCCAGCCCCTACCTCGGCCTGGAATTGAATGCCGAGCGGGCAGGCGGGGAGTTGGCCTCATGCCCGGGCTGAGGGCGACTTGCCCGCTTGGAGCCGCGGGTTAAGGCGGCCTGACCTCACGCGACGTATAATTACTTATCCGGCGGACCGCTTCTGCGTGAGCGCTCCGCTTGCGGGCCTGGATTTTGTGAGCGGCCCACAGTCCAGGCAAAGGAGTGGCGCAGCGTGGCCTACATCGTATGCCTGGAAGAGGATCAGGACCGCTGGATCGCGCATGTTCCCGATCTGCCGGGTTGCTATGCAGCCCACCCGGAGCGCGAGGTTGCCGTCCAGGCTGTCCCGGAGGCGGTCTCCGTCTACCTCGCCTGGTGTCAGGGACATGGCCTCCGCATCACCGGGCTTTCTGGGCCGATGGTTGTTGCCGAGGTCATCCGCACTTGGGAATTTGAGGACGGCTACCTGGTCAATGCCTTTTTCGCCGCCGACCGTCCGCCTGTGATGGAAGAGGAACTGAAGGAATATCAGCTCCTGCTCGAGGCGACCTACAAGGATCTCAAGGGCGCGGTGGACGGCCTGGGTCCTGAAGAGGATGGGCAGGTTCTTCCGGGAGAGCGTTGGTCGATCGGTGGCGTGCTCGGCCACGTCGTGCGGGCAGATTGGTGGTATCTCGATAGGCTGGGGCTCGCCTTTTCAGAGAGTGACCTACCAGGGGATCCACGGGCCGGCCTTGACCATATCCAGGCATACATGCTGGAACGACTCCCTCAACTTGCAAAACGTGTCAATGTGCTGACTCTGGCGGGTGAAACATGGTCGGCGCGCAAGGTGCTGCGGAGAAGCCTTTGGCATCGGCGGGATCACACGCAGCAAATCCTGAAGTTGCGGCGCAGACTGTCGGGCCGGGAGGCTCGCAGCTGAATTTCTGACGACATCGGGCACTGCTTCCATGAGAATGGGAGCGCCCTTTTTCAAGAAGCTTTCGAGGAGGCGGGGCATGGACTTCAAATTCGTGCAGATAGAGCGGCATGACCGAGCAGGGCTTATCCGCATAAACCGCCCCAAAGCGTTGAACGCGCTCAACCGCACGGTGATGCAGGAGATCGGAGAGGCGCTGGAGGCCTTCGATCAAGACGAGGGCATCGGTGCCATTGTCATCACCGGTGATGAGCGTGCCTTCGCAGCTGGCGCGGACATCAAGGAGATGGCGGAGGCCTCGGCGGTCGAGATGCTCGAGAGGGACACGATAAGCCTTTGGGATCGGGTCCAGGAGGTGAAGAAGCCGGTCATCGCGGCCGTCTCCGGATGGTGTCTGGGAGGGGGCAACGAGCTGGCGATGGCCTGCGATATGATCGTGGCTTCGGAGACGGCCAAATTCGGCCAGCCGGAAATCAACCTGGGCGTGATTCCGGGCGCAGGCGGCACCCAGCGGCTCACGCGGGCGGTGGGGAAGGCGCTGGCGATGGAGATGATCCTGAATGACCGCCATCTTACGGCGGAGGAAGCCTACCGGTTTGGACTGGTAAACCGCGTCGTCCCGCATGAGGTGTACCTGGAGGAGGCGCTCTCGTTGGCGCAAGAAATCGCAGCCCGCGCGCCTCTGGCCCTGCGGGTGGCGAAGGAGATGGTCTTGCGCGCAGAGGAAGTGCCGCTCTCGGAAGGCGTCCGGGATGAGCGGCGCAATTTCTACTTCCTTTTCAGCACCGAGGACCAGAAAGAAGGCATGAAGGCCTTTATGGAGAAGCGCAAACCCAGCTGGAAAGGGCGGTGAGGTGGGGGCGCGATGATCACTTACCGAGACCTGGTTGCTGCCCTTGGAGATCTGGGACTGGACGGGACCAGCCGGGTCATCGCGCACGCCGATCTTGCGGGGATGCCGGGATGGGTTGGTGGCGCGGAGAGTGTGGTGGGGGCGTTGCGATCGACGGTAGAGGTGCTGCTCATGCCGGCCTTTACCTATCGCACCATGGTCGTGCCGCCGGTTGGCCCGCCCAACAACGGGCTGACGTATGAGGGTCACGAGGAGGCCAACCGCGAGGCCGAGATCTTTCACCTGGATCTGCCGGTTGACGAGACCTTGGGGCCCGTGCCAGAGGTCCTGCGGCGCATGGAAGGGACCCGGCGATCCACCCATCCGATCCTGTCTTTCTGTGTCTCTGGCGCGCCGGAGGCCCTGGAGCGCCAGTCGCTGGATGAGCCGCTGGCGCCGATCGCATGGCTGGCGGAATACGACGGCGATGTGCTTCTCTTGGGAACCGATCAGCGGCGGAATGTGAGCTTGCATTGGGCGGAGGCGCTGGCGGGCCGTAAGCGCTTCGTGCGCTGGGCACTCACGACGCGGGGCGTGATGGAATGCAGGAATATGCCTGGCTGCTCCGAGGGCTTTGGTGCCATCTGGGAACGCTTGGGAGGAGTGGCTACGACCTTGACGCTTGGCAACGCGCGGTTGGAGCGGGTGCCGCTGCGCGACTTGCTCAACATCGCTTCGGCGTGGATCCGGGAGGATCCGGAGGCGCTGCTCTGCTTGCGGAAGTCCTGCCAACGTTGCGCCGCCGTGCGGGCCGATCTACGTGATAAGGTTTGATTGAGGTCGCGATTTGTGCTGCGAAGGGGAAGGTCTCCATGCGGACGATCTACTTTGAGAAGAATATTCCCCGCATCCTGGCCGCGAAGGCGCTCAAGCGAGTCTGGCCGGGCGTGATCTGGAGTCCCCTCTCGCCGATCCGGCGGGAGACTCTTCCCGACCCCCCGTTGCCAGGTGGCCGCTGGCTGCGGGTCCGGAACCGGCAGTGTGGCATCTGTGCCACGGATCTAAGCCTGCTGCAGGTGAAGGCCGACCCGGCCATAGCAGGCGCCGCCGTGCCGGGGGTGCAGCGTGTCTATTTGGGACATGAGGCTGTGGGCGATGTTGTCGAGGTGGGGCAAGGGGTCACGCGCTTCAAGGTGGGGGACCGCGTCGTGATTGAGGCCCGTCCGTTTGGCAGCCCCAACTGCCATACACAGGAGATCGACCCACCCTGCCCCCCATGTGCAGCGGGCCAGAGCCGGCTCTGTGAGAACGGTTCCTTAGGGCTCGGACCGGTGGGCTTGGGGGGTGGCTGGAGCGATAGCTATATTGCCCATGAAAGCGAGGTCTGGCCGGTGCCCGAAGACCTGACCGACGATCAGGCTTCGTTGATCGAACCCATGTCGGTTGGGCTACATGCGGTCCTGCGGCGGCCCCCGGCCGAGGGCGACCAAGTGTTGGTTATTGGCGCGGGCATCATCGGCCTGGTCACATTGCAGGCGCTGAAGGCCATTCGGCCCAAGGCCCGGGTGGTTGTCCTGGCGCGATACCCGCATCAGGCCGAGGCGGCCTGGAGTCTGGGGGCGGATGAGGCGGTCACGGGCGGCGATACCTACGAGCGCCTTGCAAAGCTCACGGGTGCCAAGCATTACCGGGCACCAATGAACCGCGGCATGCTCCTGGGTGGCTTCGACCAGGTCTATGACTGTGTGGGCAGCGCGGCCAGCATCACGGATGGCCTGCGATGGGCGCGCGCCATGGGCACCATGGTGCTGGTGGGGACTTCCTTCACGACCATGCGACTCGACATCAGCCCCGTCTACCATCAAGAAGTTGATTTCCTGGGAGCGAACACCTTTGGAGTGGAAGCATGGCAGGGGCGCGAGGCGCACACCTTCGATCTTGTGATCGAATTTCTGCAGCAGGGCAAGCTCCGCGCCGCCGGCCTCATCACGCATCGTTTCCCGATTGAGCGCCTGCGAGAGGCTTTGCGTGTGGCTCAGGACAAACGCTCAGGCGCGATCAAAGTCACACTGACCTTCCCCTCGGCCGGAGGAGCAGCGGCTTAGGCTCGCAGTGAAAGCGATGAATCCGCACCCCCATCGACCCCCAACGGCGCTGGTCCTCGGCGCGAGTGGCTTTATCGGTGGTCATGTAGCCCGGGCGCTGCTCGAGGAGGGCTGGGGTGTGCGCGGGCTGCGACGTTCTCCGCAATCCGTCGGGCATCTCGGCGATCTTCGCATCGATTGGTTCGAAGGCGATGTGGAGGTGCCCGCAAGCCTTCGGCCGGCGATGGAAGAAACGGATGTGCTCTTCCATGTGGCCGGATATGTGCCGCCGAACACCTACCGTATCCCAGCGAAAGTGGCCCAGGCGGTGCAGCGCATACGGGGCGTTCTCCAGGCCGCAGAGGCGGCCGGAATCCGTCGAGTGGTCTACACCTCGAGCCTCTCCACCATTGGCGCGCCGCCTGGAGCCCATCGCCTTGCAGATGAGCGCGACGCCTACATCCCCTGGACAGCTCACGGCTCTGCCTATTACGAGTGCAAATATGCCATGGAGAGTGAGGTGTTGCGGGCCGCGGCACGGGGCCTGGATGCTGTGGTCGTGAATCCCACGCTGGTCTTGGGCCCGGGCGATGTCCACCTTTCGGTCAGCGGCATTCTGGTCGCGGCAGCGAAGGGTTACCTGCGCTTCTGGCTCCCGGGGGAGATCAACGTGGTTGACGTTCGGGATGTGGCGCGGACCCAGGTGCGGGCAGCGGAGGTTGGCCGCAAAGGTGAGCGCTACGTGCTTGGCGGCCACAATGTGAGCGTGCGGGAGCTTATCGAGCGCATCTGCGAGACCGCCGGCGCTCCGCCTCCCTTCATGGGCATGCCCCGCGGGTCGCTTTCGGTTCTGGCCCGGCTCTTGCATGCCATCCCACCGTTGGATCGGGCCAACAACCATCTTCGAGCCGCTGATCATTGGCGGGCCATCCAGATGACGAAGGCGCGGGACGAGCTTGGCCTGGATCCAAGACCCCTGGAGCAAACCTTGCAAGATGCCCTTGCGTGGCTGGAGAAGCAGGGCAAGCTGAAGCTGCGGCGATTTGAGGTATAATTCCGCCGCTCCAAAGTCAGGAGCCGAGGTCAGCATGAACGAGCCCGAGAAGATCACCATCATTGAAGGACCCCCTCCGACATTCGAACTGGTAAGCGATCCCTGGCAATTTGGGCTGATTGAAGGTCCCTTGCCCTCGCAGGTGGCGGTTTGCCGCGTCAGGACCTCCAATGGCCCTGCGCTGGTTGAGCGCTGTCACCGGGCCTGGCGGCATGGCCAGACCATCTACCTGGAATACCGTTCGGGCGATGGGTTGACCGAGCAGGCCCCCATCACGGCGGTGCGCTGGATCGATGCCCCCGAGGGGCACATCCTGCTGCTCTGGGTGCGGCTTGAGGAACCTGAGATCGAGATCGAATTCGAATTCGATGATGATATTGAGGACTACCAAGATTTTGAGGACGACGAGGGGGAGGGGGAAGACGATTGGGATTTCGGCTTATCGATCTGATGGCCTTGCCTGGGCCGGGCGGAGCTGCGCCCGGCCTTTGCTCTTCAAGATATTGAACGGAAATTCTACTGATCCTTGCATGGGCTGCGCCGGGCAGCCCATGTTTTCGATCCGGCATTTGATGCGGGAGAGACATCCATGGAAGCCTATGAGACCCTAAACGTTGAACGGCATGCGGCGGTGCTGACCGTTCGCCTAAATCGGCCCAAGGCGAATGCTTTCAGCTTCACGATGGTGGAGGAGTTGCTCACTACCCTGAAGCGGGCGCGGGAGGATGATGGCGTTCGCTGTATTGTGCTCACCGGCAGCGGGCGCTTCTTCAGCAGCGGTCAGGATCTGGCCATCGTCGAAGAAACCGGCATCCCGATCCCTTTCCGCTACCACCTCCAGCGAACCTACAACCGCATTGTTCTAGAGATGCGTCGCCTGGAAAAGCCCATCATCGGCGCCATCAATGGAACCGCCGCAGGGGCGGGATTGGGGATCGCCCTGGCGACCGATATTCGCTGGGCGGCCGAGAGCGCCCGCTTCGTATTCGGCTTCACGGGGATCGGGCTCACGGCCGACTCGGGGGTGTCCCTCACGCTGCCGCTGCTTGCAGGTATGGCGCGAGCGGCGGAGTTCGCCTTCCTGAATGAGCCACTTTCCGCACATCAAGCCCTCGAGTGGGGCGTGATCAGCCGGGTGCTTCCAGATGAGGAACTTGAGGATGCCGTCGCGGAACTGGCGCAGCGCTTGGCCGCAGGGCCTACGCGAGCGCTGGGGCTCACGAAGCGGGCCTTCAACCATGCGGTGATGCCCAGCCTTGCGACGGTGCTGGACTATGAAGCGCACCTGCAGGAGATCGCCGGGCGAACCCAGGATCATCTGGAGGGGTTGAACGCGTTTCTGGGGAAACGCCCGCCGGATTTCAAGGGGGCTTGAGGCTAAGGCTGCGTTCGCAGCGCGTCCGCGCCTCGGACCCGCTCAGTCAAGGCTGACGGGCGTTGGAGTGGATGTTTCGGGCTGCGGGACGCGAATGATCTCCCGGTTCAATCCAAGCTGCACCTCGGCGCCCCCGGTTGTGAATCCTGCCAGGGAGAAGGTGGCGTTCGACAACTCCACGATATCTTCGCCCCAATTTCGAAGCGCGGCCAGGATGACCCCCTCAGAGCTGACGAAGCCTCTCGGAGAGGGTATGGGCGTATCCCCCCAGCCTGCCCCGAACCCTCGCCAGAAGTCCTCCTCGGGATCGTAGAGATAGATCTCCAGCGTGGGAGGCGTTTCGATGGAGGCCGGGAAGGCTTGGAAGACGAGTGTGGCCACGTTTGCAAGGGAGAGGGGTTCGGAGGGTTGGAAGGCGAAGATGGGGAAGTCGCCCGGCAAGAGCGTCAAAGGCCCGGTGCCCTGCATGATGAGCGCCACCTGTGCATCGGCCGGATCGGGCATCGCAGCGGGTGTGGGCGGGATGGGTGTGGGAGAAGACGGTGTGGTCGGGGTGGCCGTGGCGGCGGGTGTGCTGGTGGGCTGCGGCGTGTACGAAGGTGTGGGGGTCCAGGTCGGAATGGCCGATAGGGAGACCGGGGTTGGCGTGTGGGTCACCGTGGCTGTGAGCGTTGGTGCGAGCGTGCTGCGGCTTAAGAGTGCCGGCAGATGACCGAGCGAATCGAGCACCACGTAGGCCCCACCCCCAGCGGCGATAAGGAAGGCACCCAGGGCGAGCAGCACCAGGATCAGGCGTTGGGTGGAGGTGAGGCCGCCGCGCCTGACGGGTCTCCTTGCGGGCGCTGGAGGGGTCTCGGTTGGCTGCGGCCCCGGAGACGGTGCCGCCGGGATCTCCATGGCCTCGGGCACCTCAGGAGGTATCCCCAGTCTTTCGCGCGCGCCGGCATGACCGGGATCGATGGCGAGGATCTTCCGGCAGCAAAAGGCCTGCTTGTCAGGCTCTTCGAGGATCTGCGCCAGCCACCACCAGGCGTCCACCGATTCGGGATGGTCGAGCACCAACCGGCTGAGGAGCTTGCGGGCGCGAGGTACCTCGCCGCTCTGGATGGCTGCGATGGCTTCGTTGAGTGTGGCGTCCGGTTCTTGCGGGCGCTCCTGATCCATGCGAATGACAGCTCCTGCTTAGGCGTAGACGCGGGTGCCATCATTCTATGGCGATGAGGCGAGGGGGTCAATCACCCCTTAGAGCCGGGCTTGCTAACTGCGAAGCTGGGAGAAGTGGGGGGTGGCTGATATGGGAGTCGGCGAGGTTGCCTGCCTCTCATCCGCCTAGCTGGCCCAGTCGGCTGCGCTCCTCCTCGGCCACGCTCTCATCGAGTTTGCGATACAGGGGCTTGGGCTTGGAGAAGGCCCGACCAGGCTCGAGGACGCTGGGAGCCCAATGTCCGGAGGCCTGGCTGGCATCGTAGACCAGGGCCTCGTGGCTGCGTGAGTCCTCGTCAAAGCGCTCGATGCGCTGCTGGCCGAAGAGCGGTTGCTCATAGCCAAGGGTCTGGTGCAGGCTCTCGCAAGAGAAGGGCAGGAAGGGGGCCAGGAGCACCTTGAGCGAGTCGATCGCTCGCAGCGCGGTGTAGACCGTCGTGGCTGCAGCCTGACGGTCCTGCTTGATGACGCCGAACCAGGGCGCCCTGTCGAGGTAGCCATTCACCTCTCGTGCCAGCTCCATCGCTTCCTGCAAGGCAGCCCGCAACTTGACCGCCTCGATCAGCCCGCCGACGCGCTCGAATCCGCTCTCGATCTGGGCCAGCAAGGCACGGTCGATTTCGCGCAGTTCGCCCGGCTCGGGCACGCGCCCCTCCCAGTGCTTGTGCGCAAAGGAGAGGACACGGTTGGCCAGGTTGCCCCAGGCAGCGACGAGCTCGTTGTTGTTCTTGCGCACGAACTCACCCCAAGAGAAGTCCGTGTCCCGCGACTCGGGCATGGCCACCGTAACGTAGAAGCGAATGGCGTCAGGGTCATAACGTTCGAGAACGTCTGGTAGCCAGATGGCCCAACTGCGGCTCTTGCTGAATTGAGATCCCTCGATGTTCATGAATTCATTGGCGGGGACGTCATAGGGGAGGTTCAGTCGCCGACTCTCGTCATCTTCGTAGATGCGCTCCACACCGAGCAGCTCGGCCTGCCAGATGATGGTGTGGAAGGGGATGTTATCCTTGCCGATGAAGCAGTAGATCTTGGCCTGGGGGTCATACCACCAATCCTTCCAGGCCTGGGGCTGTCCGGTGATTTTGGCCCATTCTATCGAAGCTGAGAAATACCCGATAACCGCCTCGAACCAGACATAGATGCGCTTGTCATCCCAACCTTCGAGCGGGACGGGAATCCCCCATTGGACATCACGCGTTACGGGACGGCCTTGAAGGCCCGATTCGACGAAGTTGCGGGCGAATTTGTAAACGTTCGGGCGCCAGTGATCCTTATGCTGGTCGAGATAGGCGAGGATTTGGTCGCTGAAGGTCGGCAGATCGAGGAAGAAATGCTCGGTCTCGCGGATGATTGGCGTGCTGCCGTCAGTCTTGCTGCGGGGGTTGATGAGCTCCAGCGCGTCGAGCAAATTGCCGCAATTGTCACACTGGTCGCCGCGGGCCTGTTCATAGCCGCAGATCGGGCAGGTGCCTTCCACGTAACGGTCAGGCAGGAATCGGCCTTCCGACTCGGAGTAGAGCTGGCGCTGGACCTGGCGATATAGAAAGCCGCGCTCATAGAGGCGCAGGAAGAAGTCCTGCGCCACGCGGTAATGGTTTTCGGTGTCGGTGTGGGTGAAAAGGTCATAGCTGATGCCGATGGCTTTCTGCGTTTCCAGGAAGCGGTGGTGGTAGTGTTCAAAAAGCTCGCGTGGGGTGATGCCGCGGCGATCGGCCGCCACCGTGATGGGAGTGCCGTGCGAATCCGAGCCCGAAACCATCAGAACGCGGTTGCCCTTCAGCCGATGATAACGAGCGAAGATGTCGGCTGGCAGATAGGCACCGGCAAGGTGTCCGACGTGCAAGTCGCCATTGGCGTAGGGCCAGGCCACGGAGATATGGATGGTTTCGGTCATGAGGTTCCTCTTTCCTAAGGCGCGACTTCCCGCACCTCGTGATCTCGAACGGAAACCGCCAGCTCGAGGCTGGCGGTGATCAGGCTACCGGGGCAGGCGGCGATCAAGCGCACCGGCCCGTGCCGGTGGACTGAG
>Ga0190347_1000242_pt1 | contig 18007 bp, 3 predicted proteins | sample 48721356_MG_FD_161652 | JGI IMG/M metagenome (GOLD analysis project Ga0190347, IMG submission 161652) | Hydrothermal vent microbial mat bacterial communities from Southern Trench, Guaymas Basin, Mexico - 4872-13-5-6_MG | ecosystem: Environmental > Aquatic > Marine > Hydrothermal vents > Microbial...
AAATAGAAGATAAACTAGACACATCAATATGGTCAGCAATAATCGTTCCTGTTTCAATTTTAGCTCCGTCTATCGTGGTTGAACCTTCGTTATTTATAGCAGTTATGATACCACTAACGTTAAGCCTATCTGTATCCAACGTTCCCGTTGTTATATTATCCGCAATTATACCAGACGCAATAACACTACCCGGAATATCACTATTTGAATCTGCATATATAGTTCCACGTACAGTAACATCATTAAACTCAGCAGAACCATCAGACGCAATTTTCCACCCCGTATTTCCTTGAATATAATTATTAGTACGAATATTACCCGTTGAATCAAGAATTAAATTAGAAGCACTTAATGTAGTTGAACCCACCGTCCAACCACCAATAGAACCCGTTGTAGCAGATATTTCACCATCAATAGTAAGTGTTGTACCATTCCACGTGAGTTTACTACCTAACGCAAATGTATCATTAGTAAGGTCAAAATAAGACGTACCACCAGAATTTTGTAATTTACCCGCAGTTATCGTTCCTATATTCGCTGAAATAGAAGATAAACTAGACACATCAATATGGTCAGCAATAATCGTTCCTGTTTCAATTTTAGCTCCGTCTATCGTGGTTGAACCTTCGTTATTTATAGCAGTTATGATACCACTAACGTTAAGCCTGTTTGTATCCAACGTTCCCGTTGTTATATTATCCGCAATTATACCTTCTGTAACAACAACACCCGGAATTTCACTACTTGTATCTGCAAAGAGTGTTCCTCTTACAGTAACATCATTAAATTCAGCAGAACCATCAGACGCAATTTTCCACCCCGTATTTCCTTGAATATAATTATTAGTACGAATATTACCCGTTGAATCAAGAATTAAATTAGAAGCACTTAATGTAGTTGAACCTACCGTCCAACCACCAATAGAACCCGTTGTAGCAGATATTTCACCATCAATAGTTAACGTTGAACCATTCCACGTAAGTTTGCTACCTAACGCAAACGTATCATTAGTAAGGTCAAAATAAGACGTACCTCCAGAATTTTGTAATTTACCTGCAGTTATTGTCCCTATATTCGCTGAAATAGAAGATAAACTAGACACATCAATATGGTCAGCGATAATAGTACCCGTAGTAATTTTAGCTCCGTCTATCGTAGTTGAACCTTCGTTGTTTATAGCAGTTATAATACCACTAACGTTAAGTCTATCTGTATCCAACGTTCCCGTTGTTATATTATCTGCAATTATACCTTCTGTAACAACAACACCCGGAATTTCACTACTTGTATCTGCAAAGAGTGTTCCTCTTACAGTAACGTCATTAAATTCAGCAGAACCATCTGCTTGTATTTGCCAACCTGAAGAACCTATAACATAATTACCTTGTATAGTACCATTAGAATTAAGTATTATTGAATTTCCAAACGTATCCTCAGCTTCAATAGTTGTAGAAGTAATAGTCCAACCTCCAACAGTACCTGTATTAGCATTTATCTCCCCTCTAATAATAGCATTACTAAATTCAGCAAAACCATCAAATCTTATTTTCCACCCGGATACACCGGGTATATAATTAGCAGTATAAATTTCCCCCCCAGAATCCAAAACAATATTCCCATTTTTTATTTCTGATTCTGTAATTGTCCAAGTTGCAATAGAACCTTCATTAGCATATATAGTACCCCTTACAGTAACATCATTAAACTCAGCAGAACCATCAGAAGCTATCTTCCACCCAGCACTATCATGAACATAATTATTAGTACGAATATTACCCGTTGAATCTAAAATTAAATTTGCTGCACTTAATGTAGTTGCGCCTATTGTCCAGCCACCAATAGCACCATCATCAGCATATATAGTTCCACGTACAATAACATCATTAAATTCAGCTGTACCATCAGATGCTATTTTCCATCCTGAAACACCTTCGGAATAATTACCAGTAATTTCACCAGTTGATTTTATACTAATATTACCAGCTGACAATGCTTCTGGAGTTATTGCCCATCCAGCGATAACATTTTCATTATCCTTAGTAAATTGAGCTAAAACAGTTCCATCTTCATCATAAAAATAAATACCGTTAGCATTAAACTCAGAACGTAAAGTTTTTTCAATAGAACCAATTACACCTGGATCATCCTTTAAAATTGTTGTAAAAATCTTCATTCCTTCAGAAGATATTTTTACACTTTTATCTGTACTTTCAACAAATAAAGAACCTGTAAGTATTAAATCTTCAGAAACCGAAGCTTCTTCAATTCTACCTAAAATCTTTAAAATAGCATATATACCATATGCAACTTCTATTTCTTGCATTGTATAATCTTCAGGGATTTTTATATAAGCTAATATCAAATCTTTTGTTGAATAAATAATATCATAATTAACAATTTCTTCTAATATAACTTTTTCAGATAAATTCACTTTAATTAAATATTCTTTCTCTTCATTAGCATCAAGAGAAATTTCAGAATAAAAATCCTTCCATTTGTAACCAAAAACAGAACCCTGTGTTAAGCTTATATATAATTTATCGTTATCTATAAATGTATTTAAATTTCCCCACGAAACAGGAGACGAAGATTGTAATATAGAGGTTATATCTGTATTCATAGTAATTCCATGACCCTCTATAGCCTTATTGAAATAAGTTTCAGAGGCTTCATATTCAGCTATTTTTGCTTTTTTAGTTGCTATATCAGAAAATAACCTATATAATTCTAATCCCTCCATTACAATTCCCTCCTCCTAAAAAGTAAAATTATTCTTATTATAAGTAATACATGAAAAATCTACTACTCGTTCTTCATCATTTTTAGGGTATCCATTTTCATAAGCCCAAATATAAGTAGCAACAGCCTCCGAATTTATACTATTGGTTTTACTAGCAGCAACTCCAAACAAAGATAATTTTGATTTGTCTTTATCTTTATAAACCTCACTTTCTTCAGTAAACAAATCTAGATAATCATCTAATCCAAACTTATAAAAAGGATTTACAAATAATGTAATAGCATAATCATTATTTCCTGAAGCATCAGAACACCAATTCACAATTTCTTCTAGATTTGTAAAAACAGGAAATTTAACTGTTGTAGAATATTTTTTAGAAGATAATAATATTTTTGATATAAAATGTACATTTTTATAATTTATATAACGTAAATCACCAGACAACCAATTATGCCTTCCGTCAAGAATTGCAACATGTAACATAAAAGGAAAAGTTGACTTATATCTTATTGAAAAATAATCTTTTCCAGAAGTTGGATTTAAATTATATTTAACAACATCACTAGAGTCTAAAGATGTTGAAACTAATTGTGCTGGTTGATATTCATATGAATTTCCAATTTTAATTTTATTAGATGAAACCCCTTCAAATCGAATATTATCATTCACATTAAAATGAGTAATAAAAATATCCCCCTTGAATTTCAAATATCTATTTCCATCTACATCTGTAACAATAATATAAGGCACTATAATAAATGTGTTAGCATAACATAAATATCCATTATCAACCTTAATAAAAGGATCAAATTCAAATAAATATTTAAAATTATCTGTTGAATCAAAAGCATATAAAGATGTTTGAACATTCTCTATAATATTTCCTCTTTCTTCAGATAAAGAAATGGTTGCAATATCTTTTAATGCCCCATAAGTAGTAATTTCTTCCCCATTCATAGGAATACCAGATTCCCATAAAGAATTAATAGCAAACAAAATATTCCCAACACTATTTAAAGGAAAAATATTTGATTCTTTTATTGTTGTTTCGCCTTCAACTGAAAAATAATCAAAAGCTTTATTATCTCGTTCTTTAGTAGATGAAGGAATAACTAATAAACCCCCTTCAATAAAACCTAAAGGAGCATTTTCTGATTCAGACTTATACTTCAATAAAAGACGCAATTTCAAATCATCAGACAAATTGAAAGTATTTACACGAATTGAAGGTAACATAGAATAAGCTAACGAATATTCAATTTTTATTTTGTCTATATTACCTAAATCAGAATTATGAGAACTTAAAATATCAAAAGAATATAATGGATCACGTAAAATAATATCAAAATTATATGAAGAAGAAGTATAAGAAGTTCCTGTAATAAGCAAAAAATAAATACCCTCGTTTATTGTTCTATTTATTGTCTCTGTTGTAACTAACTCTCCTTCATAATAATAATATATTTTAACAGTTAAAGAAATATTACTTGACAAACTTGATATTTGACTAGCATTATAAAACACTCTAAAATCCCCATAAATAATATCCAAATCTACCGTAAAATATTGTTTTGATTGATAGGAATTAATAACTGTTCCATTATACAAATCATTTTCCATTTCAGAATCTTCAGTAGTTATAGATATATAATCAGATGAAAAAGAAGAATCTTCACTATAATTATCAAACCCTACAGGCAAATCAATTAATAAACGTTCTGTTTTAGGTATTACTGAAAAAGTCAAAGTTGCAGGTTTGAATTTTTCAATATTAATAGTTTTCTCAGATACAGTTAAAAAATATTCTTCATCATTATAAATAGTTGAAAATTTTTCTAAAACATCAAATACAACATCTTGTCCTACTTTGAGAGGAGTAGTATAATTTAAAATAGTTGTAGCTTTTATTTGACCAATATTAAAAGCATAAATATTTAACAAATTTTGAGCTATATTGTTTGCTTGAGTTTGTGTCATTATCATATTGTGATCAAAAATAAAATGTTTTCTACCAAAAAAGTGTATAGAAGATGTTGATTCTGCATAGCCTTCTACTTTTGCATCTGAAGAAAAAGGTCTACCAAAAACAGAAACAGCATTTCTTAAATTTGTATCATCATAATTATAATCCAAAGAACGTAAATTTTGACCATTAAATTTTAATTTTTCAGAAGGTTGTTTATAATATGTTTTTGTAATTTCCAAAACTGCATTTTCATTAAACCTCCAGAAAAAACCTCTTAATTCAGCAAATTCCTTTAAAAAATCAATAATTGTTTTATATGGAGAAGATAACAAATAATATCCGTTACTCAATAAATTATATTGATAAGGATAATTTACATTTGAAATTGGAATATAAATATAATTTGAATCAATTTTAATTACTTCTTTTTCTACTACTAAAATTTCTGAAGAATCTTCTCCTTTAACTATACTGTAATATTCAAAACCCTCTTCTTCAGAAACATTCAAAGTTAAATTATCAAAAGCAGTTAATGGAGTATCATCTGTTAAATCCTCCTCTGGCATTCCCGCAATATAATCAGGGAATAAACCACCATAATACAAACAAGCCAATAAAAAACCTACAATAGAAAAACCATCAAAAGCAGGAGGAAATTCAATTTTTTTAATTTCTCCATAAGTGGTTTTTCCTGTAAAAAAAGAATCAAATTTAGAAGCTAACAAACCTCTTCTATAAGCCCAAATTATAAAATTAACTTCTGGTGTTTTATATACAAAATGGTCTTTTAATTTATAACTTATATCTGTTAAAGTCAAATCTAACGTTTTTTCTTTATTCTGTTGTATAATTGAATAATCATTAGCGTACAACCAATAACTATCCATTGAATATGTATCAATAAAAGCATTAACATCAGCTATTGTTTTTGTGCCATTATAAAAATCACTTAAAATATTATCGGCAGGAACACTTAAAATATCTAATTTATACAAAAAAGAAGGCTTTAAATCTGACACCAAAAAAACAACTCTTGAAGAAGACACATCAACTACTTGTTTAGGATATAAAACAGATAACTCTTTCGTTGCATAATCACTATAAGAATCTATATTTGGCACATATGGAAATTTGAGAGAAACATTCAATGCCCCAGAAATATTTTCAGATATTGATACATTTAATAATTGATAATAAAAACAAGGAATTGTAACTGAATCTCCTGCTTGAGTTACAAAATCTGTTTTTTGCTCAATTGAATAAGCATATGGACTTGGATGAGGAATAAAATTATCCCCCAAAGTTAATGAATAAACTCTCAAAACAGGAAAATAAGTTTTAACACTATTATCATATAATATAGACATTAAATCACCTCGACTGTCTTATTCCTTGTTTCAAACCTTCAATAACTGCTTGCTTTATATCTGTTGCTTCTAATGCAGAACCATTTACGGCTATATTTACATTAAAAACTTGTGAAGATGAACCATTATTTATTTGAGTTGTTCTTAAAGGAGCTTGATATACAGATGTTGTTGATGGAATAGAAGGCAAAGTATATCCATAAGCAAAAGCTCCTGGTGCATTTTCCACCGTAACCGAAATATTTCTCATAACATCTACAAGTGCTTTTATTGCATTTGTATTATTTTGAATAGCTATTATCTGTGCTTCCGATATTTTTGAAGTTTGTTCAAAAGTAGTTTTCAACGTTAAGAATAATTGTACAATTCCTCCTATAATAGAAGCATATCCACCAAAAATCATAGCCACTCCTGCTAATTGCATAAGTGCATTTTCATTATTTTTATATTCTTTTCCTACCTTTTGCATATAAATACCCGTTCTAATATCCTCCGCAAAAGAAATAATAGCACCTAAACCAGAAACTAACTTTGAAACTGCATTATATACATCTTCTCCAACCCCAAACAAATTTTCTTTTGCTGCTCTATCCAAAGTTTCTGCCAATGAAGAAAATACCTGTCCAGTAGTTTGTATATCTTGCCATATACCTTCTATAAATTTTTGTTTTATTTCCATTAGTTTTTTACTAACAAGTCCTTGTTCACTTAATTTTTCATAATCTTCTACTGAAACACCTAAAATTTGTGCCATTTTGTTTTTGTCTTCTAATGGCAATGTTATACCTATTTTCTTAAATTCCTTTTGTACTTCTAACATCGCATTAATTGCATTAAGAGTCCTTTCTATTGTCTTATCACTAAGTGCTTTGTCTACATAAGTAATTTCTGTAAGCATTTGCTTAAATTTAGCTTCATCAGTAATAAATTTACCTGCTTCAGACTTTTTTATTTCTTCAACTTTTTTGTTTGCGTCTGCTTGTGCTTCTTCATATAAGGAAGTATAAAAAGAACCAATACTATCAAGAGGATAATCTCTTAATGCTAATAAAGTATCAAGATTAAAAAACTCAGATGGAAGATTAGCTTTTTCTGTTATATCTCCAAATTTATATTTGTAATAATCTAATGTATTTTCCAAAACTTGATTGAAAGAAAATCCTTCTGGTACTTTAAATTCTTCTATATTTGTATTGTTAATCAAATCTAATAAAGAATCATTTATATAATCAATATTTAATTTTGCTAAACCCCACAACATCAAACCAACATCTATTACAGATTGTCTTGCTTTTTCCATTTCTGGAGTTAATGTCCCTTCAAATTTTTCAAAAGAAAATTTTGCTACATCAAAAGCTGGATTTTCAACAAAATCAATACTAACAACATCTAAAATATTTTCAGCTATTATTGTTTCTACTTCCGTTGTTTTTTTATCAACCGTATTCTTTAAGTATTTATAATCAATACTTAAACCTTTTATCTTCTCAGACTTAATCAAAGTTTCAAGAGTTTCATAATTTTCTTTAATAGGCTTAATTGTTGCATAAACAATTTTCTTCTCTGCATCGTATCTAACTTTCTTAACTTTAGCTGCTAGAATTCTTTTACTAGAATCTTTATATTCATAAGCATGCCCAATAAACATATCTAATCCTTCGTTTGTTTTATTTATTTTATCATTTATTAAATTTGTTATTTTCTTTAATGCCTCTTCTGTATATATTAAGTTATTAGAATTTATTATACCTGCTTGCATAAATGGTAATTCAAACTCTAATTCGCCTTCAACTTTTTTAATTTTGTCTTTATATCTATCAAATAATTTATTTATCTTGTCTGTATTAATTGTTTTCCCTTGAATTGTGTCTTTATACAAGGAACGCAACTCAACAATAAAAGGAGCTATTGAATTTTCTTCCATATTTGATAAATAATTTATTAAGTCATTATTTAAATTTTCAATATGATTATCAATTGCATTCTTTGCGTCTTCAACCCTACCTTGTGAAGCTTCAAAAATTCTCGTTATAAATATTTTTGCATTTTCTCTATATTCTGGCTTTTCTAATAACTTAGAAAGTACATTTCCTAAAAATCCTCCAACAAGGTGTACAATCCAAGAAGGAATATTAGTTATTTCAGAAACCCAATCAAGAAAAGAATCAAAAATATTTTTAAATTCTTCTTTATTATACAAATCTTTTGATTTACCACCTAAACTAGCCATTAAATCACTATACAAATTTGAAACTTTAGTAGAATTTATTAATTTAGTACTATAAGCTATAAATTGTTCTTTTTCTTCTTCTGTAAAAGAACCAAGTAATTTAGATGTTTGGGGCATCACTTTTTCAAAAGATAAATCCTTGAAAAAATCATCAGGAGCAAATGCCATCCGTATTAAACCTGAAAGAACATCTCCTGCAATTGAAAAAATAAATGCTGCTGTTTTTTCAAAACTAGCTAAATCCCCTAAAACTGTTTGTTCTTTTGGCACTCCCTTATCTATCTGCTCCTTAGTAACCTTTACTGCTTGACTTAATAATGCCTCTTCTATACCAGAATATAATTTCTCAGTAAAATAATTGTTTATTTTGTCAAGAGCACTATAAACTGCAGTACTAGTCAAATCACCAAGAGGACGCAATACCCCAGACAAAAAATCAAATAAAGAACCTTTTTTCACCCCTATTTTTACTAACAAATTACTAATTATACTTTCTGAAGTTAATCTCTTCTTAAAGAAATCAGTAAAAGTAAGAGTTTTTATTGAATCTTCTATTACACTATATGCGTATACAGAAGCCTTTTTAACAATTTCTGATTCCTTAATATGTGTTTTTAAAACATTGAATAAACTTTTTGTTTCATGTGTAAATTCAATCTTCTTACCTTCACCAAAACCTTCCCAAACAGCCTCAGTAATTCTTGTAACTTTCGCTTCCATTACCTTTAAAGATTCTGAGGTTCTTTTATTAAACTGTAAATTTTCTCCTTGTAAAAAAGCTTCTGTTATTTCATTAAAAGCAACTGTTCTTAATCTTAAAAAAGTATCCATTTGTTTATCTAACTTATCAGACAAACTATAAACATAACCTGTATTTGTTTCTTTTGTAGCTGAGTTAATATCTGCACTTATGTCTGATAACATAAATAATTGAGAAACAACCCATTTTGTTATATTTGAAGCAATATTAATAGCCCAAGTCCTAACATCTTTTTTTGTAGCTTTGATAATATTAAAAGTAGTATTATATTTATCTTTTAGAGGAGCAAAATCTGCCTCAGTAAAAACTCCTGCTTTTCTTATATATTTAATCTGCTTCTCTATATCATAAGCCACATTATCAATATCTTTAACATCAAATCCTAATTTTTTTATATCTTCGCTCCTATCTACTAAATAGAACAAAGAATCAATAACTTCATCAATAGTAACAATTCCATCTTCATAAATTTTAGCTATTTCTGGAATCGTTTCAAATAATAATTGATTTTTAACAAACCATTCCTGAAAAGCTTCTAATACATCACCTTCTAATTCGTCCCCTTCATAAATTAATTTTTTATAAATTTTATTTTTGCTTCCTACAGTTGTTTCTATTTTAATGTTGTCTATTACTTTCTGAACTTCACCAGCTGTTTTTTCATATGAATATAATACAATATCTGCCAAAGAATTTTGAATATCTTGTATTGGCAAAACAAAATTAAATACATCAATATAAGATTGCAATTCAGCTTTTTGCTTTATTTCATCTAAAAGTGAACTATAATCTTCTTCAAATGTTATATCTATGCTTTTTTCTACATCAACTTTTCCTTTTCTTAAAAATTCTAAGAAAGAATCTAACTTTGAACCTAAAATTGTACTTAACTCTAAAAAGAAATCGTCTATTTTTGATTTGTCCAATTCTCCATATCTACCATATTTATTAATAAAATCTTGAAAAGCATCAGCTATTTTTTTGTCTTCAGCAGAAAGATCCTTTCTTTCTTTAAATAATATTTCATTAAAATAATATAATTGTTCATAAATTTGGTCTAAATTTCCTAACGTTTGTTCTGTTGACTCTATTGAAAAAACTTTCTTTAAAAGAGGAACATTTGACTTTATTAACTTACCCCCACTAACTTCAGCAAAAGCAGCCTGAAATGCCTTTGCAAAAAAGCTATTAAAAGCATCTTTATCAACAATTTGTTGCATTGATAAAGGACTTCTTAAATGCCCTCTTAAACCAATAATGAAAGTATTTAAAGATTCCCCTACCGAAATAAAGAAATTGTATACAGAATCAAAATAAGATTCCATTATTGAAACTATTTTTGATGTTTCACCCCCAAGAGTTTTATCTGTACCTTCAACCGCTCCTGCTATATTTGCTATAAAATCTCCTAAAACTTTCATTATTGTAGCAATAGCTTGTGTCTCTTCTAATGTTTTAGCATTTGCAAAATCACTTTTAGCAGTAGCTAAAGTATTAACAAGATCTTTCAAATAATAAGGTACTTCCCCCCAAGATCCATACTTTTCTACTACAAGATCATAATATTTTGAATAAAACTCTTCTACATCATATCCTCCCAATAATGACCTTTCAAGAACATCTTCATTCTTAGCCAATTCATTGAGATATTTTTCTTTTATTTGTTCTACTTTATAATTTGTAGCTTTTATTGCTAAAATTGAATCAATAACTCCTGCATATCCAGCTTCATATACTTTCTCATAAATAGCTGCTAAACCGTCCATTGAAGAAGCCCACTCATTAAATATCTTTACATCTATTGAGTTTAATTCTTGTTTCATTTGATTAACTCTGTCTTCAGCATTTAAAACTCTACTAGCAATTCCCTTATAATCTGCTTCAGTAAGAATACTATTAATACTAACACTTAATCCCATTAAAGAACTTACTAAGTTAACGTGTTCTCTAACCTTACTTTTAACTAAAGATATTGTTCTGTCAGTTATCCCCATTTCAGCTTCTCTTTCTGCTATTGTTAAATCTACTTCTTCTCCAATTTCTTGCAAACTTAATAAACCAGAAGAAATATTATTTATATTTTCTTGTATTTTCTCAGCAGACAATCCTTCGGGCAATTCTGGCAATGGAGGAAGCTCAGGAACACTAATAGTAGTCTTTGCAGCTGCGCCCGTTTCTTCCACTTTTGGAGCTGTAATTGAAAGAGCTTTATTCATATAATTAGTGTACTCAGTTTGTGTAGTTTTTACTTTTTCATTTAATGTATTTAATGTGTTTAAATTAGATTCTTTAATTTCTTCTTGTTTTTTTAATTGTATTGCTGTTTCTTCTGAAATAATATTCATTATTTCATCATTTAAATCCAAAACAACATCAAATGTTGAATTTATAGTCATACGGAATAAAGAAAACAATGTAGTTTTATCTATATTTTCAGATAAAAACTGTTTTGCTGATTTGCCCTCAACATATTCATTATTTTTCAACATTTCATAAAAAGATCTTTGTAAAATACTTTGGTCTAACATCATACCCGAAACATCAAAACTTCCAATAGAAGTTACTAATGAACTTTTTGCATTTTCTAATTCTTGTGATAATTTACTAACAAAAGAAATCAAAGCATCTACAGCACTTTCACCATATAAAGTTATTCTATCTAATACAGCTTTAAATTTATCTGATGTATTGAACAATCCCCTAAAAATAGAAGCAAAATCTGTTTCCTGCATTGCTTCTTCTAACTTATATACAGCAGCACCTATATCTTCAATACTTTTACGTGTTTCTGTATCAATTACATCCCTATATTGCCATAATATATCAGTTAAATAAGTTATATTATTAAAAGCTTCATTTTCTTGTAACATTTTAATTATAGTATTTCTAATAGTTGCCCCTGCAAATTCATATTGCTTTGCACCTATTATTTCTTTTAATCTAGACTCTATTGTATCCTTTAACATATCAGAAACTTCTCCACCTGCTGTTATGAATGCTTGTTGGATATCTGCTCCCCAATCACGTGCTATGGTTTCAATTCCTTTTCTAAATGAGTCTTCTATTTCAAACAACCCTTCAAAAGCAACCCCAGTCCTAGGATTAAAGTAAGTTATTCCAGAAATTTCCAAAGGTTTAGTAGCTATATCACTTACAAAAGATCTTATTATAGAAGCAGAAGCGTCTGCAAAAATACGTTCTGCAAATAAACGCATTGTATTTGGCATTTTTCTTAATAATAAGTCAGAAACTTCATTTGAATATTTTTCAATTAATTCAACCGTTTTTCCTCCGGCTTTTTTTATTTCCTCTTCAAATTTATTCATTTTTAATTTCAATTCATCTTTTATAGCATTATATTCTGCAACACCAACATCTGAAAAAACTCTAAACTTATTTATAGCACTTAATATGTTTGCTGTTTCAGTCGTTATTTCACCTGTACTTGCTTTATATGCAATATTAATTTCTTCCTGAGTTTTTAAAAATTTCATCAAATCTTCTAAATCACTAATATTATCTCCTACAAAATTAGTCATTCGTAAAGATATTTCATTCAAAGCCTCTAAAGGAGCTATTGTTTCTTTTAATGTTCTTGCCCCTGACAACTTTTCTAAAATAGTATCCATTAAACTAGTTAAATTTCTATTTTCTTCTGCAATATCAAATTCTTCATAATATTTATTAATTAAATCCCCTAAATCTGTACCTTCAAATGCTGATGCTTTAATATCTTCAAATAAAGGAGTCAAATAAGAAGCTATCAAATCATTTGCAATTTTGTGTAAATTAATTTGCTTAGATATAGATAAAAAAGTAGAACTAAATAACCCATAATTTTCTGCTAAATTAGTAATATCATTATATGCCTTATCTAAAGCTTGTTCTAACGTAATATCTACTTTTCCACCTGTTTTTTTGGCATTTATTCGAGCTTCTTCATATGTATTTATAGCTTGAACTAAATAACTATATATAATATCCTGCTGGTCATAAGAAAATTGATTTATTTTATTTTCTAAAGCATCTAAAAAATCTTTATCTACTTTATATTTTATATCTTTTGGTCTAAATCTCCCTATTATAGAAAGTATATCATCTGATAATGACATTAACCTACCAACAGTAACATCCTCAATATTTTTACCTATATCTGAATAAATAAGATTTCCATAAGCCTCTAATTTATTAATATAAGTACCTATTTCTTTTGCTTCCTCTTCAGCTCCCCTATTCTTTAATTTAGTTTCTTCGCTCTTTAACTGATTAATAAAACCCTCCAAGGTAACCTTTAAATCAGAAGCTTTTTCATACAAAAATTCTCCTTCTCTATTTACTAAAGACACCCCTAATACACTAGAACTGTATGTATATAATGTCTTAACTAAATTTGCAATTAAATTTGTATAATGCAAATTGAAGTCATTTAATATACCCTTATTAAAAAGAGTTTTTATAAGTCCTGTTTCACCTTTTAATGATTCTTCAATACTTTCTGCTCTTGTTGGTGCAAAATATTTCATGGCTTTAGTTACATAATTATTCAAAAAATCTGTATATTCTGTTTTTGAAATTGCAAATTCTTTACCTGCAACAAAAGCAGGTTTAGCTTTTTTTGTCAAAAAAGCATAGGTAAAAGATAATTTACTAAAATCAATAAGATTATCTACAAGTTCTTGGTCTTGCTCTGTATTTGAAAGTTCCTTATACGACTCTATTATATAGCTATAAAATTGAGCTTTATATTCACTTTGAGATTCAAAAGCTCTAACAAGTCTGTACTTAAAATTTCTGTAAAAATCTTTGTAACTTTCTCTGTAGTCTTCTATCTGCCGTAACAAATCTTCATCTTGCGCCTGTAATGTTTTCTTTCTTTCATAAGAAAGAGCCATTAAACCAATTGAAGCACCAGTAAATAAACCTCCAATAGCAGAAACAGAAATACCCCCAGTCGCACCGGCAACGCCCGCAGAAGTTGCTGCTATAGCTGCTCCAGCAGGTGCTCCTATACCAGAAGCCATTAATATTCCACCTGCAACTAAGCCTATTCCAGAAGCTGTTAAAAGCCAATCTATCCATTTACTCTTTTCTTTTTCCTTATTTGTTATGTCTTCTAATGTTCTACTAGTTAAAGAAGCAGACGAATTTAATTGATATAAATATTTTGAAGTGTCTTCAAATGATTCTCTTAAAACTTTTGTATTACCATAAAGAGTACTACTAAAATTATTTAAATCCTTATATGCTGAAGATAAAGAACCTTCAAAAGCAGCAGATGGAGATACATAAGAATAAGTTTTAGCTTGCTCTGCAAGAGGATTTACAAGAGGAGCTTTTGTTTCTTTCTCTCTTCCTAAAAACAATCCAGCAACCAAAGCTCCTGCTGCACCTATAACTAAAGCAATCAAAGCTCCTTTAGAAACAATTCCTTTTGCTGCTGTAGCAGTAGATGTTGCAGCTGAAGCTGCTGAAGCTGTTCCAGTTGCCGTTTCTAATCCTAAAGACTGTTTAACTGCCTTTAAAAATCCTTTCATGAGATTAGTACTACGAAAACCCCGTGTTCCAGAAGAAATTAAAGAAGCATTCTCAGCAAAAATAATTACAGTATTTGCTTTCATCGTATAAGGCTTTATGGTTTTTTTAGTTTTACCAAACATTCCACTAATAAATGTCATTATTGTTTTTGCAATAGAACTCTTACTTTTTACTAATATTTCACCTATTTTGCTAAAAATTAATTTTCCAATACTCATAGCTAGAATTGAACCTACAAGAGTCAAAGCTAATTTAGAAAATGAATTTGATATCCCTTTTCCAAATATAAAATCAGTAAAGAAAATCATAGCTGTTAACTTAAAACCCATCGATGTAATGGAAAAAGCACCAGAACTAACAGCTGCTAACCCCGCCATCATTTTTGCCATTAAATTTTTCAAAACGGTTTTTGTTATTGAAAAACCTGCAATTGGAAGAATTAAAGAAGACCCAATATCAGGAATTAACAATTTCAAGCTATTCTTTAAAACAGCTCCTAGAGCAGAAGAAATATAATTTATAAATCTACCTATTAAACCAGACTTAAAACCAGATGCTGCTTTTAATAATAAATCTGTAATTTTACTTAAAAACTCATCTATTCCCATTTCTTCAGGAGAAACATTGAATAATCCTGCAAAAAGATTTTTGAAAAACTTTTCAAATATATCTGCAAGTGCATTTAAGAAATCTATCAAACCCCAATTTTCAGCACTTTCTATACCAAATAAACTAGAAAAAATATCTTTCATTATTTGACCTAAATTATTAATTAACAATCCAAATTTATACGCAATATAATTAATTAAAGAATCAAAACCAGCAGCTTGTAAAAGTTTTTTCATTTCTGCAGGATTAAATATGCTTTTTAATACATTCCAAATATCTTTAAGGGTTTGTACAAAAGCTCTTATGCTTTTATTTTGAGAAAATACAGAATATAAATCTCTAAAAGCAAACTGAAGTAATTTTAAGAAAGCAGAAACAGGAGCTTCACCTGTTTGAAGCAAAGATAAAAAGAAATTAACATATTGTCCTATAACATAAAAAACTTGTCCTAATAACTGAAACCTGCTAGTAAAAGCTAAAAAAGTATCTGATACTGTCATTGCTTCCTTTGTTAATTTAACAAAGGAAAAAAGCACAATTCCTAAAGGAGTCATCAAACTAGCCAAAGAACCAGAAAGCATTGCTGTTACAGAATACAAAAGGTAAAAAACAGTAACAGATTTTGCCAATGAACCTATTTGAAAATTAAAATCGCCAAGTTGAAAAGAACCACGTTCAAACAAATCTACAATATAACCTAAAAACTTTGAAAGACCTTCTATAGCAAAAGATAAAACAGGAGATATAGCTTCTGTTATCGATATTTTAAAACTTTCCCATGCAGCAGATAATTGGTCTAATTTAAATGCCATAGATTCTGTAAATTTATTAAATGCTTCATCCATTGCAGTAAGTTTACTTTTTGTTGTATTTGCAACATTTGAAAGTGCTTCTTGATAAGTATTTGCTGTCTGCTTTGCCCCTTGAGATGTTTCCTTCATATTAGTTCTTAAATCACTATGATATTGCTCTAAAAGATCAGCATAAGAAGTATAATTATTTATAAGAGAACGTAAAACCCTAATTGCTCTCATATCAAAACCAAGATTTGACAACATCATCTGTTGAGTTCTAGTTGAAAAACCTACCAATCTACCAGATAAGTCTTTTACTATTTCAGCTAAACCTCTAAAATCTCCCATTAAACTATATACTTTTACCCCTAATTTTTCCAAAGAAGCTACTACTGTTGGCTTGGAGAAAGCTTCATATAAACGAGCCATACCAAAAGCAGCCATTTCAGGAGAAAGACCTACCCTAGTAGCAAAAGCGAGAGTTGCATAAGCTTCTCTAAGATTATTCATAGTATTTGCAAGAGAAGCAGCAGGTTGATAAACACGTCCCATAACTTTAACAAGATCTTCATATCTTAAAATACCATATTTTACTGCCAAAAATTGTGCTTCATATACTTCTGTTAAATTGTCCATTTCACCACCAAAAGCAAATATTGCTTGAATACCCGCCTTAGCAGCATTTTCTAAGGAAGTAACCCCTGCAGTAGCTGCTTTAGCTGCCGTGATTAAAAATTCAGGCATTCTTTCAAAAGGTACTGTTGCAGAAGCTAATTGATACATTGCCTTAGCTATATCTTTTGGTATTTTTCCAAAAACTTTTGATACCATAAGACCTAAATCAGTTAAATAATCTTCCATTTCACCAGAGAATAAAGAACTTAATGTAACATTATTAAAATCCTCAAAAACATCTCTTGCATTTTTAATATCCTCATAAATATCTTTCCATATATCACCTATTAATGCTGAAGTATTATAAACTTCTTTATTATAATCCTTAAAAGTTTCTAATAAAGGAAAGAATATTTTTGAATATAACCAAAAATTCATAAATTGCATAAATAATTGATATTGTATCCATTCAAAAGACTTAAATAAACTTTCCATTACTCCTCTAATTTTTGATGTAATAGTTTTCAATAAAGTTAGGGGGGATTTAATAACATTTATAATAAGTTTACCTAAATTTGTAAACAAAAATTTGAGTTTACTTATAAAACTTACTAATCGTTCAAATCCAAAAAATACATCACGCATTCCTTGAAATAAATGAGAAAAAAAGCTTCCGCCAGAAAGACGGCTAAACATAAGAGAAACCCTCTTACCCGCTTGTTCAGCTTTATTAGTAAAATCATTCCACATATTTGAAAATCTATCTTGAACTCTATTTACGGCAGAAGTTGCCTTTTGGGCAAAATTCTTAAACGTGTTTTCTACTTGAGCACCAAATTGTGTAGCTTCAAAGTATAAACTTAAAACTAAACTATTTACCCCCGGAGCAGCTTCCATAAAAAAACCCCCCTAACAAACAAATACTTATATACTATTTTCTCTTATACTAGCAAATTTACCTTTTCCGGGTTCAGCATCCTTATTTTTTGATTCAGATTGCTTACTAGCCAAATATTTTCTAAACTTATCCTGAACAACAAATAATTGAAACAAATCAGGGGTGGGTTGCTCATACAACCCACCACTAACAAAAAGAATTTTTATATCTCCAAACTCAGAATCAATCATTCTTAGGCAAGTATCAATTACAGATGACCATTTAAAATACTTATCAAGAATTTTCTTAACTTCAACTAAACGATCTTCAGGAAACGCCTTTTCACCATATAATTTCAACTTGTCATTCAAACTTTTTATTGTACCTTTTAGATATAAGGAAGTTATTCCCCCAGCTCATCCAACTCCTCTTCTGTTTCTTCTTTCTTTTCAGGAGTAAGAGCATACATATCCTTTAAATAATTAACTAAATTAGTTACAATTTGATTATCCAT
>Ga0190347_1000246_pt1 | contig 17906 bp, 16 predicted proteins | sample 48721356_MG_FD_161652 | JGI IMG/M metagenome (GOLD analysis project Ga0190347, IMG submission 161652) | Hydrothermal vent microbial mat bacterial communities from Southern Trench, Guaymas Basin, Mexico - 4872-13-5-6_MG | ecosystem: Environmental > Aquatic > Marine > Hydrothermal vents >...
GTTCAAAGAAATATCCCCTTCCCGTGAACGGTTGCCATCCGTGCCCTGCCGCAGGAGCGGTTTGCCTTTTGCAGGGTTTCGATCGCGGGCCAAATTGCACTGCCTCTTTCGGTCTGCGATGAGTGAGCTTTGAAACCCGGAAAAAGGTAACCGCTTCAAGGCAGGATATAAAGGGTTCACCGGATATTTACATTCAAGAAGTGTTTTTGCAGCAGAGACGATTTGGGAATCAGACTTCTTCAGGTGGAAACGCCACCACCTCGTTGATATCTGACGAATTTGTGAGCAGCATTACCAGGCGGTCTATCCCAAGTGCCATGCCCGCGCATTCGGGGAGCCCGCTTAGTGATGACAGAAACTCTTCAGGCCAGGGATAGGCATTCATACCCTGTTCTTTGCGTCTTAAGGCCTCTTTCCTGAATCTTGCCTCTTGTTCTTTCCGGTCAGTGAGTTCGGAAAAGCCGTTGGCTATCTCAAGGCCGCCTGCATACATCTCGACTCTCTCAGCCACCTTGGGGTCGGATGGCTTCAACCTGGCAAGAGATGCACAGTATGACGGATAATCAATTAAAAAGACCGGTAGATCCTGAGGCAGATTGGGTTCTATCTTTGTTACCATATCTTCATTGAACCGGTCCAAATCCGGTACGATGCACGGTGTCCAGCCGGCATATTTTTCAAATGCCTCTTTTATGGTCATCCTGGGAAACGGGGGGCTGATGTCGATCTTTCGGCCTTTGTATGTGACTGAATAACCTTTCCAGCCGGCCGCCCGGGCTGTTATTTCCATTATGGCTTCACAGTCAGACATAAGGGCATGATAGTCTGCGCCAGCCCTGTACCATTCCAGCATGGTGAACTCGGGGAGATGATGACGGCCCTGCTCTTCCTGTCGAAATACAGGCCCTAATTGAAAGATCCTGTCAAGTCCCTCTGCCAAAAGGCGTTTCAGGTTGATTTCAGGTGAGGGTATCAGATACAGGTCCGGCTTGCCCTTTCCCTGGGAAACCGGAAATGCCTCGATGGAGGTCTCGGGTACAGGGGCCTTAATCATAAGAGGGGTCTGGACCTCAAGAAATCCCTGCCCTGACAGATATGACCTGATGGCTTTTATAATTTCGCCGCGGCTTTCCAGTATCGCGTGCCTGGAACGGATTTCCCGGGCCTTGCGGATAGTGTTACCCGGGTGGCGGGAAAGCCTGTTCAGATCAGGTTCTATTTTTTGCCCGCTCCACATATTCCCCTGTGCGGGTGTCAATCTTCAGGATATCGCCTTCCTTTATGAAAAGGGGTACCTGGATCTCGTGGCCTGTTTCAAGTGTTACAGGCTTTGTGGCACCAGTGGCCGTGTCTCCCCGCATTCCAGGAGCAGATTCTTTCACCTCAAGTTCAACAAAAGTCGGCAGAGAGATGTCAATAGGAACACCCTGGAAAAAGAGGATGTCAACCTCCATATTTTCCAGTAGAAAGTTTTTTGCCTCTCCCACCTGGCTGTTTCTCAGGGATACCTGATCGTAGGTATTTGTATCCATAAAATGAAAGCCTTCATCGTCCCTGTAGAGATATTGCATATGCACTTCGTCAAGGTTGGCCGGTTCGAATTTATCCCCTGAGCGGTAAGTACGATCCACAGTATAACCGGTCACCATGTTTTTGAGCTTGCATTTATAAAGGGCCTGCCCCTTTCCGGGCTTGGAAAACTGGAAATCAGTGATGATATATGGTTCTCCGTCGATGGCTATTTTTAGTCCTTTCCTGAGGTCTGAGGAGTCGTACACTTCAATTTTCTCCAGCGGATTTTTTTTCTATCAATAGCTTATAACTTCCGTAAGTTCAAGAACGTTTCCTATTTCAGGGATGATTGTATGATCACCACATCTCCTTCAACAGTATAGGTACAGGTGAACCACAGCGGGGAAAACGGAAGGAGCAGCATGTCCACAGGGCTGAATTCACTTTTTATGGATATGTTTATTATCCCATTGCCTTTGTATTCATGTAGCTGCTTTTCAAAGACCTTTTTCAGGGGCGGGTGCCTCCAGGTCACAAGTCCGAAAAGCCCGAAGTGGGCCTTCATGCTATCCTTGAAGTGCTTTACTTCCAACACTCTCAGCGGCACCGGGTCATTGAGACATAGAGGAGAATCCATGTCCATAAGGTCCAAATGGACAGAAGCGCACCCGCAGAGCAAAAAAACGCAGACCAGAATCGAAAAAGATTTCTTAAAAGCGGACTGAAAATTCATCATATTTCCCTGTCGGCGTCTCTTTGTGGAATTCCACCTTGTCTACCCTTGAGCAGGCAGGGCCTTTATGGCACCAGCTTATCAACTCGTTCACAGCCCGGGAAGGCCCCTCGGCCACAAGTTCCACCCGGCCGTCGGGGATATTCTTTACCCACCCCTTGAGCCCTAATCGCTTAGCTTCGGCCCTTGTATTTGCCCTGAAAAACACTCCCTGAACCCGTCCACTCACAAATACGTGTACACGCTCTGTAGATTTTTCTGTCATTGCAGGTACCCCAAAGTGATTGTGTAATTTGTAGTTGGATTGGCCTCCTGGGCCTTGATCCATAATATACCGGAAAAGTCTGGCAGATCCGATCTTGCGTTTCCCTGCATGGCGATATTCTAAGCCTGCTATGAAAGAACGTCAATGTGAGCGGAATTCCTGCCTGCATTGCTCCTTACCCAATTATCATATATTTTTTGCAATAATTGATCAAAGTATATAGCCCGGAATTATCCCAAATTATGCACTTCAAACACCGAACAATAAGGAACAAATAGAAAAATCAGTAAGTTATGGTGTATTGTCCAGTTTGGAATGTTCACCCAAAAGGTGCATTCCACCGGAGTTAAAAATTGTTCGGTATTTGAAGCCACAAGGGGCAGCCAATTTTACCAAATCTGCTTTGTTGTCAGGCACTTGAAGTACAAAAGTACGTCTGCGTGCCTTCCGCCTCGCATCTTTGGCAAACTTGGCTGCTGCATAATTCGGGATTATAGGCCGAATTGTAATTCGAGTTGAAATTTGGTAAATATTTTTATGAATCGTGGTCCACTGAAGCGGGCCGGATTGCACTGGCCCCCTGGTCTGCAATGAATAAGCCTTGAAACCCGGAAAAAAGAATCGATATATGATACATTCCTGCCCTAAACATTATACATATGGTCAGGACAAGGCCTTCATTCCAAAAGAGACTATAAAGACGGTATTAAACCGGCTGAAACGAAAGAAGCTGTTTTGTTTAAGCAATATTTTACGCATAGATGAACTTGATAAAGTAGGCATTCCGGCCTTTATTTGTGAAATTGAGTCCGATTTGGGAATAGGTAACAGCTGCGGGAAGGGTGTATCCATAGAGCAGGCAAAGGCCAGTGCCTTGATGGAGGCTGTTGAACGTTATAGTTGTGAGTTATTTATAAAAGAAAGAAAGCCTTTTATTGTTTCCAGCTATGATAATTTAAAAGAAAATGCGTTGAGTCCTTTAGATTTACTTTTACCTTTACCCTCTGTTTATCAAACAGATGAGATATTAGAAGATTTAAAAAAGATCCCTCTTCCCTGGACAGAAGCCTTTTCTTTAACTTATAATAAATCTATACTTTTCCCTCTGCATTGGTTTTATCTTATTTATGGTACTACAGGATTTGCTAGTGGAAATACGATACAAGAGGCAATACTTCAGGCAATAGGAGAGGTAATAGAAAGGCATAATATTTCAAGAATAATAAAAGGAAAGTTACCTACCCCCTCTATTGATATTTCTTCTATTGATCACCATATTGCGAAGTCATTGATAAAAAATTTCTTTAATTCAGGCATTGAGCTTTATATCAAGGACTTTTCCATGGGATTAAACATTCCAACTATAAGTGTCCTTGCCTATGATTCAAATCCACCAACAAATACGGTCATGATATATAATGCAGCAGGTGCACATTTGAATCGTGATTTTGCCTTAATTCGTGCCCTGATTGAACTGGCTCAACATAGGGCGCAGATTATTTTTAACGAAAAAAGACATAAACAACCAGGGGGACCTACCTATTGCTTTCCATATTTTAAAACCTTGGAAGAGGCTTCATATTTAATAGAAAATAAAGAAATTATTTCTTTTAACAAGATACCTACTTATAAACATGCGGATTTTAAAATAGAGATAGAGAGGGCGGTAGATTTAATTAAACAGAATAATCTGGAAGTAATTATAACTAACACTACCTGTTCTGAGCTTCAAATACCGGCGGTGGCGGTTACAATCCCTGGGGCCAGGCTTAATCGGCCAAGTACAATGCTGAATCCTTATTTTTTTATGGCAAAAATATGCAAGGATGCAGGAAATTACAAAGATGCCGTAGGATATTTTGAAAAATCTATGGAAATTGATCCCGGATATAAAAATATCCCCCAGATTTTATGCGATATAGCTATTTGTTACAAGAGGCTGAAAATGTATCAGCAGGCAAAAGAATATTTTGAAAGGGTCCTGAATTTATCACCAAAATTAGTCCTTTCGAAGAAGTTCTTATATGATTTCATGGAAGTAATCAGTTTTTTACAGTAATAAAAAGCGGTGTAATCATGAGTGGAAGCGAAGCAGGGCAGTGGTCTGATTGGCGCTGGCAGCTTTCAAACCGGACCAGGGGACTTGGTGCACTGTCAGAGTTCTTGCAACTTGCTTCACACGAGGAAGAGATTTACAGAGATGTCATTGCACGATACAGGTATGCCGTTACGCCTTATTATCTCTCCCTGATCGACTGGTCAGATCCCGATGATCCTATCAAAAAGCAGTGCATCCCTGATCCAAGGGAGATAAGTTTTTCACTTCCTGGTTCAGAAGAAGACCCTCTGGCCGAACGGGCGCACATGCCGGTTCCCGGCCTGATTCACAGGTATCCCGACCGTGTACTGGCCATGGCAACCGGTACATGTGCCGTGTATTGCCGTCATTGCAACAGGAAACGCACATGGAGGAACCCGGAGGCCGGCAGTACAAGAGAGGCCCTTTATCGTATGGTGGACTACGTGGCAGGCAATCCACGTGTCCGTGAAGTCATTGTCTCCGGAGGAGATCCGCTCACAATGCAACAGAGGCTGCTTGACGAGTTCCTGAAGGCATTAAGAAAGATACCTCATGTTGAGGTGCTGCGTATTGGTACCAGGATACCTGTTGTTCTCCCCATGCGCATAACTGAAGATCTGTGCCGGATGCTGGCCAGACACCGTCCCCTTTGGATAAATACCCATTTTAATCACCCCAGAGAGATCACTCCCGAGTCCGCAGAGGCGTGCGAAAGGATCCTTAGGTCAGGGATACCATTGTCCAATCAGACAGTCTTGCTGAAGGGGGTCAATGATTCCCCGGGAGTGATACGAGATCTGTGTCGCGGACTCCAGAGGATCATGGTAAGGCCCTACTACCTTTTTCACTGTGATGCAGCACAGGGGACAGATCACTTTCGAACAGATATCAGGAAAGGTATAGGAATTATTCAGGGGATGTGGGGCAAGATAGGTGGTATGTGCATTCCGAACTATGTTGCGGATCTGCCTGGCGGCGGCGGGAAGGCCATGATGATGCCTTCATATCTGCTTGAAGTCGGCAAAGATGAGGCAATATTCCGCACCTTTGAAGGGAAGATAGTCCGGTATCCTTGTCCCGGAGGAGCGGACGCCCTGGTCTGATTATATCTTATTCATGCGACCCCGCCATCCTGAACTCGCTGAAGACGAGTCGGCGATACTTCATGGGATTTTTTCAAGAATCTTGGCAGTGACAGCGTATAATTAAGGTATTATAATTTTAATAAGCCGGATTCCACCGGTTATCTTAACACGGGAAGAGAAAGCATGGAATTAAAACATGCCAAAAGCCTGATCTTGTCTCTTCTTGGCAATGATCCTTCAATTTCAGGCAAAGTACGTTTTTGGGATGGCTCTGAAATGTCTTTTGGGAGAGGGGCTCCGGCATTTGTCATACATTTCAGGGTACCGGATGCATTTGATGCCATCCTGACAGATCTGTCCACAGGGTTCGGAGAGGCTTATGCAAGAGGCGATATAGAGGTGGATGGAGACCTGGGCGAGGTGCTGAGCCTGGCCTACAAAGAAGATCTCTTTTCAAAGTTTTCACCAGCACAAAAGGTCCGTCTCTGTTGGCTGAATTTAAGGCGTAAGGCGGGTCTGAAACAGACAAAAAGAGACGTGCAGGCCCATTATGACAAGGGCAATTCCTTCTATCAGCTATGGCTCGACAAGGGCCTTAATTACTCCTGTGCATATTTTATTAACGAAGATGATTCCTTGGAGCAGGCACAGCTACAGAAGATACATCATACGCTTCACAAGCTCAGGCTCAGGCCGGGACAGAGGCTGCTCGATATCGGGTGCGGTTGGGGAAGCCTGGTGATGGAGGCCGCCAGATCTTACGGAGCGAATACCGTTGGCCTGACTGTTGCCGAGAACCAGTATGAACTCGGATGCAGGCGAATAGAGAAAGCGGGATTGTCAGGTAAGGCAGAAATCCGGCTTCAGGATTACAGGGAGGTCCCTGACGAAGAGCACGGGACCTATGACCGGATAGTATCCATTGGTATGTTTGAGCATGCAGGCAAGGAGAATATCCCGGTCTTTTTTGATAAAGCAGCAAAACTGCTCCGTCCGAAAGGAATATTATTGCTGCATACCATCGCACGGTTGAAGCCCGAGCCCACGGATACATGGATACGAAAATACATATTCCCAGGCGGCTACATACCCGCTCTTGGTGAAATAATAGAAAATGCACAGGATACCGGTATTGATTTTTTAGACTTGGAGGACCTGCGGCCCCATTACGACCTGACCTTGGGCTGTTGGATAAGGCGGTTTAAGGCAAACATCACGCAGATCAGGGAAATGATGGGCAAAGAGTTTACAAGGATGTGGATGCTTTATCTCCTTGGTTCTCAAAGGGCATTTCGGCATGGCACACTGCATGTTTTCCAGTTTCTCTATTCTATGGGACGCAGGACAGACCGGCCCTTAAATTTAAGAAAATTCGAGTTTAAAAACATATCAGGGAGCATAAAAGCCCTTATCAACCCTTGATGCAGGCCATGGGTCTCATTATTGCCACTATTCTTGCAAGTCCTGCCCTGTGCGTGGAATCCACTACCCTTGTGACATCCTTATATGCCTCGGGCGCCTCTTCTGCCGCGCCCCGGTAACTCGCTGCCCGGATGAGGATTCCCCTGCGGGCCAGTTCGGCAACTACCTTCCGGCCTTTCCAGCGTTTCAGTGCGGCCCTTCGACTCATTGAACGGCCTGCACCGTGGCATGCAGAACCCCAGGCCAGGGCCTCTCCGGTTTCCTGGCCTGCCAGAATATACGAACAGGTCCCCATGGTCCCGCCTATAAGCACGGGCTGACCGACGCCTCTGAATGCTTCGGGTATCTCGGCTCTGCCAGGACCAAAGGCCCTGGTAGCCCCTTTTCTGTGGACATAAAGGCGTTTCACCCCGCCGTTTGCCTTGTGTTTTTCAATCTTGCACGTATTGTGGCTGACATCATAAAGGATTTTCAAGCTCGTATTTGGAAATATTTCATGGAAGACCTGGCGGGTAAGATGAGTGATTACCTGTCGATTGGCAAGTGCACAGTTTACCCCGCAGGCCATAGCCTTGTAATATCTCTCTCCCTCAGGAGATCTTATCGGGGCGCAGACAAGCTCCCTTTCCCTGATCGGGATCTGATACTTCTTGCAGGCCTTGCCAAGCACCTGAAGGTAATCAGTACCGATCTGGTGACCCAGTGCCCTGGAACCGCAATGGATTGCCACTACTACATCTCCTTCTTTCAAACCAAAGGCCTCGGCCGAGGGCCGGTGAAATATCTCTTCCACGTACTGTATTTCCAGATAATGGTTCCCTGAGCCAAGGGTCCCGATCTGCCGGTACTGCCTGTGCTTGGCAACATCTGAGACGCAGGAAGGATCGGCACCTGGCAGCCTTCCCTTCTCTTCCACATAATCCAGGTCTTCAGGAAACCCGTAACCCAATTCTACTGCCCACTGGGCACCTCCTGTGAGGACGTCGTCCAGTTCGGCAGGTGCAAGCCTGATCTTGCCTTCAGAGCCTACACCGGATGGAACGACCTGGAAGAGTCGATCAATAAGGGGTTCGAGAAAGGGCAGGATTTCGTCCTTTGTCAGGCCGGTAAGCAGGTTCCTGACTCCACAGGAAATATCATAGCCGACTCCGCCTACGGAGATTATGCCGCCTTCGTCCGGATCGAAGGCCGCTACTCCCCCGATGGGAAAGCCATAGCCCCAATGGGCATCAGGCATGGCAATAGCAGCCTTCACGATCCCGGGCAATGAGGCCACGTTACTGAGCTGTTCGCGGACCTTTTCATCCATCTCGGAGACCAGTTCCCGGCTGGCAAAGATGAAGGCGGGTACCCTCATGTCCTTATCCATTGGGATCTCCCACTGATACTCTCCCAGACGTTTCAGTTGTTTAAGCTCCATTGGTCACCTCGAAAATACTTTTTGAAAGATGAACGTCCAACGTCGAATGAAAAACAAATATCCAATACCGAACATTCAACCGCTATTTCTGTTTCCACATCTTTTCCCATTCAACATTCGATGTTGGACGTTCGATGTTCGATGTTCATCTTTTAGTAGTTCATTAGTCCATTTAGCGCTTATGGCAGCGAAAGCCACCATCACAAACGTTTAGGTTCACACATCTACAACACACTGGGCAATCCACCATTCTCCATCCTGCCTGACTGCCAGTTCCGTGAAGGTTGCTCCCTTGACCTCCAACCCCCGCCGGTGCCTTGAGAAATCAAAGGGCTCTCCCATTGCCGTTCCTGCAAGTCTGAGGTCCTGCAATTTCACTTTGAATTCGCTGAATATCAATCTTTGCAAGTCGGATTCAGCCAAAAGGGAATTAAGCCAGGCAACAAACAGACCTTCCAGATCAAAGGACTCGCAGGAAATCGTGACCGATTTCTCAGGTATGACTGCATCAAGGTCTTCAACCAAGAGAGAAAACATTGACTTCGCCCCATTTTCAAAGGCCTCTGACAGTGTCTTGCCCCTACCTCTTATCCCTATGTCAGCACCGTGCTCAAAGGTCTCAAAGAATGCCGTCATATCCGCTCCACTTCTTGCGTCCCCATTCTATCCATCCCCAGGCGGAAAGTCCGGTAAAGACTGCAAACAGGGCCGCTTGTGCATAAATGCCATGGTAGATATTCACTATTATCCAGCCGATGTTGGCTACCGTGTAGACTGCAAAACCAGAACGTTTTTTTCTGATGTTCAGTATCGCCCCTATTATACTGAGAGCGGTAAGTGTCCAGGGAAAAATATGATTCATGATTTTGCTGAAAATACTCCATCTGCTGCGTTACTACAATTCCCTCGTCACTGCGACGTATACCCAGTACGCCTTGTTCCTCGGAAATCTCGCTCCTTACATCCGGAGCATTTTGAGCGGAATCACAGTTTAATTCATTTCAGGTGCGGCAACATAGCCTTGAATACCGGGGTCCCGGCCTTCCCAAGCAGCTCGTAAACCGCCATCTCTGCCGGTCCTACAGATGCTCCGGCGGCTTCCATCCGGCTCAAAGCTAATTTAGCATTTCGCTTTTTCCGGGATGATACTGCATCAGCCACTATCCATGGCCTGTATTTCATTTTGATTGCGCAAACGGCAGTCTGATAAACGCATATATGGGCCTCAACACCTGTCATAATCAGAGTGTCAACAGAGACAGGCAGATTGGTAAGGACCTGTTTCACATTATAGTTTGCCAGGGCACTGAACTCAATCTTGTCTACACAGGTGACATCAGCAAGCAGCTCGGCAAGCTCTGGTACAAATGGTCCGAGGCCCTTTTCATATTGTGTTGTTGCTACAATAGGTATCTCCATAGCCTTGGCGCAGTGTATCATAAGGGCGGTATTGGCTATTACCCTGTCTGGTTTATAAACGGCCTTCATGAGACGCTCCTGTGGATCAATGACCAGGAGGCAACAGCGTTTGGGGTTCAGGATATCAAGTTGATCAGGTTTCATAAACTAGTTCCTTATAAAAAAGGACGCGTGTATTATAACATGCGTCCTTTTTATCGAAACTGCAAATTCGGAATTCGAAATTAGGTAACAAATCTACATCGTTGTGTTTTTTCCAATTTCCAATTTCAAATTTCTACTATTCCTCTCCAGCGTATTTTGGCCTTGTTGTGATACGCGCAAGGATAACTCCTGCAATCAACAAGGCCCCTGAAATATAAAAGGCAGTATTCAGACTGCCTGTCACATCTTCAATCGTACCGCCCAGTCTTGCCATGAAAAAGCCTGCTCCCCAGCCGAGAAATACCAGGCCGTAGTTGAACCCGAGGTTCTTGGGCCCGTAGAAGTCGGCAGTAAAGGACGGCAACAGGGCAAGACCGCCGCCATACTGCCAGTAAGCAATACCCACGACCAGGAACAGAAGCGGCACATTCTGCATCGCAATTACAAATGGTAATGCGAACAGGCAGATGGCGGATATAGTACAGTTTATGGTGTAGGCATTAACCCGCCCGATCTTGTCTGAATAAAAACCCGTACCGACCCGTCCGGCTGCATTGACAAAACCTCCAAACGAGACAAGAATCCAAGCGTTGGCCGCGAGGAATGGGATGTTTTTGCCTGCCTGAACCATCAGGCTTTTAGCGTTCGCAATGATCAGAAGACCGGACTGTGTAGTGAGCATGAACATGAATACCAGGGCATAAAACTGCCAGGTCTTCAACATCTCAGAGGCATTCCAATTATGCTTGGTTGCCGCTGCCATCTGCTTGGCGGTTGCTGCAACTTTCGAGCCCGGGGGCACATATCCTTCAGGAGGCGTTAGCAGGAGCTGACCCGCAATGATAACCACTACTGCGAACAGTATTCCCAGACCTACAAAGCTTCCTGTTATGCCATAGTGGTCAATCAGATACTGTGCCAGAGGGCCGATATACAGGGCCGCACCTCCATAACCGCCTACCACAAGACCTGCAACCAGACCTCGTCTGTGGGGACCGAACCACTTCAGGGCCGCAGGCGTGGGAGAGGCATAACCAATACCCATACCAATACCACCGAGTATGCCGAAACCAAAAACGAGCCCGGCATAGCTCTTCATCAATCCGGCAACGATACAACCTGCGGCAAGGAAAAGGCCGCCCACGGTTGCACCCACCTTGGGGCCGAATTTATCCTGTATGCGGCCTCCTGGGATCATTAACAATGCAAAGATGATAATGCATAGAGAAAAGGGTGTTGCAGCCTGGGCATTGGTCAGATAGGTCCAACCTGCATTCATGCCCTCTTCAATGACTTGGCCGGCCTTATCCACGTTGACCAGGGACGATTTCCATATGCTCCAGGCATATAATATACCCAGACAAAGGTTGATGGCAGTGCCTGCAAAGGTGGTTATCCAGGCCTGTATCGGTTCTTTTGTAACTTGACCTGTTGTCATATGTTTATCTCCTTCTTAAAGATGCTCGTAAGCGTTCACAGGGCACCGCATCTGCTTTGTTGCCTGCCTGTCGGCAGGCAGGTCGGGCACTTGAAGTACAGGAAGTACGTCTGCGTACCCTCCGCCTCGCATCTGTAGCACCCTGTAAACGCTTACAGCTCGCTGGCTTGCGGTAAAACGGACGTCGTAACCATGTGATGCAATGAACTATTCTTTTGACATCTTATAGATTTCAGCGACGATCTCGGGATTTGCCAATGTAGTTGTGTCGCCCACGTCCCTGTCATTGGATATGGCTGCAAGTACCCTGCGCATAATCTTTCCTGAGCGCGTTTTCGGCATATCCGGTACGATCCAGACCTTTCTCGGCTTTGCGATTTTACCGATGCTATCACAGAGTCTCTGTGAAATTTTGGCAGCCAATTCCGGACTGGGATCGTATCCCGGCTTCAGAGAGACATACAGGTCAGGAACCATCCCCTTTATCTCGTCCGCTGCAGGGACAACCGCCGCCTCTGCTACTTCAGGGACGTCAAGAGAAGCGGACTCGAGTTCCTTGGTCCCAAGCCGGTGCCCGGAGACATTGATCACATCGTCAACCCTTCCAAGGATACGGAAGTACCCGTCTTTTGCCAACACAGCGGCATCGCCTGAGAGGTACGGCCAGTCACGCCAATTCTTGCTGTTTTTGTCTTTGCAGTACTTTGCAAAATAGGTAGAGACATATCGGTCACGGTCCCCCCATATGGTCTGGAACTGGCCGGGCCATGGATTCTGTATGCATATATTGCCTGCCTTTCCCGATCCGGCAGGGACTATGTTCCCATCATCGTCATAGATTATCGGATAGATACCCGGCATACCCGGACCTGCGCTGCCAGGCTTCATCGGCTTTATTGCAGGCACGGTACTGCAGAGAAAGCCTCCGTTTTCCGTCTGCCACCATGTATCGACTATTACGGCTTCACCCTTACCAATCACATGATAGTACCATTTCCATACCTCAGGCTCGATCGGTTCGCCGACAGTGGTCATGTGCTTGAAATGATAGTTGTACTTGGCAGGTTCATCAGGACCGACTTTTCTCAGGGTCCGTATGGTAGTCGGCGCAGTGTGGAAGATATTTACATCAAGCTCTTCTGCTATCCTCCATGCCCGTCCTGGATCAGGATAGGTGGGCACGCCCTCGTAAATAACCGAAGACGCGCACAGGGCCAATGGACCGTAAACAATATATGAGTGGCCGGTGATCCATCCGATATCCGCCATGCACCAGTAAACGTCCTCCGGATGGATATCCTGGATGTATTTTGATGTGCCGGTTACATAGGCAAGATATCCGCCTGTGCTGTGCTGGCATCCCTTGGGCTTTCCTGTGGTGCCGCTGGTATACATCAGGAACAGAGGGGCCTCGGCAGGCATGGGTACCGGATCAATTCTTTTACCGCGATAGTCCTTGAGCAGGTCATTGACAAAGTAATCGCGACCATCGATCATGGGTGTCGGAGACGAGTATTTGCCGGGGTAACGCTGCCATATCAGGACCTTGTCAACAGTCTGCCCATCCTTTTTCGCCTTTTCAACAGCTATGTCAGCGTTCTTTTTATGATCAAGGAGATTGCCAGCCCGGTAATACCCGTCAATAGTTATCAACACGTTGCTCCCGGAGTCCACTATCCTGTCTGCGCATGCACTTCCGCTGAAACCTCCAAAGACCTCGGAGTGAATAATACCGAGCCTGGCGCAGGCAAGCATGGCTATAGGGAGTTCCGGCACCATCGGCATGTGAAGCGTCACCCTGTCTCCTGCCTTCAGGCCTGCAAAGTCTCGGAGGAGTGCGGCAAACTCATTAACCTTTATATAGAGTTCCTGATAGGTGATATGCTGAATACGTTCATTCTCAGGTTCAGGGACCCAGTGGATTGCCGTCTTGTTTTTGTTCTTTTCAAGATGCCTGTCCACGCAGTTGTAGCAGGCGTTTATCTTTCCGCCAACAAACCACTTCCAGCAAGGTGCATCACTTGTATCAAGGGTCGTATGCCAGTACTTATACCAGTCCAGCAAATCAGCATATTCCTTGAAGCATTCAGGGAAATTATCAAGGCTGAACCGGTCATATATATCTTCATCTGTCATATTTGCCCGGGCAATGAACTTTGTGGAAGGATAAAAATAGTCTTCCTCTTTCCAGTGAACAGCAATTTCTGCTTTAGATGTTTTTACAGATTCTTTTTTTAACATGGATCAAACTCCTTAATATTTTTATGACTGTATGCATGTGGAATCGAGATCAGATGTGCACATGGTCGGCCATGAGGTGCTCTTCTACTTTGCGGCACTTCGGAATCCAAACGATGTGATATTTGCAATCCCACAATGTGTAGCTTTAAGCTATGAATGTTATTCATAGGCAGTCTCCCTTCCCGTAAACTTCGCGCGGTTCACGAAGGGGAGGCTGTCTATTTATTCCCGGAACTGTCAAACTCTGGGATTCCCCCGGCAGAGCCGGGGGTTACCCTTGATTAATCAAAAAAGATGTTCAATTTTCTTTTTTATCCTTAGAACAGATACTTCATTGAGACCGTAAAGCGGTTTCCTGTATGAATTTGTTGATGCCGCTCAGTCTCGATGTAAATATACTCTGCACCGACCTTAAGTGGTTTGGACAGTGAATACCAGGTATTGATGAAGTACTGTTCGTTGCGCGTGAAGCGACGGTCGTTGGTGTCGGTCAGGTCGCCTATGTCGCCATTGTTGGGATTGTCAAAGCCATAACCCGCGGTCATCGTGGTCTTGTCATTGACTGCATAAGTGAGATCGGCCCATCCGCCATATGCTGCTGCAGGTCCTCCGTCCTGAGTCATATCCAGATCATAGCGCAGGAAGTTGCGCCCGATGCCCTCACCGGTCCAGAGTTCACCCTTAAAAGTGAGAGGTCCGGTGACATACTTCAGCTCGCCGCAGACCAGCCAGCGGTCCGTGTTATTAGAAGTATTCTGTCCGTAGTCGGCATGCCGGTAACCCCCGCCGAAGGCCACGAGGCCGCCCTTGCCAAGGATGTCATTGGAGTACTGTATCCGGCCGAGGAGCCACGGCATACGGTCCTCGTTTTCAGTACTCGTTCGCCTGTGCTTCATCACCGAGGCTAATACCTGGAAATCTCCAAGCTCTTGACGTACTGTAGCCTGGGGGACACGCCACCACAGGTTTCCTGCCGCGGTCAGGATACCGAAGTCAATAGTCGATGGATTGAGCTGTGAGACCGGGATCCAGTCCTGCCCGACTACCATGCTTGTGTGGGTCTTTTCGTAGCCGACATCAATATAGCCCAGGCGCATGCGTGGAATCAGGTTGTTGCCGTTGTTGTCACCGTAGAAATCCGTCTCTATACGTGCCTTGGCCAGCCAGTCATCCCGCTTATGACTTGCCTCAAAACCAATCCTGGTATCGCGGGGGTTGAAGTCGGTAGAGTCGTTTTTGTAATCACTTTCCTGGGCGACTGCACCTACGAAGTCATTGTATTTCTTGAATTCAGCCGTGTCGTAATTAAAGTCGACCTTGACCCTTCCATAGAGTCGCATGTTATATTTGGACCAGACATTGCCCAGGTCCTTCAGACTCCTCAGGGCCTTGACCTCCTCGGCTGTCAGGGCCGGAACCTCAGGGACGGGCTTAGCCGCGAATTGGGGTGCCGGCGGGGCCGTCTCAAGCTGATTGATACGATTCTGCAGGGCCTGCATATTTTTCTGCATCTGCATCATCTGGTCCTGCATGATCTTCATTTGCAGCTTTAGGTCCTCTACAGACTCTCCGTAGGCGAATTCGCCCAAACCTCCGAAAAAACAGATGAGCGAAAGGCTCAAAACAAATATCATCCTCCTGTAAGTGGCAAAAAAACGCTGCATTTAATAAATCCTCCCATCCATATTATATGTCTGAACGGTTAATCCTCGAGGGTTGACAGATCGCCTTCCTTTAATCCTAATTCCCGCGCTTTCAATACACGGCGCATGATCTTGCCGCTCCTGGTCTTGGGAAGTTTGTCCACAAAGTCGATCCCGCGGATGACCACAACGGGTCCCAGGACCTTTCGGACATGTGCCTTCAGTTCGTTTACCAGAGTGTCTTCGTCTTCCTCGACGCCTTCCCTTAAGATGACAAAGATCTTGGCTACCTCTCCGCGAACCTTGTCAGGCACGCCGATGCATGCAGCCTCGGCAACATGTTTGTGACTGACCAGGGCACTTTCGATCTCTGCCGTGCCAATCCGGTGACCGGCGATCTTGAGGACGTCATCAGATCGGCCCTGGAACCAGAAATAGCCATCCTTGTCTTTGGAGGCGATGTCGCCGGCCAGATACGCCCCGGGAATTTTTGACCAATAAGTCTCTTTGTATTTTTCGGGATCCTTATAAAGGGTGGTAAGCATGGCAGGCCATGGCTCTTTGACCACCACATACCCTCCCTTGCCCGGTTCCACGGGTTCTCCATGAGCGTCGACCACGTCCACATGAACACCGGGGAAGGGCTTGAAGGCAGAACCGGGCTTCAATACGTTACATGGTGTTGGCGCTACCATAAACATGCCTGTCTCTGTCTGCCACCAGGTGTCCATGACCGGGCAGTTCTGGTTGCCGATGTTTTCATAATACCAGACCCATGCCTCAGGGTTGATCGGCTCGCCCACCGTGCCGAGGATCCGCAGCGTGGACAGGTCGTGCTTTTTGGGATGCTGGGAGCCGAACCTCATAAGCATCCTGATGGTAGTTGGTGCTGTGTAGAGAATATTGACCCCGTACTTTTCTATGATCTGCCACATCCGATCCGGCCCTGGGAACAGCGGATGCCCCTCATACATGACCGTGGTGGTCCCAACGATGAGGGGGCCGTAGACAATGTAGCTATGACCGGTTACCCACCCCGGATCAGCCGCACACCAGAAGATATCTGTCTCTTTTATGTCAAACACCCATTTTAAGGTCCGGTTGATCCCCACCATGTAGCCGCCGTGGCAATGGACCACGCCCTTGGGCTTGCCGGTTGTTCCTGACGTGTAAAGGATATAGAGAGGGTCGTTGGCATCCATCTTCACGGTCTCAAACTCTGTAGATTCCCCATCCATCAAATCATGGTACCAGAGGTAACGGCCGTCACTCATATCGATCTCTACACCTGTCCGCCGAACCACGACGACGGTCTCCACCGTAGGGGACGCCGTCATGGCCTCGTCCACGACTTCTTTCAGCTTAATGACCTTGCCGTTTCTATGAAACCCATCCACGGTCACCACAAGCCTTGCTTCGGCGTGGTTGATCCGATCTCGAAGAGCAAGAGCACTGAACCCCGCGTAGACAACACTGTGTATGGCACCGATCTTGGCGCATCCGAGCATGGCAACGGCTATTTCAGGTATATTAGGCAGATAAATTGCCACCCGGTCTCCCTTCTTGATACCGAGGGATTTGAGGACATTGGCAAACTTGTTGGCAGCCCGGTAGAGATCATAATAGGTCATGCGCTCGCGGGCGCCGCCTTCGCTTTCAAAGATGATGGCTACCTTGTTCTTACGATGGGTCTTTATATGACGATCTAGCGCATTGTAAGCGATATTGGTCTTGCCGCCTGTAAACCACTTGAAAAACGGTGCATCAGAGCGGTCAAGCACCTTGTCCCATTTCTTGAACCAATCTAATTCGTCGGCAGCTTTTTCCCAGAACTCTTCAAGATTTGATTGGCCCTGCTTCAGGGCGTTCTCATAATCATTAGGGTTCAGGTTTGCGTCCACAACCAACTGAGGCAAGGGTCTAAATACCCTCCCCTCTGCCAATAAGGCTTCGGTGGTTTCCTTTTTTGATTCGACTTTTTCTTTGTTCGATTCTTCCATAGATCTTCTCCTTCCTTGTTCGTGTTCTTGAGACAAACTCTTCTCACGCGTTTTTACAGCAACCTCTATTCCAGCACTTGCCGCGCCTTCCCTCCCGACTTTTGCCGGGCAGTGGCATCAATTGCGGCGTTCGTCCCCGATCACAGCGGCGGGCCCGCTTCCGATTTTCACAGGATTCCCTATTAAGCCAAATGGGGCATCGCGTAACGTCTTATTACAATAGGTAAAGAGCCGCATCAGTGTCAAGAAAAATTGGCTATATCCGGATTTCTCAAACGTCCATTTCCTTGTATATACCATCGTTTCAGAGGATAGCAGCATTTTATATGGTTTAAAATAGCCTGGAATGCGGGTATATCAAGATAGCTCACCATGAGAAAAATGATGTCAGAAAAGGCATTCGATGTTCGAAAAAGATACTGGTAGCATGGACGTGAAATCTGTCAAGGCCAAGCCCTTCGGGTGCTTCACTCCGTTACGCAGCCTTGGCGGACTCCCCTTACC
>Ga0190347_1000248_pt1 | contig 17843 bp, 16 predicted proteins | sample 48721356_MG_FD_161652 | JGI IMG/M metagenome (GOLD analysis project Ga0190347, IMG submission 161652) | Hydrothermal vent microbial mat bacterial communities from Southern Trench, Guaymas Basin, Mexico - 4872-13-5-6_MG | ecosystem: Environmental > Aquatic > Marine > Hydrothermal vents >...
CCTGGCTCGCTCTGAGCGACGTACAACTTGTCAGGCGTCTTCACGTGCGCACTGATTTTATAATATGAAATTCCGCCTTTGTCCCGCTCCTTCTTTAGCACTATTTTTATCCAGTGCACGCGTTTAGCGATTCTAACAATTTTCCGCACCTCGGTTTCGATAATTTTGTCTGCGAGTTCCTTGTGTTCCTCGTCGAGAGAGCCTTGAATCTCGATATTTATTTTCGCCTTCTCTTTAAGGTCCCGCAGATATTTCATTATGTCGAGAATTGTAACGACTCCTCTCGGAATTCCTTCTCTCTCCTCCTCTCTCTCTCCTTCTCCTTTTCCCGCACCCTCGCCTTTTCCCGCTCCTTCTCCTTCTTCCCTCCCCTCGCTAACTTCTCCGCTCACGATTGGCACGCCGCGAATGTCGTGCTCTTGCAACAGGCTCGCTACTTCTGCGAGGCTTGCGTCAGGGCTGGCGGTCGTTACAGGCGAGCTCATAACGAGAGAGACGGGCTGCTCCATTATTGGAATGTTCTCGCCCTTCACCTCGCCGACGGTCGTCTTTCGCATCGGTTTGTAAATTTTTAAGATGTCTCCGCTGGTAACGATGCCCCGCAATTTCCCGTCCGCGTCGACGACGAGTAGCCGCCCGATGTTGTTCTTTCGCATAATGCTTCTCGCTCTGCCGATGCTTTCGGTCTCTTCTACGCAGACAAGGTCGCGGGACATTATTTCTGCAGCCTTGACCTCGCTCAAAATGACCGACCCCGCCCCGCGTTTCATAAAGTCGTACTCGGAGACGATTCCCACGAGTTTGCCGTCGCCTGCAGTGACTGGCGCTGCCTGCTGACCGCTGTCCACCAGCTCGCAGATTGCGTCAAGGGTCGTCGTGTCTTTGTAGACGCAGTGTGGCTTGAACATTACTCCCTCTACACTGGATTCGGGATTTGAGACAACGAGCAGGTCTTGCATACAAACGTGGTAAATCTCGCTGCAGGCACCTCCTCTTCCGCCTCTTCCTCCCCCTACTCCTCCTCTTCCTCCACTCCTTCTCCCACTGCTACTTCCTCCGCTCCTTCTCCCACTGCTACTTCCTCTGCCGCTGCTGTCTCCGTCGCCAGCAAGCACAACCAGGTTGTGGAAGTTGTTTTTTTCCATTATCCCAATCGCCTTCGCTACCGAGGTCTCGGGCGTTATTGTGGTTACCTCTCTCGTGCTTATCTCAATTACAGGCTCGTTAAACATTCTCTCTTTCCCTCTAAACTTTTCTCTAACAAAGAATTCTTTACTAAAGAAATTTTTTCTTAAATAGAAAACTTTTATTAGAAGTTTTTAGTAAAGGTTTTTGCGTGCAAAAAAGTTTATGATAGGAAAAGAAGAGGTAGGGCATCTTGGTTGGCTGGCGAGGCTGGAGTTGAGCGAGGCGGAGAAGGAGTTGTTTGAGCGGCAGTTGAGCTCGATTTTGGACTATTTCGCGGTGCTGGACGAATTGGACTTAGACTTGGACTCAGAGACTACGAGCGTAGAACCCACTTACCACGGGAAAAAAGATGTCGTGCGGGCGGACGAACCGAGAGCGGCGTTGAGTCAGGCAGAAGCACTGCGGAACGCACCCAAGACCGAGAACGGGTATTTCAAAAGCCCGAGGATTTTGTGATGCTAATAAAAAAGAGAAGAAAGCAACATGAGGGAAAGAAAAAATGAAAGTGTTGGTGTACCCGCCGAACAGCCTGATTCTCTCGGATTTGGTGGAGAGAAGCGGGCACAAGGCGGTTGTCTTGATGAAGGAAATTGGCGAGCACGTGCGGGACGCGGAAATTGACGCACCGCCGTTGAATGTCACGGAGAAGGACTTAAAGCGGGCGTTGAGGTACGTTTCAGTGGAGGAGCCTGCAGGGTTGAAGGGGCGAGTCGGACTGCTTGCACCGTTGTTGGAGCAGGCGGAGGCGGCGGTAATTCTGAGCGACGCTCCGCCCACTTTTGGCTGCATGGGCTGTGCCGTCGCAGACGAGTTCTTCAAGTTTCTGATTCGGAAGCGAGGGATTCCGACGTTGGAAGTGCGGTACAAAGACAAATGCGGGGAAGGAGAGGGCGAGCGGTTTGAAGAGTCGGTTGCAGAAATAATGGCGTTCTTGGAGCGGTTGCCGAGGGACGAGGAAGAAGGCAATGAAAGAGAAAGTAAGGACGAAAAAGGCGAAGAATAAAAATGGTAAAAGTTGCGCAGATTTCGTGCGGCACTGAGTACAGCGGAATTCAATGGTTGTTTAACGAAGTGGCAGCGAGGGTCGGCATCGAGCTGGTTTATCCAGAGATGGAGTTGTCGAAGGTGAAGGAGGCGTGTAGAGAGGTTGGTTTAGAGGTTGAGAGCCCGTCGCTGAATATGATGATTGCGAGGGCGGTCTCGATGCTGGACGACCCGACGGTAAAGGGCGCTCTTCTCCTCACCTGCTTCAAGTGTGCGGAGGGTACGATTGTGAAGGACACGGTGCGGCGGTTTCTGCAGGAGCGGACGGACTTGCCAATTATTTCGTACTCAAATGTCGAGAAGCCGAAGGAGAAAGAGATTTACTCGCGGTTAGAGGCGTTGCAGACGCTGATTTCACGGAAGTCGCTCCTGATGCGGGAGAAGCAGGAGGGGACGACGGTCGGCGTTGACTCTGGCTCTTCAACGACGAAGGCGGTGGTGATGCGGGACGACGAAATCGTGGGGCGAGGGTGGCTGCCGACGACTGACCCACTAAAAAGTGCGGACGCGGCGGTGCAGGCAGCGTTGAAAGAAGCAGGGATTTCAGTTTCAAATGCAAAGAGAGAGGTAGAAGCGGTTGGCGTGACCGGGCACGGTCGGGAACTCGTGGGCGAGCACTTAAACGCGGACTTGAGTCTGGAGGAGGTGAGCGTGGTCTCAAAAGGTGCGGCTCTTCTCTCGGGACGGCACAAGGGCGACGCAACCGTGATCGACATCGGCGGAATGAACAACAAACTGATTTTAATGCGGGACGGAATTGCGAACACTTTTAATCTCGGCGGAATCTGCGGAGGCTCGTCTGGCAGGTTCCTGGAAGTGACTTCGCACAGGCTGGATGTAGACATTTCAGAATTGGGGAAGCTCGCGATGAAGTCAGAGTCGGAGGGGAGGGCGAAAAAAGGAAAAGGCGAAAAATTTGAGCTGCAGAGTTACTGTATGGTTTTTGGCATTCAGAGCCTCGTCGTTGCTCTCGCCAGCGGCGTGAAGCGTGAAGATGTAGCGGCGGCGGCTTGCAGGTCGGTTGCCGAGCAGGTCTACGAGAACCAGATTCAAGAGATGGAAATCCGACCGCCTGTTATTTTCGTCGGCGGTGTCTCGCTTGTGGAAGGAGTGAAGCGGGAGTTTGAGGACCTGCTCGGCGTTGAAATCCTTGTTCCTCCGAATTCGCAGCACGCAGGCGCGGTCGGCATCGCTACGATCGTCTCGGGGGTTTGAGCAGTGTTTTCTGAAATCTCTCCTGGTTGCACCTCCTCCTTCTTTGAAAAGTTTTTCTTACGAGCCGAGAGATTCTTTGCCGCATTGTAGTTTTTTTCCACTCCCATTTTTTCGTAGGTAGACCAAAAAACTGGTAGGTAGACCAAAAAACTGTATAAGCAGTGCACTCTCGATAAAGTCAGAAAAGAACCCACTGTTAGAGCAGGAATATTTGGATAAAATAAATGAATTCAGGAGGTAGGGATTTAGGATTTGGAAGAAATCGCAAATCGTAATTTTATGATTTTGTAGAACATCGTGAGCCCGTCCTTAAGAGAATTTACTTTTGTCCCTGCTCCTCCTTTGTCCTCCCACCGCACTGGGATTTCTTTTATTTTGTAGCCCCGCCGTTGCGCGCGCACGAGCAGCTCGGTGTCCCAGAACCAGTGGTTGTCTTTTATTTCGTCCAAGAGCGACACCAAAGCGTCTCTTCGGAAGGACTTGAAACCGCACTGGTGGTCTCGTATTTTGGAGTTCAGGATTCTTCGCACCAGGAAATTGAAGACCCTGGTCATCGCTGCTCGCTTGAACGACCGCTTTACTTCGCTGTTTTTCAGCATTCTCGAGCCGGTTGCGAAATCGTAGCCTTCCCCGCCCTCCTTTTTTACAGCCCACAGCAGCGGCTTCAAGTGGCTCATTTCTGTGGAGAGGTCTGCGTCGAGGTAAGCCAGAACCTCGCCTTTAGCGTGCTTGAAAGCGCGGTTGAGCGCCGTTCCCCGCCCCAGCCGTGCGTCGCTGTGCAGGTGCGTAACCACAGGCACGAGGGCAGCAATTCTGCGGGCGGTTTCCGCGGTGCCGTCGGTGCTCCCGTCTTCGGCGATGATTATTTCAAAAGCACCCGAACGGAGAAACTCCTCTAAAGCTCTCTTTGTCTCTTTTACCGCTTCTTCAACTCTTCCCGCCTCGTTGTGCGCGGGGAGCACGACCGAAAATTCTACTTTCTTCGTCCTTTCTGCGTGCATTTTCGTCTCTCGCCCTCTTTCACTAAAATTCTGTTTTAGGGATAAAAAGGGGAAGGGGGGCGAGTTGAGGGAAGGGGAAGGGGGGCGAGTTTAGGGGAGGAGAGAAAAGAAAAAACGAAAAAAGCGTGAAAAAATCGAAACTCTTTTTAAGAGGTAGGTAGAAAAGTGGGTTTATGAGTGTAGAAATGTTGCTCTTGTTGGCGCTGGCGGGGGCTGCTGCTCTCTCAACTTTGGGCGTCCTGCTCAGCAGGGACAACTTTTATTCTGCAGTTTTTATGTCGCTGACGCTGGTTTTGGTCGCCACGATTTACGCTTTCTTCTCTCTCCTGCCTGTCTTTGTCTTGATTGTGTTCGTTTTTGTCGGCGCGATTGGGATAGTGACAGTAGCGTTGGCAGCGACTTACAGGACGACGGCTGCACCCGAATTCCAATTCTCGCTCTTGTGGGCGGTTCCTGTGGTTGCGACCGCTGCGATTTTGGGCTACTCAATTTATTCTTACGCGACTGCCGTGCCCGCCGTCACGGCGGTCTCAATTCACTCAATTCCGTTCAGCGTTGAGAATTTCGTGACGAGCGAGTACACGCTGCTCTTCTTGTTTCTTACTTCGCTTGTCGTGTTGCTGCTGCTCTCGGTGCTAAATATTTATAAGGAGGAGGGCTAACCTATAAGGAGGAGGGCTAACAAGAGATAAAATGCCTGCGATGAACCTGGACCTGACGACCGTGTCAATAATTTACGCAACCGCGCTCGCAATTCTGCTTGCAGGCTACTACACTGCGATTTCGTGTAAAGACCTGGTCAGGCTGCTAATTGCGTTAGAACTGATGTTTGGGGGGGTTTTTATGGCGTTGATTCCGCTCTTCTCGGTCGCAGCGCTTGCCAGTCCCGCCTTCGCGGCCGCGATAATTACGATCTTCACGAGTGGCGGCGAACTCTTAATTCTCATCGCCGCGATCGTGATTCAAGACCGCAGGAAGAAGAACATCTTCGTAAGCGGGATTAAAGCTGGAGGTGAGAGGTTGTAAAATGGACACGCTCTCGAATCTGCTCTTTCTCTGCCTGCTCTTGCCGTTAGTCGTGGCGTTTGTAGCGCCGCTTTTCTCGCCCAAGCGAGCCACCTACCTCTCTTTTCTCGCTTTTATTCTGCCGTTCTTCGCGATAATTTACAGCGTCTTCAAGGTCGCGCCGTTTGAAATCCCGTTAACGACCTTCTCACCGCCAATTGGCGAATTTTATCTTCATTTTGACTTTATTTCTTACGCGTTTGGGCTCACGATTTGCATTGTCTCTGCGATGATCGCGCTCTTCGCACTGCCTTATATGAAGCACAGGTTTGAAGAAATGGGTCGAGAGGTGGAAAGCGAGTTCAGGAAATACATATTTTTATACGACCTCTACGCGGCGTCGATGCTGTGGCTCGTCTTCAGCGGGAACTTCGTGCTGCTTTATGTTTTCCTTGAAATCACGCTAATTACCGCGTTCCTACTTATTTACACCTACGGCTACGGAAACAGAAAGTGGGTGGGAATGCTCTACTTAATTTGGTGCGCAGTTGCAGGCGTTCTGACTTTGGCGGGGATTGTTCTGGTCGCGTTTGAGAACGACACACTTGCCCTAAATGTTTTAATGGCGGGCGGAAAGGTGAGCACGCTCGCGTGGGCGTTTATTTTTGCGGGGATGATAATTGAGCTTCCTGTTCTGGGTCCTCATATTTGGTTGCCGTGGGCGCACGCCGAAGCGCCGACGCCCGTGAGTGCGTTGCTAAGCCCGCTGACTGTGGGGTTGGCGGGCTACGTGCTGCTGCGGACTGCACTCATTGACTACTCTTTCATCGAGACTTACCGAATTCCAATTCTCGCCTACGCGATATTTTCAAGCATTTACGGCGGCTTCTCGGTCTTCAAGCAGACCGACTTCAAGCGACTGCTCGCCTACTCAACGGTCTCGCAAATGGGCTACATTTTGGTCGCACTCTGCCTCGGTCCCTTCGGTCTCATTGGGCTGGTAATCCAATATATGTCGCACGCGTTCGGCAAGTCAATCTTGTTTTCGAGTGCGGGCGGAATAATCGCAGTTCACCACGGCTTGCGGGACATCAACAAAATGGGCGGGCTGCACGACTCTATTCCTGCGATTTCGAACGCCGCGGTGCTCGGTTTCCTGAACCTCGGTGGAATGCTGACGGTCGGAATGCTCGGCGAATTTTTCATTCTGCGTGGCGTCGTTGAGACTTTTGGTGTTACAAAAAGCAGTTTAGGAATTATTTTGGCGGTGATTTTTATGTTTATTCTTTCGGTTTGGTACGGGTTTTACACGATTCGGAAGGTCTTTTACGGCAAGCCGAGAAGCACGAAGCGGCTGGAAATCAGCAGGTACCTTTACGTGCCGCTTTACATAATCGGGATTGTCTCGGTGCTGCTGCTCTTCCCTCCGCTGTCAACGGTGCTAATTCAAGGACTTAATTTGATTTCGGGCTTGGGTTTAGGCGGTTTAGGAGTTGGAGGTTTAGGAGTTGGAGGTTTAGGAGTTGGAGGGGTAGGAGGTGTGGTGCCGTGATTGAGATTGACGCGTGGGTTGTCTTTTTACTGCTTTTCCTGACGCCGGTTGTCAGCAGCGTTCCGATTGCGTTGGCGTACAAGAGCAAGGGTTGGACAGAGAAGCTGCCGGTTCTTTCGGTGCTCGGCATCGGCGTCTCGGTCTTGGCGAGCCTTTACATCTTTTTCACCTTCCCGCAAGAGTTGCCAGAATGCCAATTTTCATACAACTGGATTCCCGACCTCGGCATAAACATCGTCCTAATAACCGACTACTTGTCGCGGTTTATGGGCGTCGTGACCGCGGTCATCGCGTTCTTCATTGCGATTTACGGCTTGGATTATATGAAAGGCGACTACCGCCCCTCGTGGTACTGGTTCTTCTTCAACCTCTTCACCGCCTCTATGCTGCTCGTCGTTTACAGCGACAACCTGTTCCTGCTCTTCGTGGGCTGGGAGGGGCTCGGAGCAGCGTCGTGGGGTTTAATTGGGCACTGGTTCCGGGACGACGATGACATTGCGTACGTGGGCAAGGCGGGGCGGAAGGTAGGACCGTTGGAGCTGAGTTGGCCGCCGAGCTTTGGCGGGTGGCGTGCAATCTCGACGATTCGGTTCGGTGATGTTCCGATGTTCTTCGCAATCGCTGCGATTTGGGTGCTGGCAGGCGGGAATCTCAACATCTCGCAGATTGACTGGGAATCGCTGTTCTTGGGAATTGGCACAGCAGGAACGATAATTTTGATGCTCTGTCTCTTGATGGGACTGTTCACGAAGTCGGCGCAGGTTCCGTTCTCCGAGTGGCTGATGACCGCGATGACAGGTCCCACGACTGTTAGTGCACTCCTGCACTCGGCAACGATGGTAGCCGCGGGTGCTTTTGTCTTCATCAAACTCACCTGGTACATTGAACCCTGGCACTTGCGTGGCGTTCCTGGGCTTGAGGGGGTTGAATATGTTTATCTTTTTGTCCTCTTCGTTGGTTTGATTTCAGGCTTGTACGGGGCGCTGGTAGGGTCAGGAATGCTTGAGCGCAAGGTTCTGCTTGCAGCCTCCACGATGTCGAGCATTGGCTTGATGTTCGCTGCTGCGGCTGCTTCTTTATGGGTCGGGCATTTCGCCGTGCTCGTCGCGTTCTGGTATATGGCAGTGCACGCGTTTGCGAAGGCGAGCCTCTTCCTCGTGGCAGGGCATTTGATTCACGCAACGCACAGCCGTTTCTCGTGCGGCGGTCTCGAGTTTGCGAAGCGGATGAAACCTGCTCTCGTCGTTACCGTCGTCGCTACGACCTTCCTTGTTGGAATGCCGCCGCTCACTGCTTACTGGGTAAAGTCAGGAATGGACGAAGTGATGGAGCTCCTGCTTCACGACTACCACATGGTTTTGCCACTTCTCCTTCTAATTCTCACTTCGCTGGTCTATTCTGCGGTTATGGCGAGGTTCCTCAGCCTGAACTTCATAAAAGGCGAGAAGCCGGAACACGAGCATTTAGAGGGCGGCGGGCTGATGAAACTCGGCTACTCTCTGATGGTTTCAGTTCTCCTTGTTCTTCTCTTCCTTATTTTCACGAGCAAGGAGACTGCAGAATTTGTCGAGGCTGGACTCGCTCCTGTCTCGTTTGCAGTGGGTTTAGGGGCGCTTGGTGCTTATTTGGTGGCGGCGAAAGTGCCGAGACTAAAAGCCCTTTCCAAAGTCCCCGGGACCTTCTTCAGCGACCGAATGTACCTGCCGTTCCTGAACGACTACATTCTGCCGAAGATCGGCTTCTTCGCGGCTCACTTCGTTCAGAACTACGGAAACCGCGGCATCGACGGGTTCTTCAACACGAAGGTTGTGCCGGGGCTGTTTAGAGGGATTTCGAAGGGAATTCGGGCAGTACAAACAGGCTACCTTAAAACTTATGTTAAGATTGTGCTGGGCTTCGTGATGCTGTTCTTAATATTTGCTTCGTTAGGTTTAGGTGTGGGATTAGGAGGTGCGGGACTGTGACAGATTTAACGATGTTTACAGTGGCTTTGGTGGTTTTAACGCTCGGAGCGGTCTTCTCTTTCAAGTTCCGCCCGCTTGGACTTGTAGGTGCGGTAGTCGCTCTTCTGCTCGGGCTTTATGCTTGTAGCTCGTTTCACTACGGCGTCTTCATCTTCGCAATCGGTCTCGTCAACCTGCTCTCACTCGGTGCGTTGGACAGCAGAATTAAGGGCGTGGACTACGGCTTGGTGGGTTTGATGGCACTTGTGACAATGTATATTTTTAACACCTCCGATTTTGCTTTGGTTCTCGCAGCACTCGTGCTCGTCTCGGTTCCTACTTACATTTTGGTTATGCTTCGGGACGTCGAGGGAAACGGCGAGCGAAAGGGTGAAGGAGTGAGAAAGGGTGAAGGAGTGCGAGGGGAGGGAGGAGCAAACGTGGAAGTAGGCATTAAATACATCACTTTTATGGTCCTCGCGACCGTTCTCTTCTTAATCGGCGCGGTCATCTTGGCATACACGAAGAGCGCATTTGACGGATTCCTTTACGTGCTTGGCTACGTGCTGCTTGTTTTGGGCTTGTGCATTGAAGTGGGCGTCGCGCCAATGCACGAGTGGGTGCCGGATGTTTTCGCAGCCGCAGACCCGATTCCAATCTCAATTATCGCCTCGCTTGCCAAAATCGTTCCTTTCGTCGCTGCGTTGTTTATTCTAATTTACACTGCCTGCCCGCTGACCGCGTCGGTAAGCATCTTCACTGCAGTGCTTGCGGCTGTCTCGATGTTCACGGGCAACATCGGAGCGTTGACCTCAAAAGAGCCTGCGAGAGTTCTTGGTTACTCCACTGTTGCGAATATGGGCTATGTTTTGGCGTGTCTCGTCGTGGCGGCAAAACCCGAGTTCTTCTACTTCGCGCTGACCGGCGGGTTAATTCTGTTGTTCGCGAACGCCGCGGGTAAAATCGGGTTTTTCAATGCGATAAAAGGAGGCGGGGCTTACTCTCCGCTTGTTTATTTGCTCGCCTTCTCGTTCATCGGCGTTCCGCCGTTGATGGGCTTCTGGGGCAAACTATTTATTCTCTTGTCGCTTGCGGAAATGCAGTACTACTGGCTAATCGGCGTTCTTGTCGTGAATTCCGCAATCTCGATTCCTTATTACATCAGGCTCGCAGGCGAACTCGGCTCGGCGACAGGCTGGGAAACCAACCTCACTAACATCGTTTGCGTTGCGGTGGTCGTTTTGACTTTTGTTACAGTCTTTTTTGTGCCTGTAGAGTGGTTCTTTGCGAATATGCAGGCTGTTGCAGAGACGATTGGAATCGGCGCAGGAGTTGTAGGAGTAGGTGTGGGAGTAAGTGAAGGAGTAGTTGTGGGAGGAGGGGGAATTTAAAATGATAGAAAACGCAGTAGTGGTGGGTTTGGTGCTCGGGTTTTGCGTAATTATGGATCTAGCGATTCTTGTGCTCAGCAAAATCCTGCCGATTTATTTCCCGTCGGCGGTGAAGCAGTCGCGGTGGGAGGCGGGGAACCTGCCGATAGAACGCCCGAAATACACGCTTCCGATGCAGTATTTTGGATTTATGTTTATGTTTATGGCTGCGGAGCCGATTCTCGTTGTCCTGCTCCTGCTCTCCGCTTACCCGACTACAGATTTCATTCTCCTTCTGCTGCTCGCTCTGCTGCTCCTCGTTCCTGCGATTTGGGTGGGCTACAAGGCGGCTCTTGAAATGGCGGCTGGTGGCTCAAAACATAGTGGCTCAAAACAAAAACAATTCAAAAATAAAAGTTGAAAAGAAAAAAGAAAAAGATGGAAAAAGACGAGAAAGACAGGAATATTCGCATTCTCCGTTCTGGCGTTCTGGCGCCGCTGAAGAGGTGGGGCACGAAGTGGAGCCTCTGGCCGTGTCATTTCGTCACCTCGTGCTGCGGCGTTGAACTGGCGCACGCTTTTGGGTCAGGGTTTGACGGCGAGAGGTTGGGCACTCTAAATATGGGCATCTCAAGGCAGGCGAATTTCATCATCGTTGAAGGCACGATTACGCGGAAGATGGCACGAGCGCTGCGAATCGTCTGGGAGCAGATGCCCGACCCGAAGTTTGTGAATGTCATCGGAGCGTGCGGGCAGCGGGGCGGAATTTTCTGGAACAGCTACAACATTACTCGCCCTTCGGAAATCGTTCCTGTGGATTTCTTCATTCCCGGCTGCCCCGTAACGCCAGAAAGTCTTTTACGAGGCGTCCGAGCGGTTCAAGACAAAATCGTCGGCAAAGACGAGACAACGATAAAATTTAAGCACGTGGAATTACCCTCTGAGAGCAGTAAAAACGGAAGGGAGAGCCTGGTGCCGACGACGCCGAAAATATTCGCACCCACTCCGCTGGTTCGTGTGGATTTTCCGAGAGCGAGCGAGGGCGGGGTTGAGTGGGAGTTTGGGAAGGGGCTGGTGAAGAATCTAAAGGCTCAACTGTCGGGGCTTTGTGATTCTGTTACCGTCACTGACAAGAACCGAATCGCGATTAAAACGACGCCCGAGAACTTTGTGGAGGTTGCGAGGCGGCTGAGTGAGGGCGGCGGCAACGGCAGAGGGAGCGACAGCAGTGGGAGCGGCAGCAGTGGGAGCGGCAGCAGCGGCAAGATTAGGATTGACCATGTGAAGAGCGTGAATGTTGTGGATGTGCCGCACGAGAAAAAATACATAATTGAATATTTGGTCTCGAGTTACGGGGACAGCAACGGCAACGGCAGAGAACTTATGCCTGTCCTCATAAATATTTTCACTAAAATAAGAAGAGAGGCAGGAGCAAAAGTAAAAAAAGTAAAATCAGAAGCAGAACCGAGTTTCCCCAGCCTCACGCCCATTTGGGAGAGTGCGGATTATTCGGAGCGGGAAATGCACGACTTCTTCGGAGTTCGGTTCGAGGGGAACGAAGGAATGAATGCGAAGTTCATTCTCGCTCCCGAGACCGAGACACCGCTGAGAAAGGATTTCAAGATTGGGGAGGAGCAGTATGTTTTTGAAGAGGGTGCTCCGCTTGACCTCCCGATTGAGCTTACCTCGGACCTCAAAATGCCCGCGCCTGAAGAACTTTATGAGGAGGCGGAGGAGAATGAGGAGGTGGTTGCTCTCGTAGGTCCGCACCACCCCGGCAGCGGACACCTGCGGTGGATAATGCGTTTAAAAGGGGATGTTATTGTGGATGTTACGCCAGACCCAGGCTACGTCCACCGGTCGATGGAGAAGCTCGCTGAAAACCGTCTCTACATTCAGAACGTTCCGCTCTTCGAGCGGGCGAACATAAGCGACCCGTTTAATATGAATCTTGGCTACGTCCGTGCAATCGAGAACGCGCTCGGAATTGAAGTTCCAGAAAAAGCGAAGTACATCAGAACGATGCTGGCGGAGCTTTCGCGAATCGGCGCCTTCTTCTACGACTCTGGGATATTCTCGCTCTTCCTCGGGCATTCAACCGGGTTTATGTATGTCTGGGCGATTCGTGAGATGATTCTTGAGGCGGTGGTAAGAATGACTGGCTCGCGGTGCACACCCTCATTCATCATTCCCGGCGGCGTTAGGCGAGACATTCCGAGGGCGGTGCTTGACATAACGAGCAACTTCACCTCTGCGATTCACAAACGGCTGAAGAAGTTCGAGGACATTTTTATTTACAACCCCGTCTTCGTTGCGAGGACGAAGGGCGTTGGCGTGCTGACACGGGAGGAGGCGATAAAATGCGGGATCGTTGGTCCTTTCTTGCGGGCTTCGGGCGTTGAATACGACATCAGGAAAGTAGAGCCTTACGAGGCTTACGACAAACTCAACTGGGAAGCGACGAGAGGCGACGGCGACGCCGCTGACTGCCTCTGTAGGTATATGGGCAGGTACGAAGAGATAAAGCAGAGTTTGAGCATTCTGAAGCAGGCGGTGGACGCAGTGAAGCGGATGCCAAGAGGCGATGTCATTAGCGAGGAAATCCTCGGCGACTACAAAGAGGCGTCAAAAGACATTAAGGGACACCTCTACCACGTTTACGGCAACCTCGTCCTCCCAAAAGGCGAGTGGACTTCTGTTACTGAGTCTGCTCGAGGCACGCTCCTCTACTCAATCCTGAGCGACGGCGACTCAAATGTGCCCTACCGCGTCAGAATCGTAACCCCGTGCTGGATGAATCTACGGGGAATTATTGAGGCTTCAAAAGGAGAGCGGGTAGCCGACTTCTGGTCAATCTACGGCAGCTTCGGCTACTTCCCGCCAGAAGCGGACAGGTGAGAAGAAAGGAGAGGTAAAAGGAGTGGTGAAAGGAGTAGTGAAAGGAGTAGTGAAAGGAGTGGTGAAGAAGGAGAGCTAAAAAATGCAAATACAAATACAGGAAGCAGTAAATCAAATAATGAGTGCAGTAGCGAGCAATCAGGTGAATGTGCCACTTTTACAGCCGATTCTCGACTTGGTGGCACAAATTCCAATGGCAGGTTTCCTGGTCTCGTTCGTTCTTTGGAAGCCGTTTTTCGCAGCCTTGATTTGCCCGGGGCTTTCTACACTCGGGATTTTGCTGCTCGTCTTCCCGTGGGTTGAGAGAAAGCTCTGCGGTAGGATTCAGTGGCGGGTCGGGCCGCACGAGATTGTGTGGTGGCTAGGCGGGCTACCGCAAATAATGGCAGACTCAGTCAAGTTCCTCTTCCAAGAAGTGATTGTGCACAAGGACGCAGACCGACCTTACTACCTGCAGTTCCCGTTCCTCTCGTTCATCGCCGCCCTCCTCCCGCTGCTTTTCATCAGTGCAGGAAATATTATCGCAATAGAAACGCCCTACGCGATACAGTTAATGCTGGCGTTGATCTGTCTCTTCCCTCTCTTTATTCTCGGTCTCGGCTGGGCGTCTAACAACAGATTCTCGTTCATCGGGACCGTGCGGGAGGCGTTTATGTCTTTCGCCTACGAGATTCCGTTCATCATTGCGGTTCTCGCGATGATCGTTCTGTACGGCACTTCTAATCCGCTGCAGATGTCAAGCACAGGCGGACTGTTGGAGTGGGGACTTTTCCGTAATCCTGTTGCAGCATTCACATTTTTTGTCGCTGCTGCGATGGCGACTTCGCGGCTGCCCTTTGAAATTGCGGAGGCGGAGCAGGAGTTAGCTGCGGGACCGCATGTTGAGTATTCTGGGATTTCGTTCGGGCTCATTTATGTAATGTGCTACGAGAAGGCGTATATTTTGAGCGGCTTGATGACGATTTTATTTCTTGGCGGGGGCAGCGGTCCTGCGATTTCGGGGCTTGGCGACCTCTCGGGTGCGGTGTGGTTCTTGGCGAAGACGGTGGTTGTGATGACGACTTTGTTTGCTCTTCGGACGATTTACCCGCGGTACAGGCTTGACCAGGGTTTGAAAATCGGCTGGGGTGCGATGATTTCGTTGTCGCTGGTCGCACTTGCGTTGTCGGTTGTGATTGTGTTGGTGCAGGGAGGAATTGGTGGTGTAGGGGGAGTGGTGTAGGAGGAGTGGTGTAGAGGGAGTGGTGTAGAGGGAGTGGTGTAGAGGGAGTGGTGTAGAGGGAGTAGTGTAAGTAGAGTAAGGAGGAGTGGTGTAGGTAGAGTAAGGAAGAGAGGTGTAAATATGAAAAAGGTTTCAGTTTCGGAACAGGGCTTGGTAGAGAAGGCAAAGAGGCACGCAGCCGCCGTAGGAGTGGCGATGAAGGAATCGGTAACGCCGCTGACTGCGACGGTGTTTTATCCGAGAGAGAGGAAGAAGATGCCGGACAATTTCCGTGGCTACCTCTTGTTCGACCCTGAGAAGTGCATAAACTGTTGGGAGTGTGCTTTTATTTGCCCTGCAAACGCGATTCAAATGAAAAAGGCACCGGCACCGAACAACCGCTTTTACCCGACGGTAGACTACGGTAAGTGCATTTTCTGCCACTTTTGTATCGATTCCTGCTCTGGCGGTGCGTTGAGGACGACGAAGATTCACGATGTCGCCTACAGGGAAATGGGGGAGATGCTGACGCTCACCGAGGAGATGATTGAGCCGCCGGAGATAATTCGCGAGGACAAGAAGTCGGTGGAGTATGAAATTAAGAAGGACGATTTGCACTTGAAGAGGACGCGAGAGGTAGACGGTCTTTTCGTCGAACCGACGCCGCCGGTGGAGATTCCGATGGTGAGTCAGTGCGTCGACAGGGCGAGCTGTCTCGGCTGTCGGGTCTGCGAAGAGGTCTGCGAGAGCGGTGCGATTTCGTCTTCTTCGGCAGAGGGGGTGTTGGAAGCAGAAGGGGTGTTGAGAATGAAAATAGATATTGAGAAGTGCACGGGCTGCGGGTTGTGCGTTAAGGAGTGTTCGATGCAGATTTTACGGCTTGTTAGAAGAGGGAAGTGAGAAGGAGGTGAAAAAGAGAATGGCAGCAGTAGCAGCAGAGACAACAACAGGGCAGTCGGAATGGGAAGTGGCGGTTCCCGAGAAACCGCTGAAGGAGAAGGTGTATTTTGAGAATCTGAAGGCGCAGGTGATTGACACGGAGTTGTGCAGTCGGTGTTTGACCTGCGCGGCTGTCTGCCCTGCCCTGCCTGAGGGGATAACTTTAACGGCAGACGACAAAGTGGGTTTCCCGGACTACGAGGAGAAGTGTCTTGACTGCGGTGCGTGTGTGCGTGTCTGCCCGCGGTTTGAGTACGAGCCGAAGAGCGGGCTGGGAGAGTACACAGACTTCATCGCAGGGCAGTCAAAACGGTTCAAAGGGCAGGACGGAGCAATGGTAACCGAACTCATCGTCTCTGCGATTGAAATGGGGCTGATTGACCGTGGCTTGTTCGTGGGCAGGGACAACAGGTGGGCGACCAACATCTTCCACGTGCGCGACCCCGAGCAACTCGCGATTACAACGCTCGGCGGGACGAAATACACTTTTGCAAGCGTGCTTCCGGAGTTGAAGCGAGCGGTGCTGCTGACGAAGAGCGGTGTGGGTGTCGTCGGGACGCCGTGCATCGTCTCGGGCGTCAGAAAGCTGCAGCAGGAATTCCCGATTTTCCGCGAGAAGGTGAAACTCGTTGTCGGGCTGTTCTGCACCGAGAATTTTCACCACACCGAGATTTCTGACTACCTGCAGAAGAAGGGCGTAGATTTCTCGAAACTCGTAAAGACCGACATAACGATGGGTAAGTTCATCGCCACGATGACTAACAAGACGGTGAAGTTCAAGGTGAAGGCACTTGAGAAGATTCTTCCAAGCGGCTGCAATGTTTGTACTGATTTTACCGCGGTCGAAGCCGACGCGAGCGTGGGCAGCGTAGGCAGCGCAGCGGGATTCTCGACCGTAGCGGTGCGCAATGAAAACGCACGCAGAGTTGTAGAGTTCATTAAAAAGCGGGGCTACGCGGATTTTGGCGAGGGAAAGCCGGAAGAGCTGGCGTTCCTTGTTGGGCATAAGAAGAAGCGGGCGGAGAACATTCCGGGATTCCAGGACCAGGAAGATAAATGAAAAGTGTGTAGTGTAAGTTTGAGTGTAGAGTAAGTCTGAGTGTAGTGTAGTCTCGGCAAGTTTTGTTTCTGTCGTTGAGAGTTTTTTATTTTTTATCTAAATTATATTTAATAGTGGTGAGAGAGTTGGAGATGTTAGAGCCAGAGAACCTCGTAGTGCGGGAGTATTTCAGCAAGCTGCTCGGGAAAGAGGGGCTGAGAATACTGGAGACTGTTCCCGACGACGAAGAGATAACGGACGAAGAAATAGCACGGCTGAGCGAGACAAAACTAACTACTGTGCGACGGATGCTTTACACCTTGTACGAGAACCGAATAGCCGAGTACAGGACGGAACGAGACGACGAGAGCGGTTGGATAACTTATTTGTGGCGGTTCAACCGCGAGAATATTAAAAAAATAATGCGGGCGGAGGCGGAGGAGCTGCTGAAGGATTTGGAGAGCCAGCTTGAAGAAGAACGCGAGGGCGTGTTTTACCAGTGTAACTGCCAGCGTGTCTTGTTTGAAGAGGCGGCGGCGAGGGAGTTTTGGTGCGACAAGTGTGGCTCGGATTTTGAGTTCGTTGAAAATTCTGGTGTGATAAAAGAGTTAAGAGAGGAAGTGGAAGAGATTGAGAAGTGGATGCAGGAGATAAAAAGAAAATAAGGCGTGAGTGCGTGGCGTTACTGCGAGCGGCGGGGTGCGACGAGGCGGTTGTAAAACACTGCGTCGCAGTTGCTGAACTTGCTCTTGAGGTTGCTCGGCGTCACAACAGAGGAGTGGACAAGAGATTGGTTTTTGAGGGTGCGTTGCTGCACGACTTGGGCAGGGCTCGGTCACACGGGGTTGAGCACGGGTTCGTGGGTGGCGAAATGGCGAAGGAGTTGGGGCTGGAGGAGAGAGTAGTAAGAATAATTCAGAGGCACGTGGGTGCGGGGCTAACCGCGGCGGAGGCAGAGCGGGCGGGGCTGCCGGCTGAGGATTTTATGCCTGAGACGACGGAGGAGAAAATAGTAGCAGACGCGGACAACTTGATCGACGGAGTGCGGAGAACGAGCGTAGAAGAGGCGGTCGAGGAGTTTAAGAGGAAATTGGGCGCGGGACACCCGACCGTAAAAAGGGTTGTAAAACTGCACGAGGAAGTGCAGGGGTAACGGAGCCGGGAAAGAGCGGGAAAGGGCGGGAAAGAGTGGGAAAGGGTGCTGGGGGGGTGAGGGGGGTGGTCACTCCCTCGTCAACGCCCTTTCCCTCAGTTTGTCCTTCAAGTCCAATTTCGTTAGCACGACATTCGAGGGGTGCAGGTGTCGCGGCACCTCCGACAAGTCCGACCTCGCCACAACAACGCCCTCCACTGTTATTTTTCCCCGCTTCAAGTCGACGGACCTCACTTTCCCCTCTTTTCCCTTCTCATCGCCCCGCACTACCCTCACCGTGTCCCCCTTCTTCACA
>Ga0190347_1000252_pt1 | contig 17751 bp, 32 predicted proteins | sample 48721356_MG_FD_161652 | JGI IMG/M metagenome (GOLD analysis project Ga0190347, IMG submission 161652) | Hydrothermal vent microbial mat bacterial communities from Southern Trench, Guaymas Basin, Mexico - 4872-13-5-6_MG | ecosystem: Environmental > Aquatic > Marine > Hydrothermal vents >...
CACACAAGTAAAAGCCCCCATATTCAAATCACAAATTACAAACCAAAAAAATAAAAATCCAATTATCCATATCCCATATATAGCACATCATTTATCCATATTCCATATATAGCACATCAATTATTTATACCCCATTTCCGTAACACGAATTTGTTTTTTAGTATTCAACATATATTTACACAGTTATGCATATCTGGATATTGCACACACTAGCACCCGGACACCAGCACCCGGACACCAGCACCCGGACACCAGCACCCGGACATTGCGCGCACCATCTTGAGCGCACCACAGTCCGGTAGTCCCGTCCGCTATTGGTTTCTGGGTTGCGCGCACATTCATGCGCACATTAAACATCATTCTGTTGTGCTATATGTTGTGCTACATCAAATCGCCCAATCTATAGCCAAACAGTCCATATTTCCACATATAGCTAAACAATATAGCTAAACACGCAAAACAAGCATCCACAACCCATAACACATCAATCAAACCCACAAGAATTAATATAAACACAAATTATACAACAACAGCACCGCAAACTATATATAGCATAACAACTAAAGATAGTATTGTTGCGGAACTAACAATCAGCAACAAATAGCACAACAACAAAGGAGATGAACATAATGGCAAACAAATTCAATATTCCAAACACGAGAAGATTTAATGGAAAAGAATATCGCTTTACAGGCGATATTTTTCCTGATAGAGCATCTGCAACAAGAAGATGTGCTGAATACAGACGCAAGGGATATAATGCTCGCACAGCTCCATATAGTTGGTACGAATTCGGGGCAGTGGAATACTATGCAGGAAAGGGTAGAACAGAGATGGTTTTTCCAGTTTTTGCAAGAAAAAAGGGCAGGAGATGAATCACAGATGGCAGAAAAACCACTAACAATTGGAGATAAAGTATGCATTCTTGGAAATGCGAAAGGCAGATGTTGGGAATATGGATTTATTGCTGATATTGAGAACGGAGAAGCCTTAATCAATTATGGAGATGCAATAACTTATATTTTTGGAATGGGGATCAGAAAACCATTATCACAACTTGAGAAGGTGAATTAAGCAATGAACATACAAACAATGATCTGTATGCGGTGTGAAGCATACGGTAATGAGCGTGAATGTGGGATTAATTCTTGTATTCTTACCAATTGTAGGGCACAAGAATTTAATTGTAAATTGCAACGATATTATGCCAATAAAGGGTGGTAAAATGCAAGGTAAACGATATAAAGAAAAAGAAGATAAAATAATTCATAAAATGCGTGAACAACATTTTACAGTACCAGCAATAGCACAACGATTAAACAGAAGCGTATATAGTGTTAGATCACGTATAACAACCCTTCGATCGCTACGAAAGATTAGATAGTTATCTTTTTTCTCTTTTTCTTTGGTTTATATCGTTTTTCTAATCTTTTTGTTGCTACAGCATAAGGGTTATTTACTTTTCCTTTTAGAGCATTAGTAATCTTTTTATGCTCTTTTATCCATTTTTTACGCTTTTTGGGTGGTACATATTTAGGAACTGGCATTTAATCACTTCTTTTTTGGTTTTTCTTCCATTTCTAAAGGTAATGGTTTGTATCGAGTATCATAAACATTAATAAATGGTGATAGATTCATAATACAATAATCTATATCTGCACCTTCCGCAACGTTTGCAAGATTGAGTTTTGTGATGAAGTTATATTGAATTTGGGGTTTTATAAATAGAGTAATCAACTGCCGGACTCTTTTTGCAATCTGGTTTGCATATTGAGAAGTTAAGATGATCGTATTGTTTCGTTTTCTCAAATCCATACTTACATCTGTGGTCATAAAAGTAGATGAAGACTGCCACTTATAGCTATCAGCAATTAAGTAAAACTCATCAATGAGCATTATTGTGTTATATCGGTCTTCTAATTGCTCCATTGAATGTAAAAATTCATGTTCTATTTTTAATGGTGTATTAGATAATATTGTTAATTCATTGCCCAAATCATCATTGATCAATTTTAATAATGTAGCTATGGCTACAGCTGTTAGAGTTTTTCCATGTCCTAGCATGCCCAATACAGCGACAATAGGAGTGTTTTCATCATCAATGCTTGCTAAAAGTTCTATTGGTTTCATTCTATATACTTCCTGAATACGCCACCTCTAGACATTTCTGTTTCTTTCGTTCCTAAAATGGCTTTTATTAGTTCTGATCTGCCACGTCTGTTTTCTGATATCTTTAATGATTTATAAGTGAATAAAAATTTGCTTATAATTGAATTTTTCACGTTTGGATACATGATTTCATTGAGAAGATGCAATTTCAAGACACCACCCAACTCTTTTTTAGTAAGAGCAGTGATCATATTGAGGTTTTCTTGATCAAATAAGTTATCTACTATCTTGTTTGCTAATTCTATGTCTGTTGATGGCTGTAAATCTTCTGTACCTACATCAGAAATTGCCTCTACAAGATCAGCAATCGTGATTTTTGGTTCTTCATCTTTTCCCATACAAGATCACCCTTGTGTTGCCATTATCATTGCAAACATCAAACAAGCACCGAGAACGATACCCACAGATGCACCAAGAATTACTTGACCAAGATCAAACGATTTCAGTTCGGACATTAATTTGGTTTTTGTATATTTATCAAGTAGAATAGGAGTTATTTTAGATGTATCTTTTACATTTATATCAATTGTAGCATTCACATCTTCTTTTACAAGACAGCATTTAGTTACAATCTTTTTGGTAGGTAGAATATACACTTTATTAACTAATGTCGATTTTTCATTACCTTTAAGATGTAGCATACCTTCATCATCTATTTTACCATCGCGGATTTGTATCTGATTGTTTTCTTTATTGATGTATATTACAGTTACATATCCTTCTTTAGCGTATTTCCTGTACCGGATTGCATCAATAATAGCAGTTATGCTTTTACTGATGCTTTCACCATCAATTGTTATTCCTTTCATGATTTACACTATCCTTATTTGATATTTATGCATGATGTAGCGTAACATTTCATGCACTATATATCTTATATTGTTACTTCTTACTTTATATACTTTTCCATTATTATCTTTTAATATTAGTTCATGCATTTTATATCACTTCTTTTTTATGGTATTATTGTGTCAACAATTTTTAATATCAAATTGATGATATTTAATATAATATGTTCATAAACAAATTTGATTATTTTTACATGGGTAGTTATCCATCTATCCATAACGTTCGCATATCCCGTTTCTCTTGCAGCAGAGAAATTACAGAAGATTTCAAGTGTTAATAATGCATACCACCAATTATCTACAATAATTGATAAAAACGTAAACCCAAAGTTGAAAACTGTTTGTATAAAAAACATAGGTAAATATAGTACATTGCGTAAAGACTTACCAATGAACGGTATTTTTTCAATAACGTTCAAAAATGTACCTGTCAATCCTTTTACAACAAATCCAGTTTTCTTTGTTCGATCAACTGCTTTAAACTTCATTGTTACGCTTTTATCATATCCAGAAGTGTTTAAAAATTCATATTGATCATCAAGGTTTAATTGTGTAAATGCAAGGGTTTGATTCTTGATTATCTTCTTTCCAAACTGTATTTGTTGATCTTCAAGATTGAAAGAGAAGTAAATTGGGTTTGGAATGATGGACATCTTGTAAACAGTAGTATTGTAATTATAAATGGATATTCCATCAATCAAAACCTCACGATTGAATGTTCTTGAAATTATTGATGAATCAAGCCACGTTTGATTAATTGTAACTATTCTACTATCCCATTCTTCATTTACATATACCATAAAGGTATAATCAGCAGAAAACGTTTTAGTAGTGTATATTTTAAACCATCCAGAAACTACCGTTACGTTTTCATCGCAAACAACCGTATCGATGTTTTCTTTTCCACCATACAGTCCAGTATCTGTTGTTATATGATATTGAATGTCGCAAGCGTCATGAATTGTTAATGTTTGATTATCTGCTGTATAATCTGCTGTTGCTGTATTTACAAGACATATTAACAAAAATAGTATAATATAAATCGATTTCATGGTTAAATCACCTTTGTTATCATATTTAATACTGAAAGAATGAATAAAATTGGAATAAGCCCATAAAACAATGATTTAAACGTTGTATCCATTCCATTAGCAACAACACCATCATTGGAAACAGCATCATAGATATCACCAATGCCACCTTCCCCGCCCTCTCCCGATAAAGAAAACCCGTGATCCATTCCCATTTCACCTTTAATGCTGTTTAAATCATCCGTTGTAATTGTTTCATATCCTTGCGCAGTTCTATCCAGTTCTGTGCCTTCGGCATCGATATCTACAGTTATGTTAAGAATATCAGGATGATCGAGGTTTTGATTTGGTGTAATGAAAGTGTCAATCTCTTCAGGATTATTTTTAAAAAATTCTTTAATGGGGTCTATTGTTATTGTTGGTACTTCTGTACCGTTTTTGTTAAATGCAAACCCTATAGATGTATCATAAGATACATCAGTGTCTTCATATTCATGTAAATTATAATTCCATGTAATTTTTGTTACTGCGATTTGAATATCAACTGTTGGTGCATTATTAGTAAAGTATGCCTCAAATTTCACCAAATAATCCGTGATTGGAGTATACCATTTGGGATTATCAATATCATTATACGTATTAAATGAATCAAATATCACAGAATACATTTCATCATCTGATAATCCGGTTTCCTCATCATAAGCATACACTATTGATGAAAACAATAGCGCAACAACGATTATTTTAGTTAAATACATGTACTAAACCTCCTACAAGCATTATAATTAGTAAAATGTACATAAATGGATAATACAGTGCTTTCACGTCCATTTTTGATAATCGGGATTGATAAACTGGAGATTCCGGAATTAACGTATATGTAACTAATGTATCTTCATCAACCGATGATATCATATCCCAACCTGTGGAGCGATATCCACCCTTTTCTGCTTTATAGTAATAATCTTGATTAGCTAATCCTTCAAATGTACCATAACATTGATTATTTGTTGGAATACGACCATAATCTTTTAAAAAGATATATGAATGATCTAATGGATTTCCTGATGGATCAATAACCTTTATAGTAAGTCTATTTCCTCGTAAATCGTCTGCATAAGTGTATGCTGTCGATACAATATCTCCAGCATCATTTTTTAATAATAACGTATAATTATGGTATAATGTATAATTATATCCCAACAACCAGTATGCCCATCCATAACTGTCGAAATCAGATTGTGTATAATTAAAATATTCAATAAGATTACTTTCATCATATAATTCAAGTGAAAGATCAGGTAATGATCCTGATGTTGCATTAGCGAATATTCTACCTTTTATATACTCTCTATAGTCAATAACGAGTTCGTTAGGATTAAATATGGCGAAAGCAGTATAGTTTTGCTCTTCTGGTGCAGCAACAACCCGTAAATACGCATGTCTACCTATATGTTCATCTGTTTGATCATAAATATGTGCTCTGTAAATATAATCGGGATCATTGAAATATGTATTGTTTATCCACATATATCCGCAGGAATTATTATCAATGGAGTACGGATATGTATATAACACAGTATATCCTAATCCATTAATTGAACGTTCAAAGTCTAATTTCATATTAACTGATGTTGGATACTTAACAGCGTAAAAACATCGTACATAAGACGTATTATTCAAAACAGAAGATATTCTATGTCCTTCTTGGTTTTTGAAGTACAATAACATAGTATATTCTACACCATCAGGTATATCTTCAGGAACTTCTGTTAGATTGGTGTCATTCCAAGAATCGTTAACAGATGTCCAATTAGATTCCTCTGATGAATTATCCAATTCTAAAAATACATTTACACCATAGTTTTTTGTATATACATCAAATGAACCGGTTACGTTAACATCAAGAGTTTTATATCCCTGTTTTTCAACTATAAGCAATCCATTATCGTTTTCACATAATGTAAATTTTACATCTCCATACACATCAGTAAATCCATTTCTTTTTGGATATTCATCTCCATTAATAATACAATCCTGATCCCAAATAACTAATGCATCTTCTATTTGATAGCACATATCATCAAAAACATCCACCTGAAAGTCCCAATATATCTGTTGATCATATATATTAGCAGGATGATCGAACTGTACATAACAGGTTGATTGTGATGCACCTTGCCATGTAGTCCAGATAACTTTCAATTCATCATCTATATTGACATCTGCTGAATTAATACTAATAGGATTATCATGATCTTGATATACAACTTTCATACCTTGACTTGCATCATACACAACAATAAAAGGATTAATTAATAAATTTGAACAGTCATCAAATAATCGAATAGTCATATATGTGCATGTATTATAATCATATTCAATATCGCTACCATTACATGTAAACTCATATTCATGCCCATCCGAAAAAGTTAATTTATAATCTTCATCATCCATGATATCAAATAAATAAGAATCACCAGTATCATTAAGTGATTTTGTACCAAGATAATAATTAGTTCCACTTCTATTTAAATATATATTTACTGATGTGATTCCACAAGTATCTCCAGAGATAGTATACTTATTTGTACCATTCGGTGTAAAATATATAACATACTGTACATACGACCATGTTGGTAAACAGCCTTCTATAATTCCTGTATGCAGTGTTTCAATATAATCATTATTATTATCTCGCAGCCATCCACTACCTGATACAGTAGAATACGGTGAATTTGTAGGATTACAAGCCTCCCAATTTGTTTGGGGTGTTCCAGAATATACGGGTGCATCAATAAGATAATGGTAATTTTTAAAAGCCGCTGTATAATATTTATCCGTATATACTTTCTGGATTGTGCGCATGTAAAAATGGCAATCTACTGTTGTTGGAGTAACACCATTCCATTCATATTTATCACCGATAGCACATGATCCAGATTCACTGATTACTGTATCAATATCGTTTATTTTTACTAATGCGGATGCGCTCGGTATTAAATATATTAATAATAAACAGATTATTATTTTTTTCATGTAATCACCTTATACACTTTGATAATCACAACAAGTATGATGATTCCAACAAAAATGATTAACCACCACTGATTAAATCGTTTTTTGACCGTTTCCACATCTGTAAACTCTCGATATGTGTTATAAGATGCGTAAATGCGGTAAGATGCATTTTTATTTAGCATAATCATTTGATTTGGTCTTATTGCGCCAATAAAAGCATCGTTATATTTATGACTACAATTAATAAATTGCATTTCAAAGTTTCCAGTATAGTTATACATATAGATCATATATTCAGTATCACCATCATTATATAGACAAAACCACTGGTCATGATAATGGTTTTGTGGTGTAATTACATGGTCTCCGGCAAGGATATTGACTGGTATTGTTGCTTCATTAGTTGTATTTGATTGTACAATGACGTCTCCAGCAGAAGCCATTCCTGATAGCAATATAGCAATTATTAATATTTTAATTACTGAATACATGTACGAAACCTCCTATTATAATTACAATAAATAAAATATACATAAATGGGTAATAAAATGATTTTATATCTGCATCTGATAATTTTGTGCCAGAATAATTAACAGGTTGTATACCAGTAGGTGTGATTGTTGGTGATGGAGTTGGGACTGCTGTTATCTCAATTTCATAATTATCTGGTGATAAATCAGTTGTGAAATTTACAGCATTTCCTGATGCTTGATGCTCTTCTAAATCACCAGAACTGTTCTGTAGTGTATAGATTTTTGAATTATCTAAATTAATTAACTGCAACCAGTCCAAAACACTTTCATAAGTGATAAAATCAATTTCTGATGATTCTATTGAGGTAACCACAAATCCGGTATCATCATCTACTGCCTGTGCAGTCCATTCCAGATCATCAGAAGAATAATATGAATGATTTACAGCAATATCACCTTTATAATCAATCAAATTGTAATAAGAGTTACTGGAATTAAAATAAATAGAATCAACATAATATTGTTCTGTTCCGAATGTTACAGTAGGTAGATTGGCAACATATTTACGAATAAACCAATTATCTAAGTACAAATCTGCAACATAGTTATATAAGAATACAAGAACATAACCTATTGAAGACATATTGTTACTAGCACTTAAATTGCTACCAATCACTGTTCCATTAATTTTCATATCAAATGTGTTTGCATCTTCATTAAACTTAATTTCTATATTATACCAATTTCCTTCAATCCAAGATGTATCAATAGGAAAAGTGTGCCATGCACTATCATAATATTTGAATTTATGATCAGATGGATCTGCATATAGCCATCGTTTTGGGTTATTATATATATTACCATATATAAACCATTTTGTTGTAGATTGAACAGGTTTGGCTTTTACATGCAGTACTCCTTTTGTAAGAGCGGTAGTAGTAGAATGCCGGTATGCCACAGCTTTTCCAGAACCTCCTAAAGTCAGAGATAGTTTAGAACCATAATTTCCAGAATAAGCGGCATTGTTATCTACAACCAAATTTCCATCTGTTTTGGTATCAATTTCCCAACCATCCACATCTCCATCTTCAAAATCATCAAAAAATTCAAATGTTGCATCTCCATCCCAATAAGCACTTGCTTCAGAATTCCCATAATACATCCAGTAGTCTTCTGTTTCTCCATCGGCTGGTATGTGTGAAAACTTTACCCAAATAAGAGCATAAGATTCATTTACTTTTGATTCCAACCATGCTGATAATTGATCTGTTTCATTACAGAAACGTATATCGGAAAAATTAGGATTCATTTCTGGTTCGTATGTAACATTAAGCAATAACTGATAATCGGTCTGTGATCCAGATGAAGTACCGGTAAGAGTAATCTTTTTCCGATTAGACCATGTAGAATTCCAATACGGATGATATTCCTTGCCATTTATCTTCAATCCTACTTTTCCTCGACTACCAAATGGTGGAGTCTTAAATTTTAAAATAAATATTTTAGTACCAGCATTATTAATTTTACCCACTGTTTTGATTGATGGTAATGTTATTTTTCCATGCAATACTTCTTTCGTCTTTTTATTGCTTTTTAATACTTCTGTTTTCTGTTTTTTCAATATCTGTTTATCTACAATTTTGTTTTCAATATAATCTAATATACTTTTATTCACCATTTTTGTTATATTTATCAACATTCCTGTTTCATTATCAATGTGAGAAACTGTTTCTGATACTTGTATAGTTTTATAATGCTTTATTTCTTTTGTAACAGGTTTTACAGCCTGTTCATAAAATTCTACATCTTGAATTTTTGATGTATCAAAGTTTGTATCTTCAAAGAACGATTCCACATCAACAGTCCGCATATCAATATCGAGATTCTGTATTATTATCATATACTCTTTATTTACTATATCTTCCTTTACTGGAATCCACGTAACGTTAAAATCGCTTGCAGATGTTGTAGAAATCAATAAAAATAAAATAAGTAACCGTTTCATCTTGAAACCACCTTTGCGATTGTAATTATGATTGTACCAAATAATAAAACATAAATCAACAATAATAAATTATTATATATTGTTTTTGGATGTTCGAAAATATCTTCAGCAACAATCTGATCTTGTAAAATCACTGTTGAAAAATCTCCTAATATGCTATTGTTTTCTGTATGATTATACCCCGCTGATGTGGCATAATAAATATTAGTAGTAGTATTGTTATGTGGATAATAAATATCTATTTGTGTAGCATTGACTATACAAATTGAAAAAATTAAAAATAGAAAAATTGATATTTGTTTCATTGTTTTCCAAACCTCTCTATTCCTATATCTATATATAATTTCATAAGTCTTGCAAGAATTGTTGCAAAAATTATGATCATTATTAAAGGCATGGAAGCAATAATTAAATCTGCTAAAGAATCAAAAATTGGTATAATGCCATTAATTACATTAATAACACCAGAAAACATGGTTGTTATTTCAAGTGTATAATCGCTTGAATATGTTGTTGCTGGTATTTCTGTATTATTATATACAGATATATTATAAGTATATGATCCTATTTCAAGCATTCGATTGCATGTTATTGATGTTTCCGTAGCATTTGTTGCCGTTACTGATCCAAAAGCAACCCCATTAATCAATAAATTACATTCATAACTTGAATTATTTCCTGTTACGGTAAAATTGATTGTTGGAGTCTTATCAGTTGTTGAAACATCGGATAATCCCGTTATTGTTACTGCATTAGCCATTCCAACCATAAAAATTAGAATAACCAGTACAAAAACAATATTTTTAATTTCTTTCATATTTCATATCACCACCTTTAATAAATTAAAAAGGGAGATATTTATCTCCCTTAACCAAACTTGAAAGACAGTCCAAAAACACGCTTAATGAAAGCGACTAGTGCAGTTACGACTGCAATTGTGAGAATTACAGGCACAACAGCAACGATCAAGTCTTTTAGAGAATCAAAGACCGGTATAATTCCATCGATGACATCAGTTACCGCTGTAAAATTTGTAGCTGCTGATGCAGAACTCATCATTGCTGTAACTGCAACAGTAAATGCCATTACGGGCTTCATCATACGCATCTTCAATCTCTGAAAACGGGTTGGAGCGGGTTTCTGTTCAGTTTTTGTTTCGTTCATAGTTTTTCACCACCTTTATTCCTATTATCAAGCCAATCAGAGCGATTGGGATGAATATATATGGATATACAGAAAAACAAGCACTATAAAATTTTATTGCTGAATCGATATTATGGATATCTGTAACATCCATATAAGTAATGTTTGATATTCTAAATAACGATTCATTAATAAATGATGTGCTATTATTCAGTATACTTACGTTACATAGTGTATTATTCATCATATATATAGTTTTCTGTTAGTTCACGCAATCTTGCAATATTCTGTGTTTCACTATCAATTTTTCTCTGCACAGTTTCCTCTATATCAGAGATAATTTCATCAATAGTCTTTCGTAATGAAAAATAACTGATAGGTCTACCTCTGTTTTCTATTTGTTCAGATTTAGATTCTACATATCCCATATTAATCAACTGACGCACAGCAACAGAAATTTGTGGTTGCATAATGTCAGTAAACTGCATTATCTGTCTTGTATCTGGATTATTCAATTCTTTTATGGCTACAAATACTTTTGCAGTGTTTCGAACCATTCCTGTACAAGTAAGGATATCCACTATCTCATTATCCTTTTCATCCATTTGTGGTACTGATGTATATTCCATTTTTATATCACCACTATTTACTTATCAGTACAAGATAATAAAGGTTTCTATAGAAAAGAAACCCACCACCGAAAAAAAGAGAGGCAAGAATTTGGGATTAGTTGAGGTGTGTGGTGGTGGGTTCGTGGCACAACAAACACAGGAGATTGCGGGAAGGTGATATGCTATATGACATATTTAATTCCACACACATATCTATGTGCGCATAGTATATATAGTTATCGGTCTAATTCAGAGATGTAAAACGGTCGTGATTCAATAGTTTTTTCAAAAATGTCATCTATAGTGCTAAATTCATCATACCAGTATCGCCTATCAATTTTAAAGTAAATATTCTTTGTTATGTTCCTGAATTCATTAAATCGATCTCGATAATCCTTTATTTTAACTGATTCCTTTAATTTTATCGGTTTCTGTCTTTTAATTGATAAATGATCAGTATGCGCTTTTTTCATCATTTCAAAAATTTCTGATGGTGATTTAGGGATTGATCTAAATTTTGATTCGGCATTATCAATTTCATCGCCAGTAAAAGAAAAATATCTCCCTGAACCAAGTACCATTATTTTATCAATCGATTTTTTAGAATAATCTCCTAATTTCTTAGATACTTTTACTCCATTTCCACCAAAAAGATATACACCATCCGTATTAATCGATATTAACTTATCTAAATGCTTGTAAAAATCATTAAATAGTTTTGCTCTTGTTTGTGCTGTAATATAAGTTGCAAATAAAGGATTATACATATTGGATGCTTTATATGTCTTTTTATAGAAAATAAGATTCCCATCTTCATTTACAATGAAATCGTCAGTCTCTTCATCACTTATTTCTTGTTTATTGATTACATTAATCGTTACTCCGTATATGCTATTTAGAATAATCTTATAAGTGAGTTGTATTGGGTCTCCTCTACTTTTTGCTTCTAATCGCTTTTCATATAAATTATGAATCAAATCTTTAAATGGTTGTTCATGATCTTCACCTTTTAAAATATGATGTGCTTCTTTTATCTCCACATCAAATCCATGATTCATAAAAAACTCCATCTCCGGTTGTGTTATCCATGTTTCGATATTCCCGTTCACATGATAATTTTTATTGCTTATCGAAGTCCATAATGGACTTAAATTATCATTCTCATACTCAAGATTAACTAAATAAAAAGAATATGCCGTATCTGGTTCATATTCATAATTATGCCTATAAACTCCACTTGTATCATATAATTCTGCCGTAAATGATGGATATGCCGAATTAATATCATAATTAATGATATTTTTAAAAATACCAAGTTTACATGCTTCTATATGACCAGCATGATAAGAATTCAATGCCGCTTGTAAAATACGAGGTGATGGAAGTTTCAATGAATGAGAAATGTTTTCCAATACATATCTTCTTGCAATAGAGGCTTTAGACTTGTATTTGTTGATTTTAACAATCTTATTAATGTTTTCTGTAAACTGATCTGCAAGTTGTTTTGTGATTTTACAGTCAATTATACATCTATCTCGAATCAATTTTTGATATGCTATATCAGATTGATATTTATCAAGATTAATGTGTTGTATGTCTTCTACATCTACTTTTGACCAATCCGTTTTTTCTGCAAGTTTTTTTAACGGCTGCATTTCATAAAACTGTGCAAGGTCATAAAATGATGTAGTGTGATGTAAATTACCATCTTTTTTAATTTTACTAATTCTTAGTTCTTTTTTAGGTATAATACGTATTCTAAAATCTTCATAATCAACATAATTAAAAAATGCTATCTGCTGCCGTTTTCTAAAATCAAGGTATTTTAAGATAGCATTTGTATCATATTCGAGATTGTAAAACCAGTTTACCGTATTCCTGTATTTCTTTTGATTCAAATAGTATAACAAGATATACAAATCATCTATATCCCTGAAATCTCCTTCGCTATCCGATATCAGAAAACAACGTCCTTTTACCGTTTCTGTATCGAAAGCAATGTTTGGATTAACATTATTGATAGGTTTAACCCTTTTCCAAACGAAATGTGGAATTTCAATATTGGATATATCTCTATATACCATTTAATTGCCTCTGCATCAATATCAAACATCCATCTACTATCTCCTGTGCTCTTTTGCATGCCATTTTATCATCCCAAAACGGACATTGAAAGCACAAATAAGATTCCTGCAATATTGTGTTTTCAGGATATACTGGCATTTTACATTCCTCTTTCAATTCCTCTCACACATCCATCTCCCAACTCATGCATTTTTAAAATATTGTATATTTTTTGACCTTTTTTGGGTTTTTCATATAATACCACACATGAACCACCCTCAACAGGCATTCCTTCACACAAATCTGCCATCATAATATCGTTATAATATAATTCTGCCATATCTACCATTCCATCATAATGATCTCCATCCTGTGCATCAGCATAAGCCTCATATTGAGGCGTATTGCAATAAGGCTTTTCCCACCATTTCCACTGAAATCTAATACGCGATCGGACTTTAAGAGGTTCTTCTACTTCAGGAACTTGTTTTATTACCCGTATTGTTTCCTTATGTAATACTTTACCCTTATAATGTTTCTCTTGTTTTATTTGTTTCTTTACTTGTTGATACTCTTTCCAATCAATACCAAATTTCTCAACTTCCCGTTTTCTCTCCCGATATTGCAAATCCCGTTCTCTTTTCTGTGCAAGTTTGTATGCTATCCTCTGCTTTTTTCCTGTTTTTGCATCTACTCTATTAGCATACTTTCGCCCCCGTTTATCCACTTTAAACTCATAATATACTTTTCTTGTCATTATAACACCTCATTGAATCGTATTCTCTTCATTATCTTTTGTTTTTTATTTGAATAATACTCTTCATTATGTTTTTGTAAAATATTATCGATTTTTTTACTATCAATAAATCGAACATGCTTTATACTAATGTCTGTAATCACCTGAAGATCATGATCTTTATCTTCAAGATCATATACCACAAAAATATACACCCCATTAGCAGCATATAATCGATAATGATTATTTACATTAATCATAAATCGATAAGAATTATTTTTTGCTGCTTTTATCTCATATATGGTCTTATTATCGTAACAATCATAAAACCCATAAGTACACTGCCGTTTATTCCGTTTTAGATCGTATTTCTCTGTTATATACTCCTCAATAAGATTCCCAACCCTTTGTTTTATCGTTTGTGACATTTATATCACCTGTACCAAATCGTGAACTAAATCAAAACTAAAAATAAATAATGTCATATATGCTATGTAATGTGCTATATAGGTATTTTTAAAATGATCATACAGCATAAAAATAGCACACCACATAAATCCATAAAACAGAATCAAATAATAAGTATTTCCAAGAAGAACTCCTATAACAGGGTTTAGCTCTGTTATTACATAATGGCTATTCATATATATAGTCAATCCGAATGTTCCTAATGAACATAACCAACCAGCATAAAGTAGTTTTTTCATTTTATCCTCTCTATATATTCAATAGATTGCCATTACATATCTGGTTCATGAATATCCATCACATACTCCCATGTAATATTTGTTATATCCATTTTTATTCATCTCCAAACAATGTTGTCTGTCCACTTTTATTTTTGAAATATTTACAATTTTTATTCTGATATGGTGAGTTATTGATACAGCACATTGTTTTAACCCCTTTTTCATTAAGATTGTTGCCAAATAATCCACATATCTGCTTTACATACGATTTTAATCCTCTATTAACCTGTATCTCTACCAGATACTTACAATTTCGATAATAAGGGTTATTTCGTTTCATAGTGACCAAAGGTTTATAAATAAATAGTCAGATGACTGACCACTAATAAAGCATTTCATCTATCATCATGTCAAATTTATCTTGTATATCATTAGATAAATCCGTGTATAAACATCCAGAAATATAGATAATCCTTTTAAATAATTTTATAAAAATCATCTACATCCTGTATGTTTCTTAATATCTCCATCTGTTCATCCGTAAATTTAAATTTACTCAAGTATGACCACCTTCCCTTCTTTTGCTGCTTTTGCTACTTGTTTGCCACTACTATACTCTGCACCGAGTATCTGCTTTATCTTCTTTTTTCTGCTTGCTATCTCCTTTATAATCTGTCGATTCTCTGTTTGTAATGCTTTCCGTTCCTCAATATCAAATTTTTTTACCTTCTTTACCCTATGCTGATTAGCTTGTAACTCACCATGTAATGTCTTATTCTCTGCTTCTAACTCTTGTACTCTCTTTAATTCTGATATCTTATATGCTTTCATAGTTTTTTGCCTCTCCTTCTTCTTTTCTCTATATTTTTCCATCATACGTTGTGTGTGAGGCGTATCTTCCTGCAACTTTGGTACAGGATAACTACTACGCTTCTGTACTTTTTTACTTTTTGTTTTAAAAAAAGACTTATTTTCTTTTTTCTTTTGTACTTTTTCAAGCTTTTTTATCTTGCTTTTTATTGGAATCATACCAAATTCATTCATAACCCGCATTGGTCTTTGATCGTTTGGTACTGATTTATTAAAAGCTTGAATTTGGTGCAATCGTTCTTTAGTTGTGTATGGTTCAATTGCACCGATGTATCGCTCTGGTTGATTGCGATTTCTGTCTACCATACATACAGAACCGCCTTTTTTCACTATCTGATATGACATTATTTATTCCTCCTTTTTATATATTACAATATGCAGTCTTCTATCATCAGAATATATATAATACTGTTTCACTATTCATTCTTTGACGATAAAAATGTAGTATTTTTATTATCGTTGTTTCTTCTCGTGATAAATCCATTTTAACCACCTATAAATAAAAAGAAGAGTATTTTACCCCTCTTTTTCAAGAACAGGATATAGTTTCTGTACAAGTTTTTTATGCAACATATCCTTATCCATCGCTCTTATATAGTTTTCATCATCAATCCATTCATTTAAATAATGAATGGATTGCAATATTCCTTTTACACTTTCTAAAGTCTGTTTTGATGATGCATAATTTGTTGATATACACCCTCCTGCACTTGTACTATAATAATATGCATTTTTACGCCTTATTATATCATGAAATAACTTTTCATGATCTTTATTTTCACCAAACTGATTATGAGTAGATTTTAAATATAAAATAACCTTAAAATCCCCACAATCGTTTTCCCTTAATTCCCAATTCTCTATTTCCATTTTATCTATCATTTTAATCACCCAACAATAAAAAGAGAGGTTATTAACCTCTCAAATTGCGATATCCCAAACAACAAGTTTTCCGTTACGTGTCTCGATTTCCTTCGTGATCATGGGTATCTCTGCATCCTCTGCTATTTCACATACAGACGCAATCTTACCCATCGTACTCGCTGCTGGTACAAGACCCACACCAATTTTTGTGTAGTCTTTCATTGTTTTAGTTACAAATGTACCTTCTACACAAATTTCAATTTCTGTAAACGGATCATCAGCAGAAACCTGTCTTCTGATGATCTGGTCTTCAGTCATAAAATCAGATGCAAGTCCATCCGTTACACGTACAATTTTTCCTGTTGCCACAGTTCCCTTTTTCAGTCCTTCTGTGATGTTCACAGTTTTCTTGCTTACGTTTTCTGTTGCCATAATGTTTCTCTCCTTATGTATAATTTCAGTGAAAAAGAATAGTAAGGGTTTTGACACCTTACTATCCTACAAGTTTCACGTCCGTTATACACAGTTTTTATTTGGTTTTACTTCAAGATACTTTATTAGTCGATTTCTCAACTTGTTGGCGCTTGAAAGTCCATCTTTTTGGGAATAATCGTTTCCGGTTACCCCTTTCAAAAAGATAAGGGTAATTTACCCTATAATGATCGTTCGTATTCTTTAATATCTTCCTCTGTTGCTGTCATTTCATTTCTAGTCATAAACCATGTCCAGTAATGACCTTTGCAACCCTTATTTATGTATTGTTGTGTCATTATTTTACCTCTTGTTGTATTATTTCTGCTATCCTTCGAGCTTCTCCAGTTGATAATATTACAGTATCTTTTTGTTCTTGTATAGAAATAAAATGCAATCCACATCTATTTTTTACAACATTAACTATAATATCATTAATCTTGTGTTGTTGTACTTGCATTGTTGATTCATCTCCTATGTATTAAATTGCTAATATTGTTGAGATTATCTGAAATCTCATTTATCAGTTTTTGCTTTTCAATTGTTGATATGTCAGCATACGATATTCTGTGTATTGATGCTTGACTATCTGCAATTAAGTCTTCAATTGCATCTACCGCATATTGCGAAAGTGTGTTTGCCATTATGTTCATCTCCTTTGTTGTTGTGCTATTTGTTGCTGATTGTTAGTTCCGCAACAATACTATCTTTAGTTGTTATGCTATATATAGTTTGCGGTGCTGTTGTTGTATAATT
>Ga0190347_1000256_pt1 | contig 17598 bp, 28 predicted proteins | sample 48721356_MG_FD_161652 | JGI IMG/M metagenome (GOLD analysis project Ga0190347, IMG submission 161652) | Hydrothermal vent microbial mat bacterial communities from Southern Trench, Guaymas Basin, Mexico - 4872-13-5-6_MG | ecosystem: Environmental > Aquatic > Marine > Hydrothermal vents >...
TTCTCTAACGAGATACGAGATACGAGATACGAGATACGAACGATGATATACGAGAAAAATAGGGAGGTAAAGTAAAAAAATACATGCAAAAAATAAGAATTCGCTTACAAGCATATGATCACAGAATATTAGACAATTCTACCTTAATGATAATAGATACAGTAAAAAGAATTGGTGGGAAATTTTCTGGACCTATACCTTTGCCAACAGAAATAAATAAATATTGTGTTTTACGTTCACCACATGTGGACAAAAAATCAAGGGAAGAATTTGAAATGAGAACTCACAAGAGATTGATCGATATTTTAGAACCCTCCACCAAGACTATTGAAGCATTAATGCATCTTGACTTACCATCAGGTGTAGATATTGAGCTTAAAACTCTGGAATAAAAGGTTGGCAACAAAATAGTCGTTAGTATTTAGTTAACTATTAGTCGGTTACCTGGCTGATTGCTTGAGAAAATAGAAGGAGTCAGGAGCCAGAATAAAATATTAAGGAAAACCTTGTATACGCCATAATATGTAATATGGTGTAGGGGTACGATGTATCGTGCCCAAGGTAAAAAAAGATAGTAAAACAGGATGGGCACAATTTATTGTGCCTCTATAAAATCATAAAAATTGTATGAGTGTATTGAATACGCCCAAGGAATTATTTTTTATTTTTCTGACGCGATACGCAATACGATATATAGACTCGGAGGTGAATGTAAAAATGGTAGCAGGAATATTGGGAGAGAAATTAGGAATGACAAGGATATTTGCCAAAAATGGAGAATCTATTCCGGTAACTGTAATTTTAGCCGGTCCATGTCAGGTAATACAGAAGAAAACTATAGAAAAGGATGGTTATAATGCAGTTCAATTAGGTTTTAAGGAAGTAAAAGAGAAAAAAGTTTCCAAACCCATAGCTAACCATCTTAGTAAATATAAAGTGAAACCAATAAAGTATATCAGAGAATTTAAGGTTATTGATTCCAATAAATATTCATCTGGTGCTGAATTAAGGGTAGATATTTTTAAAGAAGGCGACAAGGTAGATATTGTAGGAATATCTAAAGGAAAAGGGTTTGCCGGTGCAATCAAGAGACATAATTTTTCAGGAGGGCCTAAGACTCATGGCCAGAAAGAGTATTTCAGATCGGTGGGCTCAATTGGAGCTACAGATGCAGCTCGAGTTTTTAAGGGACAAAAATTACCAGGGCATATGGGAGCAGATAGAGTTACGGTGAAAAATATAGAGGTAGTAAAAATTGACCTTGAAAGAAATTTAATTTTAGTTAGAGGTTCAGTTCCCGGTGCAAAAGGAGCAATACTTGCAATTAATAAAAATAGGTAATTTAAGTATATTTTTACCAGGGAAGGAGGATTGTTTATGATTGCTTTATCAGTTCATAATATTAAAGGAGAAAATGTTGGAGAAGTTTCCCTAAAAGATAATATTTTTAATACTAAAATAAATAAATATCTTGTTCATCAAGCGGTTAAGCGTTATTTAGCAAACAGAAGAAGAGGAACTGCTTCTACAAAAAATAGGAGCGAAGTAAGAGGTGGAGGAGCTAAACCCTGGAGACAAAAGGGGACTGGAAGAGCTAGAGCAGGAACTAATAGTTCACCTATTTGGGTAGGAGGCGGAATTGTATTTGGCCCTGCCCCGAGAGATTATTCATTTTCTTTACCAAGGAAGATGAAAGTTGCTGCCTTAAAGTCGGTATTATCAGATAAGTTAAAGAATAAAGAAATTATAATTGTAGATAATTTGTTATTAGAAGAAAATAAGACTAATAAGTTGGTGGAAATTTTAAAAAATTTGCAAGCATTTAAAAAACCATTAATAATAATCGAAAAGGAAGATAACGGTATAGTACAAGCAGCAAGAAACATTAAAGGGACACAGATTTTGTCGGTTTCTAAAATAAATACCTATGATCTTATAAACCATGAAAAGATAATAATCACTAAAAAAGCTTTAAAGCGAATTGAGGAGGTGTTAATATAATGCCTTCAGATAGAGATATTATATTAGAACCGATAATTTCAGAGAAAACCGTAAGATTAAAGGAAGAAAATAAATATGTATTTAAGGTAGATTGGAAAGTTAATTCTACTGAAATTGGAAAGTCTATTGAAGAGAAATTTAAAACCAAAGTTGCAAAAGTAAACATCATGAAAATGCCTGGAAAAAAGAAGAGTTTAGGAAAATATTCTGGAAAGACGTCGCGCTGGAAAAAAGCGATAGTTACCTTGAAAAAGGGTGAAAAAATTAAAGAATTAGAAAATATTTAGAGTTTAAAAAGATATTTAAGGATGGTGTAGATTAAAGTGGCTGAGATAAAAAAATATAAACCTACTTCTCCCGGGAGAAGATTTATGACCATTTCGACCTTTGATGAAATAACTACTGATAAGCCAGAAAAATCTTTAACCGTAGGACTTAAAAAAAGAGGCGGAAGAAATAATCAAGGCAAACTAACGGTTAGGCATCAAGGCGGTGGGAGTAAAAGAAAGTATAGAATAATTGATTTTAGGAATCAAAAAGAAGGGATTCCGGCAAAGGTTTCTAGTATTGAATATGATCCTAATCGTTCGGCACGGATTGCTTTACTCAAATACTATGATGGAGAAAAGAGATACATCCTATGTCCGGCAAATTTAAAAGTGGGAGATGTAATTATATCCGGAAGAGATGCGGATATAAAGGTAGGAAATACAAAATCATTAAAAGATATTCCTACTGGTACACTAATTCATAATATTGAATTAAGACCGGGACAAGGTGGTAAATTAGTTCGTTCAGCCGGAGCAGTAGCTCAACTTATGGCTAAAGAAGGAAAATATGCTCATGTTAAATTACCTTCCGGAGAAGTAAGGTTAATACATTTAGAATGTAAAGCCAGTATCGGGCAAATTGGTAACCTTACTCATGAAAATTTATCTCATGGGAAAGCGGGTAAAAGTAGATGGTTAGGGATAAGGCCAACGGTTAGAGGAGTGGTTATGAATCCCGTTGATCACCCCATGGGTGGAGGAGAAGGAAAGAGCGCGGGAGGTAGACACCCGGTTTCTCCAACTGGTATACCGGCAAAGGGGTATAGGACTAGAAAAAAGAATAAACTTTCAGATAAATATATTGTAAAAAGAAGGACGAAAAAATAGTAAATAAGGGAGGCAGTTATTTTAGATGTCTAGATCTTTTAAAAAGGGACCTTATATTGATGAAAAATTATTAAGTAAAATTAGAGAACTAAATCAAAAAAGAAAGAAAACTATAATTAAGACTTGGTCTAGGAGTTCAACGATTTTTCCTATAATGGTTGGGCATACTATAGCCGTACATAACGGTAAAAGACATATACCAGTGTATATTACCGAAAATATGGTAGGCCACAAATTAGGAGAATTTTCTCCTACTAGAATTTTTAAGGGGCATAGTGCTCACACTGAAAGATCAACCTCGGTAAAATAGTAAATAGTTTTAAGTAGTAAAAGTATAAAAAATCTTTTGTTTGTTTATACAGATAAGATAAGAAGTTCTATTTGAATTTATAAAGTTAACCAAACAATCAATTTTTATTATTGCAGAAAAGTAAATAAATTAAATTAGGAGGAAAACAATGAGTATAAAGGCAGTAGGTAAATATTTACCTATATCTGCTCGCAAAGGAAGACAAGTTTTAGATATTATTCGGGGCAAGAATGCTGGCGAAGCTCTTTTAACTATGAAATTTCTTCCTAACCGTTCAGCTAAAATGGTATACAATGTTTTAAACTCTGCGATTTATAACGCACAAAATAATAATGATATAAACGTAGAAGAGTTATACATATCCGAAGCTTATGCTGATGAAGGACCTACAGTAAAAAGATTTAGACCTCGAGCTATGGGCAGAGCAAGTAAAATAAGAAAAAGAACTAGCCATATTACCATAATAGTTGATCGTAAAGGGGAGGGGAAGTAATTGGGACAGAAAGTACATCCAAAAGGATTAAGAATTGGAATTATAAAAGATTGGGATGTTAAGTGGTTTGCAAAAAAGGATTATGCAAAAAATGTTTATCAGGATTACAAAATAAAACAATATATTCAAAATCGTTTAAAACACGCTGGGATTTCTTGTATTGAAATTGAACGTATAGCTGATCGAGTAAGGTTAACTATTAATTGTGCAAGACCGGGTATTGTAATAGGCCGAAAAGGGGCGGAAGTTGCTAAATTAAAGGAAGAACTGTCTAAATTTGTAAAAAGTGATTTACAGATAAAAATTGTTGAAGTAAAAAAACCTGAATTAGACGCTAAGTTAGTTGCTGAGAGTATTGCTGAACAGTTAGAAAGAAGAGGTTCTACTAAAAGAGCAATGAGGCAGGCAGCCAGCCGCTCAATGAAAATGGGCGCTGAAGGAATAAAAGTATCTTGTTCGGGTAGGATAGGTGGGGCTGAAATAGCAAGAACAGAATGGCATTTAGAAGGTAGGTTACCTCTCCATACTTTACGAGCGGACATAGATTATGGTTTTGCCGAGGCCAATACAACTTATGGTAAAATTGGCGTTAAGGTGTGGATTTTCCGAGGAGAAGTACTTCCAGTAAAAAACAAAAAGTCATCTAACCAGAAAGAAGAAAAAGAGGTTTTAACTGGTAACAAAGTAGAAGAATCAAGTAGAGAAGGAGAACAGAAAGATGTTACAACCAACTAGAACAAAATATCGGAAAACACATAGGGGAACTATGAAAGGATATGCCCAAAAAGGAAATTATGTTGCTTTTGGAGATTTTGGTTTGCAGGCATTAGAACCTCATTGGATAACCAGTGCCCAGATAGAAGCGGCACGGGTTGCCATTACTCATGCAGTAAAAAGAGGTGGAAAAGTTTGGGTAAGGATATTTCCTGATAAATCAGCGACCAAAAAACCAGCAGAAACCAGAATGGGCAAAGGAAAAGGAGCCCCCGACCATTGGGTGGCAGTAGTAAAACCTGGAAAAGTATTATTTGAATTAGGTGGAGTTGAACTAAAATTAGCTAAAGAAGCGATGCGGTTAGCCTCCCATAAGTTACCCATAAAAACTCGTTTTCTTTCCAGAAACGAACAGGTGGTGGGATAAATGAAAGCAAGCGAATTAAGAGATTTATCATTTGAAGAATTACAAAAAAAATTGACTGATTTCAAAGATGAATTATTTAGCTTGAGGTTTCAAGCAGTTACAGGACAATTAGGTAATTCTATGAGAATAAAAGAAGTAAAACATAATATTGCCAGAGCAAAAACAATTTTAAGAGAGATTGAATTAGAAAAAAATAAAGTAAATTGAGCTAAAAAGGAGGGTTAAATGCTATCCGGGAAAAAAATTAAAACAAAAATAGGGAAAGTTGTAAGTGATAGTATGGAGAAGAGTATAGTTGTAAAAGTTGAATACCTGGTATCACATCCTCTTTACAAAAAAAGGATAAAAAAATCAACTAAATTTATGGCACATGACGAAAAAAATATCTGTAGTATCGGCGATAAAGTAAAAATTGCTGAAACTCGACCTCTAAGTAAAAGGAAAAGATGGAGAGTTACAGAAATATTAGAAAAAACGAAATAAGATTATCCAGATTAAATAGTGAATAGTATTTAATTAGCGTATAGCGTTTAGCGTTTAGGAAGTAGGAGGGGCGTGTTGCATACGTCCATAAAAAAAATCAGCAAAACTGTAGAATGTATAAAGATTTAGTGTAGGGGCTTGATTTATCAAGCCCGCAAAACTCTGGTCGGATAAATCCGACCCCTACATTAAAAGCAATAGTTTGTATAAAAAAGTTTTGAATTTTGAATTATGGTTTTTAGCTTTAAGTTTTTAATTTAATTAGGGCAAGTATCTTATTAATCTAAAACTATACGCTAAACGCTATACGCTCTACGCTATGCTATATACTAACGACTATATACTATTATAATTTAAGGAGAGAAGGTAGTTAAGATGATACAGATGCAAACACGATTATTCGTTGCGGATAATTCAGGTGCTAAAGAAATACAATGTATAAAAGTTTTAGGTGGTTCCCGTAGGAGATATGCTAAGATAGGAGATATTATTGTTGCTTCAGTTAAGGTAGCAGCAGTAGGGGGAACCTGCAAAAAAGGTGAAGTTATTAAGGCGGTTGTTGTAAGAACTAGGAAAGAACTTGGTCGGCCAGATGGTTCTTATATTAGGTTTGACGATAATGCAGCAGTTATTATTAACAATCAAAATGAGCCGGTTGGGACAAGAATATTTGGACCAGTTGCCCGAGAATTAAGAAATAAAAATTTTATGAAGATAATATCACTAGCGCCTGAGGTAGTATAAAAAGGGAGGGATAGCGATTTGTTTAACAGTAAACTTGGATTTAAAAAAGGTGATAATGTATTGGTTATCACTGGAGAAGATAAAGGTAAAAAAGGTAAAATTGTCCGTATTTTCCCCAAGAAAACGGAAGTAATAGTTGAAGGTGTTAATTTTTTAAAGAAACACTCTAAGCCTACCCAAAAGGTTCCTCAAGGCGGAATAGTTAAACAGGAAGGTACATTGCATACTTCTAACATCAGATTAATTTGTAACAAATGTAATAAACCTACTGCCATTAGAAGAGAGAAAATTAAAGAGGGCAAAAGAGTAAGAGTTTGTAAAAAATGCGGAGAAATAATAGATAAGGTTTAGGAGGTTGAATTATGCCCCGCTTGAAAGAGAAATATTTGAAACAAGTTGTACCAGAAATGATGAAAAAATTTAAGTATAAAAGCGTAATGGCTGTTCCCAGATTGCAGAAAACAATAATAAATATCGGGTTAGGAAGTGCTACAAAAGATAAAAAAATTATGGATGAAGCTGTAAAGGAATTAGCTGTTATTAGCGGTCAGAAACCTATTATTACTCGGGCGAAAAGATCCATATCTAACTTTGGGGTTAGAAAGGATATGCCAGTAGGTTGCAAAGTTACCTTACGGAGTGATAGAATGTATGAATTTTTAGATAAATTTATCAATGTTGCTATCGCTAGGATCCGAGATTTTAGAGGCATTCCTTCAGATTCTTTTGATGGTAGGGGGAATTATACTGTAGGCGTAAAAGAACAGTTAATTTTTCCCGAGATAGATTTTGATCAGGTAACCAATACCTTAGGGATGAATATTACTATTGTAACAAGTGCCTTAAATGATGAGGAAGGGAAAGTCCTTTTAGAATTAATGGGTGTTCCTTTTAAAAAATAGTGAAGAGCGTGTAGCGTAAAGGATAGAAAGCTAAAAACACAAAGCGAAAAGCTTAAAGCTATAATTCTAGAAATAAATAAGTTATATTATGTACTAAAAAGGAGGAAATAGTGTGGCCAAAACAGCCCTAGTGGTAAAAGCTAAAAAAGAACCCAGATATAAAGTAAGGAAATATTTTCGTTGCAATATTTGCGGAAGACCCCGAGGCTATATGCGAAAATTTGGTATATGCAGAATATGCTTTAGATCAATGGCCCACAAGGGAGAATTACCAGGAATAACTAAATCAAGCTGGTAAAAGACATATTTAGCGAAATCTATTATAACGAAATGAGTTGGAGTTAAAAGAGAGGAGGATATTGTATATGAGTGTTGTATCGGATCCTGTTGCTGATATGCTAACTAGAATTAGAAATGCCAACAAGGTGCGGCATGATTCTTTAAATGTACCATCATCAAAATTAAAATTAGAAGTTACTCGTATATTAAAAGACGAAGGTTTTATTAGAGACTATAAATATAGAGAAGATAATAAACAAGGTCAATTGACCATTTATTTAAAATATATTAATAAAGAAAAGACCATTAATAATCTTAAAAGAATTAGCAAACCCGGATTGAGAGTCTATGTAAAAAAAGATGAGATACCAGAAGTATTGGGCGGTCTCGGGATCGCTATAATTTCTACTTCTAAGGGTATAATGACCGGTAAAGAGGCTCTGCAGCGTCATCTTGGCGGAGAAGTAATTTGTTATATTTGGTAAATTATGAATTAGTATTTAGTATATAGCGAAGAAAATAAGTGAGAGAAAGAAATAAGGGCTCGATTCATTGAAGCCGCTTAGAAAATTTTTTAAAACAATAATGGTTGATTACATTTAACCCATGCACTAAACTATACGTTTAAACGCTGTACGCTAAAAGAAATACGATATACGATATTTGCAATACGAAAATGGGAGGTTTTATATGTCCAGGATAGGGAAGTTGCCAATAACTATTCCTAAAGGAGTTAAAGTTGAATTAAATAATAATAAGATAAAGGTATCCGGAGAAAAAGGTACTTTAGAAAGAAACATTCACCCTGATATCCAAGTAAAGATAGAAGAGGACAAGATTTATGTTTCCAGGCCTTCCGAGGGTAAATTTCACAGATCTTTGCATGGATTGAGTAGAAGCTTGATAAATAGTATGGTGGAAGGTGTGTTTTCAGGCTTTGAAAAAATATTGGAAATACAGGGAGTAGGTTACCGAGCTACCCTTGAAGGTGGAAAAATGGTTATCCAGATAGGTTATTCTCACCCTATAAATGTTGATCCACCCAAAGGAATTGAATTTGAAGTGGAAAAACAGAAGATAATTAAAGTAAAAGGTATTGATAAACAGCTAGTAGGTGAAACTGCAGCTAAAATAAGATTATTGCGGAAACCAGAACCCTACAAAGGAAAGGGAATAAGATATATCAATGAAGCAGTGAGAAGAAAAGTAGGCAAAACTGGTGCAAAATAATCAATATAAACTAATTTAATTCGTTAGTTAGTTGCTTAATTCGTATCTCGTATCTCGTGAATTGTATCTCGTGAAGAGAATAGAAGTCAGCAGACAGAATTCAGGAGTCAGAATGAAGAAAAGGAAAACCCATCTATAACAAGCAATGCGCAACGAGAGAAAAAAATTTTGAGTTTTGAATTATGGTTTTTCGCTTTTCGTTTTAAATTTTTAGTTGTATACTGATAACTGTAAAACTGTGTTTAAAACTAACGACTATTCACCAACGACTATTTTATAGGAAAGGAGTGCTAATATTGACTGCAATAGACAAAAGATTGGCTAGAATCAAAAGACATAAAAGAGTACGCAAAAATATATCTGGAAGTAACGAGAGGCCACGCTTATGTATTTTTAGAAGCCTAAAGCATTTATATGCCCAAGTAATCGATGACGAAAAAGGCACAACTTTAGTTTCTCTATCTACGCTTGACCCTGAAATAAGAAGTAAAGGAAAATATCAGGGAAATATAAAGTCCGCTGAAATGCTGGGCAGCTTGTTAGCTAAGAAGCTAGAGGAAAAGGGCATAAAAAAGGTAGTATTTGACCGAGGAGGCTATCTTTATCATGGTAGAGTGAAGGCCGTGGCAGAGAGTGCTAGAAAAGGAAAGGTAGTTTTTTAATATAAATTGATAAAAGAGAGAAATTTAGCAAAAAAATTTAGAATCAAGACTTATTTCAAGAAAAAATGAGGGAGGAGGTGGATAAGTGCTAAAAATAAACCCTGAAAGTTTAGAGTTGAACGAAACAGTTGTTTTTGTAAATAGAGTAAGTAAAGTTGTAAAAGGTGGAAGGAGATTTGGTTTTTCTGCTATGGTTGTAGTAGGGAATGGTGAAGGGATAGTAGGTATTGGCTATGGAAAAGCTAAGGACGTTTCCGAAGCAATTAAAAAAGGGGCGTCAAAAGCAAAAAAGAGTTTAATAAAATTAAAAATAAAAAAAGGAACTATCCCCTATACGATTATAGGACGATATGGAGCTGCTGAGGTTTTTATGAAACCAGCCTCTCCTGGAACCGGAGTTATTGCTGGTGGTTCTGTTCGAACAATATTGGAAGCAGCAGGATATCAAAATATTTTAACTAAATCCTTAGGAAGCGATAATAATTTAAATATTGCCAAAGCTACTATGAATGCCCTTGTAAATTTAAAGGATGCAAAAGATGTAGCAAGATTAAGAGGAAAAAGCGTAGTGGAAATGTATAGCCATCGATTACAACCAAGGGAGGTAATAAGTAATGAAATTAAATAATTTATGCCCGGCTCCTAAATCAACTAAAAAGCGCAAAAGAGTGGGTAGAGGTTTAGGTTCAGGCCATGGCTTTACTTCCGGCCGAGGAGCAAACGGGCAAAATTCTCGCTCAGGTGGTGGGGTTAGGCCAGGTTTCGAAGGTGGTCAGATGCCTCTGTATAGAAGAGTGCCAAAAAGGGGCTTTACCAATATTTTTAAAAAAGATTATAGCATCGTAAATATAGGAAGTTTAAATATATTCGAAGATGGTGATATAGTTACCCCGAAAGAATTAATTGATAAGGGAATTGTAAAAAAAGTAGGATATGGAGTAAAAATATTAGCCAAAGGTAGTTTGACTAAGAAATTAACTATAAAAGCAAATAAATTTAGCCAGAAGGCGATAAGCGAGATTGAATCAGTTGGTGGGAAGATAGAGGTGGTTTAATTGTTAGACACTTTACGTAATTTATTTAAAATTCCAGATTTAAAGAAGAGATTGCTTTTTACATTGGGAATGTTAGTTGTGGTTAGATTAGGAAGTCACCTACCTTTACCAGGTATAGATAAAGAAGCTATGGCTAATTTGTTTGCCCAAGGAGGAATATTAGGGTTTTTTGATCTTTTTGCCGGAGGAGCATTGAGTCGTTTTTCCATTTTTGCTTTAGGGATTATGCCCTATATTAATGCTTCGATTATTATGAATCTTTTAACAGCAGTAGTCCCTACATTAGAGCAATGGGCTAAAGAAGGAGAAGAAGGCAGAGATAAAATAACCAAAATTACTCGTTATGCTACAGTATTTTTAGCCATTATCCAGGCTTTCGGAATAAGTGTTTGGCTGCAAAATATGGGTGTATTGATGATTACAGGATTTGGTTTCAGATTTTTATTGTTAATTACCCTTACAGCCGGAACTTGTTTTTTAATGTGGTTAGGTGAGCAAATTACTGATTTCGGTATTGGTAATGGTATTTCTATAATTATTTTTGGTGGAATTATTGCCAGAATTCCTTCCCAAATCGTGCAAACCGGCAAACTTTTCCAAGTTGGAGAAATTGGAATTTTACCGCTGGTAACTTTAATTGTAGTTTTTATAGCTGTTATCGGAGGAGTTATTGCCATTCAAAAAGGTCAGAGAAGAATACCTGTTCAATACGCAAAAAGAGTGGTAGGACGTAGAATGTATGGTGGACAAGGCACTCATATTCCTTTACGTGTAAATCAAGCTGGAGTTATTCCGATAATATTCGCCTCGGCAATTTTGCTTTTCCCAGCTACTATTGCGCAATTTTTTCAGAATTTAGCTTTTATGAAAAGCATGTCTGAGGCTCTTTCGCCGGGACAGCCATTATATCTAATTTTATATGCTATATTAATTATAGTATTTACGTTCTTTTATACAGCAATTACTTTCAATCCTGCTAACATGGCAGATAATATGAAAAAATATGGAGGATTTATCCCCGGAATAAGACCAGGGAAAAATACTACTGTCTACATTGACCATATAATGACTCGTATTACATTAAGCGGTGCACTATTTTTAGCTATAATTGCTATTTTGCCTAACATTTTAATAAAAATTACCGGTATTACTACTTTATATTTTGGAGGAACATCTTTATTAATTATGGTAGGAGTAGCATTAGAAACCGTTCAACAAATAGAATCACACATGCTAATGAGACATTATGAAGGATTTATTAAGAAATAGTTATTATAAACTAACTTGATTTGTTAGCTTATTGGTTAGTTGGTTAGTTAGTTAAAATACAGTGATAAGTAATGAGTAATGTGTAACAAGAAGTGATAAGTTTCGGGTTTAGGGTTGTAAATCATCAATTTTAATTATGTAGGGGCCTGATTTATCAAGCCCGAAAAATAAGGGTCGAATAAATTCGATCCCTACATTATTAATAACTTAAAGAGAAAGGAAAAGTTATGAGGTTAATTTTGTTGGGTCCTCCAGGTGGAGGAAAGGGAACGGTAGCAAAAAAATTGCAGGCAGAATTCAATATTCCGGTAATTTCAACAGGAGTAATCTTAAGAGAAGCAGTAGATAAAAGGAATAAGTTAGGTATAGAAGTTGAGAATATTATGAGAAAAGGAGGCCTAGTGCCTGATCATATTATTCTGGAAATAATAAAAGAAAGAATAAAGCAGAAGGATTGTAAAAATGGTTATATCTTTGATGGTTTCCCTCGAAATGTTGAACAGGCGAATTCATTAGAGAAATTAAATAAAGAGCTTAATGAATATATTGATTATGTATTTTACTTTGAGATTCCTTTTTCTGAAATAATACAAAGGTTATCTAACCGTAGAGTGTGTAAAAGATGTGGAACTAATTATAATTTGTCATTCAATCCTCCTAAAAAGGATAATACCTGTGATCTTTGTGGCGGAGAGTTGTATCAGCGGGATGATGATAAAGAAGAAATCATAAGAAATAGATTGGAAGTATTTGCTCAGCAAACTACACCTTTAAAAAAATATTATAAGGAAAAAAAATTACTGAAAGTGATAGATGCTAATTTAAGTGAGAAGGCTTTTTTAACGATCAAGAAAGTTTTGCGAGGAATGCATAAATAGATTTATGGTAATTATAAAGTCTCCCGAAGAAATTAGGCGTATAAGAAAGAGCTGCAAATTAGCAGCAAGTGCCTTAAATAAAATATTAGAAAATATAAAAGAGGGAATTACAACTTTAGAGTTAGATAGGATTGCTGAGGATTATATAATAAAACATGGAGCAAAGCCTGCATTTAAAGGTTACGGAATAGAAAAAAATAAATTCCAACATTCTATATGTGTTTCTATAAACGAAGAAATAGTTCACGGTATTCCAGGAAAGAGAAGATTGAGAGAGGGGGATATTGTAAGTATAGATATTGGCACGAATTTGAAAGGGTACTATGGTGATACCGCGACTACAGTTCCTGTAGGAAGGATAGACCCAAAAGTACAAAAACTATTAGAAGTGACTAAAGAATCTTTATTTAAAGGTATAGAGAAGGCTATTGGAGGCAATAGATTAGGGGATATTTCTTTTATTATCCAGGAAACGGTAGAAAAATCACATTTTTCTGTAGTAAGAGAATATGTAGGCCACGGAGTAGGTTGTTATTTGCACGAAGAACCACAAATACCTAATTATGGTGTTCCTCATACTGGTTTAAGGTTAGAAGAGGGGATGGTGTTAGCACTTGAACCTATGGTAAATATGGGTGGTTACAAAACGAGACTTTGTAATAATGGATGGACAGTTGTAACAGAAGATGGAAGCAGGTCAGCACATTTTGAACATTCTATAGCTATAACTGCAGATGGTAACGAAATATTAACTAAAATTTAAGTAATTAATAATTTATAAATAGTATAAGTAAAAATAATTTAAGTGGAGGAATAATTGATGGTAAAAGAAAAGTGCATTGAAATGCAAGGCAAAGTAATTCAATCCTTGCCAAATGCTACTTTTCGGGTTGAGCTGGAGAATGGTCACGAAATATTAGCCCACATTTCAGGTAAAATCAGGATGCATTTTATTAGAATTTTGCCTGGAGACAGAGTGAAAGTTGAAATGTCACCTTATGATTTGACCCAAGGTAGAATTGTGTATAGATTATAATAAAATCGTATCTCGTATCTTGTGAATCGTATCTCGTGATTTAGCGTATAGCGTACAGCGGATAGGAAGTAGGGGCGTATTGCATACGCCCATAAAAAAAATGGCAAAACCATAGAGAGTATAAAAATTTAGTGTAGGGGCTTGATTTATCAAGCTCGTAAGACTCGGGTCGAATAAATTCGACCCCTACATTAAAAACAATAGTTTATATAAATAGTTTTGAGTTTTTAATTACGGTTTTATACTTTTTGCTTTAAATATTCAATTTGATAATAAATAATTATATAAGCAAAATAAATTCTCTAACGAGATACAAGATACGAGCGACGAGATACTATATAATACGTGGAGGAAGGAAATAAATGAAAGTAAGATCATCGGTCAAAAAAATGTGTGCAAAATGCAAAATAATAAAAAGAAAAGGTAAAATAAGAATAATATGTAACAATCCAAAGCACAAACAGAGACAGGGGAAATAATTTTAAAGGAGGATGTATTAAGATATGGCTAGAATAGCTGGAGTAGATTTACCCAGAAATAAGAGAATAGAATATGCTTTAACTTATATCTATGGAATTGGTATTACCAGCGCTCGTTCCATATTAAAGGAAGCAAAAGTTAATTTGGATACCAGAGTAAAAGATCTAACCGAAGAAGAGATAAATAAGATTAAGGGAATTATTGATAAAAATCATAAAGTAGAGGGAGAATGCAGAAGTGAAATTACCACCTCCATAAAAAGGCTTATGGATATAGGTTCGTATAGAGGTTTAAGACATCGAAAAGGACTAACGGTGAGGGGTCAAAGAACCAAAACTAATGCAAGAACCAGAAAAGGACCCAAGAAGACAGTGGGAGCAAGAAAAAAGAAAAGTATGTAGTATCATCAGATATGGAAAGGAGAAATTAGTTGGCTAATAAGAAAAAAACAAAGAAAACCAAGAAGAAAATAAAGAAAAATATAGTTTTCGGAACAGTACACATCCAATCTACTTTTAACAATACGATAGTTACTATTACCGATGAAGGTGGAAATGTAATTGCCTGGTCTAGTGCGGGATGTATGGGTTATAAAGGAAGCAAAAAGAGTACATCTTTTGCTGCTCAAATGACAGCCGAAGCGGTGGCTAAAAAGGCCATGGATCAAGGATTAAAAGAAGTGGACGTATTGGTAAAAGGTCCTGGTCCAGGGCGGGAAACAGCAATTAGATCTTTACAGGCAGTAGGTTTAAAAGTTAATATGATTAAGGATGTTACACCAATTCCACATAATGGTTGCAGGCCACCAAAACAAAGAAGGATATAAATTATTTATTAGTTTTAAATACAATTTTTCAATTTTTAGTATGCAGCTAAAAATTTAAAGCGAAAAGCGGAAAACCATAATTCAAAACTTTTAACTAGTCGATAGTGAATAGTCGTTAGTCGTTAGTTTTAAATACAAGATGCAGCAATTTTTAGTTATTATTTTATAGTTTTTAAATAAAGAGATAAAAAGAATTTCATTCTGTATTTTGTTTTCTTTGCAAGATACGATTCACGAGATACGAGATACGGATATAGTTTTGCGCTTTTCATTTTTCGTTTTGTTACTACAAGCTAATTAGAGCTTGCAGAAAAAGGAAAAACATTCTATTATAAAGTTTTGAGAAAATAAGGAGGATTTCGTTATATATGGCAAGATATACAGGGGCGGTATGTAAATTGTGCCGCAGAGAAACAGTAAAGTTATTTTTAAAAGGAGATAGGTGTCATTCTGATAAATGTCCAATAGAAAAGGGAGCTTCGTTGCCCGGTAAAAATGCAAAAAAGGTAAGGATGAGAAAATTATCTACTTATGGCATAAGATTAAGGGAAAAACAGAAACTTAGAAAGTATTATGGATTGCTGGAAAAGCAATTCAAAAATCTTTTTGAAAAAGCTGAGCGGAAAAAGGGCGTTACCGGAGAAAATTTTTTGGAATTACTAGAGAGGAGATTGGATAATATAGTTTATCGATTTGGTATAACTAAATCCAGAGCTCATGCTCGGCAATTGGTCCTGCATTCACATGTATTAGTTAATGGAAAAAAAGTGAATATACCCTCTTATCAGGTTGATATTAATGATGTGATTGAGATTAAAGAAAAGAGCGGAAATATTGAAAATATTAAGGAAATCAAAGAAGGGAAGATAGAAGTTAGTATTCCCTCTTGGTTAGAGTTTGATGCTGAGAACTTAAAAGGAAAGATAATAAAATTTCCCTCTAAAGAAGAATTAAATTTACCGGTAGAGGAAAAGTTGGTAGTTGAGTATTATTCTCGTTAGTATTTTTGGGTTTCCTATACCTAAAAAAGGAGGGCATTGAAGGTGATGGATATTAATAATATAAAAATTAAAGTGGAAGATTTATCAGATAATTATGGAAAGTTTATCATAGAACCGTTAGAAAAAGGTTATGGTGTTACCCTTGGCAACTCCCTTAGAAGAACTTTATTATCTTCTATGGGGGGAGCGGCTGCAACCGCCATTAGGATTGAAGGAATTACCCATGAATTTGATACTATTCCTGGAGTTAAAGAAGATGTAATTGAAATAATTTTAAGTATTAAAGAATTAGTAGTTAAAATGTTTACCGATGAACCGCAGATTTTAAAATTAAAGGCAAAAGGGAAAAAAATAGTAACTGCAGCGGATATAACCCCTAATATTAATATAGAAATACTTAATCCTGATTTAAAGATAGCTACTTTAAATGGAAATGCCAAACTGGATATGGAGATAGTAGTTGAAAAAGGAATGGGTTACTTACCTGCTGAAAAGAATAAAAAACCGAGTGAATCAGTAGATACCATTTTTATTGATTCCTTTTTTTCACCTATTACGAAGGTACGCTATGATGTGGAAACTGCCAGTCTGAGTCAATTTTCTAATTACGATAAATTAACTTTGGAAATATTTACTAATAAAAGCATTTTACCCGATGAAGCTTTGAGTAAATCAGCAAATATATTGATTAAATATTTAAAGGTATTTACTAAGTTTTCCCCCGAAGATGTTGAATCAGAGAGTGAGCCTATTTCAAGAGAAGAAAAAGAAAAGAGTGAAAAAGAAAAAGTCTTAAACAAAACCATTGAAGAACTAGATTTTTCAGTTCGCTCGTATAATTGCCTAAAAAAATCCAATGTAAATACTTTGAGAGATTTAGTTAACTACTCTCCAATGGAAGTTATAAAGATAAAGAATTTAGGAAAGAAATCTTTAGATGAAATAAAAGAAAAATTGGCTAAGTATGGATTTGTCTTAGGTGAAAAAATGCACCAGGAGGATTTTAAGGATGAGGCATAAGAAATTAAAAGGAAAATTAGGTCGCAGTAGTAGTCATAGAAGCTCTTTGTTGGCTAATTTATCTATTTCACTTATAAATCATAAAAAGATTGAGACCACATACACTAAAGCAAAAGAAGTTCGAAAATATGTGGAAAAGTTAGTGACTATAGCTAAAAATAATAATTTGCAAGCCCAGAGAGAGGTACAAAAAGTTATAAGAAATAAAAAAGCTTCTAAAGTATTATTTGAAGAAATTAGTCCAAAGTTTTTGGAGAGGAATGGCGGTTACACACGTATTGTGAAAACCGGATTTCGTAAAGGCGATGCCGTACCTTTAGCTATAATTGAATTTGTAGAATAAATAAAGCAAAAAAGATAAAAGGTTAAAAAGTTTTATATCAAAAGTAATTATTTGATAGTTAGACTTTTTAACCTTTTGTTTTTATAATAATTTAGCATTGAAGATAGCGTACAGCGTGGAGCGTATAGCGTATAGTTAAGAAAGAGGAAGAAAGAAGAGAGAAAAAAAGTAGGGGCGTATTGCAACGCCCTGATGATAGTATATAGCAAAAAACGGGAAGTCATAATTCAAAATTATTTTTGTATATATACTGTATTACTATTGCGATTATAAGTGTATATCATAATA